>Ga0187890_10001143_pt1 | contig 19303 bp, 16 predicted proteins | sample June2016WEW_21_1_FD_133005 | JGI IMG/M metagenome (GOLD analysis project Ga0187890, IMG submission 133005) | Peatland microbial communities from SPRUCE experiment site at the Marcell Experimental Forest, Minnesota, USA - June2016WEW_21_10 | ecosystem: Environmental > Terrestrial > Soil >... | reverse complement strand
GTGGTCATCGCCGGCGGCGACGGCAAGGGTCAGGACTTCGCGCCGCTGGCCGCGGCCTTCCGCGGCAAGGTCAAGCGCGCCGTGCTCATCGGCCGCGACGCGCCGATCATCGCCGAGGCACTCGCGGGCGTGTGTACGGTTGAGCGCGCCGACACGTTGCCGGCCGCGGTGGCGGCCGCGGCCGCTGCGGCGCAGCCGGGCGACACCGTGCTGCTGTCGCCGGCCTGCGCGAGCCTCGATATGTTTCGCGACTACAACCATCGCGGCGAAGTCTTTACGGACGCGGTGCGCGCGCTCGCGGTGCCCGCATGAACGCGACCACGATGTCCTACGGACTGCGAGCCCGCGAGCGCATGCCCTTCGCGTGGGACCCGATCACTCTCGGGCTGACGGCGGCGCTCCTCCTGGTGGGTCTCGTGATGGTGAGCTCCGCCTCGATGTCGATCGCCGCCAAGGAGCTGGGCGATCCCTTCTATTTTCTCCAACGCCAGCTGGTTTTCGGCGGCGTGGGTGTGCTCTTCGCCTGGACGCTCACCCGCGTGCCCGCGGCGCTGTGGGACAAGTACAGCCTGGCGCTATTGCTCCTCGGCCTTTTGCTGCTGCTGCTCGTGCTGATTCCCGGCCTCGGCGCGACCGTCAACGGCGCGCGCCGCTGGATGCGCATCGGACCGATGAATTTTCAAGTCTCAGAGCTCGCCAGGGTGCTGGTTCTTACCTGGGTGTGCAGCTACTGTGTGCGCAAGCGCGACGAGCTGATGCGCACGTTCAGCGGACTGTTGCGGCCGGTCGGTCTGCTCACGGTGAGCGCGCTGCTGCTGCTGCTCGAGCCCGACTTCGGCGCGGCGACGGTGCTGTTCGCCACCGGCTTCGCCGTGCTGTTCGTGGCGGGGGCGCGCATGCGCTACGTGCTTTTGCTGGTGTCCGCCGCGGCGCTCGCCTTCTCCGTGCTCGCGCTCACCTCGGCCTATCGCTTGAAGCGCCTCACGGGCTTCCTGCATCCCTGGGACGATCCCTTCAACGGCGGCTTTCAGCTGACGCAGTCCTTGATCGCGATCGGACGCGGCTCGTGGTTCGGCGTCGGCCTCGGCTCGAGCGTGCAGAAACTCTTCTATCTACCCGAGGCGCACACCGACTTCGTGTTCGCCGTGCTCGCCGAGGAGCTTGGGCTGGTGGGTGTGATCGGCGTGCTCGCCTTGTTCGTCGCACTGGTGTGGCGCGCTTTCCGGATCTCACGCATGGCGGCACAGGCCGGAATGCAGTTCCAGTCCTATGTCGCACTCGCCTTCGGCGTGTGGCTCGGTGTGCAGGCGCTGGTGAACATCGGCGTGAACATGGGCGTGTTGCCGACCAAGGGTCTGACGCTGCCGCTCCTGAGCTATGGGCGCAGTAGTCTCCTGGTGAGCATGGGTTGGCTCGGCGTGCTCCTGCGCATTTACCACGAGGTCAAATGCACGTCGCGCGCCGCCGTGATGCGCACGCCCGGGGGACCTCGATAATGGGCGCCCGCGGATCAGTCTCCAGTGCGCAAGGACCCGTCCTCATCATGGCGGGCGGCACGGGCGGTCACGTGTTTCCTGCGCTCGCGGTGGCGAAAGTGTTGCGCGAGCGCGGCGTGCCCGTCGTGTGGCTCGGCGTGCCGGACAGCATGGAATCGCGGTTGGTGCCGGCGAACGGCTTCCCCATCGAGTGGGTGCGCGTGCGGGGGATCCGCGGCAAGGGCGCCGCGGCATGGCTCGCGGCGCCGTTCCGCGTCGCCGCGGCGGTTCTCGAGGCGGCGCGCATTCTGCGGCGGGTCAAGCCACGCGCCGTGCTCGGAGCTGGGGGCTACGTGAGCGGCCCGGGCGGGATCGCGGCGTGGCTCCTGCGCATCCCGCTGCTGATTCACGAGCAGAACGCCGTGGCCGGCTTGACGAACCGGTGGCTGGCCCGCTTCGCGACCCAGGTGCTCGAGGCCTTTCCAGGCAGCTTCGGTGCCGGCGTGAAGGCGTGCACCGTCGGCAATCCCGTTCGCGCCGACATTGCCGGCATCGCCGAACCCGCTCAGCGCTTCGCCCAACGTACGGGGCGCGCGCGGCTCTTGGTGTTCGGCGGCAGTCAGGGGGCGCAGCGCTTGAACGCTACCGTTCCCCAGGCCCTGTCGCGCCTCGATCCGGCGCGCCGCCCGGAAGTCAGACATCAGGCAGGCGTGCGCGGCATTGAGGCGGCGCGCGCCGCATACCAGAGTCTCGCGGTCGAGGCTGAAGTGCTGCCGTTCATCGATGACATGGCGGCCGCCTACGCGTGGGCCGACCTCGCGCTATGTCGCGCGGGCGCGATGACCATCGCCGAGCTGCAAGCGGCCGGGCTCGGCGCCTTGCTGGTGCCTTTTGCGGCCGCCACCGACGATCATCAAACCAAGAACGCCGAGGTCATGGTGCGCGTCGGCGCGGGCCGGGTATTGCCCGAGGCGGATCTGACGCCCGAGCGCTTGAGTACGGACCTCGCCGAGCTCACGGTGGATCGTGCGCGTCTGCTCGAGATGGCACGGGCGGCGCGGGCGGTGCGCAACGTCGACGCGGCGGCACGCCTCGCCGATCTGTGCGTCGAGGCGGGAGGCGCCGCGGCATGAACGATCGCATGCGCCGCATCCACATCATTCACTTCGTCGGCATCGGCGGCAGCGGTATGGGGGGTGTCGCCGAGGTGCTGCTCAACCTGGGCTACGAGGTCCAGGGCTCGGACCTGAAGTCCAACCCCGTCACCGAACGCCTCGCGCGTCTCGGCGCGAAGATTTTCCTGGGCCATGCAGCGGAGAATCTGGGCAACGCCGACGTGGTCGTGGTCTCGAGTGCGGTCGATCGAGCGAATCCCGAGCTTGCGGCAGCACTCGCGGGCCGCATTCCCGTGGTGCCGCGCGCCGAGATGCTGGGCGAGCTCATGCGTTTTCGCTATTCGATCGCGGTCGCGGGCACGCACGGCAAGACTACTACGACGAGTTTGGTGGCGAGCATTCTCGCCGAGGGCGGCCTCGATCCGACATTCGTCATCGGCGGACGCCTCAAGAGCGCGGACAGCAATGCGCGCCTGGGCGCGGGTCGCTATCTGGTCGCGGAGGCCGACGAGAGCGACGCCTCGTTCATGCATCTGCAGCCGATGATCGCCGTGGTCACCAACATCGACAACGACCATCTCGGGACACACCAGGGGGACTTTGTCCGCCTCAAGGCGAGCTTCGTCGATTTCCTTCACAACCTGCCGTTCTACGGCCTCGCCGTACTGTGCTCGGACGACGAGGAAGTGAGCGGCATTCTCGCAGCGGTGGCCCGTCCCATCGTGACCTACGGCTTCGGCGCCGGCGCCGACGTGCGCGCGGTCGACGTGCGCCCCGCGGGCCTCAAGACCCACTTCTCGGCGCTGCGCGTTGGGCTGCCGCCGCTCGAGCTCACCATCAACTTGCCGGGCCGGCACAATGTGCTCAACTCGCTCGCCGCGGTGGCGGTGGCGACCGAGCTCGGCGTCGCGGATGCGGCCATCCAGCGTGCGCTCGCGAATTTCCAGGGCATCGAACGGCGGCTACAACAGCTCGGCGAGATTCGCTGGTCGGGCGGCAGCGCGCTCATTGTCGACGACTATGGCCATCATCCTACCGAGGTGGCGGCGACACTCGAATCCGTGCGTCAGGCCTGGCCTGACCGTCGCCTGGTGCTCGCCTTCCAGCCGCACCGCTTCACCCGCACCCGCGACTTGCTCGATGACTTCGGCCGCGCCTTGAGCGAGTGCGACGTGCTGCTGGTCACCGAGGTCTACGCTGCGGGTGAGACGCCGATCGCGGGCGCCGACGGTCGCGCGATCTGCCGCGCGGTGCGCACGCGCGGACTCGTCGAACCGGTGTTCGTCGAGCGCGTCGATGATCTGGCCGAGGCGCTGCGCGGGGTGCTGCGCGACGGCGACGTGGTGCTCACCATGGGCGCAGGCAACATCGGTGCCGCCGCGCAGGATTTGAGGGCCAGGCTCGCGTCGGGGGAGGCGGCATGAACGGCGTGCTGCGCTCCGAGCCCTTCGCTCCCGAATATGCCGCCCGGATCCTGCGGGACGTGCCCATGTCGCGTCACACCTCCTGGCACGTGGGGGGGCCCGCGGACTTCTTCTTCAGTCCGCGCGACGCCTCGGACCTCGGGGGCTTCGTCCGCCAGCTGCCCGAGGAGATTCCGCTTCTGTGGATCGGACTGGGGAGCAATCTGCTGGTGCGCGACGGAGGTATTCGCGGCGCAGTCATTGCCACGCACGGGGCCCTGTCGAGCCTCGAGCGCTCGAGCGCCACGCGAATTCGGGTCGCAGCCGGGGTGCCGTGTGCGCGCATCGCCCGGCAATGCGTGAAGTGGGGGCTCGGCCCTGCGGAGTTCTTCGCCGGCATTCCCGGCACGCTGGGTGGCGCACTTGCGATGAACGCCGGCGCCTGGGGTGGAGAGACCTGGCGTCACGTGCGGGAGGTCGAGGTGCTCGATCGGCACGGTATTCGGCGCACGCGACCGCCGGCCGATTACGAAGTCGGCTACCGCCGCGTCGTCGGCCCCCGCGATGAATGGTTCCTGACGGCGCAACTCGAGTTCGAGCGCAAGCCGGGCGTGAACGAGACCGCTATGCGCGAGCTTCTCGAGAAGCGCCGCGACACCCAGCCCATCGGCGAGTGGAGCTGCGGGTCGGTGTTCACCAATCCGCCGGGCGATCACGCGGCGCGCCTCATCGAGAGTGCGGGCCTGAAGGGGTTTCGCATCGGCGACGCGTCGGTCTCGCAGAAGCACGCCAATTTCATCATTAATCACGGCGCGGCGCGCGCAGCCGACATCGAGGCGTTGATCGAGCACGTGCGGCGCACCGTGGCACAGGTGCACGCCGTCGAGCTCACGACTGAGGTACGCATCGTGGGGGAAGCGGCATGAGCCGGCTCACATGGCTCGGCGCGGGGCGCCGCGCGCAATCGAGCACCGAGTTCGGCAAGGTGGCCGTGCTCCTGGGCGGCGACTCCAGCGAGCGCGAGATTTCCCTGATGAGCGGCAACGCTGTGCTCCAGGCACTTTTGCGGCGCGGCGTGAGCGCCGCGGCCTTCGATCCCGGTGTGCGGCCGGTGCAGGAGCTGGCGAGTGAGGGATTCGAGCGCGCCTGGATCGCCCTGCACGGGCCCGGCGGCGAGGACGGGCTCATCCAAGGCGCCCTGGAGTGGCTCGGCATCCCCTACACCGGTTCAGGCGTGCTTGCCTCGGCGCTGACCATGGACAAGCTCAAGACCAAGCGTGTCGTGGTGGGCGCCGGATTGACCGCGCCGCCCTACACGGTGCTCTCGAGCAGCGACGATCTCGAGCGCGCGCTCCTCGAGGTCGGCCTGCCGCTCATGGTCAAGCCCGCCTCTCAGGGCTCGAGCGTCGGTATCAGCAAGGTGAAGACCGCGGCGGAATTGCCGCAGGCCTATGCGGAAGCTCGCGCCGTCGATCCACTCGTGTTCGCAGAACGCTTCGTGGAGGGTCAGGAGCTCACCGTGGGCGTGCTTGGGCGTAGCGCACTGCCTTCGATCCGCATCCAGCCCGCGACGGAGTTCTACGATTATCAGGCGAAGTATTTCCGCAACGACACGCAGTATCACTGTCCGAGTGGGCTCGATGCGCGCGAGGAGGCGGAAATTTCGGCCGCGGCGCTCGCGACGTTTCGCGTGACCGATTGCTCGGGCTGGGGACGCGTCGACTTCATGCGTGAGGCGTCCACGGGCAAGTTCTATTTCATCGAGATCAATACCACGCCTGGAATGACCGACCACAGCCTGGTGCCGATGGCCGCGCGCCAGGCCGGCATCGATTTCGACGAGCTGGTGTGGCGCGTCCTCGAATCCAGTTTCGCGAGGCAGCGCAAATGAACCTCAACTGGCTCATGCGCCGCAATCGGTTCAAGAACCGTCCGAAGGCGGAGAAGGCGCCGTGGCAGTGGCCGAAGTTCATCGTCGATTGGCGCAAGTACGGCAAGCGCGCGACCCTCGTCGCGCTCACCCTCGCGGTGCTCGCCGGCTTCCTGCTGGCCCTCGACCGGCCGGTGCGCACGATCTCGATGGACGGCAGCTTCCAGCGCGTCTCACCGGGGCAGATCGAGAAGGCGGTGGCGCCCTATGCGCATGCGGGCTTTCTCTCCGCAGATCTCGACGCCATCGAGAACGCGGTGGAGAGCCTGCCATGGGTCGATCGCGCGCGAGTGCAGAGGCGCTGGCCGAACAGCCTGCACGTCACGGTCGTGGAGCAAACCGCCGCGGCGCGCTGGGGCGACTCGGGCCTGCTCAACACCCGCGGCCAGCTGTTCGTGAGATCCGCTATGCACGTGCCTGCGGAGCTGCCGCGCCTCTCGGGCCCGGAGGGCACCGAGTCGCAGGTCGCACAGCGCTATCTATCGGCGCAGGGACGGGTGCTCGAGGCGGGCATGCGCATCGCGGCGCTGCGCCTCGACGAGCGCGGCGCGTGGGAGATGGACCTCGATAGCGGCGTGACGGTGCGCCTCGGGCGGCGTGACGTCGACGAGCGCATCGACCGCTTCATCCGCACCGTCTCGCAAGTGATCGCGCATCGCATGAGCGAGATCACCTATGTGGACATGCGTTACTCGAACGGCTTCGCCATCGGTTGGCGCAGCACCCAGACGCCGGCGACGGCGTCCCCCAAGAATTCCGACGACTCCGAAGCCTGAAGGAAACCCGAGCTCGACATGGCGAAACGTTCCGACCGCAATTTGACCGTAGGGCTCGATATCGGCACGAGCAAGGTGGTCGCCATCGTGGGCGAGATAAAGGCCAACGGCGAGCTCGAGATCATCGGCATCGGCAGCCATCCGTCGCGCGGCCTGAAGAAGGGCGTCGTGGTGAACATCGAATCCACGGTCCAGTCCATCCAGCGCGCAGTGGAGGAAGCGGAGCTCATGGCCGGATGCGAGATCCACTCCGTATACGCGGGTATCGCCGGCAGTCACGTGCGCAGCCTCAACTCCCACGGCATCGTGGCGATCAAGGACAAGGAGGTCGGCCCGGGCGATGTCGAGCGTGTCATCGACGCGGCCAAGGCGGTGGCCATTCCGGCCGATCAGAAGATCCTGCACGTGCTCCCGCAGGAATACATCATCGATGCGCAAGAGGGCATTCGTGACCCCATCGGCATGTCGGGCGTGCGGCTCGAAGCCAAAGTGCACATCGTCACCGGCGCGGACAGCGCCGCGCAAAACATCGTCAAGTGCGTGCAGCGCTGCGGTCTTGCCGTGGACGACATCGTGCTGGAGCAGCTCGCCTCGAGCTATGCCGTGCTCACCGAGGACGAGAAGGATCTCGGCGTGTGCGTGGTCGACATCGGTGGCGGAACCACCGACATGGCGGTGTTCGGCGGCGGCGCCATCCGCCACACCGCGGTGATCCCGATCGCCGGCGATCAGGTCACGAACGACATCGCCGTGTCCATGCGCACGCCCACGCAGTACGCCGAGGACATCAAGATCAAGTACGCGTGCGCGCTCTCGCAGCTCGCGAATCCCGACGAGACCATCGAGGTGCCGAGCGTCGGAGACCGGCCGCCGCGCCGACTCGCGCGGCAGACCCTCGCCGAGATCGTCGAGCCGCGCTACGAGGAGCTGTTCGCGCTGGTTCGCGACGAGCTGCGCCGCGCGGGCCTCGAGGAGGCGGTCGCCACAGGCATCGTGCTCACCGGCGGCAGCTCCAAGATGGAAGGCGCGGTCGAGCTGGCCGAGGAAGTGTTTCACATGCCGGTGCGTCTCGGCATACCGCAGTACGTCAGCGGCCTGGTCGACGTGGTGAGCAACCCGATTCACGCCACCGGGGTGGGGCTGCTCTTGTACGCGAAAGCCAACCTGGAAGTGCAGCGCACGGAGGCGCCGCTCCTTGCCGGCGGCATGAAGACGATTTTCGAGCGAATGAAGGCCTGGTTTCAGGGGAATTTTTGAATCAGGCCCTTGGGTGATTACAACCGATAGGAGAACTTGAATGTTTGAACTAATGGACTCTTATAGTCAGAGCGCCATCATCAAGGTGTTGGGCGTGGGCGGCGGCGGCGGCAACGCGGTCTCGCACATGGTGCAAGCCGGTCTCGAGGGCGTCGATTTCATCTGCATCAACACCGACGCGCAAGCGCTCAAGCACTCCAAGGTGCGCACCGCACTGCAGATCGGCTGCAACATCACCAAGGGCTTGGGCGCTGGCGCCGACCCCGAAGTGGGCCGTCAGGCGGCGATGGAGGATCGCGATCGGATCATCGAGCTGATCGAGGGCTGCGACATGCTGTTCATCACCGCCGGCATGGGCGGCGGCACCGGCACGGGGGCTGCGCCCGTGGTTGCACAGGTCGCGAAGGAGCTCGGCATTCTCACCGTGGCGGTGGTAACCCGTCCATTCGAGATGGAAGGCAACAAGCGCTCGCGCGTCGCCGATCAGGGCATGCTCGAGCTTTCGAAATACGTCGATTCGCTGATCACCATCCCGAATCAGAAGCTCTTGCAGGTGCTCGGCAGCACCACGACCTTGCTCGATGCGTTCAAGGCGGCGAACACCGTGCTGCAGGGTGCGGTGCAAGGTATCGCCGAGCTGATCACCCGGCCGGGCCTGATCAACGTCGATTTCGCCGACGTGCGCACGGTCATGTCGGAGACCGGCATGGCGATGATGGGATCGGGTGCGGCCGCGGGCGAAGATCGCGCTCGCGAGGCGGCGGAGGCGGCGATCTCGAGTCCGCTGCTCGAGGACATCAACCTTGCCGGCGCACAGGGGATCTTGGTGAACGTCACCGCCGGAATGGATCTCTCGATTGGCGAGTTCCAGGAAGTGGGTAACGTGATCAAGCAGTTCGCGTCGGACGACGCCACGGTCGTGGTTGGAACGGTGATCGATCCCGAGATGTCCAACCAGATCAGAGTAACGGTGGTGGCCACCGGTCTCGGCAAGCCCGTCGCGCGCGCGGTCGCGCAGCCGCCGCTGGCGGCAGCCGTGCCGGCTCCAACCATGCGCGTAGTGAGACAGAAGTCACCGCTGGCTCCCACCGATTACGCCATGCTGGACAAGCCGACCGTGCAGCGTCAGCGTGCCGTGGGCGACGGCCTGCGGTCGGAAAGCGAAGCGGAGGATCTCCTCGACATACCGGCGTTCTTGCGTCGGCAAGCGGACTAGTGCGCGTCGAGACCTGAGCAATGGCGCCCGCGGGAAGGAGAGGGCCGAGGGAGCGGCCCCGCGGTATCGGGAGTCTCAAGGGCGCTTTTGCTGAAGAGGCGTTTTGTCCTGAAAACGCCACAAGTGTGAGTAAGTGTGAGGGCGCCTTTAGCCCGTTTGTTGCGTATGATACCTTGGCAATTAACTTAAGAGGCTAATAGCCGGTTCCGATCGATGTTGAATCAAAGAACGCTGAAGAACTCGATTCGCGCCACAGGGGTTGGCCTGCATACGGGGAAGAAGGTGCTGATGACCCTGCGCCCCGCGGCGCCGGACACCGGCATCGTTTTCAGGCGTACCGACATGCCGTCCTCCGTCGACATCAAGGCGCATGCGCAGAACGTCGGGGACACCATGATGGGGACCACGCTGCAGAGCGGCGAGGCCAAGATCTCGACGGTCGAGCACCTGCTGTCCGCACTCGCCGGGCTCGGCATCGACAATGCCTTGGTCGAGGTGAGCGCCGGCGAGGTGCCGATCATGGACGGCAGCGCCGGACCCTTTGTCTTCTTGCTGCAGTCCGCCGGCATCGAGGAGCAACGGGCGCCGAAGCGGTTCATCCGGATCCGCGAGAGTTTGAAGGTCGAGGACGGCGACAAGTGGGCGCGCTTCGATCCCTACGACGGATTCAAGGTGAACTTCGAGATCGAGTTCGATCACCCCACCTTCAAGAAGCATTCGCAGGTGGCCTCGATGGATTTCTCGACCACCTCGTTCCTGCGGGAGGTGAGCCGCGCACGCACCTTCGGCTTCATGCGTGACTTGGAAAGCCTGCGCGCGCGCAACCTGGCGCTCGGCGGCAACATGGACAACGCCATCGTGCTCGACGATTACCGCGTTCTGAATGAGGACGGGCTGCGTTACGAAGACGAGTTCGTGAAGCACAAGATTCTCGATGCCATCGGCGATTTGTATCTGCTCGGGCACAGCCTCATCGGCGAGTTCAGCGGCTACAAGTCCGGACATGCGCTCAACAACCGTTTGCTGCGCACCCTCATTGCTCGGGAAAGTGCCTGGGAAGAGGTCACGTTCGAAAGCTTGGCCGAGGCACCGATCTCCTACGTGGCCGCGGCCGCTGCCCGCGTCTAGGCGACCCCGCCTCGCCATCGCGCCTCGCCAACGCACCCGACCGCTGCGTCTCGCCGACCCTCGCCGGATTACGATAACTGCACGATTCCGGCGGTTTCCGCCCTTGACGGGGTCCCGGGCGAGGGCGCGAGATACAGCTGAAAGAGAAACTGCTACCCGCAAGGCGCGACACCGGGCGATGACGCGATTCTGTTGATCGCCGCGGCGATGTGGCGTCTTTTGGTGGTCTTTGCGGCAGTGCGGCCGGATCTAATATTGCGGTGCAGTATCGGGTGGCGATTGCACTACTTTGATGCGGACTGTGTGGATTTCTTGGCCGAGCTCGCCCGCGACACGCTCACGCAGCGCCTTCGTCCGGTACCGCAAACGCGTTGCCCAGACTCCCCCCGAAACGCCGACCGTCAGCCGGCCGTCTTCGACTCCGGCGGTTACCACGGTCCCCTGGAGCTCCGCCGGAAGAGCGGCGCGCACGTGAGATAGAACCTCGGAACGCTCGCGCCTGCGGCACTGCAGGCTCTTGAGACGTCCACCCGATGCTCCCAGTAACTCATTGATATTTTTGCATTTTTTCATTTTGGACGCCGGAAAGCCAACCGGAATTGACGGGAAAAGCGTGCTTAACATCCTTGTTTTGCCTCACCTTATTCTGCATAGTCTACGCCGTAGCTCGCCAGGACTGAGGCTCCACCTCCACCATGATCGCCTCTTTCACATGAATGTCATTTTCGTCGGTCGCAAGAGCGGTCGCGTCAAACAGCTCAACCTGCGCCATCCGCTGGTGCTGGCGGCTGCGGCTGCGCTCGTTTTCCTGGTCGTCGGCGGTGCATTTTCGATCGGGGTCGGCCTCGGGGCGCGCCATCGCGGCGCTAGCACCGTCGAAGATCTCGGTGGATGGTCCAAGGCGCTGGTCGGCGAACAGGCGCAGATCGATGATGTGCGGCACATGCTGCAAGAGAAGGTCAATGCGCTGGCCATGCGCGTCGGACAAATGAATGCCAATGTGATTCGCCTGGACGCGCTGGGTAAGCGCTTGACGCGTATGGCAAATCTGGATGACGGAGAGTTCGACTTCGGCAATCCGCCGGCGCTCGGCGGTGCCGAGGGCGCCGATGGCCAGCCCGCCCAGATTCCGAGCCTCACCGCGATGGTCGATGATCTGCAAACCCAGCTCTCGAGCCGCGAGCAGGAGTTGGGCGTCCTCGAGAACCTCATTCTCACCCGCGAGCTCAACAAGCAGGTCTACCCCGAAGGCCGGCCCGTCCAGGACGGCTGGATCTCCTCCTACTTTGGGCGCCGTGCGGATCCTTTCACCGGCTATTTGGCGGTGCACAAGGGAGTGGATTTCGCCGGTCCTCAGGGGTCTAAGGTATCGGCGGTGGCAGCCGGGCTCGTGACCTTCGCCGGTGAGCGGTCGGGTTACGGCGAGATGGTGGAGATCAACCACGGTAACGGCCTTGCAACGCGGTATTGCCACAACGAGAAGCTGCTCGTGAAGCAGGGCGACATGGTGAGCAAGGGCCAGGAAGTCGCCCTGATGGGCTCGACCGGACATTCCACGGGCCCTCACTTGCACTTCGAAGTGCTGAAGAACGGCAGCCAGGTGGACCCGCTGCACTTCATCGGCGAGGATCGCTAGCCGAGTCTCCCGAGCGCTGATTTGCCGGCGTCCCTCGCGGCGCCGTGCGCACCCCTACGACTGGCGTGCGCGTCCCTGCATCCGGGTCGAGCGCGGGCTAGAAACAATTTACCGCCCATTCTGTCTATCCGTACAATACCCAGTTTTCTGAGGATCCCCTAAGCGTGTGGAAGCTTCTCACCCAAGTATTCGGCAGCCGTAATCAGCGTCTCATCAAGGAGTTGAGCCGCACGGTCGTGGCCACGAATGCACTCGAGAATGAGATTCGAGTGCTCAAGGACGAGCAATTTCCGGACAAGACGCAGGAGCTCAAGGCGCGATTCGCCGCCGGTATCCCCCTCGATGCGCTGGTGCCCGAGGCATTTGCGCTCGTCCGCGAGGCGTCCCGCCGTGTGCTGGGCCTGCGTCATTTCGACGTGCAGTTGATCGGCGGTCTGGCCCTGCATCTGGGGAAGATCGCCGAGATGCGCACCGGCGAGGGCAAAACCCTCATGGCTACCTTGCCCGCATACCTCAACGCTCTCTCGGGAGAGGGCGTGCACGTGGTGACCGTGAACGAGTATCTGGCGCAGCGCGACTCGGACTGGATGGGACCCGTGTACCGCTTCCTCGGTATGAACGTGGGCGTCATCAAGAACGCCCAGTCGCAGGAAGAGAAGCGCGCCGCCTACGCGCGTGACATCACGTACGGCACCAACAACGAGTTCGGCTTCGACTACCTGCGCGACAATCTCGCCTTCCGTCTCGAGGACCGGGTGCAGCGCAAGCTCTCCTTCGCCATCGTCGACGAGGTCGACTCCATCCTCATCGACGAGGCGCGCACTCCGCTGATCATCTCCGGCCCCGCCGAGGAAAGCACCGAGCTCTACATCAAGATAAACACCTTGATTCCGCGGCTCACGCGACAGAAAGAGGAGAATGGGCCGGGGGACTACGCGGTCGACGAGAAGACGAAGCAGGCCACGCTCACCGAAGAAGGCCACGAGAAGGTCGAGGGGCTCATGGCCGAAATCGGCCTATTGCGCGACGCCGAGAGCCTCTACGATGCGACCAACATCCGCTTGATGCATCATTTGAATGCGGCCCTGCGCGCGCACGCTCTGTATCGCCGCGACGTCGAGTACATCGTTCGCCAGGGCGAAGTGATCATCGTCGATGAGTTCACCGGGCGCACCATGCCCGGACGTCGCTGGTCGGACGGCCTGCATCAGGCGGTCGAGGCGAAAGAAGGCGTGAAGGTGCGCGAGGAGAACCAGACGGTCGCCTCCATCACTTTCCAGAATTATTTCAGGCTGTATTCCAAGCTTTCCGGCATGACCGGCACGGCCGATACTGAGGCGTTCGAGTTCCAGCAGATCTACGGACTCGAGGTGGTCGTCATCCCGACGCACAAGCCGATGATCCGCAAGGACAACTCGGATCTCGTGTTTCTCTCCGAGCAAGACAAGTACCAGGCCGTTCTCGAAGACATCCAGGACTGCGTGAAGCGCGGTCAGCCGGTGCTGGTCGGAACGACATCGATCGAGACCTCCGAGCGCCTCGCCAAGCTCCTGCAGGGCGCGCACATACCCCACGAGGTCTTGAATGCGAAGCAGCACGAGCGCGAGGCGCACATCGTGGCCGAGGCCGGTCGCCCCGGGGCGGTGACCATCGCGACCAACATGGCGGGCCGCGGCACCGACATCGTGCTCGGCGGCAATCCGCAGGCACAGATCGATGCGAGCGGCAGCGGCGACGAGGCTGCCGTGAAGGAGATTCGCGAGGACTGGCAGAAGCGCCACGAGCAAGTGCTCGAGGCGGGCGGCCTGCACATCATCGGCACCGAGCGTCACGAATCCAGGCGTATCGACAATCAGCTGCGCGGCCGCTCCGGCCGCCAGGGCGACCCGGGCTCGAGCCGTTTCTATTTGTCGCTCGAAGATAACTTGATGCGCATCTTCGGCGATCCCACACGCATGAAGTCACTCATGACCCGCGTCGGCATGAAGGCCGGCGAGGCCATCGAGAGCGGCATGCTCACGCGGCAAATCGAGCGAGCGCAGCGCCGCGTGGAGCAATACAACTTCGATGCACGCAAACAGCTGCTCGAATACGACGATGTCGCCAACGATCAGCGCCGCGTCATCTATCAGCAGCGCACCGATCTCATGGGCACGGAGGATGTGTCGGAGGCGATCGTCGGAGCGCGTGAGGATGTCGTGGCGCAGCTCGTCGAGCAATATCTGCCGCAGGGCGTTCCCCAGGAGAACTGGGATCTGGCGGAGCTCACGCAATCACTGGAGCGCGACTTCGGTGTGCGGCTGCCCGTCGATGAGTGGGTGAAAGCCGACGAGACGGGCGACATCGCGGTGCTGCGCAACAAGATCGTCGAGGCGCTCGGGGCGGCGTACGAGACCAAGCGCGCCACGGTCGGCGCCGAGATCATGCGTTACATCGAGAAAGAAGTGATGCTGCGCACGCTCGACCAGCATTGGCGCGAGCACCTCGCGGCGATGGATTACATGCGTCAGGGAATTTTTCTGCGCAGCTATGCGCAAAAAAATCCGAAGCAGGAGTACAAGCGCGAGGCCTTCGAGCTGTTCGCCGCCATGCTCGATCGCATCAAGTTCGACACCGTCACGACCGTGTCCAAGGTGCAAGTGCGCAGCCAGGCCGAGATCGAGCGCGAGGAGCTCGAGCGCCAGCAGAGGCTCGCCCGCGCGCTGCAGCTGCAACACGCGGAAGCCGTGTCGCCGATCCGGATCGCGGCGGAGGAAGAGCCCGCCGCCGCCGACGGCAATCCCCTCGAGGCGGGACCAACGCGCGGGGCCGCGCCGCCCGCCACGCCCGCGGCCGCGCCTGCGGCCGCGCCGTTCGTGCGGCCGGTGCCGAAAGTGGGACGCAATGAAATGTGTCCTTGCGGTTCGGGCAAGAAGTACAAGCACTGCCACGGCGCCTTGCAGCAAGCGAGCGGTTGACGGACTCATCCTCGAGCGCCACGCATGGCATGCCGACGATCCACGTCGCGGCGGCCGTGCTATTCGACCGGCACGGCCGGGTCCTGATCGCAGAACGACCTCCCGGCAAGCACCTCGCCGGCTGCTGGGAATTCCCTGGTGGCAAGATGGAGCCGGGAGAAACTCGCACCGAGGCGCTTGCGCGCGAGCTCAAGGAGGAGCTGGGCGTCGAAATCGAGCATCCTCGACCCCTCCTGCGCTTGCGCCACGCCTACCCCTATGGCGACGTGCTCCTTGACGTGTGGGTGATACGTCGCTATCGCGGCGAGCCCCAAGGTCTCGACGGCCAGGCGCTCAGGTGGTGCAACCGGACGGAGCTGGCGAACGCCGAACTGCTGCCGGCCGATCGGCCCATCATCGCGGCGCTGCGGTTACCCGAGCGCCTGCAGCAGAGCCACACGCCGTTCTACGCGCTGCGCGATGCTGCTGCTGCCCCGGCGCGCATGGCGCGGCGTCTCGATGGTGTGTTCTGCGAGGATGCGTGTGACGCCGACGCCGCGGTGGCGGCCGGCGCCGATTTCCTCGCGATGCGTGTCCCGCTCAGCGCCGCCGAGCTGATGGCGTTGTGCGGGCGTGTGCCGGTACCGGTGTTCGCTCGCGGCACGACGCTCGAGCACGCGTGGGCGCAAGGCGCGACCGGGATCAACGCGATAGCGGGCTAGCGGGGGATATGAGCGGCCGAGATCCCACTGAGCGGCACCTAGCGTCACCACTCGATCGGCTGGATCGCATGGCCGTGGCCTATTTGCTGTTGCCGCTGGCGATCTTTCTCGCGAGTTGGTTCGAGATCTGGGCAGCGCTTCCTCTCCTCATCTGCCTCGTCTATTCGATGAAGGGCCTCATCGGCCCGGTGCAGCTCGATCGCGCCGTGGACGCGCAGCCGGCGCCGGCGCGCATGCACCTTGTGGTCGCGGTCCTCATCGCCTGCGCCTGGACCGCCTGTGGTGGCACCGGGCATTTGGTCTTCGCGAACGCCGATTGGCACGTGCGCGACGCGGTGCTGCACGACCTCGTGACGGGGCCATGGCCGGTGGCATACCTGACGCCGGACGGCGCGACGCGGCTGCTGCGAGCGCCGATCGGGTTCTACCTCCCGGCGGCGCTCGTCGGCAAATGGGCCGGATTGATGGCTGCGCACGCCGCGATGGCGGCCTGGACCGCCGCCGGAGCGACTCTATTCCTGCTGCAGGTGCTGTCGAGCATCCCCTCGCGGCTCGGCGGCGCCCTCGTGGCTGCCGCCGTGATCGTGCTATTCAGCGGATTGGACGTCGTCGGGATTCTCCTGCACGCGCCCGCCGGGGCCACTGCGCATTGGGATTTCACGTGGCACCTGGAATGGTGGGCCGAGCGCTATCAATACTCCTCCATGACGACGCAGCTCTTCTGGGTGCCGAATCACGCCCTGTGTGGCTGGGTGGTCATGGGACTGATGATGCGCTCCGCGCGCGGGGCGCTCGAGCCGATGCTGCCCATCCTGATCGTGGCCGTGGCGTTGTGCTCCCCTCTCACGGCGCTCGGCGTCGTGCCGTTCGCGCTGCTTCGGGTCGGCGAGGCGATGCGCCGCTCGCTCGCCCTCGCACATCCGCGCGTGTGGGTCCCGGCCTCGATCGTGGGGCTGGTGGTGGCGGCGTATCTCACGCTCGACTCGAGCCGGATCCCGAGAAGCTGGACCGTGGGGAGCGGGAGCAGCGCTCTTTCCGATCTTGCGCGTCAGTCGGAGTTCTTCGTGCTCGAGGCAGGCCTCGTGGGAGGTGTGATCCTGACTTTGCGCCGCTCACGCACCGTCGTGCTCGCGCTCGTGGTACTCGCGCTCCTGCCGCTCGTGAGTTTCGGCGAGGCCAACGACTTCGTCATGCGCGCATCGATTCCCAGCTTGGCCGCGCTGGCGATGGAGGCAGCTCGCGCGCTCGCCGCGCCGGCCGCAACAGCCGCGTTGAATGCGAAGAAAATACTGCTCGGCGCCCTGCTCGCGATCGGTGCAGTGACGCCGTTCCAGGAATTTGCGCGCGCCACGGTACTTCCGCGGTGGCCGATCAACGCTCGTGCGACCCTCGTCGATGCGGCTTGCGGCCGCTATCCGCCGCATTACGCGGCGCGTCTCGACGGGCAGCCTATCGTCCGCCTCCTGCGTCCTCCACACCCCCTTTTCTCGGATCCGCCGGATACGTCGGCATGCGAGAATCCGGCCATCGAGATCGAGCGCGAGCGAGACATCCGGTGAGAGCCACGGGGGAGATGCGGTCGTCGGAGGAGTGCGAGGAGCTGCCGCGCCTTGCGCGGCGTGCGCGCCGGCGCCTGATCAAAATGCATTACGAGAGCCGGATCGGCCATCTGGGGGGCAATCTCTCGGCGCTCGACGTCTTGATATGCCTGCATCATGCAGTGATGTCTCCCGAGGACCACTTCATTTTATCCAAGGGCCACGCGGCCGGTGCCCTGTATGTGGCGCTGTGGAGCCGGGGACTCATTTCCGAGGAGGAGTTGGGCACCTTTCACGCCGATGGCACCCGGCTCGCCGGTCACCCCGTTCCGGGTTGGAGCGCGAGCATCCCGGTGGCAACGGGCAGTCTCGGGCACGGTCTTCCGGTTGCGCTCGGCATGGCGCTCGCACGCAAGCTGAACGGTGAAGAGGGTCATGTCTACTGCCTCACCTCGGATGGGGAATGGCAGGAAGGCTCGATGTGGGAGGCTCTGATCTTCTGGAGACACCGGCAGCTGCGCAACGTCACGGTGCTCGTCGATCTGAACGGGCTGCAGGGCTTCGGCAGCACGCGCGAGGTTGCTTCGATGGAGGATCTCGGGCGGCGCATCGAGGGATTCGGTGCCGAAGTCGTGCACGTCGACGGCCACGATCATCGCGCCATCACCGAGGCGGTGCGCGAGCATCCGGGTGCGGTGGTCATGTTGCATACGGTCAAGGGGAAAGGCGTCTCTTTCATGGAGAATCGCATGGAGTGGCATTACCTGCCTCTCAGCGCGGAGCAATACGCCGTGGCCCTGCGCGAGCTCGAGTCCCTATGAGGACGGCGTTTTGCAGCGCGATGGTGGAACTGGCGGCCGAGGAGCGCTACTTTTTTCTGACGGGCGATCTCGGGTTCATGGCGCTCGAGCCTTTGCGCGAAGTGCTCGGTGATCGGTTCGTCAACGCCGGTGTGGCCGAACAAAACATGGTGTCCGTCGCTGCCGGTATGGCGCGGGTCGGGTCCAAGGCCTGGGTGTACAGCATTGCGCCGTTTTGCTATGCGCGTCCGTTCGAGCAAATTCGCAACGACCTGTGCCTCAACCGGTTGGCCGTGAGGCTCGTGGGCAACGGCGGCGGCTACGCATACGGCTCGATGGGCGCCACGCACCATGCGCTCGAGGATTACGGAGTGCTGCTCGCGCTGCCCGGCATGCGCGCCTACATCCCTGCATTCGATGCCGATGTCCGGGCGACCGTGCGGGCCGTCAGCGGGCGGACATTGCCGAGTTACCTGCGCCTCGGCCGCACCGAGCTCGAGGATGAGCTTGCCGTGCCTTCGTATGCGCCGTGGCGCCGACTCCAGGATGGGGAGGCGGGCGTACTCATCGCGGTGGGCCCGCCGGCGGGGGGATTGTGGCGCGCGCTGCACGAGCGGCCCGTGAGCGACCGGCCGGCGCTGTGGGTGGTGAGCGAGCTGGACGAGACCTCCTTTGCGCCTCCCCTGGAGCTGCTCGAGGCCGTGTCGCGGGCGGCCAAGCTCGTGTTGGTGGAGGAGCACGTTGCACAGGGCAGCTTCGGCCAGCGGTTCCTACACTTTCTGGCCCTCGGCGGCCGGCGCACTCCCAATCTCGTGCACGCTCACGCGCGGGGTTATCCGTCCGGGCGCTATGGGTCTCAGAGCTGGCATCGACACGAGTGCGGGCTCGACGTGCCGGCAATTCTCGCCAGCCTTTGACATCCTCCCCGCCCTACAAAACGGCGGGGATTCCCTCAGCAGGCGTTCGATGTCCCGAACGGAAGAGGATATTTTGAGCCAAGTTGATGTCCCGATCATGCGAAACACCACACTCAGCACATACCCAGCTTCTTATTCCGAGCTCTGCGATACCTTTCGGCCCCGTCTTGGCATGGCAAGACGAACAGACCCGGGAAGAGAACGATTCGTTGACTTCCTCGTACCAAGCCCCGTGCGCAGTCGCTTTGTAGCGGAGCATGGCTCGGAAGGAAGACCAGCCTGCATCGAGCACGGACTTCGCCAGGCGGGTCTTGGCGAGTCCAGCGGCGTTCACATTGCCGACCGCGATGTAGTCGAACTCTCGGACGAGGCGCATCGAGAGTTTGTGGTGAAAGTCACGGCGTGCGCGGGTGATACGGGGGCCCAAGTCGATGCCGATCCCGCGGCGCACGGG
>Ga0187890_10001142_pt1 | contig 19307 bp, 16 predicted proteins | sample June2016WEW_21_1_FD_133005 | JGI IMG/M metagenome (GOLD analysis project Ga0187890, IMG submission 133005) | Peatland microbial communities from SPRUCE experiment site at the Marcell Experimental Forest, Minnesota, USA - June2016WEW_21_10 | ecosystem: Environmental > Terrestrial > Soil >... | reverse complement strand
ATGTCCTTCTGCGAGGCGAGCGAGGAATGCCAGGAGAGGATCTTCAGGCGGTCGAGCCAGCGGTTCTCGACCACCAGGAACCATCCGGTGCGGCGAAACGTGTCGATGCCGCAAACGGAGCAAGACGAGCGTTTTGTGATTGCGTAATCCATCGGGATCCCTTTGAAAATCAGCAAGCGTCGCCAGCTGCGCGGGTGAGGAATCGTGGACCCATGCGCTCGCTGAGGGGGACCGTCAGCATTCCCAAGGTGGTGTCGAAACGGAGGGTGAAGTGCGCGGAGCAGGTGTCGCAGAGCCAGAAATGTTCACGACGGCGGAGTTTCCGCCGGTTGCCGTTGAACGCAGAGTTGAGGTCCGTAGGACAAGTTTCCGCCAGGAACAGTTTGCCTTCGCGCAGGGAACGGAACGGAATCGTGCACGTGGGGTTGGCGCACTTCTGCAGCATGGCTGGGTCCAGTCTTCTCTTCGGTGGAGTTGTTGCCAGAGAGCTCTAAGGACATTGCACGCGAGAGGCCGAACATGTGGCCACCACATTAGAAGTGCCTAATCAGTACCTACAGTGAGTTAGATTGTGGAAGAGTGATCTGGATCACGGTGCGCTGTGCGGCGCCGACGGAGCGCAGTCGCGTCCGCCGGATGGCCGTCATGGGTTGCGAACATTTCAGCTGTGATGGGGATCACAGGCTAATTGGTTAAGGCATTCAGGAAACCAAGTCTAACCAGAGTTTCACTAGCGCACCATCCATGTCGAGGCGGCGACGAGAACTCCTGCGGCCGCCATCAACAGGCCGAAGTACCAGAATATTCGGCGGCCGGAGAGCAGGGTGATCGAAGTGACCACCAGGGCGATCTCCAGGAAGACTTCGCCGAGATCGAAGCGGTCGGCTTTGCGGTGGGTGAGGGCGAATTCCCGCTCGAATTCGCGGGCTTTGGCCTCGAGCTCTTTCTTCTCGTCTTTGTAGCGGTCGGCTTCGGCGCGGACTTTTCCCTCAAGCTTGGCGGCGGCGGCGGCGTCCTTGGAGGTGACCACGCCGGCCAGATCGGCGAATAGATCGTCGGTGTGAAGGCGAATGTTCTTGGCCTGGTAGTAGGCCCACTGGTCGGTGACCTTGTTCTGCAGAATGATTTCTTCAGTGTGGGTGCGATGGCCGAGCAGTGACACGGTTGCCACCAGCACGGCCAGCACCGCCATGGTCAGCGTAATGGGGGCGAGATCGGGATGCTCCCGGGCGTGTTCGGCGTTCTCTTGCAGTTCGGTGAGTTCTTCGGTCATGTTGTTGTACTCCTGTGAGTTCTCAGTTCCCGGTTCTCAGTTCTCAGTGGCGTGGTCGCTTTTTCTGAGGAACTGGGAACTGAGAACTGGGAACTCCGTGGGCTATGAGGATAAACCAAGTTGGCTTATTCCCCCATCACTTTAATGATGACTCGTTTGTCGCGCTGGCCGTCGAATTCGGCGTAGAAGATCTGCTGCCAGGGGCCGAAGTCGAGCTTGCCGTTGGTGACCGGGACTATGACTTCGTGGTGGATGATCAGCGATTTCAGGTGCGCGTCTCCGTTGTCTTCTCCGGTCTGGTGATGCTGGTAGTTCTGCCGGAAGGGGGCGAGCGTTTCCAGCCACTGGTCGATGTCTTTGAGGAGGCCGCTCTCGTTGTCGTTGACGTAGACCCCGGCGGTGATGTGCATGGCGGAGACCAGGATCATGCCGTCTTTGATTCCGGACTTCTTCAGGGCGCTCTCGACTTGCGGGGTCAGGTGGATGTAGGCGCGCTTGGTTTTGGTGTGCAGGGTCAGGTACTCGGTGTGGATTTTCATGTTTCCACATTTACCACGGGGAGGGGTTGGCAGGGAGGAAAAGTTCCCGCGCCTCCGGCTCGGCGCGTTCAATTGTACGTACAATGTTCCACGTGGAACACTTGTGCAGGTTATAATGTACGTATAGGTGTATACATACATGACGCAATTGGATGGCCATTTGTTATGCTTGAGCGGGTTTGCAAGTCGTTGATAATGCTGGGGGTCGGGTGTGGTTAAATAGACACTGGCGGGTACTTGCTACACTGTAATTATTACAAGACCATTATTTGGGGGCGGGCGTCCCGGTTGAGGGTTGGTGAAGCCACTTCTCGGAAGCGCGAGAACTGGTGCATCCCCTGATTGATTCGGTCGCGGTTCAGCGAGACATCCTCCTTATACTTCCCGGTTGATGTGGCCCAGACGCCACGACAAATGACATCATATGATGCTATAATCCGTGCCATGAGGACAACGGTTGCGCTGGATGACGATCTCGTACGCACTGCCCAGGAGTTCACCGGGGTGGCGGAAAAATCGGCGCTGATTCGTGAGGCGCTCAAAGCTCTCATCGAGCGGGAGAGCGCCCGCCGATTAGCATCCCTGGAGGGCACGATGCCGAAACTGAAGAATATTCCTCGCCGCAGGCCGGGGTCGAATTGATTCTTGCGGATACGTCGATTTGGATCGACCACTTTCGTTCGGGAAACCTTCATTCCCGAAACAAGGAACTGCGGAGGCATCTGAACGAAGGGCACATCGTGATTCATCCTGCCATCATTGCGGAACTCGCGCTTGGATCTCTGGAGGACCGCAGCAGGACGCTCGCGCTGCTGGACCTTTTACCTCAGGTGCAGGTAGCGCAACCGAGCGAAGTGCGGCGAATGATTGAGGCTCGTCGTTTGTACGGACTTGGCATCGGTCTGACCGACGCCCAGCTTATAGCCTCAGTCTTTATCAATCCATCCACGGTTTTGTGGACAAGAGATAAGCGGCTTCGCAAGGCCGCAGAAGGGCTTGGGATTCACGCCGGGCTGCCTTAGCATCCTGCCGCTCGCGGGCCCGCCCAAGCAGAGCTTGGACGGGGCACCCTCGTGAGTTCAAATGATTGCGATGGCCCGGGCCACCGCCGGGCAGATGCAGAGCTGGTAATTAAATCACTGCGTTGGAAGGCTGTAGGATATGGGGTGACGAATATGCAGGACCACTGAGCGTGGTCTTGGAAGAAAATGGGTATGGTTTGAGTCGGGACGCACTTGGTTCTCGGAAGTAAAACTAATTCCTTGTTGCGTTGGGAAGGTCCGCAAAGGCAATCTGCCCGCGCCGTTCTCAGACCGCATCGCAATCAACATTGATGAACCACGTGACGCGACGGCCCTCTTTGCAGTGCTTCAAGAGCAATTCGGTGCACTGTCTAAATATCCGGATTACGACGAATTTGTTCAGACAATGATCCGTCTTGATGTCAGGGCCGAAGAGAAAAGCAAGGTCCTCAGTGACCCCAATGCTGGCGCAATAATGAGCGACATAGAGCGCACAATGAAGAAGCTATCGCCAGCCCAGCGGGAAACGATCAAACAATTTGTGATATACGGGGACTTGAGCACCGCAGGAACCAGATTGAGAGTAAAGGAAACGGGAGTGAATATGGATCAATGGGCAGTCCCGGATTTTCTGATACAACAGACGGGCTGGCTAATCCCGAACGCCGGGAACACCGCATACGATGACGTGCAGCAAAACGTCTACATCATCACGGCCGCGGTAAGGCCTCATCTGCAGGCGTATTTCTCCAAGCAGAAGTGATCATTAAAGCCTTCCAAGCCGCCGACGCTACGAATGAACTGACCGCGTCGGCTGACTCTCCATCACCACGCGTAGAATGCGGTTAATGCGCGTCTGGTAGCCCTTGCCATGGCCCTTGAGCCAATCGAGCACGTCCGCATCCAGACGAATCGTCAGTTGTTTTTTCGCAGGGGGCCACTCCATCGTTGCCTTCTTGAAAAACGTCTTGTCGAGGCGCGGAATGTCCGAATAGTCGATATCGGCATCTTTCATGCGGTCAATCCGTGCTAAGTCGCTCTTGATAGATTTTTTGTTCACGCCGGTTTCCCTTCCTCATGGAGATGATGCGCGTTCCCTCGTCGCGCGGCGCATGGGCTATAACCACCAGACGCCCGGCCAGCAGTCCCAACGTGATTGCCGCTCTTCCCCGTAGGCGAAGCGGTCGTCTTCGAAAGTGACGCACGGCCCGGAAAATACCTGTTCGGCATCCTCGAAACTGAAGCCATGCTTGGCGAAGTTCTTTCGGTTCTTCGCCTCGTCCCAGTCGTATTTCATCCCGCTTCCTCTTTAATGTAACTCGTTTTGTAGTTACACGCAAGCCCAACGCGAGTGCGGAGCTTTGCTTGGCTGGGACGGGCGAGGGCGCCCGTCTCTCCACTTCCTAGCGCATTGATTCTTCTGTTTCCGAGATCCAGTTGGGACGTTTTAGGACTTCTCTTGGCTTGGGGCCGTCGGCGGCTCCTACTATTCCGTCGCGTTCCATCAGGTCGATCAGGTGGGCGGCTCGGCCGTAGCCTATGCGGAGTCGGCGCTGCAAGAGGGATGTGGAGGCTTTGCCGAACTCGACTACGAGGCGCACGGCATCGTTGAAGAGGGGATCGTTATCATTGTCGCCGGCGGAAATTTCTCCGGAATCGTCGTTGGCGCCGGCTGACGACTGGGGATCTTCTTTGGGGGCTTCGAGGAATTTCTCCTGGTATTGCGCCACGCCCTGGGCCTTCCAGAATTCCACCACGGCTGCGATTTCCTTTTCGGTTACGTAGGGCGCATGGAGGCGGTGGACGCGGGCGGAGCCGGAAGGCAGATAGAGCATGTCGCCGCGCCCGAGGAGGGATTCGGCGCCGTTGGCGTCGAGGATGGTGCGTGAGTCTACTTTGGTCGCTACGCGGAATGAGACTCGGGCGGGGAAGTTGGCTTTGATTAGTCCGGTGATTACATCGACCGACGGGCGCTGCGTGGCTAGCACTAAGTGAATGCCTACGGCTCGGGCCATCTGCGCTAGTCGAGTTATCGATTCTTCTACGTTGTGGCCGTCGAGCATCATCAGGTCGGCTAACTCGTCGATGATGATTACTATGTAGGGTAGGGGGCCGTCGTCGGAATTGGAATTGGAGTTGGATTGCTCACTGAAGAGGCTGGGCGTGTCGTCGAAGAGGCGGTTGTAACTGTCGATCTTGCGGACGCCTTTGGCGGCGAGCAGTTTTAGGCGGCGCTCCATTTCGCGGACGGCGTTGCGCAATGCGTTGGCGGCGAGTTTGGGCTCGGTGATGATGGGCGTGTAGAGGTGCGGGACGCCTTCGTAATTGCCTAACTCGAGGCGCTTGGGGTCGACTAACACGAGCCGCACTTCTTCGGGAGTCGACTTATATAAGATCGACATGATCATGGCGTTGATGGCCACGCTTTTGCCCGTGCCGGTGGAGCCGGCGATGAGCAGGTGGGGCATGCCGGCTAAGTCGGCGGCGGCGATGCGTCCGTTGATGTCTTTGCCCATGGCGACCGTGAGCTTGGATTTGGAGCCGAGGAATTCCTGGGACTCGATGTTCTCGCGCAGCCAGATGATTTCGCGCTCGCGGTTCGGGACCTGGATGCCTACCGTGCTTTTGCCGGGCATGCGCTCGACCAGGATGCTTTCGGCGCGCAGGGCGAGGCAAAGATCGTCGGTGAGGCTGACTATGCGGCTGTACTTGATGCCGGCTTCGGGCTTGAATTCGAAGGTGGTGACGACCGGGCCGGGGTTGATCTGCGTGACTTGGCCGTGGACTTCGAACTCCGCGTACTTCGCGGTCAGAACCTGGGCGACGATTTTGAGCTCTTCTTCGTCTACGGATTGCTGCTCGTCGGGGCGGTGGAGCAGGCTCGAGGGCGGGAGCTTGTAACTGCCCGCTATTTTGGGGAGGATCGTTTTTGGGCGGTGCTCAGCGTCGGCTCGGTCGGTGACTTCGACTGCGATTCCGGCGGGCGGATTCTGGGGCAGCGGGGTGAGGGCGGAGTTGACTGCGCCTTCCTCGGCCATCATGCGTTCGATGCCGGTGCGGGGGGCTAGAGCGGCGGACTGCGCGCCGGGGATCTCCTGCGCGATGTCGTTGTCGTGCGTATTGCGCGGGGCGTCCTGGCGCGGCGGCATGGGACGCGCGGGCACGAGTTGGGCGGTGACGGTGGGTTTTTCGGCGCGGCGTTTTTCGAGTTCTTTTTGTTGACGCTTGCGCTCGCGCTCGTGCTGCCAGTCCTGGAAACGATCTCTGAGCGCCAGGACGAAGGCGAAGCGGGTGGGCGCCCAGAGTTCAAACGCCGAGAACGAGAAGGCGGTGGTGAGGTAGAGCGCTACGGCTAGAACAGTGGTGCAGACGATGTATGCGCCGGCAACGTTCAGGTAACGGATTAAGACGTCGCCGACGATGCGTCCGGCCAGGCCTTCGATGGGGATGGCCCCCATCCAGCGCACGTGCCCGGGCAGGATGGCGAGCAGAGCGGGCACGAACATGAGCAGCCAGATTGCTCCGAGGGTCTTGGCGACCGGAGATTGCACGGGCCGCGAGCGGAACCAGCGCAGGCCGAGCATGCCCATGAAGATGGGGAGCAGAAACGATCCCACTCCCGAGAATTGCAGGATGAGGTCGGAAAGATAGGCTCCGAAGATGCCGATCCAGTTGCGGGCGGCGTGCGATCGGGTGAGGATGGAGGCGCTGTTCAGCGAAGGATCGAGCGGCGAATAGGAGGCCAGCGCGAGGAAAAGAAGGAGTGCGGAGACGCACAACAGGAATCCGACGAGTTCGTTCAGACGGCGGTTCCTGGTGGGCGCAAAAATATTGGAGAAAAATGTCATGGGGCAGCGACGGCGTTGCCGGGGCAAAGCTTGCCTACAGCGCCGATGCGAGGCCAGAGCCTAATAATTATGACAAGAAGCGGCGGCTCCTACAATGCGGGAAAAGGGGCGGGGTGGCGAGTTGGGTACGGGGCGTATCCCCTGCAGATTCCGGTATATTTCTGGCGACGGCAGCGATCCCGCGGGCCGCCGGGACTTGCTATGGCACGGTTCTCCTCTTCCGGAGCCGTAGGATCACCACGCTTCACCCATCAATTCTCGCCTAGATTTTAATAGTGCCCGATGAATCCCGCAGCCCAGGCCAGCACCAAAATTCCGAGCACAATGCGATACATGGCAAAGGGCGCGAAGCCACGCTTGCGGACATAACCCATGAACCAGGCGACGGCTCCGTAGGCGACGATGAAGGAGACGACGAAGCCGATGGCGAGGATGACCCATTGGTGCGAGGTGATTTCGTGGACGCCGATCGGGTTTTCATCTTTGCCGGTAAGCGACTTTAGAAGCGTGTATAGCGTGGCCACCGTCATGGTGGGGATGGAAAGGAAGAAGGAAAACTCGAGGGCGGCGGGGCGTGACATTCCCACCAGTTGTCCGGCGGCGATGGTGGACATGGAGCGCGAGGTGCCGGGGAAAACGGCGGAGAGAATCTGGCAGGCGCCGATCCAGATGGCTTGGCCGCCGTGGATGTCGTCCATTTTCCAGGTGTGAATGGGCGAACCGGCGGCTCCCGGGCCGGCCTTTTCCCAGGGCGCCTTCATGGCGTCGATGATCCACATCACGATGCCCCCGACGAGCAGGGCAGTGCCCATCACGTAGAGACTCTCTAGGTTCTTGCCGATCACTTTGGTCAGCAGAAAAGACGGGATCGCGGTTACGACGAAGGCGATCATGACCAGGCTCAGCGGATGGGTCAGGTAGTCGCAGTCTTTTTTTTCGCCTTGGGGAAATGTGGAGATGAGCTTCGAAATGTGTTGGCGAAAATAAATTGGCAGAACCAGGATCGCTCCGAGCTGTATGACGATCGAGTACATCTTCCAATAGCCGCTGGAAAGTGGCACGTTCAGCAAGACTTCGGAAATGCGGAGATGGGCGGTGGAACTGACGGGCAGGAACTCGGTGAGGCCTTCGACAATTCCTAAGAGCACGGATAGAAGATAGTCGTTCAAGTGTTTTCTCCAATGTAGAGACGCGGCTGGCCGCGTCTTACGCGATGCCCCGCCCCTAAAGGGGCCGGTGATTTCGACCGACTACCGGCATCGCTGAAGCGATGCCCTGGTACGAAGCGCTAAAGCGATGCCTTGATACGAAGCACTCGCGATTAAGAAGGCGCCGCATCCTAAAGGCGCCGCGCCCTAAGGTGCCGCGTCCTAAGGTGCCGCGTCCTAAAAAGACGATGCCGTGTCTAAAAAACGGAGACGGGGCGAGCCCCGTCTCTACGGGAATTCATTGTGCAATCTTGACAGGTTCCGCGTATCTCCGGAAGAAACTATCTGGCTTCCACTTGGGGCGGTGGTCGCCGTTGGCGATATTGATGAGCAAGGCTCGGACGATCTCTTCGTATTTCGCGGCGGCGGCGAGGTCGACCGGTTGGTCCACGTCGTCCGATGGCGCGTGATAGCGCTGGGTGAGCCAGTCTTTGAAAATCTTTACCTCGGGCGTTCCGGGCTCGGGAGCGACGCTCATCATCACCGAAGGCACGCCGCGGAGGATGAAGCTGTACTGATCGCTGCGGATGAAAACATTACGCACCGGCTCAGGGTCGGGCTGAATTCTTACCCCGATGGTTTGAGCGACCTCGCGCGCGCGATTACCGAGATCGGACTCATCGAGGCCGAACACGGTAAGTAACTTCAGAGGCACGATGGGCAGAAACATATCGACGTTAACGTCGGCGACGATGGACCTCGGCGCAACGGTGGGATGAGCGGCGAAATACTTCGAGCCGAGCAGGCCCTTTTCTTCTCCGGTCACTAACACCAGGAGAATCGAGCGGCGCAGTCTCTCTGGATTCTTCTGAAAGCTTGCAGCCATGTCCAGGACGAGGGCGCTGCCGGAGCCGTTATCCATGGCTCCGTTGTAAATGCGGTCGCCGTTGATGGGCTCTCCGATGCCGATGTGATCGAGGTGGGCGGAGAGCACAACGTATTCATCTTTGAGCGCGGGATCGCTGCCGGGGAGTTTGGCGACGAGGTTGGCCGACTCAATTTTCGTGACTTCAACTCTTGTTTTCGCGGCGAGCGACACGGCGAGCGGAAAGTGGGGGAGCGGTTTGCGATCTTTACCGAGCGCGGCGATTTCTTCGAAGGTATGGCCGGAGCCGGCCAGAAATTTCTCCGCGCTGGCGGGATTCACGATGACGGCGAGCTTTTCGCCTTCGGTTTCGTTGAACTCGGGATAGTCGAGATCCATGGTGGGATGAGCGCGGTTGAGCGCTATGCGGGACCAGGGAATGTCCATAGAGGCGGGGTTGATCAAGGAAACGATGCCGACGGCGCCGGCCGCACGGAGAACTTTCCAGCGCTCGGCCGCAGTCTGGTAATGCGACGCGAGCGCGCCCGGAATTTCGGAGGGCGATCCGGCGAGAATCACGATGATCTTGCCGCGGACGTCGATGCCGGCGAAGTCGTCATAATTGTTCTCCGGGACTTTGAGGCCGTAGCCGGCGAAAACCAGCGGCGCTTCGACATCGGGCGCGGGCATGATGCGTGTGCCGATGATGGCATCCTCACCGAGCGTTAGTGGTTCGCGTTTGTCTTTGTCCCTGTTCCGGCGGATGAGGGTGAGGCTGCAATCTTTCTCGACGATCTGGCGGGAGACGAACTTGACGGGTTGGTAGAAGCCGTTTACGCCCGCGGGTTCTGCGCCGGCGCGTTGGAGCTGCTCGACGGCGTATTTTTGCGCTTCACGCTCGCCACGGCTGCCGGTGTCGCGGCCTTCAAGTTTGTCGTCGGCGAGGAATTTGATGTGGTTCCACCAGGTCTGGCCGTCGAAATGAGAAGTGGGCTGGGCCGCGGCGGAAATTGCCAACAGCACTGTGAACACTAATGCGGATGATTTGATTTTCATGAACCTCCTCACAGCACGAAGGTTTCTAGGATAGCAGGCAGGACAGAGGGAGATCATCTCGGGGAGCATAGTGTGTGCGTGAGAACTCGGTCGTCCCTCCGGGACTTGATTAATTTCTTCCACCTTCCCCCCAGCGCTGAAGCGCTGGGCTAAGCTCGGACGCCCCTTCGGGGCTGTATTCGCGGACATTTCGTTTGCCGCCGCTCTGCCGCCACGTTCCATGTTCTACCGGATTGCCCCAAAAACAAGTTCTCACGCACACACGTATAGAGCGGCTTTCGTTTATGGATTTGCGGGGAGCGGGATGGGGTTCGGGCGTTCCTATATTTGACACGAGTCTTTGTGCCACCTACGATTTGCGTGATCATGCAGAACTCCGAAAATCACTACTGCCGGCAAATTTGGGCGCGTAACGCGATGGGCGTGGCGACGAAAAATATCGCGACGAAGACCGGCGCCATTCTCCTCACCCTGCTGGCGCTTACATTTCTTTCGCTGGCGGCGGCGCCGGCAATTCCTTCCGCCGATTCGCATCGCTTCCTGGATGACATCAAGGCGCTGACCACTCCTGCCATGGAGGGACGCGGCGCTGGCTCGAAAGGGTTGACACGGGCCGAGCGCCTGATCGAGAAGCGGTACAAGAGCCTGGGGCTCGAACCCGCCGGTACAAACTCGTACTTACAGCCTTTCACGGTGATCACTGGGGCGCAGTTGAAGGGGAAGAACAGTTTCGCGGTGCTGACCGGAGACCGGAAGGTGGAGTTGAAAGCGAAGCAGGATTTTGTTCCGTTCAGTTTTTCCGCTTCGGGATCGGCCCACGGGCCGCTGGTGTTCGCGGGCTACGGCATTTCGGCGGACGAGTTTCATTACGATGACTACGCCGGGATTGACGTTAAGGACAAGATTGTTGTCGTTTTGCGCTATGAACCTCCTTCGTTCGGCGAGAAGGGCGGCAATCAGGGCATGACGCAGCATTCCCAGTTGGTGACCAAAGCTATCAACGCGCGCAACCACGGCGCCAAGGCGCTCGTGCTGGTGAACGGAAAGCTGGGAGACGGCGAAGAAGACCTGCTTACGCGATTCGGCAGCGTGAGCGGACCTGGGAATGCCGGGATCATTTTTCTTCAGGTCAAGAATGACGTGGCCGAAGGGTGGCTGAAGGCGGCGGGCAAATCGCTGGCGGAGTTGCAGGAGCAGATCAATGCTTCGTCCAAGCCCGCATCGTTTGCGCTGGCGGAAAACCAGACTGCGGCGCTGACCGTCAGTATCGTAACCACGCGGGCCACCGTGAACAATGTGCTGGCGTATCTCCCGGGCAAGACGGACGAATACGTGATTATCGGCGCACATTACGATCACCTGGGACGAGGCAATTTCGATTCTCTGGCGCCTTCGCAGATCGGACAGATTCATCCGGGAGCGGATGACAACGCATCGGGCACGGCGGGAGTGCTGGAGTTGGCGCGGCTGCTGGCGCCGCAGAAAGGCCAGTTGCGGCGGGGAATTCTGTTCGCGTCCTTTGCCGGCGAAGAACTTGGGTTGCTGGGTTCAGCCGCGTGGGTGAGGGAGCCGACGCGTCCGCTGGATAAAGCCGTAGCCATGCTGAACATGGACATGATCGGCCGCATCAAAGATCAAAAAGTCTACATAGGAGGCGTTGGCACCGGCTCGACGCTGAAAGCTGTGGTCGAGCAGGCTTCGGAGAAATCGGGATTCAAGATCGAATACTCGCCGGGGGGATATTCCTCGAGCGACCATACGTCGTTCGTCGCGAAGAAAATTCCGGTGCTGTTTTTCTTCTCCGGGCTGCACTCGGATTATCACAAGCCTTCGGATACGTGGGAGAAGATCGATCCGGTCGCCGCGACGCGGTTGCTTGACGTGGTCGGGGCGACCCTCGAGCAGTTGGCGGATGCGGAGGAGCGTCCGGCTTTTATTGTGGTCGCGGAAGACAAGCCGGCAGGCGGGCCGGGAGGCAGTGGCTACGGTCCATACTTCGGATCGATTCCGGATTTCGGCGAGGTGGAAACCGGGGTGAGGTTCTCCGATGTAAGACCGGGATCGCCCGCGGCGAAGGCGGGACTGAAAGCGGGAGATATCCTGGTGCAGTTCGGCGACAAAGCGATCAAGAATCTTTACGACTTCACGGATGCCCTGCGCCGCAGCAAAGTGGGCGATGTGGTCGAGGTCAAGGTGCTGCGCGATGGGCAGCCGGTTACGGCTTCGGTCAAACTGGAACAGCGCAAATAGGTGGGCGTATCGGAGCGGGTTCACCCTTGCCATCTAAGCCGTTCGTGGAGAGCCGGGCGTCTCCGCCCGGCGGACGGGCGAGACGCCCGTCTCTCCACGCTGTCAGCGTCCGGCTTCGAAGCGGTAGCCAATTCCGCGCAGCGTTTTCAGATAGCGGGGCTGCCTTGGATCGCGCTCGATTTTCTCCCGCAGACGGCGCACAAAGACGTCAATGGAGCGCGGGGTCACAAACGACCCTTGTTTCCACACTGCGTCAAGGAGTTGGTCGCGGGTGAAGACGCGTCCCCGGTGCCGGGCCAGATATTCGAGGAGCCGGAATTCGCGGACCGTGGTGAGTACTGTTCTGCCCTCGACGCGTACGGTCATCGAAGCGATATCAATTTCCAAATCTCCGAGCTGAATAATCTCGCGACTGTGGGCCTCGGGCGGAACGCGGAGAACGTTGCGGATGCGCGCAATCAACTCACGCGGACTGAAGGGTTTGGTGATGTATCCGTCGCCGCCGACGTCGAATGCCTGCAGGCGGTCCGGCTCCTGAGTTCTGGCGGAAAGAAAAATGACGGGCGTCTTGGCCAATTGTTCGTGCTGGCGGATCTGGCGGCAGATATCGAAGCCGCTGATTCCGGGCAACATGATATCGAGAAGAAACAGCGCCGGTTGCGCCGTGGCTGCCTGGGGAACGACCGGCGCCCCGGAGAAAAATGTGGAGACCTCGTAACCGGCGGTTCGCAGGTTGTGTTCGATCAGGCGAGACACATCCAGATCGTCTTCCACCACGTAGATCAGATCGGGGTGACGCGGTTTGTCTGCTGCCTGCAAAGGATCCATGATCGGAAGGAGAGCCTCGCGCACTCTCGGAGCGTTTCGCTTAGAAAGAGTCGGCAGCCCCTAAAGGGGCGTCTGACCTCGAAGATCCTGCGGCATCGCTCAAGCGATGCCCTGATACGAAACCGAACCTTTCTGCAGCCTGCTGAGGCATTGCTTTGATAGTCCCCCTGCTGACAGTAGAGGGACTGTGTTGCAGCAATGTTGCGCCAGTGTTAAAGGAGAGTTAATTCGCTCCGGATGTACTTGACGCAGGTGTGCTTGAAAAGATCGCCCGCAATTTTTGCTCTGTACTCTACTCACGCGTTACACTGCGAAATATGATTACAGCGAACCAACCGAATGTGAAGTTTGCGCAAACTCCCGATTATCGCGAGGCCTATGCCAACAGCGTGCAGATCCGGGTGAATGTCTGGGATTTCTTCCTCGTTTTTGGGACGATGCAGCAAAGCTCGGAGACGCAGGTGGAGTTGCGAAACTTTCAGGGGATTTATCTCAGTCCGCAACAGGCCAAGGCGCTCATGGCGCTCATGCAGCAGAACGTGACGAACTACGAAGCCGCGTTCGGCGAGATCAAACTTGATCCGCGCGCGCCGGGTGGACCCGTTCACTGATGCACCGGTCGTTGGTGTTGATGTTCGGTGCAACGAAGGCTGTGCGGCCGGCGGCGCAGTCCGATCTGAAACGACCTTCTCGACCGGCATCTTCCGTTTGGGTGCAGCAGTTGTTTCTGTTCGCGCTGTTCTTTGCGGGATTGATGCTTCTGCATGCGCCACTTCTGCGCCTTCCTTATTTCTGGGATGAGGCTGGCTATTACGTTCCGGCCGCGCGTGATTTATTTCTGAGCGGAACGCTCATTCCGCAGTCGACACTATCGAACGCGCATCCTCCTCTGGTGATGGCGTGGCTGGCGCTGGCCTGGCGCGTGTTCGGATACTCCACGCTAGTCACGCGCACAGCCATGCTGGCGCTGAGCGCATTCTCGCTGCTGGGACTGTTTCGACTTTCGCGAATCGCCGCGAATCTGCCGGTGGCGTGGGCGACAACTGTGCTGGTGGCGATTTATCCGGTGTATTTCACCGAGAGTTCGATGGCGCAGGTGGACTTGCCGGCCGCTGGACTTACGTTCTGGGCGCTGGCTGCGTACATAGAAGACCGTCCGTGGGCGCAGGTGTTCTGGTTCTCGCTGGCGGCGTTGGCGAAAGAAACTGCGATCCTGGCTCCGCTGGCGCTGTTGGGCTGGGAGCTGATCGGTTGTTTCATTCGCCGTCGTTGGGAGGAAAGATGCGACGAAAGATGGGAGGAAAGATGGGACGAAATATGGGACAAGATTCTTCCACCTGCGGGCAGACGCACGCACGCACTTTTTCTGCTGCTTCCTGTCGTGCCGCTGGCGGGCTGGTACGCCTACCACTACGCGAAGACCGGTTTCCTGCTGGGCAACCCTGAATTCTTTCGCTACAACGTTGCCGCCACGCTCAATCCTCTGCGCGTGCCGCTGGCTCTGGGGATGCGGCTCTGGCAACTCTTCGGATATTTCGGTCTGTATCTGCTCACTTTGGCGGGATTGCTGGCCATGCTTCGTCCGGCCCAGTTAGAGGGAAAGACGGAGAACGCAGTTGCGCGTCCGCGAATTCCATTCTGGATGCAGGCAGCATTTCTTTCCGTGGTGCTCGCTTACCTGGTCTTTATGTCGGTAGTGGGCGGAGCGGTGCTGGCTCGTTATATGTTGCCGGTGGTCCCGCTCGTGATGCTGGCGCTGGTCTCGACTCTCTGGCGGCGCGCGCGGTATTGGAAATTGATTGTGGGAGCGGTCGCAATTGCGTTCGTCGCCGGCCTCTTCAGCAATCCGCCGTATGGATTCTCTCTCGAAGACAATCTGGCTTATCGCGACTACATCGTGATGCATGCGGAAGCCAGCCGGTTCCTGGCGATGCGACATTCGGGTGAGCGCGTTCTGACCGCATGGCCGGCGTCGGACGAGCTTACCCGGCCATGGCTTGGCTATATTAATCAGCCTTTCCGCGTCTTGCGCATCGAGGATTTCTCAGTTCCCCAGATCGACTTGGCTGCGAGGGCTCGCGACCGGTTCGATGTGGCTCTGGTCTTCTCCACTAAGTACCAGCCGGAACATGCGCTTTTCGAGAACTGGGATGCTTGGCAGCGTGTCAAGGAAAAATTCTTCGGCTACCATCGCGACTTGCTGCCCGAAGATATTGCCCAACGTTTTGGCGGAAAGATTGCGTTTCACAAAGAACGGAACGGGCAGTGGATCGCGGTGATTGCGGTGGCAAGGTAGCCTCGTGTGGGGACGGGGCACTGCTCCGCTTCCAGACGTTTTACTTCACATCCCCATCAAGTGGCAGGAGTGCGTCTTGACAACGACCCAGACGGCTTTGCCGGGGCCCAGTTGGAGAGCGTCGCGCGCCGCCAGCGTTAAGTGAACTTCGAACTCCGTGCCGCTGCAATCCACCATTGACGCGACGATCACGTCTCTCTGCTCGAGCCGCCGAATCGTTCCCGGCAAAACGTTGCGGGCACTTAGCCCGTGCGGGTGCTCCGTGGCCAGCAGCAGATCACCGGCGCGAACGCCCACGCGCAGGTGCGAGCCCACCTCGGCCCGAACCAGCGGCGTCTCTAACTCCACTTTGCCGTTACCCAACTGGCAGGTCATGGTGCCGCGAGCTTCGTGCAGCTCCAGCACCGTGGCGTCGAAGATGTTTTCGAATCCTGAGAGGTGCGCGACGGTTTCCAGTTGTGGAGAGCGCATCACTTCATGCGGCTGGCCTTGGGCTACGATTATTCCGGCGTCAAGCACAATGACTTCATCGCCGAGGGCGAATACTTCCTCGCCATTGTGAGTGACGAAGAGAATTGGGACGCGGTGATGCTGGTTCCACCGGCGCAGATCGCCGACCAGAGACGACTTCGTTGGACGGTCCAGCGCAGCCAGTGGCTCATCGAGCAGCAAGGCGCGCGGTTCGGTCACGAGAGCGCGCGCCAGGGCGACGCGCTGGCGCTCGCCTCCGGAGATTTGCGCCGGTCGCCGGTCGCGCACGTGATCGATGCGGAACGAGGCGAGCATCTCGCGGCTGCGCGTTTGTCGTTCCGCCGCGCTCAGTGCGCGGAGACCGTACGCGACGTTTTGCTCCGCGGTCAGGTGAGGGAAGAGCGCCAGGTCCTGATGTACGTAGCCTAAGCGCCGTTTCCAGGCTGCGACGTTCCGCTTCTTCTCCGAGTCGTAAAGGTCTTCGCCGCCAACGGCTATGCGCCCTTCGTCTGGATCGCTGAGCCCGGCAATGCAATCGAGCAGTGTGGTTTTTCCCGCGCCCGACGCGCCGAACAGAATCGTGAAACCGGCCAGGGCGCGGAAGTGGACATTCAAGTTGAAACTGCCTTCGGGATTCGGAAAGCGTTTGCGGATGCGGACTTCGAGGTCGGCAGAGATTGGCTGTGCCGTGGTCTGTAATGCGGCTTGCGGCGCAGGAGGTGTCTTTGGACTTAGCTTTACCTCCATGGACCCACCGCCCAGGGACGCCGGTTTGCGCCGTACACAATCGACAACACAAGGAATGAGATGACCAGCAACAGCAGGGCTGTCTGGTTCGCGCTGGAATAGTTCGCCGTCTGGACCTGATCGTAAATATCAATCGAGATGGTGCGGGTTACACCGGGGATGTTGCCTCCCACCATGAGCACAACTCCAAACTCGCCCAGCGTGTGCGCGAAGCTTAGCGCAAATCCCGTGACCAGCCCCGCTTTTGAGAGGGGAAGCACTATGCGGCGAAAAGTTTGCAGCGGCGAATGACCGAGCGATGCCGAGGCGCGAAGCAGTTGGCGGTCGACGGCGCCGAATGACGCCGCGAACGGTTGCACGGCGAATGGCAGACTGTATAACAATGACCCGATCACCAGCCCTTCGAAAGTGAATGCCAGCGTGTGGCCGGTGAGAGATTCCCACCAGCGGCCAAGCGGGCTCCGCGAACCGAGCGCCACCAGGACATAAAAACCGAGCACCGTCGGCGGCAGGACGATGGGAAGCGCGACTGCGGCCTCGACCAGGAATTTCCAGCGCCAGCGCGAGTACGTCAGCCAGTAGGCGATGGGGATTCCAATCGCAATCAGCAGCGTCGAGACGATGGCTGCGAGACGGACGGTCAACCAGAACGCCTCCCAGTTCATTCAGTGTTTCTCCATTTCAATGCTTCTCCGCGGGCAGGTTGAAACCGTAGGTGGTGAGCAGGGAAGTGGCCTCGGGGCTGCGCAAAAATTCCAGGAACCTGCGCGCCGCATCCTGCTGTTTTGATTTCGAGAGGACGACGGCCGCCTGATTCAGCGTGGGATAGGCATCGAGAGGAACCGTCCAATAGCGGCCTTTATCTTTCATTGCGGGGGCGAGCGCGTGGGAGAGCGCTATCAGTCCCGCCTGGGCGTTGCCCGATTCGACGAACTGCGCTGCCTGCGACACGTTTTCTCCCACGACAAGGCGGCTCGAAACCCGATCGTAAATTTCGAAGTGCCGCAACGCCGCTTCGGCAGCGCGGCCGTATGGAGCGGTCGCGGGATTCGCGATTGAAATCTTCTTTACCGATGGGTCGAGCAAAGCCTTCATGCCGAGTTTCGATAAGTCCAGTGGCGACTCGGCGGGCACCCACAGCACCAGACGGCCGACGGCATAACGGTAAAGCGTATTTTTTTGCGCCAGCCCCTCGGCGATCAACTGCTGCGGGTATTCTTCATCCGCCGAGAAGAAGACGTCGAAGGGCGCGCCGTTTCGAATTTGATTGGTCAGATTGCCGGAAGCTCCGAAGGAAAGCTTCACGGTTTGCCCGGTCTTCTTCGTGTAGGCTTCGACGAGTTGCGGGAGGGCAGCGCTCATATCGGCCGCAGCGGCCACGGTGATCTCCTGGGCGGTTGCGAAGGAGCCTGCGAGCAGGAGGAGCGCCAGCAATCTTCTCAGTTCAGACATTCCGGGCCTCCCCACGTTCGGCCCCTAAAGGGGCGCCTGCTTTCGAAAGGTGCTTTCGGCATCGCTAAAGCGATGCCCTGATACGAAACGAGCTCAAAGCGAGTTACAGCATAACTTATATCAGCTTCGTCTTCGACAGCGGAAGCTCGGCACGTGCTTGCCTATGGCGGGAGCCGACTTTACAAGAGCGTGTTTCAAAAAATGCCTTTCAGGTCGGGCGGCGCGTCCCTCAGGGGCTAAAGCCCGCATTTTTGTTGGCTATGGCGGCACGGCTGAAGCCGTGCCCTACCCAAGACCTATTTTTGAAACACGCTGTAACGACGGAGGGCACAGGGGATCAGAGGGAAGTTCGATAAGCTGGCTTCCGTCGGCGTTGGCGTTGGCGTCGGCATCGGCGTTCGCGAACCCGGCGCCGGGCCCTTCGCCGCGTTCTGCGCAAGGCAGTGTGTGTGGCCACGTATAATCGTCTGTCGTTTCATCGTCTGTCATTGCGGGAGGAATTTTGGCCTACGACGATCTGCGGGACTGGATCAAAGCACTTGACCGAGCGGGTGAACTGAAGCGTGTCCGCACGGAAGCGGACCCAATTTTGGAGATTACGGAAATTACCGACCGGGTTTCGAAAGATAAAGACCGGCAGGGAACTATCGGCGGGAAAGCTTTGCTCTTCGAGAACCTTAAGGGCTACCCCGGATCGCAACTTCTTATCAACCAGTTCGGTTCCGCCCGCCGTATGCGGCTTGCGCTCGAAGTCGATGGGCTCGACGAAATTGCCGAGCGCATCCGCGGCTTCATGGATGTGAAGTCTCCGCAAGGCTTCCTCGACAAAGTGAAGATGCTGCCGATGCTCGCCGAGATGGGCAAGTTTTTCCCCAAGACCGTCGCCACCGGCCCATGTAAAGAAGTGATCAAGCGCGACAATTTCTCGTTGCTCGATTTCCCCATCCTCAAATGCTGGCCAAAGGATGGCGGACGCTTCATCACGCTGCCCTGCGTGATCACGCGCGATCCGACGACTGGGAAGCGCAACGTCGGCATGTACCGCATGCAGATCTATGACGAGCGCACGGCCGGAATGCACTGGCAGCGGCAGAAAGTTGCGGCGGAACACTACCGCGACCGGATGCGGCAAGGCGTTCCGAACGATGGAGGCACGGGCGCCCCCGCCCGCGCGGCGGTCGACATCATGGCTCGCTCTTCGGGCGGTTCGATGCTCGCGACCGGCGATCGCCCCTCCGGCAGGATGGACGTGGCTGTAGCCATCGGCACCGAGCCGGCGCTCACGTTTTCCGCCATCGTCCCCGCGCCGCCCGACGTTGAGGAGTACATCATCGCCGGATTCCTGCGGCAGAAGCCGGTTGAGCTGGTGAAATGCGAGACGGTTGACCTCGAAGTTCCGGCCACTGCCGAGATCATCCTTGAAGGCTACGTCAATCTCGACGAACTGCGCACCGAAGGCCCCTTCGGCGACCACACCGGCTTCTACTCGCTGGAAGACGAGTATCCGGTGTT
>Ga0187890_10001139_pt1 | contig 19319 bp, 15 predicted proteins | sample June2016WEW_21_1_FD_133005 | JGI IMG/M metagenome (GOLD analysis project Ga0187890, IMG submission 133005) | Peatland microbial communities from SPRUCE experiment site at the Marcell Experimental Forest, Minnesota, USA - June2016WEW_21_10 | ecosystem: Environmental > Terrestrial > Soil >... | reverse complement strand
TGTGTCGAAGCGATAGATGACGGCTGGATCAATATGTTCCACGAGAGCGGCTCCTGGGAGGGGCGAGAATAGATGTCCGGTTTGTGAGGCAGAGTCACATTTTTATGCCCCGGCAGATTCATTCATTGTTTGGACGACGCTTTTGTACTACACGGCAAGGGAGCTGACAAGCCCCTTTGTGGCGCGCCCAAATTTCCTACTTTCGGGATACCTTAAGTCTACAGGAAGGGCGGAAATCCAGCCCTGACGTGCGGTGACATGACGGCGACGCTGGGCTGTGATTTCTGGCATGATAAAGCCACGTCTTGTTCTGGAGATCATAATCTGGAGATCGCGTGAAGCGCGCCGATGCCAACCCGAGTACGGTGTTCTTTTTCGACGTGGACAATACGCTGCTCGACAATGATCGCGTGGCGGAAGATCTGAAGCGGTATCTCACGAACAAAGTGGGCGAGGCTTGCGAGCAGCGCTATTGGGAAATCTTCGAACAGTTGCGCAAGGAGCTCGGATACGCGGACTACCTGGGAGCGCTGCAGCGGTATCGCGTCGAGCGGCCGCGCGATCTGAAACTGCTGGCCGTGTCGCACTTCATGGTGAATTATCCTTTTGCCAACCGGCTGTTTCCGGAGTCGCTGGATGCGGTGGAGTACGCGCAGCGATTGGGGCGAGCGGCGATCCTGAGCGACGGCGATGTGGTTTTCCAGCCTCTCAAGGTAGACCACTCGGGCCTGTATGAGATTTTCGAAGGGCATGTCTTGATCTATATCCACAAGGAACAGGAACTGGACGATGTGGAGGCGAAGTATCCGGCGACGCACTACGTGATGGTGGACGACAAGGTGCGTATTCTGGCGGCGATCAAGAAGTATTGGGGAGCGCGGGTGACCACGGTGTTCCCGCGCCAGGGACACTACGCGCACGATGCGGCGCTGGTGGCTGAGTATCCGAAGCCGGATATCACGCTGGAGCGGATTGGGGAGTTGCAGAAATATTCGCTGGAACAGATTTTGGCGGCAGCAGGAAAGTGAGCGTCTACTCGGGTTCTTCTTCTTCCTGAGACGCGCCGGCTCGCACCAGAGTTTCCAATTCCCGGTTGAGACTGGCACGGCTGGCTTCGGGCAATTCCAAGAAGCGAAAAGGCTGGAGACATCCCTGGGTCGCCCACATGGGAAACAACATATGTGAGCGACAGCGGATGCTGGTACAGCCGAGGTGGAACACGACTGTCACCCGGATGCCTTCGTCGAGCGGGCGTTCGAGCGAGACCAAGCCGCCGTTGACGGAGAGCTGATTCATGCGTCCGCGGATCTGACGCCCGTTTTCGAGCACGACCACGACAAGGATGGAGCCACCGAGCTTGACGCGCGAGCCCCGTTGTCCTTTCGGTATGGTGGCGGTGGAAGACATTCTCGATCAATTTTGCATCAAGTGGCGGCAACAGGGCAGATTACCAAAGTCAGGGCCTCGGTTTTTATGGGCGGCGCAGCCCCCGGCTTCGGGTTCGCTCTTCGAAAGCCGACTACCCGGCAAGAACGCCCGGTTACCCCAGGAATCCTATGAAACTCGGGACTTATGTCACCGTGCAGAATCAACGTCGAGACGAGGGCTGCTCTGGAGGGATCATCACAGGAATCCCAACCTTCGCCGCAATCAAATGCATATACCCACCAGGCATTCAAGTGAACACGCCACGCTCCTGAGTGAGGCTAACATCTCTTTTTCCTGATCGGGTGTCACGCCTTCCTCCCTTCCTGGCTGCCGGCACGGCATTTCGGATTGACCGTCATAGACTTACCAGGTGTTTTTCTATTTCATCCTCACAGTGGTGCCAGTGTGGCTGAGTACCAGACTAAGCCAGAAATCCTGCTGATACTCGTGACTGGGATCACCGCTTACGGTGATAGAAACGGCAGCTCATTCCTTCGGTTCGTGGTGGAGGCCCTTGTCGTACATCGCGCCGTAGTCCAAATACTGCGCGGCGGGGTTGTCCCAATAACTGATCTCGACCTTCTCGGTTTCGCCGTTTTTGCCAAAGCTGGCGGTCAAGTGGGCGTTTATGCCGGCCCAATATGTCGGCAGATTGAGTTTGCGATAACGCGCGATCACCTGGTCGCGCAGCGCAGGATCGAAGTGCACGCCGTATTTGTCGACCAGCGTCTTGATGGCGTCGTAGTCGCCTTCCGCCTTGATGCGCATAACTTCGGAGAGAAGCATGCCAACCCCCTGGCGCATCTTTTGATAATCGGCTACGCGAACGTAAGTCTTGCCGTCGCGCGTAAACTGTTCGATCGAGCCGGGAACCTTGTCCGCGATATAGTGTGCGATCAACTGCCGGTCGCGCTCGTGGTCTTCTTCAATGGTGTCACCGTGTGGAATGCGCCGCAGTTGGAGCAAGGCGACCACGGCCGCGTTGTCGTACATAGTCTTGGCCACTTCCTCCTGATTCGAGATCAGGCCCAGTTCTTTCAGCTTGGGGTCCCACGCGTTCCACAGCGCCATCAGGTCGGCGCGCCCTTCCTCAAGCGTGGAAAAATATTCCTTCAGGAAGGGCTCGGCGCCGTGGCTCATGCGTTCACTTAGCTTGCCGGAGCCGTGGCCGATGACTTCGTGCAAGGCCGTCATCAGGTCCTCAGCTTCCTGGCCGTACCTGGCGTTGCGCTCGACTTGCGCGGGGCCGGCGGCGAATTCCGCGATGGCCGTCTTACCGGCGGCCTGGTCCAGGGCGCGGCTGCTCCCGGTGAAGAGGAAATTCTTGGTGCCATATTTTTCGTGGATTTCGTTTTCGTTGGGAAGATTGTCGCCCACCGTGGGAACGGTGAAATCGCCGGATTCAATCAGCGTCTCTACCGCCTTCACCACCGGCGGCGTGAACTGCTCGCGCTTGTACTTCGCGTCCCAGGGAGCCTTCTGTTCGAAATAGCCGGCATTTTCCGCCAATTTTTTCATGGCCGTGGTAACGGGCTTGTCAGTGATGGTGACAAAACTCTGCGAGCTGCCTTTCGCGCCGCGGGCGTCGCGATAGACCTCGATGAAGCCGTTGTCAAAGTCCACCGTGGCGTCGTTCTGCACCCACGCGGTGCCGAATGCCACCCAGTCCTTGTATTCGCCGGTCTGGTAGAAGCGGATGAGGGGATCAATCACCTCGGCCTGCGCGGGCTCGGCGTAGCCGCGGGCTTTCTCGAAGCATTCGACGGCCTTCTTCAGGAACGTGGCATACAGTCCGGGAGCGACCTTGCCGTCGGGCGTGCCGGCGCGGTAGACGAGTTCGGTAAGTTTGCCATCCGCGCCTTTGACCACCCGCGAGTTCAGCGGATACTTTTCCTGAAACCCCTTCAGATCGTCCAGACTCACGCCCGGGTAAAAAGTGTTCGAACTGGCCTGGATCGTATCTTTTCCTCCCACCGGGCTCTTGGCGGTCGTCATCGGCTCAAACGCGGGATCGAAAAGCGACGCGCGCAATGACTCCAGCTCCCGCGACACATCGGCTGAGTTCTTTAGCGGCGGCAGATCGGCGTACGCCGTGCGGAACGCTCCGTTCTTCTGCGCGATCAACGCGGCTTCCTTCAACTGTTCGAAGGTAAAAGCGGGCAGAAATTTCTGCGACGTCATCTCGTTGTGATTGCCGCGGTTGGCCCAGAAGAGCTTCGTAAACTCGGCGATCTTTGCCAGCGCCGCCGGATCGATCCCCTTCGGACGCGCCATGATTTCCTCGAGCAAACGCTTCTGTTGCAGACCGTAGGCGGACAACTGATCGTAAATAATCGGGTCGATAGCGATCGAAGCCTGCGTCAGCCAGTACGCCAGGGCCTGCTGCCGGGGCGACAGCGCCTGAAAGCTGGGAGCGTGCAGTTGAATGAATGCGGTGTCGCCGACGCGCTCGACGACGACGTTCGTAGCGTGGTCCGGCTGGCACAGTGCAGGGGTGGCAATAGCTAACATGATGAGCAAATGCAAAAAGAAGAGTGCGGAATTCAACGGTTTCAAGGGATGGCCTCCATGCGATTCGGTCCGAACCGGGACCAAACTCCGCAGGCTACCACAAACTGGGCAGTCGGGATGGAAGGGACGCCCGGGAAAGGGCTGGTTTACTCGGAAGGCATTAACCTGGGTTTACGAACGCTGGAGGTCTAGAAGGCTGCGGAAAAAGTCGGCCCTCGATACCCAGCCCCTAAAGGGGCGTCTGATTTCGAAGGACTTACGGTATCGCTAAAGCGATACCCTGATACAAAATTCGAGTTTCCCGCAGCCTGCTAGCCTTTGATCTCCCTTTGCACCACGGCGAGGTCGATGTCCATGGTGTGTTCTTGAAATATCAATCCCTTCATCACATCGGCAGCATCTTTCTTATCCAGCTGCTCGAAGCACCGTACAAGCAGCAACCTCGAGAACATATCGTTGAGATCGTCCTGCAGTACGCTAGAGGCCTCGTCATATTTCTTCTGGTAATAGAGGATCGAGCCTCTTCCTCCACGCATGGCCGCGTACACGTTGGGATCCTTCGTGGATGCGCCCAATGCCTCAAGTTCGGCCTGTACCTTCTGGGCGGTCTCGGTGTCGCCATTGGCGCTGGCAATGCGAACCTTGTACGCCATTACCCGCGCTACGGCTTCGTCGCGGTCCGACTTGGGGATCGCTTTGCTGGCTTTTGCCGCCTCAATTGCCTGGTCAAAATATCCGAGTGCAGCGTCGGTTTTCTTCGTAATCAACCCGAGAGCGATGAGGCTTTCCAGTTCCAGGGAGATGCGTTTGACAGAATGCATCTGCCCAGTGAAGTCCGTTAGAAGCTTTGAGGCTTCTTCGTTCTTACCCTCGCGCACGTAGGTGTAGATAGACATCTTCCGGCAGTCCAGGCGCGTGCTGACGGAGCCGCTGCCGCTGCACTTCTCATACTCGTCTCGCGCTTTCTTCTCGTCGCCCATCAAGGCGTAAGTGTCGCCCAGGCCGAGTTGAGAGGATTCAAACGTGGGGAGGATCTTCAGGGCCCGGCGGTAATGTTCCAAAGACTCTTCATAGCGCCCGGCCAGGCGCAGGACCTCGCCGTACGAATCCTCTGAATTGGGTTCGTCCGGGACCTGCTCGGCGTAACGCCTGATCATTTCAACGGCGCGATCGAATCGCTGCAGATGCGCATATGCGAATCCCAATTCATCGAGAGCGGGAGCAAAATTCGGGTCTATTTTCAGAGCCGCCTCCTGCAAGGCAACGTCTCGATCGTACTGATGCATCTGGAGTCCGTACCAGGAACCAACCGTGCACAGTATGCGTTTCTGTTCTGGATACTGCGATACAAGGTCGTTGGCGACCTGGATGGAATACATAAGATCCGTCTCGGACCGGCTAAGGAACCAGCGAACCAATAGATCATCAACGCCGCCCTGCGGCTGATGTTCGATGAGGTAGCGGGCCTTATCGCGAGCTTCGCGGGCGTAATCCGGGCTGGTTTCTACAATGGAAAGCATTGCCCAGGCGAGGGCCAGGTTCGGGTCGAGCTTCGTGGCTTCGCGCCATTTCTGCATCGCCTCATAACTTCGGCGGTTTTCCTGCAGCCTGATTCCTTCCTGATAGAGACGGACGGCCTGCGGGGATTTCGGAAGCGCAGCGGTCTCGGCGACGGCGGAGGCAATCAGCACCGTTGCGACGATGCACACAAGGACGTATCGCATAATTAGCAACGTAGCAGAGTTTGGATTTCGAGAGAAATGACCAGGGTAACTTGAACCAGCTTTCTCTATATGCTTAACTCACCGCATCGTGAGTCAGTCTAATTTTGGCAGTTTGAGGGTCTCAGTCCGGAAGGTGGCGATGCTGGCGCTGCTCGCGGCTGCGCCGCTGCTGGGGTTTGCAAGAGACGCGGCGCTGGTGGTGGCCAGGAACTCCAAGGTGACCGCAATACAGTCGGCTGCTTTCATGAAGGCATTCAAGTCGGCGCCAGCTCGGCTGGCTGACGGCGAGGAAATAGTTCTGGTCGTCAAGGGGCTGGACGCGCCCGAAACTCAGATTGTGGGCCGCAAACTCCTGATGCAGACGCCGGAGGGACTGAACGAAGCAGCGGCCAGGCGAACCATTATCGTGGTCAGCAGCGACGAAGAAGTCATTAGAATTGTCGGTAATGTGCCCAATGCGGTGGGAGTTGTTGACGTTTACTCCATCACGGGCGCAATCAAAGTCATAAAGGTTGACGGAAAGCTTCCTCTCGAACCCGGCTACCTGCTTCGTTACAACTAGGGCGCCTCGGGGCGTTGACGAGCCATTCGTCAAACCGTGCGCTTGCTCTGACGTTCACCTCAAACCGACCCACTACCCGCCCTGGCAGACCCGCCCCTCTCGCATGCTAGAATCGATAGTGTGATGCCCCGAACCGATGCTTCCTGACATCGACAAATTGCTGGAACTGCAGGCGGCGGATAAAGAGATCCGCAAACTGCGGGACGAAGTCGCCGCGCTGCCGAAACGCGTGGCGGTGATCGAGCAAAAGCTGGCTGGGACCAAGGCGCACCTGGAAAAGGCGCGGACTGCGGCCAAGGGCGACGAAGCCAACCGCAAGAAGTTCGAAGCCAACATAAAAGACCTGCAAGGCAAGATTTCCAAGTATCGCGACCAGTCGCTCGACGTAAAAACCAACGAACAGTACAAAGCCATTCTGCATGAGATCCAGTTTGCGGAGCAGGAGATTCGCCTCAACGAGGACCGCATCCTGGAGGTTATGGTCAACGTCGAGACGCGCGAGAAGGACGTCAAAGCGGCGGAGGCGGAACTGAAGGCGGAGACGGCCGAGATCGAAAAAGAAAAAGAAGAAGCGCGAAAAGTTACGGCCGAGGATCAGAAGAAGCTTTCCGAGTGGAACGCCAAGCGCGACGCGCTGCGGCACGGGATTTCCGAAGATATTCTTCGTCACTATGAGCGGGTGGCGAAGTTCCGCGGCAATGGACTGGCGGAAGTCCTTGACCACAAATGCATGGGCTGCCAGGTGATGCTGCGGCCGCAGACCTACAACGAAGTGCGGAATGGCGAGAAGGTTATGGTCTGCGAATCGTGCTCGAGAGTTTATTACTTCAATCCCGCGAACGAAGTAAAGCCGGAGCAGGAAGTGGTGACGGTGACCGGGAGAAAACGAGCGCGGCCCAAGGCGGATGCGCCACAGGCGTGGTTCTACCGTCCGGATTACGGCGAAGAAGGCGAAGTGCTGCTGGTGTTTATTAATAACGGCGGCAATTCTTCGCGGCGCATCTACGAACTGCACACGGGACGCCAGTTCGGCGACATACTGCTGCGCGAAGGAAATTACCGCCAGGCGTTTCCCGAGGACCTGACCGACGCCGCCCTCCGGCTGAACGGGCATTGGGAAGAAAAAGAGATCGACGAGTGGGGCTCCGAAATTCCCTCGAATGCGCTCGACCTTCTTCAAAAAGATCTGCTCGCCATCCGGCGCGAGCACAAGGCGAGCCACAAGCACTCCGCCCCTCCGGCGGAACAATCAGCTGTCCACTAGAGCCTCGCTAAACGGCGCCCGAGCTTTCAACTCCCCGATCCTCTTTTCGATTGTGGACGGCCCATTTCTGTTCCTGATCCGGGACGAGCAGCAACATACTTCGCACAGCTAGCGTTCAGCGAAGCCGTAGATTACCGTGGATTACGGAAAGCCGTTTTATGACCGGAACAGAGGTTTCATCCATGCTATCGTCTCCGCAAGCGCAGAGATTAGAGATAACTATCGATGAACGCCATGGATTCGACGGAGCAGAAGCCCGACCAGCGCCCGGCGGAGTCCTATGTTTTCCAGTCCCCGCAGAAGCGGAGATTGATTGTCTGCCTGCTGCTGGTTCTGGCAACGCTTGCGCTCTATAGTTCCGTCACCCGCGCTCCATTTCTCAATTACGACGACGCCGCATACGTCACCCGCAACCCCCAGGTTCGTGCCGGGCTCACCTGGAACACTGTGGTTTGGGCTTTTCGCAGCGCCGAACTTTCGGACTGGAAACCGATCACCTGGCTTTCTCATGCTCTGGATTGCCAGATTTTCGGCTTGAACCCGGCGGGTCCGCATACCATCAACGTGCTTCTCCATGCGGCCAACACGGTGCTGCTGTTTTTGATTCTGGAGGGCGCTACGGGCATGGCTTGGCGCAGCCTGGTGGTGGCCACGCTCTTCGGTCTTCATCCCATCAATGTGGAGTCGGTGGCGTGGATCGCGGAACGGAAGTGCGTCCTCAGCATGTTCTTCTTCCTGCTCGCATTGGCTGCCTATGGCTGGTACGCGCGCCGGCCCGGCATCGGGCGATACCTGGTTGTGACTCTTGCCTATGCTCTGGGCCTGATGTCCAAGGCGCAGGTGATTACGTTGCCGTTTGCCCTGCTGCTGCTGGACTACTGGCCGTTAGGCCGTCTCGCTCCTCGGGATGCCGTTGAGGGCGAATCGGCAGTCGCACCCGCCCGCGGCCACGCTTTCTGGAGTCTGGTTGGGGAGAAAGTACCTTGGTTTGCGATGTCGGCGGTGAGCGCAGTCATCACCCTGAAGGTGGAGGCGGACGCAACCGCCGCAACCCAATTGAAACTTCCGCTCTGGGTACACTTTGGAAATGCGGCGATCTCCTATGTCCAATATCTTGGAAAGGCCTTCTGGCCGGTCAATCTGGCGCTGGTGTATCCGCATCCCGAGCTTGGGATCAGCGTCTCCGCGGCGGCGTTGTCGGCCGGCGCAATCATCGGGGTCACAACGCTGGCCGTGATCTTCCGGCAGCGGCGTCCTCTTTTTGTCGGATGGTTCTGGTTTCTGGGGACGATGGTGCCGATGATTGGACTGGTGCAGATTGGGGTTCACGCTATGGCCGACCGCTACGCCTATATCCCGCTGCTGGGGATTTTCGTAATCGTCTGCTGGGGTGCAGCGGATCTGATGAAAGGCTGGCATGTCCCAACGGTGGTGACAGCGGCCGGCACTGCAGCCATCCTGCTGACACTGGGAGTTGCGCTGCATCGGCAGGTGGGTTTCTGGAGCGACAATGTCACCCTGTGGGCGCACACGGCGGAGATCACGGAGAGAAACTACATTGCCGAAGATAACATTGCTACCGCGTTGATTGACGAGGGCAGGCTGGACGAAGCCATGCCACACCTGCGGCGGGCACGAATGTGGCGGCCCGACGACCCGCTGCCCGTACTCAATATCGCGATCTACGAGCAGACGCACGGCAACTATCAAGTGGCTCTCGATGGCTACGCGAGAATGCCGCAATGTACGAAGGATCTTTCTTTGCTGGCGATGGCGGGAGTGTACAGCGGATATGCGCACTACGCGCTGAGACAATATAACCACGCGCGACAAGACTTCGAAGCCGTGGTTAAGGAACAGCCGGGGAATGCGGCGGCCTATCGCGGATTGGGCCTGGTGACGCAGCGATCTGGCGACATTACGCAGGCTACCCGGGATTATGAACTGGCGGTCGAGCTCGAGCCCACGCCGATGGGTTACCTGCTTCTGGCCCAGGCCCTCGAACTGGGCGGACAGGCAGAAGCCGCGCGTGCCGCGCAGTCCCAGGCGGCCAGCATGACGCGGGATCTTAACGACGACATGGCCATCGTGAAACAGTTATTGGCAAACTAGCTTGGACGCCAGAGCAACTCGCGGTCTGGCCGGCCGCCGCGTTACCCTCAATCAGGTCGCAGCGAAAACCAACTCCTACTTGGCGCCGTACGGATTTTTATACCGCAGCACCGTGGCCAGATTCTTGCCGCGGATGATTCCTGCCTGGTGATACGTCAGTCCCCAGGAATCGATGGTTGACATATCCGGAAAGATGCAGGCCTCGAGCACGGTGTCGATTGGGTCCGACTTCTGTACCCACCCGCCTCCGTTCAAGTTAATCCCACCGAACAGATCGCTGCCGCCAAGCTGGGAGCAGTAGCAGGATGCCGGATTGCCGCTGCAACTGCTGCCGTTATACGGAACCTCGGCGTAATAGGCTAGCGCTGCCAGCGTGGGCTGATCGGTGTAGAGCGTCGAAAGCAGCACGTGAATCCGCGATCCATTTTTTTTGGACGTGAACTTGCAAAATTCTCGATCCCCGGAAAGACGGAGCCAGTTCTTCTCGTCGTCGTTAGTGTTGAAGTAAGGAGAGCGAAGGTCGACTTCGCCGCCTTTCTTGACGCAATACGCCTCGGCCTTGCCAAGATCGGCGCTATCCTGCGAGTTCGCATTGCTGGCACTCCCGGCTTGCACGGGTCTGGCGGCGGGAAGAAAAACTGCGATTGCGATGCAAAGGATTATCATCAGTACGGCGAGTGGACGCTTCACGAGGGGCCTCCTGGGGGAAATGTCGATTTGACCATCAATCGATGGCCGAAGGCTAACATAAAAGCGCTGCCGTCGCCCCGCGCCCATTTTGCGCCGCCCGGTCACAATTTGAGCCCTAACTTGACGCCGATTTTGCTGTAAGATTGCCCGCACGAGGTGAGCGATGGCCCCCAACGACAACGATTCCCACGACGCAGATTTCCGCGACCACGACCTCAGCCTTTCTTCCCAATCCCGGCGTTCGTTTCTCAGCCTGTCGGCCGCCGCATCGGCCGCGCTGGCATTGCGCATTGTCACCGAGCCGATGCTGGCGGCTCAGACGCGGCGCGTGCGCAGTTTTCCGAAAGATGCGATCCGGATTGACGCCAACGAAAACCCGCTGGGGCCCAGTGCTTCAGCGCGCGAGGCGGCAGCCGCCATGGTTCCGCAGGGCGGCCGTTATTCTTTCTGGCTCGCGGACGATCTGGTGGAGACGCTGGCGCAAGTGGAAGGCCTGAAGCCGGAACAGGTTCGCGTCTATGCCGGATCGAGCGAGCCTCTGCATCACACGGTGGCCGCTTTCACTTCGCCGCAACGCAGCTATGTCACGGCCGATCCGGGGTACGAAGCAGGAATGTTCGCCGCCCACGCCGCCGGCGCCAAGGTGGTAAAAGTCCCGCTGACTAAGACCTACGCGCACGATGTTAAGGCCATGCTGGCCGCGGCGCCCGACGCGGGCGTGTTCTATGTTTGCACTCCGAACAACCCGACCGGCACGCTGACCAGTCATTCCGATATCGAATACCTGGTCGAGAACAAGCCCAAGGGTTCGGTCGTGCTGGTGGACGAAGCCTACATTCATTTTTCCGACGCGGTTTCGGTGATGGACCTGGTGAAAGCCGACAAGGACGTGCTCCTGCTGCGCACCTTCTCGAAGATTTACGGCATGGCGGGCCTGCGCTGCGGAGCGGTATTCGGCCGGCCCGACCTGCTGGAGAAAATTGAACACTACGGCGGCTGGAATTTTATGCCGATCACCGCTCTCGCCGCCGCATCCGCCAGCCTGAAAGACACACAACTGGTGCCCGAGCGCAAGCGCATCAACGCCAGCGTCCGCGGCCAGGTTTTTGCCTGGCTCGACAGCAACGGATACTCCTACGTTCCCTCGGAATCGAACTGCTTCATGCTCGACACGAAACGCCCGGCCAAGGCAGCCATCGATGCCATGGCCAAGCAAAATGTATTTATCGGACGCATCTGGCCGGTGTGGCCAACCTACGCGCGCATCACGGTAGGAACCGCGCCCGAAATGGAGCAGTTCCAGGCCGCATTGCAGAAAGTGATGTCAGGCGCGGTGACGGCCAGCGTCGGCGGCCCTCCGAGCGCGGGAGAATTGGGCAAACGCGGGCGGAATCTGGACGGCATTGTGATCCAAGCTTAAGGGCTCGAGGGCTCGTGTGGTGACGGGGCTTCGCCCCGTCCAAGCGGGGAAGAGCCCCGCTATCACACATTCGCTGCGGCTCCGCGATAACATCTATTCATGCCGAAAAAACGCGCCGTCTCCGCCAAGCATGCGGAGCCTTCCGTAAAACTCTCTGCCCGAGGAGTGGCTCGCCTCGAAGCCCGTCACCCTTGGGTCTACCGTTCCGACATTATCGAAGAAAAAGACATCCCGGCTGGCTCCGTCGTTCGTGTCCTCGATCAGCGCGGCAAATTCCTCGGCACCGCGCTCTACAGTTCTTCGTCGCAGATCGCGATCCGCATGATCTCGCACGGTTCGGTCGCCGATCTGCCCGCCATGGTCGCGGAGCGCATTCGCGCCGCCATCGCCTACCGCAAAGAAAACGACCTCGTCTCCAACACTGACGCCTACCGCATCGTCTTCAGCGAAGCTGATTTTCTGCCGGGCCTCATCGTCGATCGCTATAACGACGTGCTTACGCTGCAAATCCTAACTCAAGCCATGGACGCCGCCTCCGTGCGCGAAGCCGTTCTGCAAACGTTACGTGACGAACTGCGACCGGCGGGAATCGTCGAGCGCGTCGAGGCTCGCATTCGCGAACTTGAGCAATTGCCGCCGCGACAGTCCGGACTTCTTTGGGGAGAGAAGAGTTTGACCGAATTCAACATGAACGGCGTCCGCTTCCACTACGACGGCATGGAAGGTCAGAAAACCGGCGCGTTCCTCGATCAGCGAGAAAACTACGCCGCCGCGGCCGAGTACGCTCACGGCGAAGCCCTCGACGCATTTTGCTACCAGGGAGGATTCGCGCTGCACCTTATTAGTGCTATGCTCCCCGCCGCGAAGTGTTCTAGCGTCACGGGAGTCGACAGCTCGCGTCCCGCGCTCGAAATGGCGGAGAAGAACGCGCTACTGAACGGGCGCGAACTGGAGTGGATCGAAGCCAACGCCTTCGACCTTTTAAGGGAGTACTCCGCCGCGAACCGGCGATACGACACCATCGTTCTCGATCCGCCAGCCTTCGCCAAGACCAAGCGCGACCTGGAAAAAGCCCTCGGCGGCTACAAGGAACTCAACCTGCGGGCCATGAAGATGCTGCGCCCCGGAGGGATTCTCGTCACCTGCTGCTGCTCCTTCCACGTCAGCCCCGCCGACTTCCTGAAAGTCGTAGCGGCCGCCGCCCAGGACGCCCACAAATCCTTGCGTGTGGTAGAGCACCGCGGGGCGGCTAAAGATCATCCAATCCTGCTGAATGTGCCCGAAACCAGCTACCTCCAGTGCTTGATATTGAGTGTAAGCAATTGAAAAATAGACAGATAAAATACTTGACAATAACACACTAAGATTTTATGCTTACGCTATACTAATTAACAAATCCGGGAGCTTCCGATAGCTCTCAGTTTTGAATTTCAAGTAGGAGGATTTAGGTTATGACCATGATTACCCGTTGGGATCCATTCCGTGAGTTCGTCACCCTGCAAGACCGCATGAACCGGTTGTTCCGCGATCCGCGTGGACCGGAAGGGCAGGATGAATCTCTGACCACAACCGCATTTGCGCCGCCCGTGGACGTCTACGAGGACGAGCACAACATCACGCTGAAGATCGAAGTGCCGGGAATCGACGAGAAGGACATCGACGTCCGCATCGAGAACAACACCCTGACCGTGCACGGCGAGCGCAAGTTCGAGAAGGAAGAGAAAGAAGAAAACTTCCGACGTGTGGAGCGTCAGTATGGCAGCTTCACCCGCACCTTCACTCTTCCGAACACCGTCAACCAGGAGAGCGTTCAGGCCGACTACGACAAGGGCGTGCTGAAGATCAAGTTGGCAAAGAAAGCCGAAGCCAAGCCCAAGCAGATCAAGGTAAACGTCTCTAGTGAAAAGCTGGGCAGCGAGAAGACGCTGGAAGGCAAAGAACCAAAGAGCGCCAGCAAAGCCGCGTAAACCAGTTGCCAGTGGTCAGTGGCCAGTTGCCAGTTGCCAGCCAGGCAAAGGCCGGCAGAGGTAAACTCAGCGGGAGGCGAAAAACAGCGCCTCCCGTTTCATTTTGAACATAAAATATCTTGTCACCTGAAGCGACGGACCTCTGCATTCTTGAGGTGCCGCCAAACTGCATAGGTTCTTTGCTTCGCTCAGAGTGACATGACAGTCAGAGGAACAAACAAATGCCGATTCGTTGGGATAAATTCACCGTCAAGGCGCAGGAAGCGGTCCAGCGCGCGAACGAGCTTGCCTCCGAACACGGCAATCCGGAGATGACGCCGCTGCACCTGCTGGCCGCGTTGGTCGAAGATAAAGAAGGCATCGTCACGCCGGTGCTGGAGAAAATCGGCATCGGGCCGCAGGCCGTGCTCAGCGACCTCTATAAAGAAATTGAGAAGCTGCCGAAAGTCTCGGGCAGCGGCGGCGCGCAACAGCCGGCTCTGTCGTCACAGATCAACCAGGTTCTTGAAAAATCCTTCAAAGAAGCAGACGCCTTCAAAGACGAATACGTTTCGACCGAGCACATGCTGCTGGCGTTGACCGATCTGAAGCGCGATCCCGCCCAGGAGTTGATGGCGCGTCACGGCGCGACGCACGACGCCATCTTGAAGGCGCTCACCGCAGTTCGGGGATCGCAGCGCATCACCGACCAGAATCCCGAAGGGAAGTACCAGGCGCTGGAGCGTTATGCGCGCGATCTGAACGAGCAGGCGCGGCGCGGGAAACTCGATCCTGTCATCGGACGCGACGAAGAAATACGCCGCGTCGTGCAAGTGCTTTCGCGGCGCACCAAGAATAATCCGGTGCTGATCGGCGAGCCGGGAGTAGGCAAGACGGCCATCGTCGAGGGCCTGGCGCAGCGCATTGTCTCGGGCGACGTGCCTGAAGTCCTGAAGAACAAGCGCGTCGTATCGCTCGATCTGGGCTCGATGCTCGCCGGGGCGAAATATCGCGGCGAGTTCGAAGACCGGCTGAAGGCCGTCCTCAAGGAAATCGAAGACTCGCAGGGCAAGATTATTCTCTTCATCGACGAGTTGCACACGCTGGTCGGCGCAGGCGCCGCCGAGGGAGCGATCGACGCCTCCAATATGCTGAAGCCGGCGCTGGCTCGCGGAGAGTTGCGCGCCATCGGAGCGACCACGCTCAACGAATATCGCAAGTACATCGAGAAAGACGCGGCGCTCGAACGCCGCTTTCAGATCGTGTTCGTGGGCGAGCCAAATGTCGAAGACACGATTGCGATTCTGCGCGGGCTAAAGGAAAAGTACGAAGTGCATCACGGCGTCCGCATCAAGGATTCGGCGATTGTGGCGGCAGCAACGTTATCTCATCGCTACATTTCCGACCGCTTCCTGCCCGACAAGGCCATCGACCTGATCGACGAGGCGGCCGCCTCGCTGCGCATCCAGATCGATTCCATGCCGACGGAAATCGATCAGCTTGAACGCCGCGCCACGCAACTCGAAATCGAAAAACAGGCGCTGAAAAAGGAAGACGACCCGAATTCCAAAGAGCGCCTTGCCCACGTCGAGAAAGAACTGGCCGGCATTCGTGAACAGTCGAACGCGCTCAAAGCCAAGTGGAAGCAGGAGAAAGACGTAATCGCGAAGGCGCGCGCGCTGAAAGAAAAACTCGAGCAGCTCAAAATCGAAGAAGCCGCCGAGGAGCGCAAAGGAAATCTGGAGCGGGTGGCGCAGATCCGCTATGGCCTCATCCGCAACACTGAAGAGGAACTGAAGAAAGTCACCGCGCAGATCGACAGCAAGACTGGGCACCGCATGTTGAAAGAAGAAGTCGATGAGGAAGATATTGCCCGCATCGTCTCCAAGTGGACGGGCATTCCGGTTTCGAAGATGCTCGAGGGCGAGGTTAAGAAGCTGATCAACATGGAAGACCGGCTGCGGCTGCGCGTCATCGGACAGGACGAGGCGCTCGAACGCGTGGCCAACGCTATCAGGCGCTCGCGCGCCGGGCTAAGCGATCCGAAGCGGCCGATCGGGTCTTTTATTTTTCTGGGGCCAACCGGCGTCGGCAAAACCGAACTGGCGCGCGCTCTCGCCGAATTTCTTTTCGACGATGAACGCGCCATGATCCGCATCGACATGTCCGAATACATGGAGAAGCACGCCGTGTCGCGTCTGATCGGCGCGCCTCCGGGATACGTTGGCTACGAGGAAGGTGGACAACTCACCGAGCAGGTGCGGCGGCATCCGTATGCGGTTGTACTCTTCGACGAAATTGAAAAGGCGCACCCGGATGTGTTCAACATCCTGCTGCAAATTATGGATGACGGCCGGCTCACCGACGGCAAAGGCCGCAAGGTGGATTTCAAGAACACGGTCATCATCATGACTTCGAACCTGGGCTCGGCGTACCTGCAGTCGGAAAACATTCGCTCTGAGGATGGCTTCGAGCGCGCCTCGAAGCAGGTGATGGAGGCGCTGCACGGGCATTTCAAGCCCGAGTTCCTGAATCGCGTGGATGACATCATCATCTTCCATCCGCTGGGCAAAGAACAGCTGGTCAAGATCATCGAACTGCGTCTCGAAGACTTGCGCCGCCTGGTCGCCGACCGCAAGATTTCTCTGGAGCTGACCGACGGCGCGAAAGAACTTCTCTTCACCGAAGGCTACGATCCAAACTTCGGAGCGCGTCCGCTGAAGCGCGCCATTCAGAAGCTGGTGCAGGATCCGCTGGCGCTGAAGATTCTGGACGGTGAGGTGCTGCACGGCGACCACGTGATCGTGGATGCCGATAAGAAGGCGGGGAAGATGACGTTCAAGGTCAGCGAGCGGGTGGGGGAGAAAGTGGCGGCGCGGGCGAAGAAATAATGCGGCTTTTGTGGGGGCGAGCGTCTGAACCGTTCAGGTCTGAGGGCGGTTCGACAGAGCTAAGCCCTTTGTTTTCGGCCAAAAGTGTTCCACGTGGAACATAATTGCGAAATGTAGTTACTTATAGATAACATTACAAATGTAAATAATAGCCATATTTCTATTGCGCCCGTGGCGTGGGTCCTGGTGGGGCTTTGAACTGGTCGGCGATTTCTCCGCGCGACAAATACCATGCCACGATCGCGCGCACGATGATTCCGAGGCCGCCGATTGCTAGCGCTTTGGGTTGAACCGTTACGGTTGCGGCTGAAACTGATGGCACCAGCATTACGATTCCTGTTATGGCGATCAGCATCGCGGCGTGCCTCACGATGTTATTGAGTTCCAGGAGACCCCACGCGACTCCGGCTCCTGCGACGGCCATGAGCAGAAACAAGTACGGGCCCGCTAATTCCAGTCCGAACAACAGCGGCGCGCCTGCCGACATCGCTATCGTGCCCGGACGCACCAGCATTAGGCCGCCCGCGATGCCCAGATAGATTCCACAGAGAGCGAACAGCGCGGCGATGGCTCGCACTCCATTTGGGGCCAGGTTGGCGGGGTTATCCGTCATCATTTCTCTAGAGCGAACCCACAGTTGCTGCGACCACAGGCAGACTGCCGAGCTTCGCTCGGCTGGCGGACAAGAGTGTCCGCCCCACACGAGCTTCGCGGCTCGTAGAATACTAGCTTGTGGCTGCGCCCTCACAAACAAAACTGATTGTGCTGAACCTTAAGGCGGGGATGCCTACGGTCGAGCAGGCTAAGCGACGGCTGCTGGAGGCGTTGTACGCGCCTCGGGGAGGGAGTGGGCCGGTGGTGAAGATCATTCATGGCTACGGATCTTCGGGGACGGGCGGCGCGATCCGCAGCGCGATCCGCGAACAGATGGCGGAGTGGCAGCGCGCCGGCAAAGTGCTCAAGGTGGTGCCGGGCGAAAACTGGAGCATCTTCGATGCGGACTCGCAGGATCTGCGCCAGCGCTATGCTTTTCTTAGTAAGGATGAAGATCTCGATCGCGGAAATGCGGGCATGACGCTGGTCGAGTTTCCGGCGGATACCTCGCGCATCTTTCGCTGAAAGTCCGCGATAAAAATCAGCTTCGGACGCCCGGCCCCTAAAGGGGCGTCTGATTTCAGAGATTTACGGCATCGTTGAAGCGATGCCCTGACATCAAGCCTGAGTTTTCAGCTGGAGAGTTGCCGTTCTCCTCGCCGAAGTTGTAAGGTACTCGGCCAAGACTCAATTCTCGTTTCTTGTTTCTCATTGGGGGATGAAATGAAGCTCAGCCGTCATCTGTTTGCGTTTATGGTTTCGCTTTCCTGCTTCAACTTTTCCTGGGCGCAAGCCGCGCCCGCGCCTGCTCCGAAGACAACCGTCATCCACGCCGGACGCCTGCTTGACGTGAAAACCGGGAAGACGCTGACCAACCAAACCATCATCATTCAGGGCGACAAGATCAGCCAGGTGGGAGGGATTCGCGACCAACTCCTGCCCAAGGACGCCACGGTGATCGAACTTCCCGACGCCACCGTGCTGCCGGGATTGATCGACGCGCACACCCACGTCACCTTCACTACCAACTTTGGCTATTCGCGCCTGGCGATTTCCGTGCCGCGCGAGGCCCTCACTGGAGCACGCAATGCCCGGGTCACGCTCGAAGCCGGGTTTACGACCATTCGCAACGTGGGCGCCAGCGGCTTCACCGACGTTGCTTTGCGCGATGCCATCAATGCCGGCGACGTTCCCGGACCGCGCATGCTGGTCAGCGGTCCGGCCCTGAGCATTACGGGCGGCCACTGCGACGAGAATCTGCTGCCGTTTGAGTGGCACGCGCAGAGCGAAGGTGTGGCCGATGGCGTCGAAGCCGTCCAGCACAAGACGCGGGAGATCATCAAGTACGGCGCCGACCTGATCAAAATCTGCGCCACTGGCGGCGTGCTTTCACACGGCGACAATCCGCAGGCCTCGCAGTACACGCTTGAAGAGATGAAGGCCATCGTGGCCGACGCGCACCGACTGGGGCGCAAGGTCGCGGCGCATGCGCATGGCGCTGAGGGTATCCGGTGGGCTTCGGAGGCGGGCGTGGATTCGATCGAGCACGGTTCTTACATCGATGACGCGGCCATCGCCACGATGAAGAAGAACGGCACCTATCTTGTGCCGACGCTTTATCTCGCTGACTGGTTTTTTGAAAACGCGGAGAAGATCGGCACGCCGGCGGAACTGATCGCCAAGGCCCGGGAAGTGATGCCCGCCGCGCGTAAGAATGTGGCGCGCGCGTTTGCCGCGGGAGTGAAAGTCGGGTTCGGCACCGATGCGGCCGTGTATCCGCACGGGCTAAACGCGCATGAGTTCGCGGTTATGGTGAAGCTTGGTCTGACTCCACTGCAGGCGATTCAGGCGGCAACTATTAATGACGCCGATCTGCTGGGCTGGTCCGACAAGGTCGGGACGATTGAGCCGGGCAAGTGGGCTGACATGGTTGCGGTCGATGGCGATCCACTGGCTGACGTGACGGCACTCGAACGAGTCAAGTTCGTGATGAAGGGCGGCGAGGTGGTGAAGAATCTGTACGCCAAGTAGAGGTCAGAGGTGAGATTGCAGAGGTGAAGACCCTATTGCGGTAATTACCTCTGCAATCTAACCTCTGACCTCTGCAATCCTTTAGAATCCTCTCGCAGTGTCCATTCAACTTCAGATTGAAGCCACCCGCGGCTCCGCCCGTGCCG
>Ga0187890_10001137_pt1 | contig 19339 bp, 12 predicted proteins | sample June2016WEW_21_1_FD_133005 | JGI IMG/M metagenome (GOLD analysis project Ga0187890, IMG submission 133005) | Peatland microbial communities from SPRUCE experiment site at the Marcell Experimental Forest, Minnesota, USA - June2016WEW_21_10 | ecosystem: Environmental > Terrestrial > Soil >... | reverse complement strand
GGCGGACTAGGGTCTTGTCCCCGTATCCCTCCATGTCCGGTCCATGAGCCGTCCCCGTGTCCTCCCTTCTCCGTGTCTTCGGCAACCCGGTCGAGAAAAGCGAAAAAAAGATCAAGAATCGGCCGGTTTAGTTCAAGGCCCAGCAGAAAGAAACTTCTCGGGTAGAGAGTCGCGATTATGGTGAAGTAGCTTGCCGTTTCGTTAAGTTCTTCAAGGGTCGCGGCAGGGCAGGGCACGTTATAGAAGCTGGAAAAAACGGCCGGATCGGAATCGATGAGCGCATCGTCCGACGCAATTCGCTTCCCCTGGTCGAACTCGATCCCAAAAGAAAAATATGTATCGACTTCTCGAACCAGCCGGCGCCTGTATTTTTCGTACAAGTCAGTCCCGGGCAGAATGGTCGCCATCTGCACCAGGATGTTCGCATTTCCTGTAGCTGCGGATTTGAGGGCCAACTCGAGGGTTGCTTCGAGGTCTTGCCTGCTCTCCTCGGGAAATCCGATCACGAAGCTCAAAGTAGGGATGATGCCCGCTTCGGTCGTTTCCCTGACTCTATCGAAAAGGACCTCGCGGTCTATATCTTTGCGAATGAAAGCCAACGTCCTTTTCGACCCCGAGTCGATCCCATAGCACATTGTCTCGCATCCGGCTTTGCGCATCAAATTCAAAAGGTCTTTATCGACCGTATCCAGCCTGGAGATGCAATACCAGGGAAGGTGGTTCAGGCCGGCGTCTATCAGGCCCCAGCAGAACTGCTCCGCAAAGCCCCTTTTGGCGGTAAACTGATCAAAAGCGAGCAGGAAGCACTCGGCGCCAAAATTTTCGGCCAGGTTTTTCATTTCCCTGATGATCCGGTCTGTTGAAAATGTGCGCACCCTTCGTTTCCACATAATCGATTGAGAGCAATAGACACACCGGTGCGGACATCCCCGGCCGACCTCGAGAATGGCAACCGAGCGCCTGATGCCGCAGACGTCCCGGTATTCATGAAGCGGGGGTACGAACGTATAGTCGCTTACAGGCAGAGAGTCGAGCTTTTCGATCAGTTCCCTGTCCGGATTTCGGACTACCTGGTCCGACATGCGGAAGGTTATTCCATCTATCGAGCCCAAAGGGACCTGCCCTTCGAAAGCCCGGACCAACTGGGGGAAGGTCGTTTCTCCTTCGCCGCGAACGACTGCGTCGATGAATGGAAACCGCAAAAGGGTAAGCTCATCTACACATGAAGCGTTATGGCCGCCAAAAACTATTTTCAGCACCGGGTTTAATTTCTTCAGTTCCTCAGCAATCCTTACGGCTGGAGGGTAGGTGGTGCACTGGACTGAAAAAGCTGCCAGATCGGGTCCGAACTGCATGATATGCCTGGCGCATTCCCTGTAGATGTGTCTGTCCATGGGAAGCACTTTCCGGCGAATATCGAGCGGAAAGTCGAATATTCTTACGCAGTGAGGGGAAGATCTCAGAACGGTGGCAAGATTTATGAGCCCTAATGGAGGCAAATTGTACATCGGTTCGAAATAGAAGGGCGGAAAAACGAGAGCTATATTCATTCGGCTGTTATAACTTGAAATGCGGTAGATTATGCGGCGACTTGTCCCACAGTGCTTTATGTATGTGGAACCGGCGCCCAACCTGTCGGGCTAAAAAAAGTGAAAGCCAGGAGGAGGGAGGGGGGCCTGGCTTTCGGGGAATAGGGTACTTATAGAAACCAACTCTTTGCGATCATAGTTTCCAACCTTTCATGCCGGGAAGCAATAAGGTGGAGACAGTAATCACGGGTAGCGTACTACAGTATTTTTTACATAATGTCAAATAAAATATACGTGATTCTTGGAATTTTGCACTTTTTCTCCAACGAGCATGGATTTTCCTCATGAGCCGGGACATTGTAAATGCTGTTAGAAACCGCAGGTTGATTGCAGCGCACCGAGGAGCTCGCTCGCTTGCCCCGGAAAATACTCTGGCGGCGGCGCGGGTAGCTCTTGAGGCGGGCGCGCGGATGTGGGAGATCGACCTGCGAATGAGCCGGGACGGAGAACTCGTAGTGCTCCACGATCCTGACCTGAAGCGAACATCGGACGCGCAGGGCAAATTTCCGGACCGAAGTCCCTGGCTCGTTGACGATTTCACTCTTGGTGAACTCAAATCCCTGGATTTTGGCTCCTGGTTCGCCAAAGCCGATCCTTTCGGGCAAATCGCGGCAGGGGAAATTTCGCCATCGGAGGCGGCCAAGTATTCAGGCCAACCGGCGGTGACCCTTGAGGAGGCCATCCTGTTCACGATTCACAACGATTGTCTGCTGAACGTAGAGCTTAAAGATTTGTCGGGACGGCCCGGCCATGAGTCGATAGTGGAAAAAGTTTGCAGCCTGGTCCGATCGCTGGAGGCGGCTGAAAAAGTCCTTATTTCCTCCTTCAACCATTATTATCTTGCGCTCATCAGAAGATTGGACAGGAATATAAGGACTGGAGTTCTTGTGAATAGTTTTCAAGCCGATCCGGTCGGATTGATGCTGGAACTTGATGCTTTTACCTTTAATCCAGGGTTGCGCGCCTTTTGGCCGCGGCAAATTCGCGGATTGAAGCAAAAGGGTTTCGGCGTGCTTGTCTGGGCCGTAAACAATCCCTGGCTGGCAGAAGCGTTTTTTGCCATGGGGGCGGACGGAATTTTTACAGATTTTCCTCAGAGATTTTCGCGAAGATGAGCTTCAAAATGTCGGTTATCTTATCCGCCGGGCTGAAGTTTGTTCTTGCGGGCAAGCCGGTGAGCGCATATAGACACCATTATCGAGGCTGACTTAGAACTCCCGGCGTGGCCTGTGCGCTGAGTCGTTGGGGGCGTATCCAAATCTGAAATCAGTTTGGGAGAAGCATTATGAAGATAATCACACTTAGCGTATCGGGATATCGCTCGCTTGCTGACGTTATCTGGGCACCGGGGGACCTGAACGTGTTGATAGGCCCTAATGGCGCGGGCAAGTCAAATTTACTCCGTTTGTTGGAACTTATTTCTATTTCAGCGCAGGGCCGGCTCGGCAAATACATTCAGAACATGGGAGGGATGGAACCCCTCGTCTGGGACGGCCTGGCCGAGTTCATAAAGTTCATGTTCAAGGCGTCACCCGTGGACAAAACCAGGAGCGTTCAAAGAGATAGCTTGACATATATTCTCGAGATGGATCGACTGGGCAAGAGCAGTGCGTACCGTATCGGACATGAACTCCTGGCTAATTATCATAGGGTAGAAACCGGCGAAAGGGAGGGGCCGTTAATATTGCTTGAGAGGCAGGGACTCAATGCCAGGGTTCTTGATGAGAATGAAAGGGCTCTCATTGCCTCTGAGGAATCAATGAGCGAAGAGGAGACGCTGCTTTCCGTGGCTACCGGTCCGTTCATAGAGAATAGAGATATTCCGCCCTTTCAGGCGCAAGTCGCCTCATGGTCTGTGTATCACGACCTGCACGTCAATCGGGATGCTCCAATCCGCCAAGCCGCAGTAACTCGAACGGAGAAAAGGGTTGACCCTGACGGGCAAAACCTCATTCCGGTCCTTCACACACTTTACACCGGAGATCGAGATTTCAAGAAGGACATAGACTCGGCCATGCGCGCCGCGTTTGGCGATGACTATGAAGAACTGGTATTTGCTCCAGCCGCGGATCAAAGAATTCAGCTTCGTGTCCAATGGAAATCCCTGCGGAGAGCGCAAACGGCTGCCGACCTTTCCGATGGAACACTGCGATTCCTTTTTCTCCTCACAGTCCTTGCATCTCCTATGCTCGCGCCCGTCATTGCAATCGATGAACCTGAGACGGGCCTGCATCCGTCCATGCTGCCTATCGTGGCGGAATACGCAGTTGACGCCTCACAAAGGGCCCAGGTTATCTTGACGACGCACTCCCCTCAATTTCTCAATGCCTTTGGCGATACGATACCTGTCACGACTGTAACGGAGTGCTCAGACGGGGCAACCCAGCTCAGAACTCTCGACGGGGATGCCCTGAAGGAATGGTTAAAAGAGTATTCGCTTGGGTCCCTGTTTCTGTCCAGTGAGTTGGAGGAGATGGAATGAAATTCGTCCTCTTCGTTGAGGGTTACACGGAGAAAAAGGCTCTTCCGGGTTTCTTCAAGCGATGGCTCGATCCCAAGCTCAATCAGCGAGTTGGCATACAGGTTGTACGCTTTGACGGGTGGTCCGAACTACTCAAGGACTCGCCTGTTAAGGCCGGAATGTACATACAGAAGAAAGATGTTATCGCTGTGATTGCGCTTCTGGACCTTTATGGACCTGCGATTTACAGCAATACAAGTAAAGGCGCCTGCGAATGCTACGATGAAGCAAAGAGAGAGATTGAGGCCAAAGTTTGCTGTGAAGGATTCCGCCAGTTCTTTGCAGTTCATGAAACGGAGGCCTGGCTCCTCAGCGATCCGGGTATCTTCCCGCCGGATATTAGATCGGCGTTCCCTCCCAAAGTGCAGAATCCTGAGGATGTCAATTTCGATCAGCCTCCATCCAAGCTATTGGATGCCATTTATAGACAGAAGACTGGACGGACTTATAAGAAGGTGACGCATGGGAAAGAGTTCTTCGATAAGCTAAATCCTGACGTGGCCTACGGGAAATGTCCACATTTAAAGGACCTCCTGGACGAAATGCTCAGAATGGCAAAAGAGAAGGGCCATGAGGCATAGACTGCCGGTCCCCCAGGTGAGTTGCAAAGAAAAGTATATACTGGAGACACGTCAAAAGCTCCGAATTTTGATACTGACAGCCCTGCCTCAGGAATACTCTCCTCTAAAAAAGCTTTTTCCTTCCTGGCGTCTTGTGAGAAAGAGGCCCACGAAGAAGTTCGCCTTCAAACTGCCCGGCAAAGAGGTCATCCTGATCGAATGCGGCATGGGAGCAAAATCGGCCCAAAAAGCGCTTGGAGTCGAACTGGCGGGGTCCACCCCCGATCTTCTTATATTTTTCGGTTTTGCAGGAGGCCTTCATCCGGACCTGCAGACCGGGGTTGTCTGTTTTGCCGTGAGCGTGCGTGCAATGTTTTCCGAAGAGGTTTTCCAATTCCGGGTCCCGGATGCGCTCTCCGATTTCCTGGTCCAAAATCATATCAGACCGGTCCTGACGCTTAGCGCCGAAACTTCCGGCGATAAGCAGGCCCTGTCTGCTCTTGCCTCTGGACAAACGGCTGTTTTGGACATGGAAACCGCAACAGTGGCCGAAATAGCCCGGCATAATAAAATACCCTTCATTTGCTTCAGGGCCGTAAGCGATCCCATCGGCCATAATCTTGGGTTCAATTTGAGCGATATTTCCGACGAGCGCGGGAAGATAAGGCTAACCGGCGTACTTTTTACAGTAATGAGAAAGCCTGCTACCTTGAGAGCGTTTTACCTTTCATGGCGCAATTCCAGGCTGGCGGCGAGGAATCTGTGCGGGTCAGTCGCCGCTTTTCTGGGGATTCCAGCCCCTTTGCTGGGCGAGATTGCGGGTCAAATCAAGATCGAGCGGCAGTGAGCGGGAATCCCCGGACGTTGAGGAATGCCGGGACAAGTAAACATATACCGCTTCATCGGAAATGTTTGAATTCTTATAGAACGTGAAGAATATTATCGGTACGAGCAGCACTGACAACAGGAGCAGGTCCACCAGGCCGAGCAGCATCTCGCCAATGTAAAAAGTAACTGCAATATTGAACAAAAGGACCGAGAAGTAAAGCGCCGGTCCGAGCAGCCTCATCCAGGATGAGCGGCCGGCGGACAAGTGGAGTTTTGAATCAAGAGAAGGCATCCGTTCCAGTGCTTGCAGGGCCCCCGTCAGGACAACCCCGGTGAACAGCCACCCTCCAAAATTGCTTATCGGGATTCCAAAGTAGAACCCTTCATGACGGTATCCGTAAATCTGCCCGAGAAACCACCTTGCTCCCTGAAGGGCGACCGGATCGATAACTATGTCGAGCAGGACGAAAAGGAATGTCCCAAGAATCAGCGTCTGCCACGAGCGCCGTATTCGAGGTGTTTCGAGCGTGATCAGATTCCCGGACCAAAGGGTTACCGGGCTCATAAGAAAAACGGCCAGCGAGTAGCTGCAATAGGAAAGGAAAACATAAGAGAGGGAATCCATGAATGGAACCCCAAAAACCCATAGTTCCCTGTGCGCGGTGCTCTGTATGTAGAAATAATCCCCGTATGGAAACCCCCAGTGAATCGACGAAAATTCAGAAACCCATGCGAGACCGTAGCCGAGCGGAATATAGGCCAGCGTCCTTTTCCAGCCGATATGCCGCCAGCCGGCGACAAAGTATACGGCAAGAAAAGCAAAAACATAGGGGCGAAGGAGGATGGTTCCCCGGAGGAGTCTTAGCAGCTCATACATTCAGGTTCCACTTGAGCATCAGAAAGAGGTCCTTCAAACCCATCTGACGCACGATAGTGGGTTCGAACCCGCAGTGGACCATACACTGGGAGCACCTGGGGTCAGCGCCCGATACGTAATGGTCCCAATCGGTGCGATCCATCAGTTCGGCAAAAGTGCGGTAATGAGTATCCGTTATAAGGTAACATGGGGATTTCCAGCCCTGTGAGTTGCGTGTTGGATTTCCCCAGGGCGTGCACTTAAGAGATCTTTTTCCGGATACAAATTCAAGGTACAGCGGATTGCTGATTATCGGGAAATCCCGCTCCCAGGAGCTAATCTCGCGGAATTTCTTCACGATTTCACTTCTGGTTAGAAAAACGTCCCGAACGACCTCTTCGTAGCTAAAACCAGGAGCGACAAGAATACCGTCGACTCCGGCCTTTGTGAGCTGCTGGAAAAGCTTGGCAATATCAATGACCGAAGAATCGCGGTAAACAGTAGTATTGGTGCTTATACGGAAACCTTTGGCTTTGGCGGCTTTCACCCCGGCAAGGGCCTTGCTGAATCCTCCCGGCTTTCCAATTATGGTGTCGTGAACATGCTCGGTCCCATCGAAATGGACGTTCCACGTGAAGCGCTGGTTCGGCCTGAAAAGTGATAACGATTCCTCGAGTAGCAGGCCATTTGTGCAAAAATAGATATGCCTGCCTCGTCCGAGCGTTTCCTCGACGAGTTGTGGGACTTGAGAGTAAAGAAGTGGTTCTCCCCCGGTAATGGTGACTACGGGCGTCCCTGCTTCTTCGATTGAGGTTATGCAATCTTCAAGCGACATTTCCTGTGAAAGGCTGTCATGATACTCCCGAATCCTGCCGCAGCCGGCGCAGGTCAAATTGCATCGGTGAGTCGGTTCGAGCATCAAAACGAGGGGAAACCGCTCGACTCCACGCAGTTTCTTCCCGACAAGGTAGCTTGTCATCGAAACGTAAAGACTACTTGGAAAACGCATCAAGACCTCGATTCTCAAAAGCGGGAACTCGAACAGTTCTTTGCTTGCTTATGCTGCTCCCGGTTGCCGCTACCGCTTTTCAAAGATTTTCGCTTCCTGCTCCCCGCTCCCCGCTACCGCTTTTACTAACGTATCCGTTTTGTCTAAACCAGGTGATTGCGTCGGACAGGGCCGTCTCGACAGGCGTCTGTGGCAACCCCAACTCCCGTATCGCCTTGGAGGGGTCGAAAAACATGCGTTTTGCCGCCATTTTTACCCCTTCGTACGGGACCAGCGGCTCACGCCCGGTAACCAACGAGACTAGATGGAGAATTCCGGCAAGCCACAATACCGGGGTATAGGGGAGTTTTACCCTGGGCGCGCGAACTCTGGAAATCTCTTCCAGCATTGCAAAGATTTCCGCCAGTGTGAGATTACGGTTGCCCAGGATGTACTTTTCTCCAATCTTGCCCTTCTCCAAAGCCAGCCTGTGCCCTTCGGCAACGTCCCTCACATCGACAAGATTAAGACCCGTATCAAGATAAGCGGGCATTTTTCTGTTTAGAAAATCGACAATAATTTTGCCGGTCGGCGTCGGTTTGTGGTCTCCAGGGCCTACCGGCGTGCTTGGGTGTACGAACACCAAAGGCAAGCCTTTCTCGATGAATTTCTCAGCCTCCCGCTCGGCCAGGAACTTCGATCTCTTATAGTGTCCGACCATGTCATCGAGGCAGACTGGAGTGTTCTCATCGGCTGGAGTTCCGTCCGAAACAAGCCCGAGCGCTCCTACGCTGCTTGTATGCACCACCCGCCTGACTCCGCTCGCCAACGCAGCCTGCATGACGTTGACCGTACCGGTTACATTGCTCTCGTAAATGTCGCGCGGGTTGCGAGCCCATAACCTGTAATCGGCTGCGACGTGAAAAACCGCCTCAGCCCCCGACATAGCGCTCATTACCTCATCGGGATTGCGAATGTCGCCGATCTGCCATTCGACGCCGGGCAGGTCGCTGTATTTAGCCGATTGCCTGCGGCAAAGCGCCCTCAGGCTCCATCCCTTGCGAATCAAGGCCGCTGCAACGTGATGTCCAACGAACCCCGTTGCTCCAGTTATAAAGGCTGCAGGCATCTTATCCCTCTTATGCTCCGGTCTTTCGACCAGCTTTTCTATAACAAAACGAAGCGCAATTGGAAACCCAAAGATAAAAAGAGGGGGGCGTAGAGAAATACGGACGCGGAGAGACGGTGATATGGAGTGTACGAAATACACAATGTTACATGGTACTAGCCTGGCCGTGTAAACCGGAGTTCAGGGCTGTTAAGCATATAACCGTGCAATTCCTCCAGGTCGGTAGTTTCCAGGCGGTAAATGATCCCCTCCCATCTGTCCCTTATCCCTCCCTGTTCCGGGGTGCGGTCATTGAACAGGAAGCGGATATTCGAACAGGGGGCCAATGCAATTTCTTTAATCTCATGGAGCTTATTACAGAGCGCCTCCGCAAATATCGCCATTGAGCTGTTTATCACTTGCAGCGGCACACCACTCTCAAGAGCTTTATCCAGATGCGCTCTGAAGCGGGTGAGGCATTGCGGAAGCATCGCCAGGAGCGGAGTTGTCCAATCCGTAAACGACCCGGTGGTCTCGATTATGATGAGACGTGAGGGTATAGACCTGGAATTAAATTGGATCACTTCATCGCCGTCATCGTAGAAAATCTTGCCGGTACGCGGGCTCGCTCTGCCGAGTACGAGTGTGAAAGTTGCCGCGCCGCCGAGCAGACCGGACAGACTCTTTATGAAATTAGGGTTCCTGTAGCAGGAGATCGGAATCTTGTCGGTGACAACACCCGAAATATACTGCCGCTCAAAGAAAAAAGCCGGGATCAGCCCCAATCCGGGGACCCGCTCATCCAGCCTTATCTCGCTGTACGAAAGGATGGGAAACCCCAGTTGAGCTGCGGCATGCAGTCTGTCGAAAATATAGTTGCGGTACTTAATTGTCTCGGTAACAGCCTGTTCCAGGGGAATGCCCATCTTTATGCGGTGAATGACGTCCCATTTCATGAGCCGCAAAATACGTATTGAATCCTGTCCGTCTCGGGTCGTCATTACTACCAGATAGACTTCTCTTTCCTCTCCCGAAGCCTCTCTTGAGCTCTGCGACTCCTCTATGCGCCCGACATTAATTGAGATGAGTCCGCCTGACTTTTCCCAAAAATGCGAGATCAAACCCTGGACGCGATTATGCACCTCGGCGTCTAACCTGAGTTCATCACCAACGATAGACGCTCCGGGCAGCCATTTCACATTTAGATGAAATTCGGGGCTGAGGTCGAGCGCCCATTCTTCGATCTCTTCTTCGTTGATATCGAAAAGGCGGCAGAACATGGTCGTTCGCCACACGGGGTTACGACAATCGTCCACCATCAGTTCGGTGCCGGCCGATTGAGCGAAATGAGAGGCGAAACGGTCAAACGCTCCTTGAACTTTCTCTGTGCTGTCAGAGGTGGGGAGGACTTTGAGCAGACTGACAACTTTCTCGAGATCTGCGAAATCCAAACTGATGTCCGCAGGCAGAAAAAAGCTCAATTCACGGACGCCCAAGCTATTTTCGCGTTGGAAAAGGTTTAGGACCTCCCTGAGCCGAGCGAGGGCCTCTGAGCGGTCCTGCTCGAGCAGCGCTCTGATGCGGATGAATTCATCGTAAGTGAGGAACCTGCCCCCGGTTGGCGCATTATAATAGACGGTCAATCCTGTGCTCACCTGCACTTTGCTTGCTTGCACGTGACAGCAAACTTCCTCTATGGATCTTGGGGTCGGAGACATTCGCCAGCTTTCACCTCTTAGGCGCAATTGCCTTCTTATCTCCGGAATATGCAACCCGGTGAACTGAATTCGCTCTCGGGGGAAGAAGAACTGCAGTATTTGGTCCGCAGCAAAAATGTGTTCCATATCGGATGGATCGGATCGAACCAGGATCAGAGCATCGCGAATGAACAGCGACACCGCATCCTGGTAAATATCGAGTTCACACTTCTCGATTTCACGCAAATCTTTTTCAGGCGATCTCCGCTTGAGAAGTTCGAGCATAATCGAAGCGTGGTATGCATGAATGCCCCGGACGCTAACTATGGTGCGATATTTTGGAAATACTGATGCAATCGGACTCAGCAGGTCCCCTTTTTCGTCTCTCGCGAAAAAATCGGGACCGATAAAAGTTATGCCCATTTTTTCGCGCGGTGCCAGTGGTCCTGCAAGTACCATGTTTTCGGGCAAAAAGGTCATACACACCGTCTAATCTGAAAAATACGGCCTTCTATAATGCTCCCGGGGTGCAAAGTATCACGGAATCCATATATTTTGTATAGCACAAACTCTTGAGGCAAGGTATTTATCATAATTGAGTAATTTTTTTCTCATCTATGCCTTGGCTCCATATCAGGAGGAAAAGTGAAATGCGCCGATTCAAAATCTTTTCAATTGTGATGCTTTTACTGACTGCGATCGGATTATTCAGCCGGCCTGTTTTGGCTCAAACTTATATTAGACTGGGGGTCTATCTGCCAATGACGGGCGGCGTGGCCGCCTATGGCAAAATGACGTGGTCGGGTATACAGATCGCGAACTATATGGAACCCGAAGTTTTGGGAAAAAAGATAGATCTCGTACTCCTGGATACAAAAAGCGAGCAGATCGAAGCATCCAACGCAGTCTCCCTGCTTGTCGAGATGAAAATTGCGGGCATAATAGGCGAAGCTATCAGCGCCAATACCATGGCAGGCAATCCCATCTCGGAGAAGGCTCATATCCCGAGCGTCAGTCCCACGGCGACAAACCCGCTTGTCACTCAGGGCAAAACATACGCCTTTCGGGCCTGTTTCATCGACCCGTTTCAGGGTGAGGTCGCCGCAAGGTTTGTTAAAAACGACCTCAAAGCCAGGACCGCCGCTCTTATAATCGATCACTCCCAGGACTACAGTGTGGGATTGGGAAACTTCTTTGCAAAAGAGTTCGAGAAGCTTGGCGGCAAGATCGTTTCCAAAACATTCATTCAGACCGGTGACCAGGATTTCTCCGCTCAGCTTTCTTCGATCCAGGCAAGCAAACCCGACCTGATTTATGCCCCTATCTATTATACCGAGGACGCATTGCTGGCTAGACAGGCTCGAGATTTGGGGATCAATACACCCATTGTGACCGGCGACGGCGCTCAGGTTGACCAATTGATCCAGATAGGGGGCAAGGCCGTCGAGGGGATGTACTTTACCGGCCATTTTCACAAGGATGCCGCAACGACTGACCGCGCAAAAGAATTTGCCAGGCTCTTCGAGGCCAAATACAAAGAGGAAATAAACGCTTACTCCGCGCTTGGGGCCGATTCCTATTTCCTTCTGGTTGACGCGATAAAAAGGGCCGATTCCACAGAAGGACCAAAGGTCCGGGACGCGCTTGCCGGCACTATGGATTTCAAGGGGGTTTCCGGTACTCTGACAATGGGACCTGATGGAAACCCAATAAAAAGCATGGTTATCAACAAGGTCGAGAACGGGAAATTCGTCTATGTCGCCACGGTAACTCCATGAAGGTGCACTAACAGGTCCAGCCAAATTCTTGTGCAAAAAGACTGTGATAGGTACGGAATGCAGTTATTGATAGGTTTTTCGGATACGGCGCAATGCCAAATGTGCTATATTGCGCCCGTCTCGAAGAGTTAATCCCCAAGTTAGTCTCAATATTGGCTAACGAGTCGGTGATTCTTTTCTTCGGCCTGGAGAAAAAGCCCACTTTATAACTGTGTCCAGATTCGCAGATTCATTCGCTGCTGACCGCTCAAATCCAAATCCTGAGGCTGCACTTATGGCCGATTCCGCCTGTTTTCGCGGCTCTATTCTTTCTATAATGAGGCTGCAGAGCGCAAACGAGCCCGGCGAGGTTCCTTCCAAACCTCGTTTGAGATCGGGACGGCCAGCATCCATGAAGAGAATTGTCCTTCTGTTTCTGCTGCTTGTGGTTTTCCAATGTTGGCAGGTAGGTTTCTCGATCACGTCCGATGTCCCGGTTGGCCGCTTGATCAATCCTCAGGGATCTGTCGCCGTTCTTGCCGCAGGTAAGGCTTCCTGGGAGGAGGCAAAGAGCGGCAGGGACCTTTTTGCCGGAGATTCGGTAAAAACCGGGCAGGATTCCCGGGTTTCGATTCTGTGTATCGACGAGACACAGCTCAAATTGAATGAAAATACCGTTGTAGTCCTTAAGGGCAGTGTGCCTTCCGCGCGAATGGGGGTCGCCGTTCCCGCAACGCAAAAAGAGTTGGGCAGCAGTCTCTACGAAGTGCCTGCAGGAGAAATCTGGCTGCGCAACAAAAACGAAAAAGCTCGCTTCGAGGTCAAAACTCCTGCTGTGACGGCGGCAATTCGCGGAACTGAATTCAATCTGAAAGTGGATCGAGCCGGTGCAACTTCCCTCGTCCTTCTGGATGGCAGATTAACTCTGGCCAATCCTCAGGGGCAGATAGATCTGGACCCGGGGGAAGAAGGCATTGCCGAGGTCGGCCGGGCGCCGGTCAAAAGAGTGGTCCTGCAACCGAAGGACGCCGTTCAGTGGTCGCTCTATTATCCGGGAATCTTCAGCTACCGCGATATTCCCCTTGGCGCGCAGGCGGCAGGGCCGCAGCAGGGATCGCCACTCAAACCTTCGGCGGCGGCTGAACCTCCCATGCTTCTCAATGCCCAAGCCTCTTATGATCGTGGAGACCTGGACGGCAGCGAGCGGGAGGCCAATGAAGCGCTGGCCCGAGACCCTGAAAATGGCGAGGCCCTTGTGATCCTTGGCTGGATATCTCTGCAGAGGCAGGACCCGCAAAAGGCCACGGCGTATTTCGAAAGAGCCCGAAAGCGCAATGCCCCGCCGGGATTGACCGTATCCGGGCTGGCCCTGGCCGGCTACCGCACAGGCGATGCCGTAGGGGCCTATAAGCTTATGACCGCAGAGTTGAAAAAGGGGCCTCCTTCTTCCCTCACGCTGGTTATGTCGGGCTATTTTTCAATGCTCGCAGGAAAAATAGACGAAGCGAAGGCGCTTCTAACGGACAGCCGTATCAGCCGGCGGGAATCGGCGATTGCGCATTCGCTGCTGAGCCAGATATACCTCATCCAGAACAGCAAGGAGCAAGCATCCAGCGAGGCGGCAACCGCCATGCAGGTGAATGGTGAGTCGCCGATGGTGCGAATGACGGCCGCTTTGGTCAAGATATCCTATTTTGACTTGCCTGAGGCCAAAAGACTTCTGGAACAGTCCCTTGCCGCCGACCCCCATTTCCTGGAGGCATACGTCTACCTCGCCAGGCTTTGGCTGGGCGCCGGTTACCTGGACCGGGCATGGCAGATTATCAGCAAGGCGCTCGAGATTTCAAAAACGGACAGCGAGGTTTTAAGCCTTGCTGGATTCATCCGCCTGGGCTACAGGGATTATGATAGGGCATCCAAGCTGTTCACAGAGGCTGTGAAGAATAATCCGGGGTTTGGAGAACCTCACATTGGTCTTGCCATTATTGCGTTCCGGAATCGAAATTTCAGCCAGGGTCTGACGGAAATGCTCACGGCGACGCTGCTCGAGCCCAGGGTGTCGCTTTACCAGAGCAGCCTTGGAAAGGCGCTTTATCAAACGAGGTCTTTCGATAAGGCGCTCGAAGTCTACGATTACGCCAAGACCCTCGATCCCAACGATCCTACCCCGTATCTCTACAAGGGAATTGCCCTCTCCGACCTGTATCGTCCCGGAGAGGCAATACAGGAAATCAACAAATCGATAGAACTAAACGACAACAGGGCGGTTTTTCGGTCGAGACTTATGCTGGACAGTGACCTTGCCGTAAGGAACACCGACCTGGCACGCTCCTACAGCCAGCTTGGACTGGGGGACTGGTCTTTCAGCAAAGCCCTTACGGCGGTGAAAGACGATCCGATGAATCCTTCGGCCCACCTTTTTCTCAGCTCCGCCTTTGCGTCCACGCGTCAGAACGTAGGCGCCTCCGGTTCCGAACTTCTTCTCTACGAGCTGCTCGCTCCGGCGAATGAAAACACCTTCATTGCGGCCACCAGCTACACGACCGACTACACGCCGATGTTCGAAATGCCGTATGCGAGGGTTCAGGCTAACGCCGGCGTCGGCACCTGGGCCGACCACGAGGCCCCGATTCAGAGCCACTCGATCGAAATTTTCGGCGGGATGCCGGGATTGGCGGTGGATGCTTACGGAGCATATCAGGACGACCCAGGATTCAGGAAGATCAATGACGACACGAAAAACTTTTTCGGGTTCACTCAGGCAAAATACGAACCTACAATCAAGGATTCTTTTTACGCTAATTATACCTATAATAAAGTTCTGTGGGGAGATACCGGCAACCCGGATGATTTTTCGTATAAGAATGACCCGAACCTGCGGAACACAACCAATAACGACTTTGTCGAGGCGGGATACATCCACCGTTTTTCACCTGAGGCTGTTTTTATTGGGTACTTCCACTGGGGGAACCAAGACTGGCTGACCAGGGATTCCTATTCTTACCTTATTTCAGGTTACCCCACTTTAGAAAATACCTATCGCAACGCAATCCAGGATTTCAATAATGTGCAACTCCAGCAACAGCTCAAGGTTGGCGATCATACATTCATAGCCGGGTTTGATTATTTTACCGGCTATCTCGATTATTACTATCGAGATTCATATGTTGTTTTTGACCCCTTGTTTCCTTACAATATTATCTACAAGTACAGTTTTATCAACCAGTACAATCCACCCGATCGCGTGACCTCCATCTATGTACGCGACTACTGGCGTATCTGCCCGCAGCTCCTTGTGGAGTTGGGCATTTCGGGGGACTCAGTCTCAAGCTACCGTTTCGATTTTTCCAATCCCATATCTTCGACTACCGCCAATCCTTTGGTGGGCATCGATTATGAAATCGATAAATCAAATACTCTGCGTCTTGCTTACCAGGGCTACGTCAACGGCCACTCTCTTTTAAGCAGCAGTTTAGCTCCTTCTGAAGTGGCCGGGTTTCCATCACAGGTCAATGCCGATGATGGCTCGAAAGTAAAGGAGTTGGGCTTTGCATGGGAGTCTCAGTGGGACCCCAAAACCTTCACTGTTTTCCGCCTGACGGCCCATCGCATCGACAATCCCCAATACGATGTGTCCTCCAACTTAATCGATTCACGAACCGAGCGCTTCCAGGGCTCGTTTAGCGTTAACCGCCTGTTGACCTCATCGCTTGGCCTCTCGGCCGGTATCGCCGGAAAACTGGTGTCCCTGGAGGCTCCCCCAAACACCTTTCTCACGGGCGATTTCAACGAGATAGCCGGGGCCGTAGCGCTCTCGTACCAGCACCCCAGGGGCTGGTTTGCATCGATAAGAGATACCGTGGTGAGCCAGGACCTTGGCGGGCTGAGCGATAAGAGCGCTGCGCAAACACAGGCAGACCTGGGAAATCCTTTCAATCTGGTCGATGTCACCTTCGGCAAATATTTTGACAACAAGCGTGGATATGCTGCCCTGACAATAACCAATATATTCAATCAACATTTCTATTATCAAACTGAACCCGTTGCGCTGTGGAGCTTTTTCCCCGATCGTGCGATAATGTTTTCCGTGGGTCTTTACTTCTGAGCACTGAGTATCACATGAACATCGACTCTTTTCTAAAAACTCGAAACCGGGTTGGGGCTCTTTGGATATTCAGCCTGCTCCTGATGCTCCCGCTTGCGTACTCCTCTCTGATAACGGAACTTGAAAACCGGGTCATTGACAGATTTTTCGATATCAGGGGTACCCAGCCTCCTCCTCCCGGGCTGCTCCTTGTTGCGATCGACGAGCCGTCCTTTCAGGAATTGCGCCTTGTATGGCCCTGGCCGCGAAACTTGCATGCCCGGCTCATCGATCGGCTCTCAGCCGCCGGCGCCCGGCTCATCGTGTTCGACATCCTTTTTGCGGAACCTTCGGACCCGGAAAACGACGCGGCCCTTGCTTCGGCCATAAGGCGTGCGGGCAATGTATTGCTTGCCGAGACGTGCGACTATACAAACGACAGGCTTTTCTCACGGGTTATCAACATACGCCCGCTCGGTCTTTTTGCGGATTCCGCCAGAGGGACGGGGCTTGCCATGATAGAGCCCGACAGTGATGGGGTGGTCAGGCATTTTGAGATGCAATTCCATGGAGCGCCAACCCTGCCTGCCTCCGCGCTTCATGCGGCGGGCAGGCTCGATTTGCCGGCCGGGTCATCCGGTTTGATAAAATTCGTCGGTCCTGCCAGGAGTATCGACACGCTTTCCTACGCCCAGATACTCGATGAGGAGCACCCGGTCCCGGCGGAGCGAATCCGGGACCGCATGGTACTGGTCGGCCGCCAACTGCAGGCCTCTCCCGCGCCGATGGACCAGCCCGATCTTTTCCCTACACCTTTCTTTGAAAGTACAGGCCTTTACACCAGCGGCGTCGAGATACACGCCAACATCATACACAATCTTCTAACCGGCCAATGGGTGAGGGAAATCCCCGCCACAGTGAAGCTCATCGCGTGCTTCGGGTATTTCTTGCTTTTTTCCCTTATATTCACAGCGGTCTCTCCATTAAGAGGGCTGATCGCCCTCGGCGTATCGAGCCTGGGCATTACAGCTCTTTCCTACTGGCTTTTTCGCGCTTTGGATTTCTGGGTCCCTCCAATAATTTTTGTTTTCGGAACCGCTTCAATTTACACCGGTAATGTGGTGCTTCAATACCTGGCGGAAGCACATCAGAAAAGATGGCTTCGCGGCGCCTTCAACCGATATGTCTCTCCATCGGTCGTCGAATCCATAGTCAATGACCCGAGTTCCCTGGAACTTGGCGGGCAGGAAGTCCAGGCAACAATTTTTTTTTCCGATCTCGCTAATTTCACCAGCTTTTCCGAACGTCTCCCTCCAAAGGACCTTGTCGCGTTTCTCAACGAATACTTCACTCCGATGACAAACATCATTCTGGAGCATCGCGGAGCGCTGGACAAATTCATAGGAGACGCCATCATGGCATTTTGGGGTGCGCCGCTTCGGCTGGAAAACCATGCTCAATATGCGTGCGACGCAGCTATCAAGATGAAAGAGACCATTGCCGGCTTGCGGGAAGGGTGGCGCCAGCGCGGGTTGCCGCTCCTTGCGGCCCGCATGGGAATACACTCCGGCACGGTTGTGGTCGGCAATGTGGGTTCCAGGGAGCGTTTCAATTACACTGTGCTCGGCGATACCGTGAATCTGGCTTCCAGGCTGGAGGGTGCAAACAAATTCTACGGCACAACTATTTTAATCAGTGAGGATACATTTCAACTCGCCGGCCCTGCGTTTTTAGCGCGAGAGCTTGACTTGATAAGGGTAAAAGGCAGGCAGACCCCCGTGAAGATTTATGAATTGATAGGCAAAGGCGGAGAAAAGGAGCTTCCGTTTCTTGATACCTTTGCAGAAGGTTTGGCAGAATATAAGAATCGGCTATGGGACCGCGCAGAACTGCACTTCGGCTCGATTGCTTCCCATGACCCGCCGTCGAAAACGTATCTGGAACGGTGTCGCCATTACAAAACCGATCCACCCCGGGAGAACTGGGACGGAGTGTTTACTCAGGAAGCCAAGTAGGGTGTCTGCCAAACCTCGTATGACAGACTTGTATACAACCCTTAACTAGGCGGAAGTCATCCGCTTTGGGCGTTCGCGGGAGGCCTTCCGCCCTACGGCTATCATGCGGTGATTCATGAAACCATAATCGCCCTGGTCCCTGTATGGCGAGAAGTCAGTGATTATCCTGACGCCTTCGAATCCGGTCTGGCCGAGCAGTTCGGAGATTTTCCGGGAATCATGGAAGCGGATCGAGTAAGTACGGTCGCGGATCAGGCCTGCTTTTTTGCTGAGAACCATTTCGCGGACGGATACCGTATCGGCCTTCAGTTCACGCCGGCGGCAAACCAGGATGTCTTCACCAATCTCGTGCCAGGCTTCGGGTTTGAAATTGTTCCTTACGGCCTCTCCGTCGGCGAGGTCAATCAAGAGCCAACCTCGAGGGCGCAGCACCCGTTTGGCTTCGATAAGAATTTTCCTGTCAGCCGAAGGTTCGGGCAGATATCCCAGTGAGTTGCCCATAATGAGCGCATGGTCGAAAATTTGGGAGGCGAGCCCGGTGCTCCGCGCATCGGCCACTATGCAATCCATGGGGTAATTATATTGTCTTGCCTGCGATCCGGCGCGGTTGAGCAAAAATTCAGAGTAATCGACCAGGGTGCACCTGGTGAAACCCCGCCGGCTTAGTTCCAGGCTGTGCCGCCCATGCCCCCCGCAGAGGTCCAGTATCCTGTGGGTGAAACGGATCGGAAGCAATTGACAGATAAGGTCCACTTCCCGCTGCGTTATTTCATCATCGCAGACCGAGCGGGCGTCGGTGAGCAGGTAGAACTCATCGAATATCGTTTTCCACCACTCGGGGTCCACTTCGATGGTCATGATGGCTCCGGACTCGCGCCGAAATCAAACAGTCCGTCTGAGGCTATAATTGCAGGACCGCCGCCCCAAGGCTGCATGCGGGCGATTTCAAGTTCTTCTTCTTCAATCCTCACAATGTCATCCAGTTCGCCGGAAAGCCACATTTTCTCCAACGTCAGGCAGTCCGACCACAGAGCATGACCATAAGTATTGAGCGACTGTATCTGACTGGCGCTGATAACCCGTGGACGCAGTGCGACCCTGATGGGCCCCAGCAGATAAGTAAACCGGTGCTCCACGGCCAACATTTCCTGCATTCCGACAACCTCGGACAACTCGCCATAGTTCATCCCCAGGACGGCCTCGTTGATCCGGTTCACCGCATCGCGTATTGTCATATCGGAGCGAAGAACAGCCAACGGCTGAACGCCGCCCCCGCTGCCAACGTTTGTCGGGACTGCGCCATACCGGCCAAGGAAGCCAAATAACCCTGCGGGGC
>Ga0187890_10001136_pt1 | contig 19341 bp, 21 predicted proteins | sample June2016WEW_21_1_FD_133005 | JGI IMG/M metagenome (GOLD analysis project Ga0187890, IMG submission 133005) | Peatland microbial communities from SPRUCE experiment site at the Marcell Experimental Forest, Minnesota, USA - June2016WEW_21_10 | ecosystem: Environmental > Terrestrial > Soil >... | reverse complement strand
CTTTTGGACGCTGAAGATAGCATGCACCTATTGGTCTATCGCTACTTACTTGAAGCCGCCTGAGGAACGGGTCGCACCTGTTCCTGAGAGGAACTCGACTCTCGCGCTGAACTTATTAAACTTGATAGGAAGGATCGATAGTCTAATCGGCAATGATCCCGTCACGGGTATGATCTCTTGCTGGAAAGGCCGCGTATGTTATATATACCTGTCATCCTTGGTAGTATCCGAAGGAATAGAGAAAGCATCAAAGTAGCCAACTTCGCGGTCAGCACGCTGAAAACGCGGAGCGGAGTCGGCACGGATCTGCTCGATCTGAAAGAACTAAACTTGCCCATGATGGAGGAGAGGCTTAGATTTGAGCACGACCCTCCTCCTGGCGTCAGCGCTTTCAGTTCGAAGATCAACCAAGCCGACTCCATTGTCATTGTCGCACCTGAATATAACGGGGGGTATCCCGGAGTACTCAAGAACGCGCTTGATTACTTGAAGAACGAATACAAACGCAAGCCTGTCGGAATCATCACCGTTTCAGTTGCAGACACCGGGGGAATTTTGTGTCTGGTTTCATTACGGCAAATGCTCCTTCATTTGGGAGGAGTACCCATTCCAGCACCATTGCTTGCCACCCGAGTGCAGGAGCTGTTCGATTCTGACGGAAGACCTTCCGATCAGAGATTTGCTAAACATGCCAACATTTTCTTTGATGAGCTTCTGTGGCTTACCGAAGCGTTAGCGACCCAAAGAAAGAAGGAACCCGGCATCGTGACCTGAATTGTGGAATGCCACCACTGTTTTTGGCACTCGTTCTTATTTGAAGGCGTCCTTCCATAACGACCATACATCCCAAACCGTCTGCCCAGCCCGTTGCCCTTCGCAGTGTGCCCTCAGCTTATCTTGTACTTGCTTCTGTTCCGTTGGTGAAACGGCATGGCTACGCGATCGCCTCGCGGACAAGACACCGCCGCTTCGAGCACCGTCACTCATCCGGAAACGCAGCGATGACGTCGAGCATAACCAGCGCTCCTGCTGGGAGCGACGCCGCTGCGAAGGCGGTACGTGCAGGCAACGGCGTTATGCCGAGACCCGGAAGCCACGCGGAGTAAATCAGATCTACGGCTTTGAAATCGTGGATGTCCGCGAGCAGCAGGGTTGTCTTGACTATGTCAGCCGGCGTACAGCCTGCGGCGTTCAAAATCGCGTCGACATTCAAAAACATGCGCTGGGTTTGAGCCTCGAGGCCGTCCGCCAATTTTCCGGTGTGGAGGTCTCTACCGGTCTGGCCGGTCACGAAAACCAGGTCGCCGACCCGAATAGCCTGGGAGTACGTTCCGGTGGCGGGTGGCGCCGCGTTTGTGGCGATGCGGATCTTCCTGACCATCTCATATGCTCCTATCACGGTCGCGGACTAGACCTTTATACCGGTTTATGTAATCCTATCCTATCCGATCCGCGCCTAGCGGGATTTCGAATTTAACCTTAACCGGATCCTTGCCAAACGGAGCCAGATCCAAAAGCTGTACCTGAGCGGGAAAGATGATTTGCAACAACACTACATTGGTAGGATTCGAAAATTCTAAGTCGAAGTAGTGAAATTCCGTTATATTCGAACAATAGATCCAGACATTGTTCTGCTCGCGGATCCAGGCGCGGAAGCTGTCGCTCTCCATGGGTTCGCTCCGAATGTGAAGAGGGGCCTCCGACAAGATCTTTTGAGTCAACTCGAAGTTCTCGAGAGCGTACGGCCAGCTCTGCTCGTAAGGACGTTTGGTAGAACCGCGTGAGCGGGGCAAACATCCCTTTTGCTTCAGGCAGATGTTCTCTCGCACGAATTCTTCTTCGTCGTTCTCCGCCATATAATCACCGTTCGTGAGTCGAGCGAGAAAGTGGGAAGCATCCCGACTGGTCGTAAACACGCGGCGGATAATGCGAAAATAGGTGAGCGCCGTGGGGTTGATGTCAAAGATCGTTAGCTGCTTAGGTCGCCAGAGTGGGATGAGATTGAGACCGTAGAGGCCGCCCACAACACTAATCATGTGGATGTTTTCGCGCCTGTGGGGAGCGACACCTTCGAAGTGAGCTCGGATCTCCGAAAACTCGCCGAAGGATCCGTCCTGATATCCGTCATCGGTCCCATAGAATACGTTCTCTGGATGGTGGTACATTTCCCGATTGAAGGCTCTAGGTGCTGATGCTTTCACGGTTCTCCTCTTTATCCTGGGTTGACCTTTGCGTGAAGATTATATTATCTGGCGTGTTTCTGGTGCGCTGGTATCATGCATCGTTGAGGCTCGTCAGAGGCTCAACGTCCCACACCGGTCTGCTGAGCCCTTGATCGTAGTATTGAATCCGTCGTGCCCATTGCTCTCGAATAACTCCGAACGAAGACACTGGTAATTCAGGCTCGCTATAAGTGATATGTACGGTCTGCGCAATCAGCTGAAGTGCGTCTTCGACGACCCGGGTCTCGGGATGCCGAATGGTGACATATCCGTCGCCCGTATAAGTGGCTGACTTCTTTGTGCCAACTCGCGGCAAACGAGCCTCCACCACTAGATCACTAAAGAGCTGCCTCATAAATTCGACGCCCTGTACATGTTCCACCAGCCCGCTGCCCGCCCCTCGGAGAAAGACCGTTCCCACAGCATAATTGCGTTCCCACGGTCCATCAAAGCACCCATCCACCGCGACCCTTGCCCATGTCAGGTAGGGGTCAATGTCATAGGCATACGCGAGCATCGGACCTATCCGTGCACCCGCCGGTCTGAGCGTGGCGTCGGTGAAACTGAGTCCTCCCTCTTGGAGTAGAAAACCTTCCATATGAGTCATGGCATTTCCGACCGACAGTGATCGAACAGCCGTGAGACCTTGTCCGATGAAATCGTGATATCGGGCGCAGGTAATGTCGCGGGGCAGTACGCAGGACCACTGGATCCGCGGATTCTCCAACGCCTCGAGAATTGACGGACGATAACAGCAGATCGAATAAAACCGAGGTTCATTCGCGACCGTGATCGTGTCGATGCAAAGCTCCTGACCGCGCAGATATTCTTCCGCCAGCAGCGCACTCTCTGTGGTAGGCTGCATCAGTTCCAGGGCTAGGCCCAGCTGTTCAGCATTGCGAATACACCACGTCGCCAGTCCGCCGCTGCCCCTGAGAGGCTTTAGCACGATCGGAAAACCCACTTCGGCCACAAAATGCCTAACATCTTCATTGCCGGTCAATACCCGGTCGCGAGCGACGTGTATCCCAGCTCGCCCAAGAATCGACTTCAGGGACGACTTGTCGAGGACGCGGCGAACTGCAGATAAGCTTATCCCTTGCAGCCCGAGAGCTTCGTTGGCGCGTGCGACCGGTTCGAGCAACGTCTCAGTTGTCGTGACAACCTGATCCAAACCGCCAAGCTTCCCCGCAAATGCGCGTGCGGCTGCGATCAACTGATCTGAGTCGGAAGCGTCGTCAACCCGGACCAGGTCGTTGAATACTTGCCGGGCGTCATCGTCAGGCAAATGCTCACAGACGCCGAGCAGGCGCACGTCGCCAAGCTGCTTGATCGCCCGGGCAACGCGCAGACCTTCCGCGATCAGATTTCGGGAAACCAAAACAATATTGCGCGTCTTGTCATGCCGTGCCGAACTCATTCGCCAGTCCTCTTGGGTCCTGTGGAACGTCGCTCTCGAAGTTGCGCTGCGCGCGCGCGCTTGTCATAGACTACATACTGAATCAGATCACGATCGCAGGCGGTACAATCCTTCTCCGAGAGTGGTTCGACGCCATGAAATGAAATGTTGGAGCGCACGAATCCCAGCAGCGAGTTTGGCTTATAGGGCGCAGTCTTCACTTTGACGAAGTCCTCGAATGGATAATGTGTACTGTTGGGGCAGCCAAAAGCAGGGTTCTTCGGACGGTAAAGAGAAGTTCCGAGATGGGCGGTATCTTCATCTCGCGCAAGATATATCAGTAACACCACTAGCTTTGTGTGCAAGTCTGAGTGCGGCTTAAGAAAATATCCGGCTCGATGACGGATCAGTTGAGCTTCAATGGATACGTCCGGCCAGGATTGCTTCTCGCCGATTCGTGGACGCAGCGCTTCAGCAAACGAGTCGAGCACGGTCCGCGCTAACTGGGAACCGAGGAACCATCGGCTGAAATCGTTCCAGAAAGTTCTGAGTTCATTGGGTAAGGTATCAGTCCAGCCTTCATTCAAGTCTCTTTGATCTCTATGCCGGAAGTTATCGAGCTTTAAATTAGAAACCTCAAAAAGATTTTGATAGACACTGCTTCCGGGCAAATAGTTGAGGAGTGTCTGGTAGTAGCCATCCGGGAACACATTTTCTATATAATAGTGCGGATAAGGCTCCAGAGTGACTTCGGACGCACGCAACCGCTCGACAACGTAAGCAAGAGGAGTCGCTGGTTTGCTTGAGTGTTCTACCATTGGCAGCCTCCTTCAATGTCGTTCTGCATTCCGGATTCGCGGCAGGACCTCTCGGCCGAAGATAACCATCTCGTCGAGCTTCGGCCAACCCGAGATAATAAACTGAGTGACGCCGATTTTCTCATACTCGAGGAAAGTCTTTGCAAGTTCATCCGGTGTTCCCACGAGGGTCAGCGACGAAGATCCATAATACGGCACCAGCCCCGCGCATAGGTGGCCGCTCAACCAGCCGACCTCGTCCGCTGCGGCCAAGGCTTGCCTAAGCGTCTGAGAGTCACTTCTAGCGACAATGCCGCGTTCCTGGCTTGCGATTTCTTCGGTCGGCAGCAACGCCTGAACAGCTGCAAGCGCTTCCTGCCGTGTTGGCCTGCACACTACACACAGTCTGAGACAGACTTCGACCCCACGTTCTCGAAAGCGAGTCACCAATGAGAATAGCTTCTCAGGTACGTCAATCAGACGCAACCAGCAAGAGCCTCGAGTGAGAGCCAGTTGTTGGGCTTGCTCGGAGTGCCCCGATACATAGATCTCGGGAGCGGTTCGATCCGGCGCGAGAAATCGCGTATGAAGGCTTCCTCCCGACACTCGACAGTATCTGCCCTTGAAATCTACTTCGCCGTCGTTCTGCCAGAAAGCATGACAGACCGACAGAAACTCGTCGGCGCGGGCGTACCTTTCATCATGGTCCAGAAAGTCCCCGTAGCCGCGTTGTTCCGCCGGGGAACTGCCCGCGACAATGTTCAAGGCAATGCGCCCGCCGATCAGAGCGGAAAGAGTATTGACCTGCTGAACGAAAGTTGTCGGCCGCATCAGCCCCGCGCGGTAGGCAGCTATGAACTTCAGCTTCTTGGTCGCTTGGCCGACCGCACACGCGACAAGAAGAGTATCCGGTTCGTAACGGCTGAAAGAAAGCAGTACTGACTCGATTCCAGCTTCCTCGGCAGCGTGGGCAAATTGGACCCAACCTGCCATGTCTGGCCGTGCTGCAGGTGACATGCTGTTGGTCGTGAGTACTCGCGACGTTTCCTGAGCCGTCTTCATGGCCACTTCGCCGCCCTTGGGGAACATCCAGTGAAATCTTAAACTCATGGCTATTTGTATTGGCGTATTCTCTTCAAGTCCCGCCAGAGATCGGACATTAGGCGCGGGTTGCGAACTTTCTAGGCAAGATTCTTCTCCAGTATGCGCTCGGCGTCTCTCACAAGCGGGAGAACCTCTCGGCCAAAAACGTACATCGATAAGCAGCAATAAACTTGAGCTTCGTCGTGGCTCGGCCGAGAGCGCAGCTAACCATAATTGGGTCGGGCTCGTAAAGGCTGTAAGGATATCAAAACCGATTCGATCCCAGCTTCCTCTGCCTGTCGGGCGAAGTGTATCCAACCCTCCTTGTCGGGTCGAGATGCCGGCGAGGCGTTGCTGGTCGGCCGAATTCTGTAAAGGGCAGCCTCCTGAGGCGTCTGACGGATATTCACGTCTACCTCTCCGCCCTTCGGAAGCATCCAGTGAAATCTAAGATTCATCGACTATGTTCTCGATATTACTGCGTCAAGCGTTGCGCAAGAATCACCGCGGGAACCACCCATCTCGGCCGGATAAAGACCCTTCCGGCGGCCGGTTCAAGAAAATGAACTCGCACCTCTGCTCGCTGATACCACGCGGCGGACCCAACTCCGCCACCGGCGTTCCCATCTCAGCCTGCTTTGCGGTCACTGCAATCTGCTCCAACCGAAAGTCGCTTCCGCTTCATTCCACAACCCCCCATCGTCGGGTTTTGCCGAAAACTCGCTCTCACACTGTCTTAAGGAAGCTCTGATTAAGTAGTGCTTTGAAAGGGACCGCCTTCAGGCGGTCCGCAAAGTCGAGCAAATGAACCCGGCTTTAGCCGCTGAGGCCCTCGGCGTTGACTTAATCAGAGTCTCCTTAACTATTTCGCTAAAACGCAGGTAGTTCAGACAATCGCCATATTCAACCGATTACCTGCTACCGGTCACTGGACCCTTTTGCCAGCGCTGAAGTTTCTCCACGCCGCAAGAGCGCGCTGTTGGTCCATCTCAGCCGGCGGTTGCGCAAGGCTTAGATGACTGCAATTCGCCTCTCCACGAACCCGGAGCAGCGGTCTCTCTCGATTTGTGATTCGACTAGTGACGAACCGCACGATGAATCCGATTCGCGGTTCGTCGGATATATTAGGATTTGAGCCATGAAGAATGGTGCTTTGATGCAAGGATATCTCACCCGGCCGCAATACAACATCCACCGCCCCTGAGTCGTCGACCTTTTCGACGCGCTCACCGCGCCTCAGCAGATTGGAATCGTCTAGGACATTGTCGTGATTCAACAGGCCCTGCATGTGGGATCCGCGAATCACGCGCATGCAACCGTTAGCTCGGTGACTCCCTGTGAGTGCAATCCATGCTGAAGTCGAAGGCGATAAGTGCCAACCGGAGTAAACGCTATCCTGGTGCCAAGAAACATAGCTGGAATCATGCGGCGGTTTATAGAGGACCAGTGTACCGTCGATCAAAATATCACCTCCTAGGATGTCGTCGGCTACACTCAAGAGCGACTCATGAGTGGCCATGTGATGCGCCCAATCAAAAAACAAATGGAGGCTATCGAACCGCTTCAGTCTACCGCCCCCGCCGTCGTCGGCGATTGACTCCAGAGCCATGCGAAAACGAGCGACCTCGTCCAACGAGAAGACTGGGACAGGGAATACGATACCGTCGCTGTCATACCGCTGGAGCTGTAGTTTTGATAGTCTTGTGATCACGATATCTTCTCTTCTCGATCAACGACCCCAGGGGATGCTAGGCGACGCCGGAAGGCATAACTTCAGAGCTCCTGGCGCGTCTTCGTTCAAGTCTTTTTCAAAATACAGCAATGTTGCCATTCAGGGCTAACGGGTGGAACAACTTCGGCATCCGGGAAGAGTGCTCGCATGTAATCTACAGTAAAGTAAGAGCAATAGGACTCCCAAGGCCTACCTTGGTGTTCTTGGTTGGAAAGTTCCCTGCTTGGCTCGACATGAAGCTCGTCATCCACAAGGAGACACCAAGTCGACTGGCGCGCTGTCTCCACCAAATCTTCAATCTCAAGAGAGGGCTTCGCGGCTTGTTGCCAGGTCAGGATCTTTCGGACGTCGCTGCCAGAAGGCAGTTTTGGATCGGAAATAGACCTGTCGTAGCTCGGATCGGTGAAGGTAAATGCAAGGACTCCTGGGGTGGCCAGCTTGCTGCGCAATTGGTCAACGAGCTCCAGCATTTCGTTCCGATGCGTGTGCGTGAATACCGAAAAAGCAACGATAATATCGAACTCCAAACCCAAGTCTGGAATCGGCAGGTTGCGAATTCCGTGCGGGTTGTACTGCGAGCTATAGCGATTGTAGTGACAGAAGTGAGCGTACGGAAATTTGCAACCTCCTTGTTCAATTACATCTTGGTTGAGATCCAAGCACCAATAGTCTTCATGGTTAACGCGGTCGCCAGCACCAACTAGAAAGCCACCAATATTACCGCCGAAATCCAATAGCTGGCTGCCTTTCCAATCGGGATCTTCCAGCACTTCGTGGAAGTAGCAGAACTGTGTCTCGCGAATGGATACAGGTAATGCCATCGTGATTTACCGCCTCCCTCTAAAAGCAACTGACCGTCCTCGCAAAATGCCACTTGTTCGAGAGAACAGCTGCCTCTGCAGTAGCTCATGTTTCCACCGTCCAGGGCGTAGGCTCCGGTTGAACTCCGTGACACTTGGCCCAACGCTCCAATGCCCATGGGCATGTGTCAACGTCCCTGTATCCTCCCAATAGCTGCCGCGAGATCCCGTCCACGTGATCAAGTGCGCGGCTGTCGGCGGCTTCTAGGTACACTTCAGGCTTCATCCAGCGGTACGCATATCCGTACATCACGACTCGGGACATACGATCGCTTCGATTTGGAGCAGCGGTATGAAAGATACGGTTTTCGAAGAGAACGGCATCGCCGGAATTCAGTACCAAGTCGCACACTTCCAGGTTCTTTGGATCAACCTCACCCTTCGGGATGGCGAGCGCTTCGCTGCTCAGGTGACTCCCGCGTGCAAACAACGTCATACCGGAGTTCGGCGCATAAAAATCGGTGAGGCAGTAGCACACCTTGATACCCACCCGAGGCAACCCTCGGTGACCCAAATCCCTGGACATGCGAATATCACGGTGCCAGCCCCGTCTGAAAGGCGCAGCCTCGGGATTCTCGGGCCTCTTATAAATAAGCGCAATTGAGTGGAGGTGAATATTGGGGCTTAGCAACTGAACTACGAGAGGAATGGTCGACGAATGGGCAACCAGCCCAACGAAAGCCCTTTGTTGGATCAAACCAGGACGCAAATCCAGATGGTTATACTCCGACCTATCGAGGATTTCCGGCTTATGGACAAACGATGTCGCCAGCCGGTCTCCCTCATCGATCAGGCGCCCGACAGTATCGGTGTCAAGAGCGTTGCGAACTACCAGAAAACCGTCTTCATCAAAGGACCGCCGTTGCTCGGGCGTGAGCTGCACAAAATCCAATGACTTACCCTCTTCTGACTCCAGAGCCTCACGTCTCGGGGGAACTGGTGAGCCGAGCAGTGTGAAATACATAGCAGGCCTTCTATTGTTCTGGCTCGTAATATTGAATATTCGCAATGTTGAAATACAAATCACTGCCATTTACGAGCATGAACCAGTCGGCATGCCCTGCACTCCTGATTACATCGCGCCCTTCGACGGTTGAAATATTCCCTGTTGTTATTTCTAGATCCACCCGCCATTGCGAATTGTTTCCCTGGGTCCACCGGGCCCCAGAGTAACGCTGAGAATCGGAGAAAGTAAGAGCTAATGTGCCGTTCACTTCCGATCTTCGCGATAAAAGAACTCACGATTTACGTAGTTCGCCCTTCCGCTATTGTCCTGGAATGTAGTGAACAGCACGGTGACGAGTACACCCTTATTAACTCGAAGATATGCCTCGGCCCTCATGAAGCGATAGTCAAAGACGGCCGCCAGCGCCATCGTTCGCTGTCCTGCTTCTTCCTCCAGGTTCGCTAGAGCTCTGGCCTTGCAGGTGGGCCAGGAAATCGGACCGTCCGCGCCAACAACAACGACACTGACGTTGAACTGGCCGCCGTCTCTTTCGATCACGAGTTCTGCAATCCCCTGCGTTTCCCGGTTGGCATTCACCCAGCGACCAGCCAGTTTGTCGCTATGCAACGATCTAGTTGCAGGATCGAATAATGCCGGGTTTAAATGACCACTCTGTTTGAACTCGAAAGACCGTGTCATAATGAATTTCCACTCAGCTCGAACGGCGTAGCGCAGGCGTGCGATCGACTGATTCCCTGCTATAAACCATCCCTCTACTTGCCCTCCATGAATCTAGAGCTCGCAAGCTTGCAGAACGCCAACCTGGTATGTCGCGTGGTCCAATGCAAAATACTCGCGGACAAAATAGTCGGCTCGTTCGCTGTCGTCCTTGAAGCTATGTAATTCAGCGAGAACGAGCAGACCCTTGAGGATCATTCCCAGCAGCCGGGTTTCCACGAAACCGAAGTCGTATCGGCAGGTGAAACCCGCGCCGACACGCGACGAAGGTGCTGACGTGAAGACGGAAACGTCCTCCCTCCCCCAGTCGATCAAACTATCCGGACCAATCGCGCACACTTGCAGGGTTAGGCTCCCGCCTGACTCTGACATCACCATCCGCGCGATACCGTTCGAAGCGGAGTTTGAATTAACCCAGACCCCTACGAGCGCAGAGGTGTCGATTACGGTTGTCACCGCCGCCTCGCTTTGACACCGTCAGCAACCTGAGCGAACCGCAATTTCTATCTCCATTAGGAGGCCAGTATCCAGCTGCGAATCATCAATCTCTGAGACTTGGCGCCTTCCGCGATCGACGTGCGAGCATGAACTGTCCGCTTATTGTCCACAAACAGCAAATCTCCCTCGCGCATTAAGAAGTCAACCGTCCGGGTGGCAGAAGCAATCACACCTTCAAAGGCGTTCAATGTGGCTGACATTGTATCCGAAAGCGCTATACCGTCAGAACCCAAAGCGAGATCAATCGTATAACGCCGCCAACAGATCCTGGATTCGGTCAGTACGGTCCGCCATTTCACGCCACCCCCGCAATACGGGGCCAGCCGCCACGGCACCGGCTCAGTATCCAAGAGTTCAAGCGCCTGGCTTCCCAAGCGACCCCTTACTTCCTCTCGTACCGTCTCAATGTCCAGGACGCGCGACCGGCCGCCGCCTAGGTGATCGGCGCGCATACACACCATCGATATCAGGTCGACAGGTGTTTCCCAGTCGGCGGTATCAGTGTGCAGTCTTTCACTCTCCCTACCACCCCGCGACGAAAGGATGTCGGTCGAAGGTTGGATATAATGAACGAGTTGGGCGCGCGGCTTTTGGTACGGAGGAGCCACTAATTCTCCAAAGGCTCGGTTGATCGCAACGAACAACCGGTTCCCTTCGTCGAAAAGAAGGCCGCGCAGTAACACGCAGTACGGCCATTGAGCGATTCGCTCCCTCACCAGGCTGATTAGCTGATCGAAGCCATCTGGACAGACTTGCCGTATGCGGTCTCGTACGAGCATTTGCAAACCAGGTGAGTAAAATTCCTTATTATCGTACAGAGGGAGGCGCTCGACTCCCATCCGCAGTTCACGAGCCATCGCTCGAGAAACGTCGATTCTCCCCGCCTCTGGAAACGGTACGGGCATCTGCGACCGCCCTAATCTTCAGATGTATTTTGCGCCAGGATAGCGCTCCATCGCTACTCGAGTTCGAGACAGTCTAACACCGTTTTGGCCGTTGTCAATACAGCCTGATCTATTCGTAATTAACGACAACTGAGTCGATTTTCTACACTGTCGAGGATCCTGTTATCTATGCTGTAGGCATCTGGGAGTGTAGACGTTGGGGCATGCTGCCGTTTTTATCGCTGAACTGTTGTGTCGGACCGGCGCATGATCGGTATAATCTCTCGAAAGTCTTGACTTGAGTATCTGAGCTCGCTGAGGCCTGCCACATCGACCTCTGGCTGGAGCCGAACCTCGACGAGGAACTGAATGGATCTCTGCGAATGAAGCTTCTAGTGTCCTGGATGGAGTCCCTCGGCAGGTACATAAGCCGGGAGTTCCACTACACCATGCAGGATCTTGTCCGCGTACATGGATGGCGACACCTAGAACCCTGGGTGCTGTCGCCACATGCCGAGTCCCCGAGGGCCCGGATTGTGGAACTGCTAGGCGAGGTTCCCGAAACGATTTTGTTCTGGGAAACGTATGACCTCTTTAACGCAATTCAACCGGCTCTGCGCCTGCTCGGCTGCCGCCTCGGCATCTTCGCCGATGACCTGCATTTGCTGTGGGGAGATGAAGAGTCGGCACGGGATGCGAGGCTGCGCGCCTTTTTCGGATGCGACAACATTCTTACCTCCTACGCTTACGTTCTTGACGAATTCTATCCAGAGCTGCGAAACCGGAAGCCGGCAACGTGGATACCCCATTCGGCGTCGCCGGATTTCGTCCTGCCATTCAACGATCGCCCCGAAAACGCTATTCTGCTTAGCGGATTCATCGGGTCGCTCTATCCCTTGCGGATGCGAATGAAGGAATTACAACAGGAGGGCCGCTACGCGATCGTGAGGCATGAACATCCAGGGTATGGCGAAGATTACGACTACGAGAACGATGCCAGGGTTGGACGTGGTTACGCTAGTACGATCCATCGGTTCAGGGCGGGCTTTACAGACGCCCTCACTTACCGGTATGTTGTCGCCAAGCATTTCGAGATTCCGGCTACGGGCGCGCTACTTGTCGCCGACGGCCTGGTTAGCCAGCCCCTGCGACAGCTTGGGTTCGTCGAGAACGTTCACTATGTGCCGGTTTCGGCTGAAAACCTGGAGGAGAGGATCCGATACGTACTTGCCAAAGGCAACCGCGCGGAGATCGACGAAATCCGCCGGCGCGGGCAGCAGCTGGTGTTGGGCGCACACAGAACGCGCGACCGGGCCAAGTTGATCGACAGCACTTACACTGCCTGACGCTCGAGCGCCTAGATGCGTGGAGACGGGGCTGATTCCGCCCTCGCCGTTGCGTATGTTCACCTTCCTGTGCACCGGAGACGATGAGACAGTATGACGAGATTCAAGATCATCATCAATTGCGGACCGTGCCAGGACTTCATCGGAGAGTGCCTCGCCTCGGTCAGGGGGCAGTCCTTAACGGACTGGGAAGCCTGGGTGACCGTGGATCCGTGCGGCGACCAGACGTACCGTCGCGCCGTGCTCGCTGCTGGCCGCGATTCTCGCATCCGGGTTTGGCGGAATGCGACGCGCCAATACTCCATGTGCAATCTCGTTCAGGCCCTCCGCCGGAACAACGCCGGGCCCGACGATGTCATTGCGACGCTGGACGGAGATGACTGGTTCGCGGACAAAGAGGCGCTGCGGACGATCGCGGATGCCTACGAGCGTTTCGACTGCTGGGTCACGTACGGAAGCTGGCTGTCCAATGTCGTCGGACCTTCCTGGGTTCCCAACGGTCTCTGGCCTGCCTATCCGGAAGGCACAACCGATTTTCGCGGTCATCGATTTCTAGGTACCGCGGTGCGCACGTGGAGGAAGTGGCTGTGGGATCGCCTTAGGGACGCCGACTTGCGCAGCGATTCCGGTGAATACGTTAGAGTCTCGGAAGATCAGATGATCATGATTCCCCTCCTCGAAATGTGCGGCACTGCGAGGGCAAGGCACATCGCGGCCCCGATCATGACATACAACAAGTTGGCGAGATACGCCCCCGACGATGACGTCGCCCAGGAGGGGATCAGAAATGGCTTCTTGATCGACCGGCGACCTCCCTATCCGCGCCTTGTAAGCAAAATCGACGACGGCGAGCCGATTACAGGAATGAAGCCGTGCTGAAAATCATTGTCAATTGCGGACCCGCAGAGCTATATATCGCCAGATGTCTTGCTTCGATTCTTTCCCAGTCTTTCGTCGACTGGCACGCCTATGTCACCATCGATCCGTGCGGAGACGGGACGCACCGGCAGGCTTCCCTGGCGCGGGCGGGCGACCCCCGGATACACATCCATCAGAACAACGATCGCCAGTTCACCATGGCGAATCTGATTCAGGGCATTCGATGGAGCGCGGCGCGGAGCGAAGACGTCGTCGTCGTGCTGGATGGCGATGACTGGTTCGCGACCCCAGACGCTCTCCAGATTATTCACGATACATACCGGCAATTCGATTGTTGGATGACTTATGGAAGCTGGGTGTCGGACCAACCGAGGATGCAGGGCATGTGGCCGGCGTATCCGGAAGATGTATCGGATTTCCGCAACCACCAATGGCTTGGCACCGCAATCCGAACCTGCAAACGATGGTTGTGGGATCTGATCGACGATCGGGATTTTCGCGACGCCAAGGGTAACTACTTCCGGGTCACGGAGGACCAGGCCGCCATGTTGCCGATGCTCGAAATGAGCGGTACCCGGAAAGCAAAACACATCCAGGATGCACTGATGGTGTACAACCGATCGTCGCCACATGCCTGCGTCTATACGTGCCGCGATGAGATGCTTGCGAACGGCGAGTACCTGAAGACGCGACCTCGTTATTCGAGGCTCCTGGAAAAGCCCAATTTCGAGAGCGGAGCGCTATCTTTTCGTTCGCCGCGGTTGGACAGCGCTCGCGCAGGAACGGCCGGATGGACGCATGATTGTTCTTCAGTTCGATGACGCCTCCCACCATTGGGGCTGCTGGCCCTGCAATCCCTGAAGTTACACGGGCAGAGTACACCGGCACTGTGCAACACCGCCGACCTATCAGAACCGCAGTTTGTCGGAACAGATGGCCCTATGGCCGCTCCTAGATAATCGCCCCGCTGCCATGTTCCTCGCCCACGGCTTTAAGAATGGAGGGTATTACCCACAACTGGTGACGCCCTGCGGAATCGTCATGGGGCCTCCGGATGCAAGAAAGCTTATCGACTGTTGGGCTAGCCTAGAGCTCTTTCGCACCGAATATCAACGCACCCTTCCCAACGTTAGCTGGCACCCATCTCTCGGCAATACTCCTGCAAATAGTCTTTTACCATGCGCCGGTAGTGATATCTTTCCAGGGCAATTTCGCGGCACCGTTTTGGCGATATCGCGCTTAGGCGGTCAATGGCAGCACCCCACTCGTCTTCGGTGCCGCAGAGAATACCCGTCTCCGCTGTAACGATCTCGACCGTACCTCCGCCTCGACTGGAAATCACTGGGGTGCCAGACACCATCGCCTCTAGAATAATGAGGGGGCATCCCTCGTTCAGCCGGGACGGGAACAACACCGCCCTGGCGCCTGCCAGTAGCTCCGCCTTCCGCGCGCCGCGAACATCGCCCAAATACTCGGCGCCGGCCGCCCTACAGAGCTCCGCAACATGCCGAATCGTTTCATAGTTCAGCCCGGTCCCGGCAACGACAAGCTTGAATCCTTTGCTCCGGCTCAGCGACAGTGCCTGATCGAGACCTTTGTCGGTGGCCCGGTCCATCGCTCCTATGAATAGAAAGTAATCTTCCTTCGCCTCTGAAAAACTCAAGTCGTTCGGATCGATTCCATTCAGCACGACTCTCTTGGCGCCATATGCTCGCGCGAGGCTGTGTGACACAAACACCCAATTCGGCGCTGCTACCCGGCTCGCCTCCCACATATGACAAGACAGCAGGCACGGTTTGCCGCGTTCGGCCGCAAAGCTCTGAATCGACTTCGCAAACCCCTCATCATGGCAGATGGGCGAGTGACAGAGATCGACCTCTGAAATAGGAGCTGGGACCAGGTTAATCGCGGACGGCAGCGGAAGATCACCTCCACTTCCGCAATAGTAGAAAACGTCGTGCCCGTCTTCGGCTAAGCCTTTAGCGAGCAGGTCGTGCAGGTGGTAACCCGATCCGGAAGGATATTCCTTGGGATGCAAGCCACTGCCGTGCTTGCCCGACGCCGGATATCGATGAGGCGAGGCCAGTAGGATCCGCATGCTTTTCAATTCCCCGCCCTTCCCGATTCGATCGCCCTGATGAGCGGCAAGACGCGTTCTCCAAAGTAGGTCATTTCCTTTTGGCAGGGGCCCTCTCGAATCAAAAACTGGGAGATGCCGCTCTTCTTGAATCCGTAAATCGCATGGGCAACTTGCTCGAATGAGCCCAAGAGAAGTACTCTCTCCTCTTCACAACCACGGAGGGTGCCTGTCCACAGATCTGACGTGATCCAGCATGCGGGATTCGCTAGCCTCTCGACACAATCTCCAGATAGAAGTGTCGCCGCAAACTCGAGAGCTTCCGCCCGTGTTTCGCGAGCGACGACGAAGCTCACCAACCCGACCTCCCTGCCGAAATGCAACACTGGTAACGCATCGGCGTAAACCTGGTTTGGCCTGTCGGGACAGCGCCACAAACAGTCGGCCTGCTTGATTGCGAGGAAGGCCGCTTCGGACGACGTTCCTTCCACGTCGAACTGAGGAGTATGGCTTTCCTGAAACAGCTTTCGGCAGTTCGCGATGAACTCAGTCACGGAGAGAAGACCGCCGTTTCGCGTCAGCTCGTCACCGTCGAAAATAATGTGAATAATCAGCCGCGTACCTAATGTCTCCCATGCCTTTTTCAACTCGCACCCGGAAAGTGACGCCAAGATTCCCCGGAAATTACAGCCGACTCTGAACCTGACCCGGGTGGTCTCTTGCCCCATAGCCGCAGCCAACTCCAGCGCATCTGAGAGACCTGTTACGATTGGAACAAGGATCGACTCTACGCCGACGCTTTCGGCGTCGTGGCACAAGCGGAGAAACATTGCAGCGTCGCGCATGCTGTCTTCAGGCCAGGCACTCCAATGAAATCGGAGAAGATGTTCGGGAGGCATTGTCAGATTTGGTCGAACCGGGTTCGGCACTCGAGTGCCGTCTTAGGAGACTAGCACAAAGCGCCCGGCGGCTTGATCGTCCTTGACTTCTCGGGAGAACGAGGTCATACTCCAATTCCGTTTGGCAGGCTCTGTCTACCGCCCTTGATGCCACCCGTGATGCGCGAGCGCCGTGTCTATTTCGTTCTGGCCGTTGCTGCGGCCTGCGCCATTCTCCCAGCTTACCTTCGGGCACAGTATGAGTCTGTGGCAATCTCCCGCCTAACGATTCCGGATGTCGAACTCGTTGACCAGCACGGCAAGCGAGTGCTCTTCTATTCCGATCTGGTTAAGGGCAGAGTGGTGGCGATCGACACGGTTTTTACCTCCTGCACAACGATCTGCCCTATGATGGGCGCCAACTTCTCGCAGCTTGGCCGGCTGCTCGGTGGTCAGGGCCACGGAAGGGTGAAGTTGATCTCAATCAGCGTCGATCCGGTAACGGACACTCCTGAGATGCTCGATCGGTGGAGCAAGCAGTTCGGTCCGGCAAGTCCGGACTGGACGCTGCTGACCGGCTCGAAAAATGACATCGACAGGTTGCTGAAAGCGCTGCAGATATTCACCCCGGACAAGCTGGACCATTCTCCCGTTGTACTGATTGGCGGTGACGGAACAGGAGACTGGGCGCGAGCTTCCGCGTTGCTTCCGCCATCGCGCCTCGCGGACCTTCTTCAGGCGCGGCTCAAACTGGCTTCGGGCCATCCTACGGCGAGGCCCTGATGCGAATCCGGTATCGGTTTGCTTTTCTACTTTTGGCGCTCGCGACTCTCAACGAGCCGTCGATCGCCCAGCAGAGTCCCAGCACCCCAGGCGACTCGCTTTCGGCCGCAGCCCGCGAGTACTTCACCGATGTGCAATTGATTACGCAGAATGGAGATTCCGTCCGGCTGTACTCCGATCTTCTCAAAGGCAAGGTTGTTGTCATCAACTCCTTTTTCGGAACATGCACTGCCAGCTGTCCTAAAATGTCGGGGGTGCTCTCCGGCCTGCAGGAGCGTCTCGGCGATCAACTGGGCAGGGACATCTTCCTCCTTTCGTTCTCAGTCGATCCTGAGGAGGACACTCCCGCAAAGCTCAAAGAGTACGCAGAGCGCTTTCATGCCAGGCCCGGCTGGGTATTCCTTACTGGACCGAAAGCGAACATGGACTTTGCTCTGGCCAGACTAGGCCAGAAGTCGGCCCGCAAAGAAGACCATCTGACAGTATTCGTCGTCGGCAATGATAGAACCGGACTGTGGAAGAAGGTCTTCGGCCCCTCTACCACGGCCGATTCGTTGAAGACCGTTGTCGAAAGCGTGCTTAACGACAAGGATTAGCCCGGAGATGCATGGTGGAAGAGTGTGCCGCGCAATCCTTGTCTTCGTCGCCCTTTTGGGGAGCGCGGATGGTCAACTCAAACCGAACGCAGAGCGCGGCCGGGAGATTTATGAGCACGGCACGAGTCCTTCGGGAGCTTCGATCGAGGCCTCGCTAGAGGGCGGCACTCGAATAGCAGGCTCAATTCTGCCTTGCGCCAACTGCCACGGCCATGATGGTCTGGGAAAACCGGAGAGCGGAATCTTTCCATCGAACATCACATGGGATGCGCTCACCAAGCCTTACCGCCTCACGAATCCTGACGGTCGCACCCATCCCCCCTACACGGAACGCTTGCTCCGGCGGGCAATTACGATGGGAATTGATCCGGGCGGTAACACGCTCAACCTCGCCATGCCGCGCTTTCAACTATCCCTGACTGACGCCTCGGATCTTGTCGCCTATATCAAGAAACTAGGCGAACCGGTCGACCCGGGGCTGACCGCAACCACTGTCCGCCTTGGGTTAGTCGGTCCACCGCCGTCACAAGCTGGGCAGACCGCCGGTATCGTAAGACAAGCTCTGCTTGACCATTTCGCTCGTGTGAATGATGCAGGTGGAGTCTTCGGGCGTCGAATTGAGTTGACGTTCGCCGAACTTCCATCAGCGCCTGCGCAACGAGCTGATGCGGTCCGCAAATTTCTTGTGGAGGAGCAGGTATTCGCGGTGGTGGGGGATTTTAGCGGCGCGGAGTCCGAAATAGCCACTGTGATGGATGATACTGGCACGCCCGCAATCGCTGTGCTCGCCCCATTCCCGCAAACGGGCTCGCCGCTCAACCGATTCGTCTTCTACCTGGACGGTGGTATTGAAGAAGAAGTGCAAGCTCTGCTCGATTTCGTGTCGGCGCACTTTCCCGGACTAGATCGTCAAACGGCGATCGTCTGGTCGGATGACGAAGTCTCTCGCGAAACTGCGAGGTGGCTTCAGGCGCGTCTGACCAAGTCAGGCCACCGCCGAGTCACGATGAGCGAAGGCCTGCAACCCGTTCGCGCCGATATTGTTTTCTGCGTCCGGCCCAAACTTGGAGTCCCACGGGTTATTGCCGATGTGCGCGGCGACACCGCAATCCTAGTTCCCGGCTCCTTTGCCGCGGGATATCTCACACAAGCTGCCTTCCCCGGTGCGCAAGTCTTCGTCGCGTTCGGAACGGCTTCTGGTCGGGCGGACTCCAGTACCACTTCTCGCCTGATCTGGAACCGAGCCACCGCGTCAGCCAGCCTGCTGACGGAGGCCCTTCAGACTGCTGGCCGCAGCTTGTCCCGCGCCACGCTAGTCGAAGCACTGGAGAGCTTCAATGGCGGCCAGACTAGTCTGGCCGCGCCGGTAACCTTCGGCCGGAATCGGCGCGTGGGCGCGAGCGGAGTTCAAATCATGGTCTATGATCCACTGACCAGAAAGTTCGACCTCCTACCAAGTGGTGACCCCTCGCGATAGGCGGACTGAGGGTGGGCAGAAGCGGTGCGCCAGTTTCACCAGGCGAGGTTGAGCGACGACTATGCTCACTTGTTTCTGGATGGAGTGAGCTTGCGGGTGCTGCGTCCGGCAGGGCGCAAGCGGGTGCAGATGCTGGTGGCCTATGG
>Ga0187890_10001134_pt1 | contig 19363 bp, 22 predicted proteins | sample June2016WEW_21_1_FD_133005 | JGI IMG/M metagenome (GOLD analysis project Ga0187890, IMG submission 133005) | Peatland microbial communities from SPRUCE experiment site at the Marcell Experimental Forest, Minnesota, USA - June2016WEW_21_10 | ecosystem: Environmental > Terrestrial > Soil >... | reverse complement strand
GCGGCCGAAGAGGGATGGGTACAGGAGAGGCGCCCATCATCGCAACCGCTTCGGTGATGGCCGTGGCCTGGGTCACCACAAGAACGACGAGCATCCAGGCCCAGGTGACCTCGTCGAGGACGCCGCGGATCTCGCCCAGACCCAGAAGCTGCTCGACGACGAGCCACAGTCCGAGCCCGGTGAGGACGGGCATGAGCAGCTTCGACGGCTTGATCCTGGGCAGGCGCGGCAGGTGGATGCGGTGTGGGGCCTCGTCCTGGGTCGCCGACGACGCTGAGGCCTGCTCCTGAGCCGGGTCGACGGTCACGCGGTGCCGCCTTCGGGTGCAGGCTGCTCTTCCACGCACCACTCCACCGCGGCGGCGACGGTGGGGAAGAAGCGTTGACGGCCTATTCGTGTTGCGAGGCCGGTGGTGTCGAACCGCTCCATCTGGTGACTCTTCAAGCGGGCAACGACGAGAGCGATCTCGTCCTTGGTCAGTGCATCGATCATCTGGAACAGGGCCTCGATCCCTGATGCATCCATGCCGGCAAATCCCTCGGCATCGAAGACGACGAAATGAGTGGTCGTCGGCGCGCCGGCGACGGCCTCACGGATGCGGCCCTTGACGTAGCGGGCATTGGCGAAGAGAAGCCGGTCGTCGAGACGGTAGACCACGACCCCGGGGCTCACGCGGGCGCTGGGATGCAAGGACACGTCGGCCCAGCGATCCAACCGCGGCACGTAGCCCAGCACGGCGTCGTGAGGCTTCGACGAGCGCATTACGACATCGACGATCGAGAGCAGGACGGCGATGATGAGGGCCTCGAGAACCCCGAAGAGCACCACTCCGGCGGTCGTGACCGCGGCGATCACCATCTGCGAGCGGCCCGCTTGAGCCAGGGAACGCCACGCGTCGGGTTCGATCAGCCCGATGGCGGCGACGATGATGACGGCCCCGAGACACGCCTTGGGCAGCACGGAGACCGGCTGGGTCAGGAAGAGGAGCACGAGCGCAGCGACTGCGGCGGCGACCAGACCGACCACCTGGGTCCGGCCGCCCACCTGCTCGTTGACCGCGGTGCGACTCCCACTGGCACCGATCGGGAAGCCCTGCGTCAACCCGGCGGCGACGTTGGCGGTGCCGAAGGCCAAGAGCTCCTGGTTGGCGTCGACGTGCTGGCCGTTGCGGCCGGCGAACGAGCGCGCCGTCAGGATGGCGTCGGCGAACCCGACCGCGAACACGCCGGCGGCAGCAGGGACCAGATCGAGCGTCTTGCCGACTCCGACGTTCGGCCAACGGAAGGACGGTAAGCCGGCAGGGATGTGGCCGACGGTGGCCACGCCATGGTCAGTGAGGTCGAACGCGGCGGAGGCAGCGATGCCTGCCGCGACGACGAGAAGCGCGGCCGGAATCTTGGGCATCTTCCACTTGAGTAGCAACAACACTCCGATGGACAGGGCGCCGACGAGCACCGTGAGTCCATGAATCTGGTCGAGTTCGCTGAAGAACTCCTTGAGCTGTGGGAGTGGATCCTCTGCGGCGATCGGCACACCGAACAACTTGCCCAGCTGCCCGCAGACCAGGACGACCGCCACGCCGTGCAGGTATCCGACGAGCACGGACCGGCTGAAGTAGTCCGCCACCCAGCCCAGGCGGATGACGCGACCCACTACCGCGATGGCTCCGACCAGGAGGCCCAACATCGCAGCCAATGCGGCGTAGGTACTCGCGTTGCCGGCGGCAAGCGGAGCGACCGAGACGGCGACGAGGAGCGACAGGGCACCTTCCGGACCGACGACGACCTGACGGGACGAGCCGAGGAAGGCGTAAGCCACGGCTGGCAGCAGGAGGGCGTAGAGCCCAGCGACCGGCGAGAGCCCGGCGAGTTCGGCGTACGCCATGGCCGATGGAATGGCCAGAGCAGCCACCGTCACACCTGCGATGACGTCGTGCCGCCCGTTCCGCTTGGGGTATCCCGGCAAGCTGGTCGAGACAGGGAACGTGCGCGCCAACAGTGGAGGCTGCTTCCGGGGTCGGAAGGGTGATTCCCCCTCGTAGGAGTATCCGTCGGCGTTCAGGTGGCGCTCACTCACGAGGCGTTACGACAGATCGGGACCCTGGACGGCACGACGGGTTCGGTCATGCCACCGAGCGGCGTACAAGGGAAACGGGCGCTGCAGAATCACGAGCGCAGATACTAGTTAGGACCCTAACTAGTATGCTTGCAGAGGAGGAGCGGCAACCTTCCGAGGCCGGGAGGTGATGGGCGTGCCAGTACGAGTCGAGGATGGCTTCGAAGACGAATTCCCAGGTAGCAGCGCTCGTGCCACCGAGTGCTTCCTGACGCTGGCCTATCTCGGGACGGCGATGCTGGCCTCGCTGAACCGGTTTCTCGAAGGCTTCGGAATCCCCTCCTACACCGGCTTCAACGCCCTGGCCGTGCTGGCCGGTGCCGGTGAGCCGGTTTCCCCGTCCGCGGTGGCCCAGCGGATGATCGTCACCAGACCCACCGTGACAGGGATCTTGAGCACCCTGGAGAAACGTGCTCTCGTGGACCGCACCGCCCACGGCTCCGACGGACGCATGCACCTGGTCAGGCTCACGGTGACAGGGCGAGAATTGGTCCGCCAGGTGCTCCCGGAGGTCCATCGGTTCGAGAGCGAACTCTTCGGCGTCCTAGACGAAGGACAGCTGCAGAGCCTTCTCGGCATGCTGGACACCGTTCTCGAACGCCTCAACTCGGGCGGAACCAACGCTCCGGGGTGAGTAGGACTCAGGGCCCTCAAGCAGTGATCTGAGCCGTCGGAGCCCTGTTTCTGGCCGTCGTCGAGATCGTCCCCGCACACCGGCAGCCGTGCGTCCCCGGGTCCCGCTCGACGACACTACCCCCTGCCGGACCCCCGGCAAGGCAGGGCGGGCAACGACCCCAGTGACGGTGTCGTCGCAGAGCCCTTCCGCCCGTCGCGGGCCAACCGCCGTCAGAAGGAGACGCCTCCCGTACTCGGAGCGGTGGTCGTGGTAGTCGGTGAGGTCGTGGGCGTCGTGGTTGGAGGTGGGGGCGGAGATGTGGTCGGCGTCGTCGTCGGCGGCGCAGGTGGCGTCGTCGAGGGAGTCGGCATTGTGGCGGGAGGCGGCGACGTCGCAGGAGTTGGCGTTGTCGCACGAGTCGTCGATGTGGAGGGAGTCGTGGCGGTGGGAGCCGGGGTTGTGGGTGTTTCGGATGCCGCCGGAAAGGATGTACCTGGTTCCGTCGCGATCGCCACCACCGACCACGCGCCCCAGGTGTCGGTCACGTTTCCGTGGATCTCTCCGGGAGCCTTGTCTCCGGAGAACCAGTAGAGGGCCCTGCCCGAATAGGTCACTTGGAGAGCGCCGCCTCTGCGCCGTATCGTGCCGAGCTTCGCTGCTTTCACGCCCGCCCCAGCCGTTGCATGCTTCACGTGCCTGGGAAGGAGTACCTCGGGCCAGACCTTCACGCACTGGGCGGAGCACGGCGTCGTGCTTGCCTTCAATGTGTAGACCGTCTTGCCGCTCACGAGGAGGATCGTGCCCGGCGCGGCGATCTTGGTTGTCGAGACGACGACACTCTTCGCCCTGTGGCCGGACGCCGCGCCTGCTGAGCTGACAATCGCCGAAGTGGTGAACCCGCCAACTGCGAGTGCCGCAATTACCGTCCGCCTCGAGCGTCGACCGGTCAAACCTCGGATTCGTGTCACCAGTTCCATGCTGCTCGTCTCCTCGTGTCGTAGGCGATGGTTGTACGGGCCTGGTTCGCCAAAGGTTCACCACGAATCGAGAGATCGGTAGTCGGGAGACAGCCCCTACCCCCAATCCCCAATCCCCAATCCCCAATCCCCCGGATGGGTGTTCATGACGATCGACGGGGACTCGTGGTCGGGCACCGTGACCTGCGAGGTGACGCCTGCCACCGGAGAGGTCGAGACGATCGGAGTGTTCAAGGTCTCCGCCGGATACGGCGCCTGGGGTGCGCCCCCGACGACTCCCACGGGCACGGTGCGCTCAGCGCGACCGGTCGAGCGGAACGGCGCCGTGGTCGCCGGTGCCCCGCTCTCCGCATGATGCGACGGCCGGGCTCCGTAGGAGCATGATGGTTGGTGACACGGAATCTGGAGAAGTGTGCCCGAGACCTGGGGCTCAGTTGACTCCATTGTGAGAGGACCCTGCAATGGGAGGTTCGTGTGGAGTGCGGGCAGCAGATGTCGAATACGTCTCCGCAAGCGATCCCTCCGCCGCTCACCTTCGTAGACCTAAGCGAGGACCGAAAACCGATGAGGAGACGAGACATGGAGCATGGCACGCTGGACCGGAGTTCGACACGCAAGGTTCCACTCGGACGAATGGTCGGTGCCGCCGTGGCGCTTGGCGCACTGTCCGGATCGCTCCTCGCCGACGCTTCGGCGGGGGCGGCGACGAGCGTCGTCGTCTCGACGACAAAGAACGCCACCTTCGGCACGATCCTGGTGAGCGGGAAGACCGTGTACACGCTGAAGGCGAGCAAGACACCCTGTTCCACGCAGTGCTTGAAGATTTGGCCCGCACTCATGCTGCCTAGAGGTGTGACCAAGGCCACGGCTGGGACAGGTGTGAGCGCGTCAAAGCTCGGCACCGTGAAGCGCAGCGGTGGCGCTCTCCAGGTGACCTATTCGGGCAAACCGCTCTACTGGTTCTCCGGTGACACCGGTGCCGGCCAGGTCCATGGCAATGTCACTGATACGTGGGGCAAGTGGTCCGACGTGGTCACGGCCAAGTCGGCATCGTCGAACTCTGGTTCTGGCTCCACTTCCGGGTCCGGTTCCGGTGGATCGACGGCCGGCTCGGGAGGAGTCTCGTTCTAGTGGAGAGACCCGAGACTGGGAAGTGGTCGTGTCGTCAGTTCTAATCGCGCCGCCTCGGTCTCCCGCTTCCGCCGCAGCGGAACCAGGCATCCGGGAGGCGGGCCGGCCGTGGATCGCGCTCTCATCACGGGTGTACCTCCCTGCGGCCGGGATAGCGGCATTGGCCGCTGTCCTGGTCGGGATCGGCTGGTCCGATGACTGGGGCGGTCAACGCTTCACCGGGTCCCTGACGAGCCTTCGTGTGGTCCTGGTGGGTCCGTTAACCCTCGGGATCCTCGGGGTCTTTCTCATAGTGGAGCGAATATGGCCGGCACAGCAGCGATCGCTGTTCGCCCGCGGCTACCGTCATGACCTCCTTCTCACCGTGGTGAACGTGGTTCTTGTCGCGCCACTGGTGACGGCGCTGACCCTCTCCTTCGTGGAGGTTGTTCGTAGTGGTCTGCCGTGGATCGTGCTGCCCAAGTTCGGCACACTTCCGCGCTGGGGCGCGATCGCCGTCATCGCGGTTGCGATGGACGGTTTGAACTGGTTTGTCCATCTGGCGAATCATCGCGTCCGAATGCTCTGGCGCTTTCACGAACTTCACCATTCGCAGGAGGACATGAGCGTGCTAACGGTGTTTCGTACCCACCCCCTCATTCATGTCTCCTATCTCCTGGTGCTGATTCCCGGTGTGGTGCTTCTGGCCAACGGGGCGGTGTCGGTGACCATTCTCGTCATCTATGCCGGCATGGTCGCGTTCGCTCACTCCAATACCCGATTGAGTTTCGGGCTGCTCGGACGGATCTTCGTGAGTCCGAACTACCACCGCATCCACCATCAGTTGGACGGACCCCAGGATGTGAACCTCGGATTTGCTCTGACGATCTGGGACCAGTTCAGTCGTCGCGCCGTCTTCCCGAGCGCGGCGACGGTCGGTATCGCCACCGGGTTACCTGGGCGACCGCTGATGGTCGAGCAGTCTGGACCGAAGCCGCGGCATCTCGCCGTTCTCGCCGCGCAATTGGTGGCGCCCTTCCGCCCGACGGACGACCTCGCGCCACCCCCCTCCATTCGATCGGTCCCGTCCCGCGCTGCGGGGGAGGTGGATCGCACCTCACGATGCGGACAGCCTGGGGACTGCCTCGACGAGACCACGGGGGAGGTGGAGTCATGGTGACGGCCACGGTCGGAACGCACAGACGCACGGGCCGACAGCTGTTGGCGACCGTGGTCGGCACCCGCGCCGCCCCTCCTGTCCTCGACTGGGCTCTCCTGGCGGTCCGGATCGCGCTGGCCTGGATCTTCATCTACTACGGGGCTGGGAAGCTCTTCGGTTCGTTCAACGGCCCCGGTATCCATCGAACCGCCCTCTACTTCTCGCAGACCGCTCACCTCCATCCCGGCGGGCTGTTCGCCGTCCTCGGAGGGCTGATCGAGTTCGGAGGTGGAGTCGCACTCGCCCTCGGGCTCTTTTCGCGCCTTGCGGGCGTCGCCCTCTTCGGGGACATGGTGATGGCGATGATCACCGTGACCTGGGCGACAGGGATCAATTCGGTGTCGAACCCTCCCGGCTACCAGCTGAACCTTGCGCTTGCCGTCCTCGCGCTCGTCGCTGCCCTCCTCGGCTCTGGACGATTCAGTCTCGACGCAGTCATCGAGCGACGCGTCGCCGGGGCGTAGTCGTGGTGACGGGCACTGATTCGTTGCCGGCCGCCCGTCATGAAGATCTGACCTCACTCGCAGAGGGGCCGATGCAGTCGCCAGCCTCCGAGGTGCGGGGTGGATTGGCGGCACACCGGTCGGCGCGGAGGGACCGGTTCATCAGGATCTCGATGAACCTCGTCGGCGCCGCCGGCGCCGCCTTCTTCGCTCAGGCCACGCTGCGGGTCTACCTGCAGACGCATCGCCCACTCGGCGCGGCCTTCTGCATCGAGCAGATGTGGGTTGTGGCGGCCTACCTGATCCGGCGTCCGGCACGCACGGTCAGCCGGCGCCGGAGTGATTGGCTCCTCGCCTTCGGCGGAACCTTCTGCGGCGTCCTGTTCCGTCCGGTCGGAGCCCATCCCCAGTGGGGCGTCACCGCCGGCCTGGCCTTTCAGCTCGTCGGCCTGACGATCTGCGTCGCCTCGTTCCTGACCCTCGGCCGCTCCTTCGGCTTCGTCGCCGCCGACCGAGGGCTGGTGCAGAGAGGCCCGTACGCCGTCGTGCGCCACCCTATCTACGCCTCCTACATCCTGCTCCAGTTCGGATACGTGTTGCAGAGCATCTCGCTGGACAACGCCCTGGTGATGATGGTCGCGTCAGGTTGCAACGTCGGTCGCGCCATCGCCGAGGACCACCAGCTCGCGACGAACGAGGACTACAGCGCGTACCGCAATCGGGTCCGGTGGAGGCTCCTACCCGGGGTCTGGTAGATCGCGTCAGCCACCGCCGCACGGAGTGTGGTCGGGGGGATCGAGGTCGCGACATTCGCCATCGTCGGACCGATCTCCTAACGATGGAAACGACTGGCGGCGGCGTCCGTCGCATGACGCGGTCCCTCGAGCCCGGCAAAATCGATCTCTGCAGCTCGACATGGGGCTTGAATCGCGAATCCCTGCCCCGAGTCGCACCCCAGTCCAGCCAGAACGCTTACGAAGTCGAGCCGCTCGATACCCTCGGCAACGACGCGTAGCCCGAGCGCGTGACCGAGGTCAATGATCGAGCGGACGAGGTTCTCATCCCGTGTGTCTGCCTCACCGAGCTGGAGCCGTGATGTGAAAGTGCGATCGAGCTTGACCTCGCCGACCGCAAGGTCGTTGAGGTGCGAGAGTGACGAGAACCCGGTCCCAAAGTCATCGATCGACACCATGATTCCCGCGTCCGACAAGGTCTGAATGACTCGCTTGGATCGGGTCAGGTCGGCCATGACCATCCCCTCGGTGATCTCGAGTACCAGGGCCTCCGGCCCCAAACCGGCCCCATCCAAGAGCGCCCCCATTCGCTGCGGCAGCGCGGAATCCAACAGGTCGGTGGCCGGCAGGTTCACCGCAACGGCCACGTGATGTCCCTCACGCCACCATCGGGCACAGTCGGAGATCGCCTGGTCGAAGACCCATGTCGTCAAGGGGTGAATCAAGCCGCTCTCTTCGGCGAGGTCCAAGAGGTGCTCCGGAGGGATGAGGCCGAGAGTTGGATGGGGCCAACGCAAGAACGCCTCCACGGTGACCGCTCTGCCCGTCCGTAGGTCGATCTCGGGCTGATAGTGCAGTGCAAGTGATCCGTCGGCCATGGCTCGGCGTAGGTCCTCGATGAGAGCGAACCGCTCAGCCTCGTCGTCGAGGGCGGCCTCGTAGACGTCGAAGGACCCTCGCTCGTTCTTGGCCCGGTACATGGCGATGTCCGCGCAACGCAGTAGCTCATCGGTGCTCAGGGCATGCTCTGGCGCCAGCGCCACGCCGATACTTGCCCCGACACGCAGGCTTGCGGTACCAACGTCGATCGGCTCTTCGAGCAAACTCGAAATACGTTGTGCGACCGTCGCGGCCTTCAAGGTGTCCGCGCCGTGAAGGAGGACGGCGAACTCGTCGCCGCCGAGGCGCGCTACCAGGTCACTGTGACGGACGACCTGTCGGATGCGGGGGCCGATCTGGCGCAACAACGCGTCCCCGGTGTGGTGTCCGAAGGAGTCGTTGATCTCCTTGAAATGATCGAGGTCGATCAGGAGCAACGCCAGGCTGCCCGCCTCAGGACCCTCGCTGGACAGGACGGTGAGGGCCCCCTCGAGCTCGTCGAGGAGCCGTCGACGGTTTGCGAGCCCGGTGAGCTCGTCGGTTATCGCCAGGTGCTGGCGCGCCTCGTTGAGGGCCCGTTGCTTGCGAAGCAAGAAGGCCAACCGGGCGATCGCTGCCAGCAGCGCGGCCCCGGCAAGCCCGAGGACAATCGCATTGATGTGTTCGACGTTGCCCAGCACCACGATCACGGTCTCGCCACCGAGACAAGACCCGAAATGATCTCCGACATATGCACCACCAGGACAATCGGCGCTTCGGCGCCCGTGCTTGACAAAATGGTGCGCTGTCCAGGCCAGTTCGAAGAGCGGCCGAGGCCAAAGGCGGTGATCAGGGACTATGGCTGCGCCGGCTGCGACCTGGTCGTCGCCTTTCCCACGCCGAGGGCGCGGCCCCGGTCTGGTTCCCGGGCCGGCGGCCGGCCCCTTGACCTCTATGACTATATAGGTAGAGTTATTGCCGTGACCCGTTCACGGAGGCCGTCTCCGCAGGTGATCAGAGTCCTCCAGGCACTGGCCGCCGATCCCGCGCGGTGGCGCTATGGCTATGACCTGGCGACAGAAGTCCACCTGAAATCGGGCTCGCTCTATCCGATCCTGATCCGGCTCGCCGATCGTGCACTGCTCGAAACGTCCTGGGAGCCAGGTCCACCCGGCCGGCCGCCCCGGCACCTCTATCGACTCACACCGACGGGGAGGGAGTACGTGGCGGCGCTCGACGCGGCCCGGATCGAGCGGTCGGTGCCGCGCCGGCGCTTGGGCTTGAGCGGGGCGTAGTGCCCTCGGTCCTCTCGATGTTGGGGGTGATTGGCGCTGGGCCGCCCTCGGTCCTCGCGATCTTGTTGCTGAGTGTCGCAGGTGCGGTGCTGTGGAGTCGCGAGCACCCACCTCAGGACACGGTGACGGCGCGACTCGACGTTCCGCTCCGGCTGTTGCAGTGGGCGGACGGACTGCTCCCCGCCGACCGGGTCGATTGGGGCCAGGCGATGCTCGGCGAGTTGGACCGGATCGAAGGGCGTTCCAAGCGGTGGCGCTTCGCCCTCGGATGCGTGGCCGGCGTCGTGCTGCTGCCACCGTGGGAGGTCGCCGGGCCGATGGCGGCACTGGGGGCCGTCGCGCTGGGTAGCGCGGTCGTGTTCGGTATCGGGTTCGTCCACTTCGGGCTGGCCTCCGACCCGTGGAACTGGGTAATGCTGGCGATCCTGGCCGTCCTCGTGCTTGGTTCCATCGTCGCCGTCAGCGTGCAGTTGCGCCGGGCCGGTGTGGCCCGTCTGGGGCTGGTGGGCGGACTCCTCGTCGCGGCAGCGTGGTTGGTGGTCTCTGGATTCACGTGGCAGGGCATCATCAGCCCCATCTATTCAGTGGGCGCGTGGTCAGACCCGGCGTTGTACGTCGCAGTGCCAGTGGCCCTGGGGGTGGGTGGCGCCTGGCACAGCGGGAGCGCCTCCGTGGGGCGGCGGGCCGCCCGGCTGGCCGGCGTCAGCGCCGGGCTGGTCATGTTCTTCATCTCGACCATCGCGGTCGTGGCGATCGACGGTGGACCGCGCGACCCCGGCGCGTCGGTCGCCGGTGGCGTGAGCGAGGCGTTCTCCAACGTGGCCATGACCTACCTCTTATCGCTCCCCTTGGCGGCGGCGGCGATCGGGTGGGTCGCAGCGACGGCCACCGCCCGTGTCCGCTCGGTGAACGTCGCCCGACTCGACCCTGACCCGATGAGCAGCACGAAGGGCGCCACCCGAGCATCTGACGGATGCGAGTTGCGGACCACTGAGCGCACGTTGCGACGCGTGGCGATCGTGGTCGCGGTCGTCATTGCGATCACGCTCTTCCTTCTTGCCCGATAGACGGGAAGCTCGCGGAGCTTTCGGAAACGCCGTGACCAGCGGATATCACAGAGGGATCGTGACTCGCTGGTCACGGGAACGGGTGACCCAGCACGCCTGGCTCCGGGGGTCAGGGACGCGCCTGGAGGCGGAGTGCGGAGAATCTCGCAGGGCATAATTGCTACGGCGACCACTCGTAACGGACGTCGGGGGCTTTCTCCTCGTTGTTGCCCGTCGTCATGTCCAGGGCGATGAACCCGTGCGCCTCGTAGAATCGTCGTGCATCGAAGTTGCTTTGAAAGGTCCAGAGTTTGAGTCCGGCTGGGCGCAGTGCCTTCGCATGTTCGACAAGTGCGCCTCCTATACCCCTTCCCGTTGCAGTCGGGTCCACATAGAGCTGATCGATCCACTCTTGGTCCAGCACCATCAGGGCTATCGCTTCACCGCCGCTGTCGGCGACCCACACCTCGCAGCTGGGGAGTACGAACTCTTCGAACCACCTGTGCACCTCGTCATCGGTATGGACGGTGAGAGGGATCGATGGGAATGAACCAGTTCGAGAACGGATCCACAGCGCCGCGAGAGAACCTGTCTCACCCGCGTCGGCCTTCCGGATCTCCATGCCACATCATGCCTCCGACCCGCCGACTGGGACAGTGTGGTCCTACCCTTTGATTGTCGCTACGACGGAGCCTTCCCACCCATGTCGATGGCCACGAACTGGTGGAAGTTCTCGTAGGCGACGCGGTCGAAGGTGGCAGCGCCGGCCGACGAGAGGTGCACCATTACGATCCATTGCCCGGTTTGATTCTTCTGGGCTGATGCCGCCTCTAGGCAGCGGCAATCCAACTCACACCGATCATCTGGGCGCCGCCGTGCACGCCGACGACGGCACCCAACGTCCCGATCCGAATGGCCTCTCGAGGAAAGCGTGGAGCAATGAGGTCGAGGAACTGGTCGATGTCCGGTGCACCACAGTGCATCACTGCAACGTGTTCAATCGGCCCTGCGTCGTCCATACGTTCATGAAGCATCTGCAGTGCCCTCTTGCGAGTTCGGGCCTTACCGGCTTCGCGAACGACGCCACCGGAGAGGTCGATCACCGGCTTGATCGACAGCAGTGATCCCACCATTGCCGTGGCGCCGCCAATTCGGCCACCTTTCTTCAGGTTCTCCAACGTGTTCAGGGCCGCAACCACGTGTGTGCGCGCGATGAGGTCGCTGACTCGACGTACTACCGTGCCGATGTCGGCTCCTTCGGCGGCGGCTCGGCCGACTTCGATCACAAGTGTGCCGAGCCCGCTTGACACCGTCCGGCTATCAATCACATGGACGTCAAGACTCCCCTCGCACGTGGCAGCTGCGGTGAGGGCCGACTGAAATGTGGTTGACAAATCGCTCGAGATGGTGAGGCAGACCACGGCGTCAGCGCCAGCGTCTCGTGCGTTGCGAAAGGCCTGTTCAAACGCACCAGGCGACGGGCAGGCCGTCTGGGGGAGGTCTTCGGCGTTCGCCATTCGTAGGTAGAAGTCTTCGACGCTGAGGTCCTGGCGATCGGTGAACTCTTTGCTCCCAAATCGGATCGTCAGGGGCACGATGTCGATATTGAACGGTTCGATGTCGTCTTGTTCCAAGTCGCAAGAGCTATCGGTGACCACGAAGACACCAGGCATTAGAGCCCCCTCCTCCCTAGGCGCTTCTCTACTGGGAGAAACCCGAGAACCTCCGGGCTCACCTCTAGGCGCCCATGCCCACGATGGGGGCGTTGAGGGGCTGGCCCCCGCGCGAGCCCAAGAACGGCAGCGTGCTCGGGTAGGAGAAGATCCCGCCATCGGAGGCCACGAAGTAGTAGCCGCCGGCCACGCTCGCCAAGCCGACCACCGGCTTGTTGAGGGCGATCGAGCCCGTCGAGCCGTAGAAGGGCAAGGTGGACGGGTACGAGAAGATCCCGCCGTCTGAGGCCACCAGGTAGTAGCCGCCGCCGACCGGCGCGGACATGCCCACCACCGGCTTGTTGAGGACCAAGGAGCCCGCCGAGCCCTCGAAGGCGGCGTTGCCGTAGTTGAAGATCCCTCCGTCAGAAGCGACGAGGTAGTAGCCCAAGCCATTGGGGGTGGTCGCCATGCCGACGATGGGCTTGTTCAGGGTCAGCGAGCCAGTCGATCCGTAGAACTGGGCGTCGCCGAAGGAGAAGATCCCCCCGTCGGAGGCCACCAGCCAGTACCCCCCGCCGTCCCCGGTCACCGCCATGCCGACGATGGGCTTGTTGAGGGGCTTTCCGCCCATGGAGCCGTAGAACTGGGCGCTGCCGTAGTTGAAGATCCCGCCATCGGAGGCCACCAGGTAGTAGCCGTCGCCCGCCGGCATCACCGCCATGCCGACGATGGGCTTGTTCAGCGCCATGCCGCCCGTCGAGCCCAAGAACGGTGCGCCGGCCCCGTAGTTGAAGATGCCGCCGTCAGAGGCCACGAAGCGGTAGCCGCTGCGGGCGATGGACGCCATCGCCTCGAAGGGCAGGTAGGTGCGGTTCGAGCCCGAGATGATCAGCGAACCACCGACGGCCACGCAGGCCCAGTTCGTGAGGCAGTCGACTCCGAAGAACTCGCTTCCTGCTGTCCCCGTCGGATTTGGTGGCGTCGCGACTTCGGTCCAGGTCTGGCCGTCCCAGGTCAGTGCCTGGGTGTCGGTGTACCCGGGCCCCGTCGCGCCCACCGCGGTGCACGACGTTGCGCTGAAGCAGCTGATCGCATTGAGCGAACCGCCGCCCTGGGGTGACGGAATCGTCGCGCTGGTCCATGCCGGACCCCCGTTCCAGGTCTCGACCAGGTTGGCGCCGCCCGAGGAACCGACGGCGGTGCAGAAGCTCGGGCCGGCACACGACACGGAGGAGAGGGAGTCGTTCGTCGGCGGATCGCTGACGGGGATTGTCCCCGTCCACGAGGATCCGTTCCACCGTTCGGCGAACGCATAGGCGGCGTCCGCCTCAGCCCAACCCACGACCATGCAGGACGAGGGAGTCGTACAAGAGACGCCGTCCAGGTGGACGGAAGCGAAGACGCTGGGAAAGCTGAGGATGGTGGGTGTCCAGGTGGAGCCGTTCCATGCATCGACGTAGGGATTGTTTCCGTTGGGGCCAGTGGCCATGCAGAAGGTCGCGCTGGTGCAGGACACGCTCAACAGGCTGCTCGCCGACGACCCGGCGGCCGCCTGGACCACACTCCACGCTGCACCGTTCCACTGCTCAATGAGCGACGAGTTGGCGCCCGACACGTCTGCAAATCCGACGGCGACACAGAAGCTGGTGGACGCGCATGAGATACCGTTGAGGAAGGAGTCCGTCGAATTCGGCACCGTCGGCATCGGCAGCGACGTCCAGGTGGTGCCGTTCCACTCCTCGGCGAGCGCGGCGTCGTTCAGGGGTTGATCGCCGTTGCCGACGGCCATGCAGAAGGCCGAGGTGACGCATGAGACTGCGGCGTCCGTGTTCGTGGCGTTCGCCGCGGTCGGATTGGGCATGGTCGTCCATTTCGACGCGCTGACCTGGGCCGGTACGGTGAGGCCGTGCGGCGTGGCCGCCTGGACGCCACCCGAGCCGAGGAGCGCAAGTGCCATCAGCGCCACTACGACGCCGGACGTGAGAATCCGTACTGGTGCTCGCATCACTACCTCCGCAGTTCGTGGTGTGTTGCCACGCGTCGCCGCGCCGCGTGCCCATCTTCAGTCGGGGGGATGATAATGCAGTCGCAAGCCCGTGACATCCCCGCGGCACTTCGGAGGCGTCGCCCTGTTCGAAGCGGGACAACTAGGTGACGCAGCTGACTACACGTCTTCAGCGGTACGGTCGGCCCGAAGGCCGTCGTACATGATCGCAAGCAGTCGACGGGTCCGCTCGTCGTCCGCCCGTGAGTGGCAAATCGCATAGGCGGCGCCTGTCAAGAGGGCCATCACGTCATCGACGCTGATGTCGCTTCGCACGGCACCAGCATGCTGGGCACGATGCAAGAGCACGGCCAGGGCCTCAGTGAGTGCCCGGACGATCGGCGCCTCTTCGAGCTGCAGGTGGATTCCGTCGTCGGCGAGCGCCTCGACAAGGTCGCGTTTTCGTGCGCCCTCGAGCCCCAGGCGTTCGACGAAGGACGCGAACGCACGGCCGGGATCCGGATCGTCTGCGAACACGCGAGCCTCCTCGACCAGCTCTCCTATTCGATCGAAGACGACTGCCTCGAACAGGGATTCCTTACTGGCGAAATGCCGGTAGACCGTCCCTGGACCGACGCCGGCGCGACGGGCTATCTCATCGAGCGATACGTCCGAGCCCTCGGCGCCAAAAGCAGAGCGGGCGGCCTCGAGGACGCGGTCTCGGTTCCGCCGAGCGTCGGCACGCAGCGGGCGGGTCTGACAGCCGTCGGCGGCCGTGATCCCGGCGCCGGACGCGGGGGTGTCAGGTCGATCCATCAGACGAATCTCCTTGCGCCCTAGCAAACGGGGCATGCGTTCCGCATAGTGTAAACGGGGTCATCGTTCCGTTTCCAGTGGAGGCTAGTCCACGATCCCCTGAAAGGGACTGCAATGAGCGAGCAGACAGGCCAGCGCGAGCTTCGAGCACTCATCGAGCGTGAGCAGGTGGTGGCGCTTGTCGACCATTGCGTCACCACGCTCGTTGAGCCGAGCAGCTTCGACGAGGACTGGGCCCGCTCCTTGTTCACCGTGGACGTGCGCCTGGAGCATGAGATCGCCGTACTCGAGGGCATCGAGGAGGTCGCCTCCGCGCACCGCATGGTCATGGCCCGCTGGGAGCGCACCGTGCACTTCAGCACCAACCATCTCGTCGAGCTCCATGGCGAGCATGCCCATCTCACCGCTCGGCTCATGGCGATCCACGTGCACCCCTGTGAGAACCCACCCGACCCACTGATCGCCGCCAACGTCTTGGATGCTGATGCCGTTCTGACAAGCAACAGATGGCGCTTCGAGCGGTTCGCCCATCGCACCCTCTGGAGAACCGGACGGTCTCCAGCAGAGATCCAGGCCAACCAGAAGTGAGCGAGACCATGCCCGCACTACCGCCGGAACTTCGCCAGCTCATCGAGTCTGGGCCAATGGTCCACCTCAGCACCATCAACCCCGACGGGAGCCCCCAGGTCACCGTCATTTGGATAGGGCTCGACGGTGACGATCTGGTGAGCACCCACATGCGGGACAACGTCAAGCTGAGAAACATCAGACGCGACCCCCGCGTGGCGCTCTCGTTCGACGTACCGCGCGAGCCCGGAGTCTGGATCAATCCTTACGCAGTCATCTATGCACGGGGGGCGGTAGAACCCAGCCCTCGCATCTGGGAGCTGATGGCCAGGCACGCGAAGGTCTACGTCTCTTCGGACGCCCAGGTCCCTGTTCCCGAGGGATCGGAGCCGGGCTTCATCGTGCGGTACTCGATCGAGCGAATTGGGGGCATCGGCCCATGGGCGACCAGCCCTGCACTCTGACCAATCGGTGAGCCCACGAGAGCGCGGCAACGTGGCGTGGTTTCCCGGCGAGCGATCCACACCGTTCGCCCACGTCCGCCCGGTGCCGTTCGGGCCTTGTGGACAGGAGTGTTGGCTCGAGGTCACCGAGCTCGAGGCAGGACGCGACGGACGACGCCCCGGGTAACCCCGGCACGCCGTCCGTCGCAAAGCACAAGGGGCTAGAAGGCGGCGATGCCCTCCCCGCCTACCGCTCCGGGCACCGTGACGGACCCGATCTCGGCCAGGGATCCATTGGCGCCGACGTGGAACTCGTCGACGATCCCGTTCCCGCCGGTCTGCACGTAGAGGTACTGGCCACCGATGGACGCTGAAGCGTCAACGGTGCCCGGGTCGGTCGTGGTCTGCCCGGCCAGGGCCAGGGAGCCGCCGAGCGAATCCGAGAACTGGCTCTCCGAGGCGCTCCCGGCGTTGGAGGCGTAGAAGAATCCCTGCGCCTGGGCCACCCAGCACGTCGCTGATTGACCGGTACCCAGCGTGTCAATGGGAGTCACCGTGCCGCCCGGGTTGAGGACGAAGGTAGCCAGTGCGTTGGTGCCGGCCTCGGCGATCACCAGGTGGCCCGCTGCGTCGAAGGAGATCGCAAAGGGCACGGCACCGGGCTCGGAGTTCACCACCGGCGTGGGGGACAGAGACCCGAAGCGCCCTACTCCGAACACGTCGATGTCGCTGCCGTTGGCCTTGGTCGTGACGATCAGTTTGGAGCCGTCCGGGGAGAAGGCGACCTGACCGGGTGTGTTCACGAACTGCGGCGTCGCCGTCGGATCGAGTCCCAGAGCTCGGTTCGATCCGGGAAGGGCGAAGAGGTGGCCGAAGAAGTTCACGTAGCCTTGGACCGACCCACCGTTCTCGGCGTTGACGACGTAGACGAGGTTTCCGTACGTGGTCACGCTCACCGGGAACGTGCCACCGGAGTTGACCACCTGACGGAGCGCCAGACGGTCTCGGTGGACCGAGAAGACCGAAACGGTGTTGCTGCCGGCGTTCACGGCATAGAGAGTGTCGCTGCGCTGGTCGTAGGTGAGAGATCCCTGCGAGGCCAGGTGATCGACAACCGAACCAGTCAGCTGACCACCCAAGCCGCCCGTGTTGTAGGTGCCAGCCAATGCGAGAGTGCCGCTGTCGGACCGGTCATAGGCGACAATCTGGTTGCCTGCAGTATTGTCGGTTTGCACGAAGACGACGTGATCGGCGCCTCCGAAGAAGGACGGTCCTGGCTCGTCCGCACCGGCGACGACGGGCGCGGCCAACGTTGACAACCCCATGATCGCTCCGGCACCGACTGCGAATCGGGTGAATCTCCTCATTGCATCTCCTCCACTGTTGACGGGTACACGACCATCCACAGTCCCCGCACCCTTGCCAAGCGTTACGCTCCCAGCGATTCGGACCTCCCGCCTGCCCGTAACGATCACCGAGCCGACCAGTACGAGAAGTGTGTGCCCCGCAAACGATCTCCTCGCTCAGCCTGCGAAGAGCAGTCGGACCGTCACGGACGGGCGCCGTATCTCGTGAGCGTCCGGGACCTACCATTCGATAGGTGGACACGGACCTCGAGCTGCTTTCCCGGCTGCGCGATGGTGACGAGGAGGCCTTCGTGATGTTGGTGGCGCGCTACCAGCAGCCCATGCTGCGCCTGGCTCGCGCGTACGTTCCGAGCCGCGCCGTTGCCGAGGAGGCCGTCCAGGACACATGGATGGGAGTGGTCAAAGGCATCGAGCGGTTCGAGGGGCGCGCCGCATTCAAGACGTGGCTCTTTCGGATCCTGATCAACCGCGCACGCTCGGCAGGCGTCCGGGAACGGCGTCACGCAACAGTCGAGCCACACCATGCCGTTGACCCGATTCGCTTCGATACGAACGGGCAGTGGGCGGAACCTGTCGAGCCTTGGACCGGGGACAGCGAGGATCGCCTGGAGGCGTCCACTTGGGGGCCGGCCCTCCAATCCGGTCTCGAGGACCTACCACCGCGCCAACGTCGGGTCCTCGTGTTGCGCGACGTGGAAGGACTTTCCTGCGACGAAGTGTGCGAGCTTCTCGACATCAGTCCGGGAAACCAACGAATCCTGTTACACCGGGGTAGGACTCGCCTGCGCGAGATCCTCGAAACTCAAATAGCGAAGGCTTGAGCCATGCTCTCATTGCGACGCAGGGACATCGTGTGTCAACAGGCGGTCGAGATGGTCACCGACTACTTGGAGGGCTCGCTTTCACGCAGAAGCCGACGTCGGTTCGAGGCGCATCTTCGAGCCTGCCCCAACTGTGCCGCCTACATGGAACAGATCAAGCTGACCATCGAACTGACCGGGACCATCGAGCCCGAAGACCTGACTCCAGAGGCCAAGGCGGACCTCACCGAGTTGTACCGGCGCTGGCGGTCCGAATAGCGAGGGAGGTCACCTCCGAGTCGTTGGACCCGACGAGTGCGAAGGTGCTTGACGTCACTGAAGATCCGGTGCGGACGCGGCGCCGGGACTTCCGCACCTGGTGCGGACATAGCGCGTCTTCGCCGCATGCCGGACGAACCCGAGTGACGACCCCCTCCAGCCCGTTCGCCGACGTCCTACTGATCCGGTCGCGTGTATGGACCGGAATATGGACAAGAAAATGTGCGGTTACTGCTGTCAAAGACTTTCCGCGACGCCCCGGATCGCCCCACTTAGCTTCGGCTTGTCATATCGGCTCACCGCAAGAGAGTCTGTCGCTCTGGCGACGGAACGGACCGACCAATTTGATGCCGCTTGATCTGTTTGGCACACAGGGGCCTGAGAAGCGTGAGGTCACCGGTTCGGCGCCGGTCAAGTTGGTGCCATCACCACCGCCGAGCGGGTACCACCACCTCGCTGTACGCGAGTTATCACCCTTGGTGCTGGGCCTTCGTTTTTGTACCGTTGACCAGAGAGAGAGAGTGAAGGAGGCGGTAACCATGCCAATTGAGTCTTCCATCCATCGACTTGCTCGGGTGGTTGTCAGGGGTCGGACCTTGATCGTTCTTGCTGTCGCTGACGTGCTCCTGTTCATGGTTGCCGACATCGCGAATGGACCGGGTAATCAGCATGGGTTCCGCCTCGTTGTGTCCAATGTCGTGTGGGGTCTCTTCTTGGTCGGTTGCGTCCTACTCATCGCATTGGCAGTGGCCGTCCTGGTCCAATCAGTGGTGAGGCACGCGAAGCGACCGGCCCCAACGCTCTAGCTCCGGGGATGCCCGTCGCATAGGCGGTGGTCACAGCGACGTACCCGGGTCATGGTGCTACTGCCACCGATGCAAAGCTGGTGGCCATCTGGACGTGACGGGCTCGGTAAATCACGCTGGGGTCTGGAGGTCATCGTGGGCGCAGTCAGGCTGGTGTTGGGCGCCGAGTTTCGCCGCCGATGGCGCTCCTGGCTGATCCTGGTCGTCTTGATCGCCGTGGTGGGTGGATTGGT
>Ga0187890_10001132_pt1 | contig 19381 bp, 13 predicted proteins | sample June2016WEW_21_1_FD_133005 | JGI IMG/M metagenome (GOLD analysis project Ga0187890, IMG submission 133005) | Peatland microbial communities from SPRUCE experiment site at the Marcell Experimental Forest, Minnesota, USA - June2016WEW_21_10 | ecosystem: Environmental > Terrestrial > Soil >... | reverse complement strand
GTCCAGGCCGATGCCCGAGCACAACGATAACAGGTCCCGCAAAGATTCCGGCAAAAGCGCCCGCACTATGAGCAATACCGCATCGGCCCCCATAGCCGCCGATTCATAAACCTGGTAGGAACTTATAACGAAGTCCTTTCGTAGCGTGGGAAGTGAGACCGCAGATTTAACTTTCCTCAGATCGTCGGGACTCCCGCTGAAAAAGTTTCGGTCTGTGAGCACAGAGATAGCTGCGGCGCCTCCGAGTTCATACTTCCGGGCATATTCAGCCGGATCGACATTTTCCCTTATTTTGCCTTTCGACGGAGAAGCCCGCTTTATTTCGGCAATTACGTTCATCCCCAGCGGACCCGGCCCGCAAAGCGGCTCAATAAAGGCCTTTCTGCCCTTCGGCTTCTCGGCTTCACGCCTAAGGACCCGCTCCGGCGTGTGTTTTGCCGCCGTCCTGACTTCGTCTCTTTTGCGCTCGAGAATTTTCGAAAGAAAATCGGACATCATGGTTTATCCAAAAGCGTTCACCACGGAGACACAGAGAGCACAGAGAAAATAAAATGGGCATGCAGGAAAATCGGAAGCAGACAGGAACATGGCTTTTAGTTTTGTCTGTTCGTTCAACTGTTTTCCTCCGTGTCCTCTGTGCCTCTGTGGTGAACAGTTACAGCCCGGTGAACCGCACGAGCGCTTCGAGTTTTTCCTTTGCCCTGCCCTGGTCAATGGAAGCTCGAGCCATTCCGATACCCTCGCCGAAATCATGCGCGAGGCCGGCGGCAACCAATGCCGCGCCCGCATTGACCACAACTACATCCCGCCTAGGGCCCTTTTCACCGGACAGAATCTTCGCGGTTATCTCCGCGTTTTCCGCCGGCGTCCCTCCGGCCATATCCAACGGGTCGGCCGTCCGGCCAAGAAGCTGTTCGGGAGTGACGTCACAGGTCCGGATCAATCCATTGTTCAATTCGGACACCCTGGTAGGAGCGCAGACGCTGATCTCATCGAGCCCTTCATGCCCGTGCACAACGAAGGCACGCCTGGCGCCCAGAAGCTGGAGAGCGCGGGCGAACATTTCCGTCAGCTCCGGCGCATAGACGCCGATCAACTGGCAGTTAGCACCAGCCGGGTTTGTCAACGGCCCGAGCATATTGAAAATCGAGCGTACCCCAAGCTCCTTTCGCGCCCTGGCTGCATGCCGCATGGCGCCATGGAAGAGCGGCGCAAAAAGGAACCCTATGCCGATTTGCCTGACCGCCTCTTCCACCACTTCCGGACCCACCTCCAGGTTTACACCTAATGCCTCCAGCAAATCAGCACTGCCGCACTTGCTCGAAACCGAGCGGTTCCCGTGCTTGGCCACCGTAACGCCGCATCCCGCCACAACGAAGGCCGCCGTAGTCGAGATGTTGAAAGTGTTTGAGGCGTCGCCGCCCGTTCCACAGGTATCCACTACTATATCGGCGTTCGTTTGGATCCTGACGGCTTTGCGCCGCATGGCTCGCGCAGCCCCGGCAAGCTCCGAGAAAGTCTCACCCTTGGCGGCCAGCCCGGCCATTATGGCCCCGATCTGAGCGTCGGTCGCATTGCCCGACATGATTTCACCAACAAGTGCGGCCATTTCCTCCTCGCTCAGGTCTATCCTTCCAATCAGCTTTTTGAGGCTCTCGCGTATCATATCTTTTCCCCAATAGTCCTTTGCCCGTTTGCAAGCTTGAGGAAGTTTTTCAAAAGCCGCTTGCCAACGGGCGTCATGATAGATTCCGGATGAAACTGCACACCTTCGGTAAGGTGTTCTTTATGGCGGATTCCCATAACTTCGCCATCCTCGGAGCTGGCCGTGACATCCAGACATTGCGGCAGGCTTCCCGGCGCCACGGCAAGGGAATGGTAGCGCATTGCCTGGAAAGGGTTTGAAACCCCTGTATAGATAGACTTTCCATCCGCGCTGACCGTCGAAACTTTTCCGTGCATAAGTCTTTTGGCGTGAACCACCTCGCCTCCGAAAGCGACCGCAATCGCCTGGTGGCCAAGGCAGATTCCGAGTATAGGTATTTTTCCGGAAAATCTCTGAATGACGGCAACAGAGACCCCGGCGTCCTCCGGCCTGCAAGGACCGGGGGAAATCACGATCGCCGAAGGCCCGAGCCTTCCGATATCGTCAACAGAGACCCCATCGTTTCTCGCGACCTCGACCTCAGTCCCAAACATCCGGAAATATTGGAAAAGATTGTAAGTGAAAGAATCGTAGTTATCGATCATGAAAAGCATGGGATTAAACTCCTTTTGAACCACCGATGAACACCAGTGGCCAAGGATAAAAAGATGTGAACCACGGATGAACACGGATGAACACGGATAAAATCATTCACTCGCCTTCTACTCAACTTCAAACACAAAGATCTGCGCCGCTCCCTTCGAGCAGTTGAAGCGCCCTATGGATGGATTCGGCCTTGTTGATCGTTTCCTGTCTTTCGCGCTCCGGCTCAGAGTCGGCGACAATTCCAGCCCCTGCCCTTACGGTCATCCTGCCATTCTCAATGCAGGCGGTCCGGATGGTGATCGCCAGATCCATGTTCCCGGTAAAGGAAAAATATCCGATTGCCCCCCCATATGGACCTCGAGGCTCATCTTCCAGCTCGGCTATAATTTCCATGGCCCTGACTTTCGGAGCGCCTGTAAGGGTCCCGGCCGGGAAAGAGGCGCGGAAAAGGTCGAATGCATCCAACCCTTCACGCAAATCGCAGTTTATGTTCGAGACAAGGTGCATTACGTGCGAGTATCTTTCAACCACCATCAGGTCGGTTACCTGGACCGTGCCGATTTCAGCCACTCGGCCCAGGTCGTTCCTGCCCAGATCCACCAGCATGAGGTGCTCGGCCCTTTCTTTTTCATCCTGCAGCAACTCGTTGGCAAGCTGCCGGTCCTGCTGCTCGGTTTTCCCGCGAGGGCGAGTCCCGGCAATAGGGCGAAGCGTGGCGACGCCGTTTTCAAGGCGCACCATGGTTTCCGGAGACGAGCCTACCAGGACCGTATCGTCAAAATGGAGGAAATAGAGGTACGGAGATGGATTTATGAAGCGTTGAGCGCGGTAGAGTGACCAGGGGTCCGGGGAGGCCGGGCAACTGAACTGTTGTGAGAGAACCGCCTGGATGATGTCCCCCTCCCTGATGTATTCTTTGATTTTGGCAACCCCGGAACGGAATTTCTCAGGTTCGGCATCGTGATCGAAAGGAAATTCGTCAAGGGCACGGCGGGAGACCACTTTGGGCATACCATCGAGTTTGCCCTTCATCTGCTTCAGGGTCTCGACCGCCCTGTCATAGGCTTCATCGGCCTCCCCGTTTTCGACAACACCGTATGCCACAAGGCTCAGTGTGTGGCGCAGGTTATCGAAAATGAAAAGCTGTCCGGGGAGGATAAAATGAGCCATCGGAACGTCTGCAGGCAGCCGGCTTTGGATCGCTTCGAAAAAGGATACGAATTCATAGGTGAAAAATCCTACCATGCCGCCCCAGAACCGGGGGAGCCTCGCAAGCTTTACCGGTTTGTACCGAGCCATTAAGGAGCGTAAAGCTTTGAGCGGATCTCCGTGATGGGCAATGCGCTCCTTTTCAGGCCCGCTCTCGATTTCGACTTCATCACGGAAAACTCTGACCGTCCTTGTGGTCGAATTTCCCAGGAAGCTGTACCGTCCCCACCTCTCACCGCCCTCCATGCTTTCCAGAAGGAATACAGGCCCATGACCATCATATATTTTGGCCAGCGCCGAAACAGGGGTCTCCGTATCGGCAAGCACTTCCAGACAAACCGGGATAAGGTTTCCCTTTTCGGCCATAGCGCAAAATTCAGATCTTTCCGGATAAAACCCCAATTGCATCGTTTTTCTCCTAACCATGGCATCCGTTTGTTGACATGTCGTACACGCTGAAAATTGACTCTATCTGCCTGTACAGATCGGCGAACTGAGCGGGATAAAGCGACTGAGGTCCATCACTGAGGGCGGTTTCAGGATCATGGTGAACCTCCACCATCAGACCATGGCATCCGACTGCCACAGCGGCACGGCTGAGAGGAATCACCTGGTCCCTGAAGCCCGCCGCGTGGCTGGGGTCTACGATCACCGGCAGATGACTCTCCTGCCTGACCACGGGAACGGCGGAAAGGTCCAGCGTATTGCGGCTGTGGTGGGCGAATGTGCGGACCCCGCGTTCGCAGAGTATCACCTTGTCATTTCCGCCCTCCATCACGTATTCGGCCGCCATGAGCCACTCCTCGATGGTGGCCGCCAGACCCCGCTTGAGAAGCACAGGTTTTCGGGACTTTCCGGCCCGCCGCAGCAGGCTGAAGTTCTGCATATTCCTTGCGCCGATCTGGACTATGTCCGCGTATTGCTCGACGAGATCGAAGACTTCATGGTCAATTGCCTCGGTAACCACCGGCATCCCGGTTTCCCGGCGCACTTTGGCCAGGATTTTCAACCCTTCCACTCCCAGCCCCTGAAATGCGTAAGGCGAGGTCCTGGGCTTGAACGCGCCGCCCCGGAAAATCTGGGCGCCGGCCTTCTTCACCATTCGCGCGATTGTAAGCGCCTGAATTTCGCTCTCGATCGCGCAAGGCCCGGCCATGATGGTGAGATGCCCGTTGCCAACCAGGACCCCGCCAACATCTATGATGGTGTCCCATGCCTGGGATTCCCGGCTCACAAGCTTGTACGGACGGGTCACCGGAATAGCCTCTTTTACTGCCGGAAGTTGCAGGAATAACGAGGCGTCCACAGGACCGTCATTGTGGAGAACGCAAATTGCCACCCGTTCTCCACCCGGAATTGGCCTGGCAATATAGCCCTTTTGCTCAATGCCGGAGACAACCGTCTCGATTTCTACCGCTGTGGCCCCTTTTTTCATTACGACAAGCACCTTTTGCCTCCTCTTCGCGGCGGCCCTGCGCCTCCAAATAGAAAGGGACCGCAGAGTCTGTCCACGGTCCCTTTCAATAAAAACAAAAGGACCGCGAGCCTTGGCGCGGCCCACGGTCCCAGCATTCTAATTCGAACTGATGGCTATCCCGTCAGGCGCGCACCTCCCCAGGTAAACCACCAGAGCCAGAAATTTGCGGTATCGAAGTAATGATTCATAATTTCATCCCTGATTAAATTTGGCTATTCTTTAACAATCGGAAACGAGAATAGCAAGAAGATTTTTCAAAATCCCGATAAATTGACATTGATTCTCCAAACTGGTATCATGGCCGCGTTTTCTCGAAGGGGCAAGGGGCTATCGTCTTATCTCTCCTTTTTCTTAAGCTGACTTAAAATAGCACTGATTTTGCATGTTCTCATCATAGTATCCCTCTCGATAAAATCGAGCCGGAGGGGGCTTCTGGAACTACACACGAATGGAAGCGGCCAAACCTTTTACATGCCATAGGAAAACACTGTGGGGGACAGGGGGGAAAGATGCAAAACTACTTCAGCGCGCCTTTCGAAACGTTTAGCGCAGCGGCTTCTTTAATGTGCAAATCCATGCGAGCCGCTCCTAAACTCAGTCGGGCGGCTTTCGCTCAGACAATAGCGGCCCAGGATTACTGGAACGGAATGTTCAGATACGTCGCGGCATTTATGGCCCCGTCAGTAAATGCTCTGAATGCTTTCGCAAGAACCGAGAAAGAAAAGCTGCCCGCAAACTCTCCCGCTGAGAATCTCATAGACTACAGTGAATTGTCCAAGCTGAATGTCCGGCTTGCCGGCGCCGGGATGGCGGGCAGCCTGCGAGCCATGAGCAGTTTTTTTTACAATACGCTGAGCAAAAGTTTTTTAGCCTGGATGAATTCATTCGAAGATGAGGACTGCCTGTGCAATTTTGCCAGCAGGCTGCAGGAAGTTCTCAAAGTAACCGTTCATGAATACCCGAAGGCCATAGAAGAGATCAAAGCCGAATTCGGCTTCCACCTGGACAACGGCGGGTATTTGAAGGTGGCCGAAACCGAGCGCTTCGACCTCTATCAGGTACTTCCCAGCCAAAAGCAGATAACGCCCAGAAACAAACCCATTCTGATCATCCCTCCCTATGTTCTGGGCGCCAATATTTTGGCTTTTTTGCCGGGAGAGCAAAAGAGCTATGTACATTGTTATGCGAACCAGGGGATCCCGACCTACATTCGCCTGGTCAAAGATATCGATACGACCGCCGCAGTCCGGACCATGACCGGAGAAGATGACGCTCTCGACATACGCTTCTTCTGTCAAAAACTGATGGCAACGCACAACGCGCCGGTCACCCTGAACGGCTTCTGCCAGGGCGGCTACCACTCTCTTGCCGCGCTATTATCCGGTGAACTGGATGGCCTCGTCGACGCCCTGATTACCTGCGTCACTCCGGTGGACGGGAGCCGGAGCAAGTCTTTAACGGATTACATGACCAGTCTTCCGGCGAGGTTCAGAGACATCAAATATTCCCAAAAAGTGTCTACTGACGGAAACACCGTTATTGACGGCTCTATTTTGGGATGGGTTTACAAGCTTCGAAAACTGGAGACCGAGTCGCCGATCGCCTCTTTTCATCGCGACATCGACATGTTTGACAGCCAGGCAAGTCCGCGGCCGAGAATCAGCAAGACCGCCGCGGCGATCAGTTACTGGATGTCCCATGATCAAAAAGATATACCTGTTAACATTACCAGGATGAGTTTTGCTTCCTATTCGATACCAATCGACGAGGAGGGGACCCTGCCTGTCGCCCTTTTCGGCCGAAAGCTTAATTTGAAGCGAATCGAAGAGAAGAAAACACCATGGCTTATCTGTATTGCCGACGGGGACGACCTGGTTGACAAAGAAGCCTCGCTTGCCGCGCTCAACTATATCGACGCTGAAGTCTGTATATTCCCGAAGGGCCATGCGGCCATTGCAACCTCGTGGTCGATTCCGACCTCGGCATGCCCGCTTCACCTTAGTTTTCCTCAACCTGGGGTGTCTGCTGCCGAGCCCTGCAAAATTTCCAGGGGGCCGGTCCGTTTCCAGATCGATCTGGACGCGGCCATCGAGTCCGCTGCGCGCCTTTGCGAAGCAAAAGGAGAACAAGAGGCCGAACCTGCAACCGAGAAGGCCGCCATGGGGACAAAAACCGGCCGCGCCGAGCCAAAGCGGCGCGCATCCAGGCCTCCCGCGAACGCCCGGCGCGCAAAATAGACGTGTCGCGCGGCCGGCCGGCCCGCTACGCGCTCGCACGACGCAGAGCGGTTATTTTTTACGGTAATGTCACGGTCAGGGTTATTCAGTTCCCATCTACAGAGATCGTTTCCGTATTTTCAGGTGTAAAAGACTGCAGGGGACAGTAGATTTCATGGCCGCAAATGCACCAGGAAATCAAGAGATCACTGGGTGAAGAAAACATTCAAAGGGCAGGATTGACACAAGGCCGTTTTACGGCAGTAAAGATGCCCGGTTCGAACCAGCAGGGCATGGAATTCCTGAAAAAACGGCACATCGGGATCCATTGCTCCCATGAAATACTCCCGCAACTCCTCGTAAGAAATCGACTCCCCCACCCATCCATGTCTTGAGAAAATCCGGTACGTATATCTGTCTACGACAAAAGAAGGTTTAAAAGCGGCATACAGGACGATGCTGTCGGCGGTTTCCGGGCCGATGCCCCGGATTGCCAGAAGATCGGTCCGCAGGGATTCCATGCCCTGAGCCAGGAATTCTCCAAGACCGCCATCCCATTTTGTCAGTATATGCGTGCAGAAAATCTTTATCTTCTTTGCTTTTTCGTTATAGAAGCCGGATGAGCGAATAAACGGCGCGATCTCCTGTGCGCTAAGCCCGCAAAGGCGTTCGAAGCTCAACAGATCATGGCGGCGCAGGCTTTCGATCGCAGTGGCCACATTTTTCCATGCGGTATTCTGTGTCAGTATCGCGCCAAGTATGACCTCGAACGGGGTCTCGGCAGGCCACCACCGCAGGGGACCGAAAAAGGCGAATAGCCTGGCGTAGACCTCGCGCAGCAATTCTTTTCTATTTGTGCTCAATCCAGTCCAACCCCCCCCAGCACCGTTCGACATTTTGCGCAGGCGCCATGCTTCAGGTCCTGTTTCCTGATTGAATAGCCGATTCGGGTTATCAGCACGGCCCCGCAGCAGTGGCAGTACGTATTCTCGCCGATGTCTCCGGGAATATTCCCTGTATAGACGTAATGAAGGCCGGCTTCCAGCCCGATTTGCCTTGCTCTTCTGATTGTTTCGATCGGCGTAGGCCCTCTGTCGCTCAGATGAAATGCAGGATGAAATCGGCTGACGTGCCAGGGAGTTTCGGGCCCCAAGCCGACCAGAAATTGCGCAAGCTCCTTCAACTCAGCCTCGCTGTCGTTCAACCCAGGGATGATCAGCGTTGTCACCTCAAGCCAGATGCCTTTGCTTTTCATGCCTTCGAGGGTCATGAGAACGGGCTTGAGGCGAGCTCCGCACTGTTCCCGGTAGAACGTGTCATTGAAGCTCTTGAGGTCCACATTGGCCGCTCCAAGAAAAGGCGCAACCGCATCCAACGCCTCTTTGCTCATGTAACCGTTGGATACGAAAACGTTTGCAAGTCCGCGCTCTTTTGCCGGGGCAGCTACATCGAGAGCATATTCCATAAAGATGGTAGGCTCGGTGTATGTATAGGAGATTGTGGCACATCCCTCTTTTTGCGCGCTGTCTGCAATTTCTTCTGCATAGACGCTCTGGCCGTAGACCGCTCCGCAGATTCGGGGGGACTGCGATATGTCGGCATTCTGGCAGAACAGGCATTCGAAATTGCACCCGACCGTAGCAATCGAATAACTTGTTGTGCCGGGAAAGAAATGAAAGAGCGGTTTTTTTTCAATAGGGTCGACGTGCCGGGCGATCAATTTCCCGTAGACCAAGCTCCATAGCTTGCCTTCCCTGTTTAGGCGCACCCCGCATTTTCCGGTTTCATCCGGTTCAATATGGCAGTGCTGCGAGCAAAGAAAACAGTGCACCCTGTTTTCATCAAGCCGCCTGTACAGCATCGCCTCTTTCATAATAGACTCATCTACTCACCCATTAACCGAACTTTCAGGTGCGCCTCCAGAAGCCCGCCAGCAGCCTAAAGACTGAATCGAAACTTTGGCTCCGGCAGGCATTTCATCGAAAACAGGTGTCTGAAGTGTGCGAACGCGGCATCGCATATCGATCCGCATTGCGATGAAATGTCCGAAAGGATGCCGTTGCAACACAGCAATTCGCTCCAGAAGATGAATGTAGCGAAGAAACGGCAGCGGTAAGGAAAAGCAGGTTCGCCACTCAATGGGAACGGCGCCCGAGAGAATCCCGGTGCTCATTTTGCGAAGTTGAAAAACGCTGAAGAACCTTGCGCGGCTGTAAACCGAGTCTTTCCATAACCTTTGAATGCCATAGTGGAGACAACCAATCGAATACTTGTTCAAGACACCAAGCAGCACGTTTCGGCGCGCCACGCGGAAGGCTTCTTTAAGCGCCAGGTACGGGTCGTCGACGAATTCCATGGAGTTTATCAGGGCCACTGTATCGAATTCGTTGTCATCGTAGGGCAGATTTTCAGCAAATCCCTGATCCAACCGCACTTTGTGACCAAGCCGCCTGCGCGCAAGCTCAAGGCTTGAGCTTGAAGGCTCGAGCCCGGCCGCCATATGCCCCTGCGACTTGAACCATTCCAGAAAAATACCGCTCCCGCAACCCACCTCCAGAACTCGCTGTGGGGAAACGGGCGCCCACACCTTACGGAAAAGCCCCTGTTCGAACGCCAACGCCCTTTGCCCCTGAGCAGAGCGAAACCAGCTTTCATGGCCCTCGGCGTCAGCTAAGCTGAAAACATAGCCCACGTCAAACCCTTGTAAGAATGCCGGCAGCGATGAGCACGAAGTAAAAATCCCTTGGCCTCTTGCTTTCCTCTGCCGTGAATTCTATTCGTCAAGCAAAATAGCCCCGCGGGAACCTGAGCTCACCATACGTGCGTATCTGGCAAGGCATCCCGTCTTGACTCTCGGCTCATGCGGCTTCCATGCTTGCCTCCGCTTTGCCAGCACCGCATCGTCCACCACCAGCTCCAGTTTCTTATTGGGGATATCCACGAAGATTTCATCCCCTTCTTCAATCAACGCAATCGGACCGCCAACGGCCGCCTCAGGCGAAATATGTCCTATGGCCGCCCCGGTCGTACCTCCGCTGAACCGGCCATCGGTTATGAGCGCCACATCCAGTCCCAGACCACGCCCTATAATTGCTGCAGTCGGGGTTAGCATCTCCTGCATCCCGGGGCCCCCTTTGGGGCCTTCGTAACGGATAACCACCACATCGCCCGGCACGATCCGACCGTCCAGAATAGCGTTCGCCGCATCGGACTCGCTTTCGAATACACGCGCCCTGCCCTTCCTCGTAAGCATCTCCGGCGCCACTGCCGACTGCTTGACCACAGCGCCTTCCGGCGCGAGGTTCCCGTAGAGAACGGCTATCCCTCCCTTGTCATGATAAGGATTTTCGAGCGGCCGGATAACCTCGGGCCGAAGAACGTGCGCTCCTCTGAGGTTCTCCCCCACCGACCTTCCCGTAACGGTAAAGGGAGCGGGATCTATCAGCTCGCGGCGCGAAAGCTCCTTCATCACTGCCTGTACGCCTCCTGCCGAATTGAGGTCTTCCAGGAAATGCGCTCCGCCGGGCCGCAGGCTGCAAAGGTGAGGCGTACGGGCGCTGATCTTGTTGAAAACGCCAAGATCGAGGCGGATTCCGGCTTCATTTGCAATTGCCGGGACGTGCAGAACCGTGTTTGTGGAACAGCCCAGGGCCATGTCCACCGCTATTGCGTTTTCGAAAGCCGCCATGGTTGCGATGTCGCGCGGTTTGAGGTCCTTGGCCAAAAGGTCCATTATCCGCATCCCTGCTTCTTTGGCGAGGCGCACCCTGGCGGCGGTAACCGCCGGGATCGTTCCGTTGCCGGGCAACCCGAGTCCCAGGGCCTCAACCAAACAGTTCATTGAATTTGCCGTAAACATGCCCGCGCACGAGCCGCATCCCGGACAGGCATCGTCTTCCAGCTCTTCCAGTTCACCCAGGGTGATCTGTCCCGCTTTTAGCGCGCCCACGCCTTCAAAAACCGTTATGAGATCCACCGGCTTTCCACCCACGTGACCGGCCAGCATTGGGCCGCCGCTTATCATAATTGCCGGAATGTTAAGTCTGAGCGCGGCCATCATCATTCCGGGTATGATCTTGTCGCAATTTGGAATCATGACCAATGCGTCGAAAGGATGAGCCATAGCCATTATTTCAACGGAATCGGCTATTAACTCGCGGCTTGCCAGGGAGTAGCGCATCCCGGCATGATTCATGGCGATGCCGTCGCAAACACCGATGGTGCTGAACTCGACAGGAGTTCCGCCGGCCATCCGGATACCCGCCTTGACCCCTTCGGCTATTTTGTCAAGGTGAATGTGGCCCGGAATAATTTCGTTGGCTGAGTTGACAACACCTATGAGGGGCCTGTCTATTTCCAACTGAGTGTAGCCCATGGCCTTGAAAAGTGACCGATGGGGAGCTTTCTCGATTCCCTTTTTCATTAGATCGCTTCGCATCCCGTTATCTCCCTTAAGTGAACGACTGAAAAGTCTAAACATGTAATAATTAAAATATTTTTGGTTGTTTTGGAAGCAAAAACGCCAAAGCCGCAAAGTTGACAAAAGTTTTTCCAGTTTATATACTCCCGAATGAATTGTGAACCCAATTATTATTCCGGACTCGCTATGAGATCGATATTCGGTCCTGTACCATCACGGCGGCTGGGACGGTCCCTAGGAATAGATGTCATCCCACCGAAGACATGTTCTTTCGATTGCATTTACTGCGAGTCGGGACCTACTACCCGTCTGAGCGTAACAAGAGAGAATTTCGCCGACCCATCAGAAATCCTCGCGGAATTGAGCGCCTTTTTGCGCCTCTATCCGAATGCAACGGACGTCCTGACTTTGTCGAGCGCCGGCGAACCAACCCTTTATACCGGCCTGGGAGAGCTTATTGCCGCAGTTAAAAAGACTTACCCCCGGTTTCCTTTGATCGTGCTCACCAACGGCTCTCTTTTGTGGGAGCCGGAGGTGAGGCGCTGCCTTTTGAAAGCCGACCGCGTGGTCCCCTCTCTGGACGCCGTCACCGCCACCGTTTTCCGCAACATCAATAGACCTCATCCATCTCTGGAACCAGAGCAGATCATCGAGGGAATGCGGGCTTTTCGGATGGAATACAAAGGGCAGTTACATGTTGAAATAGCGCTGGTCTCGGGAGTCAACGACAGTCCCGAAGAGCTCTCGGCGCTGGCGCAGGTCATCGAGTCTATAAAGCCGGATAAGATCGAACTGAACACGGTTGTCCGCCCTCCGGCGCTCACCGGAACCCGGGGCCTCACCGATGCGCGAATGGCGTGGGCGGTTTCCTTTTTCAGTTCGCTCAATGCGGAAATAGTGGGCGTATTCGAGACGGATAAGCAGGACCGCTGCGAAAAACAAATCGGTCTACGCATAATCGAGACGGTGGAGAGGCGGCCCTGCACTGTCGCTGAACTGGCCGCCTCTCTCGGGGTCCCGGAAAAAAGAGTGGAACAGGAATCACAAAAACTTCAGAAACAGGGAAAGCTGAACAAGCTTTGCTTTGACGGAAAACTGTTCCTCTGCCCCGCTGGATGAGGAAGAAAGATAGGTCCTATGGGACCTGTAGGACCTATTTTTCCAGGGCAGGCAATCGCTCACATCTGCACGTCGTCTCTGACAGCAGGCGGGGATGCAAGTATCTCTACGGGCCGCTCGGGCAGCGTCCTCGCTATCATGGTATTGGTAAAAAGCCTGCGGGCCAGGTCTCTTACCTGATTAGCGGTGACAGCCCTGACCAGGTCCGGATAGCGCTGACTGTAATCCCACCCGAGGCCAAGCACTTCATTCAGCGCCGCGTCCGACGCCTGGCCGCTGAGCGTCTGCCTGCCGAGCTTGAGCCCTACGAGCATGGTCTCCTTGGCCTTCTCCAGTTCGCTTTGCGGAACAGGTTCATCCTTAAGCCGCTCCAGGTTTTGCTGAATCACTTCCTCCACTTTGGTCAGATTCGCCATAGTGGTCTGGGTGAGGACCCCGAAAAATCCGGCGTTTTTCCCGTAAAATGCGAAAGTACTCACCGTATAGACCAGGTTCTGGTCCCCACCTCGAAGAGAGTCGAATATCCTGCCGGCCGGAGAACCGCCTCCTGACAGCACCGAGGTCAGCACATCAAGCACAGGTCGTTCGGCGTTGTTGATATCCAGACCGTTTGTGCCGATAAAAAGCGCCGAGCTGTTCTTTTCGTTTTTTATCTCGATGGTATGATTTTCTCCGATCGGATGAGTCTCGTCGGGCATTGGCTTTTTAACCGGCTCACCACTCCATTTTCCGAATGTTTGCTGCACCATATTCCTGGCTTTTTCCGGATCTATATCGCCGTAAATCGCCAGGACGGAATGACTCGGATTCACCATTTTACGGTAGAATGCAACTATCTCCTCACGCGTAAACGACCTGACGGACTCCGATGTTCCCAGCTTGTCGTTCACATAGGAAGCTTTCTGGAAATAATTTCTCTTGAACAGTCGCATCACCTCGGCCTGCCAACTCTCATCGAGCTTTTTTACGGCAATCAGCGTGTCCTGCCTCTGCTTTTCGATCTCGTCCGGAGGAAACTGGGAGTTCTGGGCAATATCGGCAAGAAGCCCAAGTGCCCAGTCGAAGTCCTCTTTGAGCACTTTTATAGCAACATGGTAGGTGTTGTTCTCGGATAGGACACTAATTTCGCCGCCTGCATTCTCCACTTTTCTCAGTAAATCGAGTTTTTGCATCGATTTGGTCCCGGCGGTCAATAACCCGGCCGTAAAAGCGGAGAGCCCGGGACGATCGAGGGTTTCCAGTGAAAGCCCGCCTGTCCCCCAAAGTTGCAGGGTTACAAAAGCAAGGTTGGTGTCCTGCTTGATCAGCGTCTTCAACCCGTTATTCATCCGGCTGAATTCAACCGGCGCGGTCTTCGGAACCGGGCATTCGGCTGCGGCCACATCCTGAACCTCGGCATGCGGAGGCTTTATCACCGCAACGTTCATGCGGTTATGCACCAGATATCGCTGAGCCACCGCCTGAACCTCTTCGACCGTTACGGAGCGGACCCCGTCGACATACTCTTCGTCAAAGTAAGGATTCCCGGAGAGTAAATAAGATGAAGCAAACGAGGCGGCATTGGCCGAAACAGATTCTTTTTCGAAAATGTGGTGGGCAATGGCCGTTTTTTTGGCTTTATCCAACTCCTCCGCGCTGATTGGAGTAGTCCTGAAGATATCAATTTCCTCCTGGATGTCCTTTAGCGCCGAGGGCCACTGAGAAGCAGCCAGGGACACCGAAATAACAAACTGACCACGGACAAAGGCGGGCGTCCAGTTCGAGGCGCCGATGCTGAAGACTTTGTTCTGCTCTTCTTTCAGACGGCAATGCAGACGGCAGGTCTCGCCCTCCCCCATCACCAGCGCGAGAACGTCCAGGGCGTAAAGGTCTTTTTCATAAGCATTTACCGATGGAAATCCGATCATTGCCTGGACCAGCCTGACGATCGGAACTTCTTTTTCCTCCCACCGGATGCTTCCCTGCAGAGGTTCTTCCGGCAGGACCACCGGATCGGAGTTTCTGGGAAGAAAGTCCCGGGTCTTTTCCGCCACAAACTGAAGGACTTCCGGGGCCTGAACATTCCCGGACAAAGCCACTATCACGTTCTCCGGCTGGTAGCGCTGCTGATAATAGTCCAGAAGGGCCTCCCGGCTCTGTTGAACGAAAACCTCTTCATACCCGATCACGGGATATCGAACCGGATTTTCTTGGTATGCCGTCCGGACGAACAGTTTCCACAACTCCGTATTCGGGTTGCTCTCCCCCATTTTCATTTCCTGCTGGATCACCTGCTTTTCCCTTGCAACCTCTTTGGCGTCCACAACATTTTCAGATACATAGGAAAGCAGCAGATCGAGGGCATCCCGCCAGTGGCCGGCCCCAGTGTTTATGTAGTACACCGTCCTGTCATAGCTGGTGTAAGCATTCGTTGTGCCGCCCATTGCCTTGAGCCGTTCCTTGGCCTGTTCTTCCGTAAACGAACGCGTCGTTCCTCCGGCCACTATGTGCTCGAGATAATGCGAAAGACCGGCCCTCATGTACTTTCCCTCGAGGGCGGACCCGGCCCGAACGAACACCTGCGCGGAAACGACTTCAGCCCCGGGCTGTTGGTGAACGAGAAGTGTCAGGCCATTTTTGAGCACCACGAAAAGATCATCGGGCTTTGAGGCAAGCGTGCGCTGCACGAAAGACCGCGACTGCTGGGAAATAAGCGGACATTCCTTGGCTTCATCCAAAAGAGCGGCTGGAGCCAGTCCGGCACAGACAGCGATAACGAGAGTGCATATTGGAACTATCCTTCTCAACATCAAAGTATTCCTTTCAGGGTATTTAATACCAAATTTAATGTCTGATAGCGCATTAGTATAAGACCGGATCAAAAACGCTTCAGTAATTTTAATTGACTGGTCAATACCAATTCCACAAGATTCTAAAAAGGGGATGTCGTAAAAAAACGGAGTTGAATTTAGAGCTCATTGGACTCGATCAGGCGGGAAATGAGCCTATGCCTGTTAATTACGCCGTCGGGGGTCGGCCATGAAAGTGGCGGGCGAGCCAATTCAATCAGGCGCCAGCCTCGGCAGGTTGTACCGATTTCTGCGGCAATGTCGTTGATCTGCAACGATCTAAGCAACTTTTCAAGACAGGACACGATTTCCCTGCTGAAACACTCCAGACCTATCCCCTGCTCTAACAGGGGGTTGGGAGAGATTCCGTGGCTATCGAATCCGCACTGCGCCTCACTCGAAACTCTTTTTACTATCCCCGCGCATTTGTAATTGACGAAAACGAGCCGAAAGCACTCTACGTAATCTAACACCTCCTGAATTATCAAAGGGTTATAAATCTCACACAGAGCATGCAGATCACCAGCATTCGAGACCAGCCGTGCGCTGCCAATAGTCTTGGGACCCATTGCTCGAAACGGAAAAGAAAAATCTTCGACGATCGAGCCTTTTTGGCCTCCGTAATAGATGCGCGTGAAGGGATGAGGACACTTGAGAAACTGAAACAGAACTTCCTGCATCAGCCTGGATTTTTGAACGCTGTAGGCGAAAGCGCTGGGAAATGTTTTTTTCCCGGCCGCTTGCAAAATCCTGACAAACCGTGGAGTGGGAAAGAAAATTTGGCTGGCTGAGAGCAGCATTCCCCTCTGTCGAGGGGTATAGTCTCCAATGGAGGGGCGAACGCCAAGCGTTACGAGTTGCGGACAGGAGCGAAGGAATGGAGCGACTGCGACCAGCTTTTCTCGCATTGGATTTTATCAGGCAAGGCAGGCGCCAGGAGCTTTTGAGTTACCGCCCGGCCTCTCGAATGCCCATTTGGCCATTGAGCAGCAGGTCCGGATGAACGCCGTAGTTGTAGCTACGCATACGAAAATAATTATCAAGTATTCCCACTCTGGAATCAACGTAATCATATATGGTCAGGCGGCTGTCGCCTGAGTCTCCATCCTGGCACATATCCCGTATGGCGTTGAAAAGGTTTTTCTGGAAGTGGACTGGAACAGCCAGGAAAACCACATGAGATTTCAGGACGTGCGAACACTGGGGCATAACACGTGGGGAAATAAGCAAAACCTTCCCCTGGGAAGCTCCGGTCTGCGAAACATTATTGTTCCCGCCATCCTTGTTCACAATCTTGGGGTTGGCGCAAAACTGATTATATGAAAAGGCATTTATACCGCGCTGGCTCAACTCAGCGCTCAATGCATCGTCATGGTCCTCTCCTCCGGAAAGCACGAGGACCCGCTCTTCTCCCTTTTGAAGTTCGATTTCCACATCGTCCACAATCTTGCGGTTTCTTGCAGGGTTCAGCATCAGCTCCCTGAGCATCGACTGGTAATCCGCCCTGGAATTGTAAGGGTAGTTGAAATCCGTTTGACGGGCTATTACGGTCCCCGAAATAACCCCGCGTCCTTCACGGGCGTCTTTTTCATCGATCGTATAAACAACATCGCCCAGGTAAAAATTAATCAGCTTTGCGAGGCGGTCCTTTCGCTGAACAGTGTTGGATAGACCCAATACGTAGCGGCAGTCGAAATTCGGGACCAGGCCGGTAAGAACCTTCGATGGACAGCGCTGCGATTCGTCGAAGATTATGTATCCGACCTTGTCATGGATTTTTCTCCAGTAACGCATTATTTCGCCGGTATGGCCGATAGTGATCTGCTTGCCGACCTGCTGAGTCCCGCCGGAAAAAATACCCACCTCTGAGGCCGGGACCTGGAGGAAGCTATGAATCTTTCTGAGCCAGCCATCGAGAAGGTCTATTTTAGGAATTACAATCAGCACGGGCTGGCACCTCTGAGAAATGGTGTAAAGGGCAATAACTGTTTTGCCGCTCTTGTGACCGCCGACCAGGGTAGCGCAATCGTGCTCAAGCACAGCTTCGGCCGCATCCTGCTGGTAGCCCTTCAATTCGCCATGGAATTCAATCGAAATCGGGTCGAACAATCGCCTCCTGTCGATCATGCGGTAAGGAATCTGGTATCTTTTGCACAGTTCGATAAACTGGTCGAGGAATCCTCTGGGTATGAGATAATTTCTGCCTTTTTGCTTAAGACAGCTTATCTGAGCCGGTATGTTGCCTATCCATTCGCCGCGGTTGTGCCGTATCTCGTAATCGGGGTTTGTAAAAACAAGCCGTTCGTGGAGTTTCCTCTCGAGCAAGGAAGACATTCCGTCAACCGGGACTTTGATCCACTCGGAAAGCAGGACATTGACATTCTTGACGAACATTTCAAAACCCTCCGCCGACGGAGTGGAGCCCAAAGCAACTGCCTTCGGACTATCGGTCTGGATACGAAGAGCACACTGGAGCGCCCGGCCCGCATAAGTCTCTCGACACTCCTAAGCCGCCAATTCACCGCGAACCAGTTAAGACATTCTCTATAGGTGCAACGTTTGAGAGCTATAAGATCCAACAAAGGTTTCGATAATGGAATTATATCGCAACCCGTATGGAAAGTGTTATAACGATTTTAACCGATCTCCTAAAAGGAGCCTTCATGAAAGATCATTCCCCGCCGCTCCAGATTATAGGACAACTTGCTCGAGAATACGATGAAAAATATCGTGAACTGGAGAAACTGATTTCCGAAACTCAGCCGGAAATCATTCCGCCTCAGTTGAGGGCGCTTGCCGAACGTGCTACAGACCGTTTTCGCTCCGCTCAGATCGCCATGCTCTCAATGCCCGAATTATTTGATGGAGAGGAACGGCAAATGGCTCTACAGGCCATGGCGGTACTATGCCGCGCTTTCGATGAAATGCGCATACTTTTCCATTTTCTATTTGAAAACCATTCGCAGGCAGATAAGCTCTGACTATACTTTGGGGATGCTATTGCCGCTCCCGGCAAATCAGGGCTTTTTTGAAAGTCAGGTAGCTGGGCTGGGGAAAGTCGTTCCAGAAGCGGCCGCTCAGCGGGTTACAAAGGGGTGCTGGAAGGCTTTGAGACACACCCCGTCAGGAGAAGAATACATACGAGCCAGAAAGCCTGGGACCTTCTTTCGATGCTCATACGCATCCAATTCCCGCCGGAAAACATGTTCTCTAAGTGCCCATCTCCCACGAATGCAGGTAGGCGTCCTGCTCCGCAGTGAGCGAGTCGATCTCGATTCCCATGCTCGCAAGTTTGAGGCGGGCGATTTCGCGGTCGATATCCATCGGTACCCGATAGACCTGTTTTTCCAGGGAAACATGATTTTTGACAATATATTCCGAACATAGCGCCTGGTTTGCGAAGCTCATGTCCATAACGCTCGAAGGATGGCCCTCAGCGGCAGCCAGATTGATAAGGCGGCCCTCGCCGAGCACGTATATTCTCTTGCCGTTTTTCAGCCTGAATTCTTCAACAAAATCACGCATCGTCCTCTTCGATGAGGACATTTCACGCAGATCATCCAGATTGATCTCCACGTTGAAGTGGCCCGAGTTGCTAACAATAGCGCCGTCTTTCATCATTTCGAAGTGTTCTTTGCGCAGCACGTGGATGTCGCCGGTCAGCGTGCAGAAAAAATCGCCAATCGGCGCGGCCTTTTCCATGGACATAACCTGATAGCCGTCCATAACGGCCTCCAGGGCCCGCAGCGGGTCTATTTCGGTCACAATGACCTTGGCCCCCATTCCCGAGGCGCGCAACGACAATCCGCGGCCGCACCACCCATATCCGCTCACTACGAAATTGGCCCCGGCAAGCAACCG
>Ga0187890_10001131_pt1 | contig 19381 bp, 8 predicted proteins | sample June2016WEW_21_1_FD_133005 | JGI IMG/M metagenome (GOLD analysis project Ga0187890, IMG submission 133005) | Peatland microbial communities from SPRUCE experiment site at the Marcell Experimental Forest, Minnesota, USA - June2016WEW_21_10 | ecosystem: Environmental > Terrestrial > Soil >... | reverse complement strand
GGTGTGGTGCGGAAGTCGGTAAAGTCGTCCGCAAAATGGTCGTGGAAGATCAGCAGCGGGAAGTGTGCCTTGGGATGGTCGTCAAAGCCCTCGGGCACCAGTACGATGGCGCTCAAGAACATGGGCCGGCCCCAGAACTTCGTCAGCAATGCACTTTGAACGCGGATGTGGCGTATGTACTTGGTGTCGGCAGGGGGGACGATCGGCGGAATGACGTCGGTGAGCGCGACGGAGATTTTGCCGCCTGGATTCAGCGTGATCTTCTCCGGCTTCGAAATCAGGTTGCCCGGCGAGCGGTACCAAAGCTGCCCTTCGCCCTGGTCCATGTGAAGCTTTATTGTCTTTCCGTCTGCGCGATGAAAGGTCTCGTATTTGTTCAGCACGGCCTGGACCGTGTACTCCCCGGCCGGAACATCTTCGAGGCTGCGGACCGGATAACCCCATGCGCTTGCGTCGACCACTGCGGGCTGGCCCGGCTGCCATCCATCTACCGTCAGGCCAAAGACCATCTGTGAGCGCGGCGAGTCGTCGATCTGGTTGCGTGGCTCATCACTCGGGTCATTTGAAAGAACCAGCAGCAGCCGTCCATCGAGCGGTTGGCCGCTGAGTTCTTTGGAGAAGGTGACCGAGAACGATTGTGCGGCGGCTGTGACGGGGAAGAGCAGGGCGAGAAAAAGGGCTAGGCGCTTCATGGAGGCTAGTTTACATCCGCGCCTTTGCCACGGGCTAAGTGCACCACCGCGACCGAGGATTGCGTTTGCCTTTCTGGCCGTAGAGGAACTCGAGCCTTGTAGCACTTTGCTCCGCGACTTTGCAGATAATTCATGGCCTCGAGCGCACACTGTATGTATGTCCGATCGAACGAGCACAACAGCAGAGCACTCTTTGATCGAAACAATCCCGGCACGACACGACAAAAGTGGACCAACAATGGTTCGAAAAAGCGAAATCGCATGGGGTACCCCCACCCCCCCTCCAATATTTTCAAAACCTCGCAGGTAATTAAGTGGTAAACCAATCTACCGACATGAGGTGACGTAGCTCACTACGCTCCTTCCGTAACTTCCTGATTGCCTCTGAAATACCATTGCACCTTAGTTCATTGTTATGTTACAAAAGTTTACACGAGAGAACTCGTGTGCGAGGTGCTGAGCGATGACCAATAGCTGTCTGGACTTTGCCAAGCAAGAAACGGAGCGGTTGGACAGGGAGATTGAAGTTCTGCAGGGAAAGATCGATCTGCATAACGAGACCAAAAGCGCCTGGGAAACGATCGTGAGCAATGCGGAAATGCATGCCGACTACTTGAAAATCGCCACCGCTGAGCGCGCCCGCCTGGACCGGGAAATTGAAGGAGTCCAGGAAGAGATCGGCCGCCACACCGAAACCAAAGTTGCATGGGACAGAATCGTTCGGAATGCTGGAAGCGAAATCCACATCTCCAAGAGCATCACCTATGAAAAAGGTGAGGACGGCCACTGGCACCTGCACCAGCTCGACCTGGAGATTGAAGCGTTGCAAAGTAACATTCACCTCCATGACGAAACCAAGGATGCCTGGGGCACGATCGTGCTCAACACCGTAGGCGAATCAAAGCCCGGTTGTCTGGACCTTGCCAGTTCTGAGACGTCACGGCTGAACGGTGAAATTGACGCGGTGCAACAAGAGATTCGCCGCCGTATGGAGACCCGGAACGCTTGGGAAACGATCATGCTCAACGCGGTCAGCGAATCGCGCATCTTCCAGGGCGCAATGTACGCGAGGGGCTCGGACGGCCAATGGCACCTGCAATCGACACAGTCTGATGAATCGAAGGACGACGTCGAGCAGGGACAGACAATCGACGCTCTCTCCAAGCCTTATTCCATGCGGCACGCGATTCTGAATGTCTGCGAAAGAACATTCCGTGGCCAGCAGAAACGGGGCACTCCGTTGACCCAGAGCAAGCAGGAGTTCCAGGGCTTGGGACTCAGGCAGTAAGGACCCTCCGTTTGGCGGGTAAACCATCCTTGATGCAGACCGATCAGGTCTGGCTGACACGGAACCTATCTGAGTTGCTCGCACCTTTGTTTGCCTGCACCCGCCGCGGCTCTTTATTCTTCTACCGTGCCCAACACTCTCGTTGAATGCGTTCCCAATTTCTCTGAAGGCCGTGACACGGCAAAAGTCGATGCCATTGTCGAAGCCATGCGGATTCCCGGCGTCTATTTTCTTGACCGAGAGATGGATGCCGACCATAACCGCTGCGTCATTACTCTCGTCGGCGATCGCGAAGCTATCCAGGAAGCAGCCATTCGCGGCGCAGGCAAAGCCGCCGACTTGATCGACCTCACGCAGCACAAAGGCGCGCACCCGCGCATGGGCGCCGCCGACGTCATTCCTTTTATCCCCATCGAGGGCGTTACGCTCGAAGACTGCGTCGTCATGGCCCGCCACGTCGGCGCCGAAATCGCGAGGCGATTCGCGATCCCGGTTTATCTCTACGAGGCCGCCGCCACCACGCCCGAACGGCAGAATCTGGAAGATGTCAGGCGCGGCCAGTTCGAGGGCATTCGCGATGAGATTGCCACCAATCCAACTCGCAAGCCTGACTTCGGCGAATCCCGTGTTCATCCAACCGCCGGCGTCACCGCAGTCGGAGCGCGCAAGCCTCTGATCGCCTACAATGTTTTTCTCAATACCCCGGATGTCGCCATCGCCAAAAAGATCGCGAAGGCCGTTCGCTTCTCCTCGGGCGGCCTCCGCAATGTAAAAGGTGCGGGCTTTTTAGTGCGCGGCTTGGCCCAGGTTTCGATGAACCTCACCGACTACGAAGCGACTCCTATCCATCGCGTCTTCGAGTTTGTCCGACGCGAAGCGCAGCGTTATGGCGTCGTTCCTTTCTCCAGCGAAATCGTCGGACTGATTCCGAAAAGAGCTTTGGAACAGGCTGCGGAGTGGTTTCTGCAAGTGGAGAACTTCGATTCCTCACTTATCCTGGAAAACCGCCTCGCCACAATCATGAGCGGCAAACCGGCAGCAGGTTCCGTGAGTGCCGGAGTAGCCCGCTTCATCGATGAGTTGGCCGCTCCAACCGCGACTCCCGGCGGAGGCAGCGCGGCCGCGGCAGCGGCAGCCATGGCCGCCGGGCTGGCCGGCATGGTTGCCTCAATGTCGCGTAGCAAGAAAGCGTACCTGCAGCACGAGAGCCAATTGACCGATGCTATCGACAAGCTAAGTCAGCTTCGCGAGGAATTGAAGTCTGCCATCGACGCCGACGCCGAGTCTTATAGCGCGGTGATGAAGGCCTACAAGGCTGCGAAGGAGACATTAGACGGCGTCACGGCAATTAACGCGGCGCTGAAGTTGGCGGCCGAAGTGCCACTAAGCGTAGCTGAAAGAGCCGCCAAAGTTGCTGAAATCGCTGCAATGCTCAGGCCGATCACCAGTGCTAACATGCGATCGGATCTGACGACCGCAATCGCACTTTCCAGAGCTGCGATTGAATCAGCGCTGGCCAACGTTTCCGTCAACCTCGACTCCATCCAGGCCAGCTCGACAGAAGAACAAGCATTCGTCAAGCAGGCGAGCGACCGCGCTGGAGCGTTGAAATTCGTACTTTGAATCGGCCTGATGGCATTTGGCAGAGAAGATAGATTCTCGCTGATCGGCGTTGGATCATCGTCTATTGCTCCGGCTGCTTGGAGGCGATGAATAACAACCGTCTGTGATTTCCTCGTTCATCTTTTCTCGGAAAACTGCGGGGTGTGTTAAAATTTGTGCAAATCCATAAATCAGAGTCTCCAGGAGCACCACCCAATGAGAAGCCTCTCGATTGCTTTATTTTGTGTGCTTATTTCCCCGATCTTCGTCGGTACGTCTAATGCTCAAACTTTCCGCGGTAGTATCCAAGGCACAATCACGGATAGCAGCGGAGCTACGGTAACTGGGGCGCAAGTTATGGTCTCCAGCCCCAGCACTGGGCTGACCCGCACGGTCACCACCAATGATCTGGGCGGATATGTGGCCTCAGAGTTGCCGTTGGGCACTTATATGATTACCGTCGCAAAGGAAGGCTTCGGCACCGTCAAGCTGACAGGGATCCCTGTTAGTGTGGGCTCGCCGACGCGCGCTGACGCCAGACTTGCTGCCGGCGCGGTCCAGGAAGAGGTCCAGGTCACGGCTGAGGTCCCTTTGGTGGAGACAACCACCAACACGACTGGAGGCTCGATCGAAGCCGCCCAGGTCGCTGAGTTGCCGGTGAACGGTCGCGACTACACCAAGCTGTTGGAACTGGTTCCAGGCGCGACGAGCGATCCCGTGGGATCGACGGAATCTGCCGGCTCTTACGGCCTGTTCAGCCTCAACGGCAACCGAGGCCGCTCAAATAACTATCTGTTGGACGGTACCGACATGAATGACGGCTACCGCAATCTCCCGGCGGTCAATCAGGCGGGCGTGTGGGGTTGTCCAGGGACCATTCTTCCCGAGGACGCGCTGGCTGAGATTCCCGTGACCGGTAACTCGGAGGCTGAGTTCGGCCGCAGTTCAGGAGCAACCGTTAACATCGTGACCAAGAGCGGCGCGAATAGTTTCCATGGCAGCGCGTTCGAGTACTTCCGGAACGGGTCGCTGACCGCGCGGAATTACTTCAATACCGTCGACCAGCCAAAAAACTCGTTCTCTAACCATCAGTTTGGCGGTTCGGCGGATGGTCCTATCGTCAAGGATAAATCGTTCTGGTTTCTGGCATACGAGGGGCAGAGAGAAAATGGTGGACTGCCCCAGTTAGGCACAGTACCGACTCAGCAAGACATCGTCGCAGGTACTCCCGCGAGTGGAATCAATCCTGTGATTCAGAAGTTGCTGGACAGCAATCCCTGGGGAACTTTGCCGGCTTCCGGTAACGGCAACGAGACTTTCACCACGCCTTTCAGCAACAATAGCGACAATATAATTGTCAAAGCCGATCAGCATCTTCATCTGTTCAGCTCCGGCGATCTTCTGACCGGACGTTACTTCTACTCTCACGGGATGCAGAGCTTTCCTCTTGGCATGCTCTACACTGGATCGAGCGCACCGGGGTATAACACTTCAACACCGACGCACGTAAATATTGTCTCGCTCTCCTATACATCGATTCCAAAACCGAATCTGATCGTTGAGATTCGCGGCGGTTACAATCGTTTCCTGCAACAGTTCATCCCTCAGGACATCGGATTAAATCCGAATACAGCGTATGGTCTCGACACGCTGCCCCCTGACTTCTCCACCAACGATCTTGGGTTGCCGACGATCGACGTTGGTTCGTACAGCCCGATCGGCTCGACCGCCAGCGACTCGCGCGGCCGCGTCGACACCAATTATCAGCTCTTCGGGAACGTTTCACTGATCAAAGGCCGCCATAGTTACAAGGCCGGCATCGAGTGGCGGCGGACATTTATCAACAGCTTTATAGACTCAGGACATCGCGGTAAGCTGAGCTTCGATAACATCGAAGATTTCCTGGCGGGCCAGATCGACGGTGGCAGTTCCGCCGAAGGGTACGGTACGCGCTACTCCTACCAGAACAGCAGCGGCGCTTACGCTCTGGATTCCTGGCGCTTGAGCAACCGAATCACGCTCGACTACGGCTTGCGTTGGGATTACTACGGAGTCATCGGAGCTGAGAACGATGCCTTCAGCATCTTCAATGTGAAAACCGGAGGACTCGAAACCGTAGGGACAGCAAGTGGTCCCTCATCGCTTTATCCCAAGGACTGGACGAACTTCGCGCCACGGCTCAGTGTGGCTGACGACTTGTTGGGCGACGGCAAGCTGGTGATCAGAGCCGGCGGCGGAGTCTTTTACGACGGAGCGTCGCAAGACTTCTTTGTGGGCAATCAGGCCTACAACACCAACGCGGGAGAAGCGGGACCGGCATTCAATGGAATCGGCTTCGCATCGCCTCTCCCCACGGGAACTGTTGCCGGCAACCCGGTCTCAATCATTTCCGCGGACACCCCGATCTTCGGCGGCTATACGCCGAGCAGCGTCTTTACCGTTGACCAGAAACTGGTAACTCCCAGGTATGCATCCTACAACTTCAACATCGAATCGCAACTCGCAAAGAAGGTTGCATTGCAGATGGGATACGTTGGCTCGCAAGGACGCCACCTTTTCCATTTCCGCGACCTCAATCAGTTCAATATTGTGAATGGCAGCGTGGACCAATGCGGAAACGGCCAAACGATTAGTTATGGTCAGCAGTGCTTCCCGACTTACTCCGTCGGTTCGTTCGTAGATATTCCGCTTTACTATGTCAATCAGATAGAGACCAGCGCAATTTCAAACTACAATTCGTTGCAAGCGACGCTGAAGATGCTGAATTGGCACAATCTAACCTCTACGCTGAACTACACATGGGCACATTCGATCGACGATGCAAGCGACGGACTGGACTTCGTTCCGAATGCATCGCAGCCCGACGATAGTTTTAATCCGCGTGGCGATCGTGCGAGTTCCAACTTCGACGTGCGGAATCGTGTTCAATGGTTCTGGACTTACAATCTTCCCAAGTCACAGCGAGCGAAGCGAATCTCCAGCGGTTGGGCGCTTGACGGAATGTTCAACTTTGCCACCGGCCAGCCTTACACGGTCAGTTATCTTTTTGAGTCTCAAAACTCGAATGCTGGCAACCCTTTCGGTTATAACGGGAGTGGAGAAGGATTTGGGAGGCCCGACATTATCGGCGATCCGCACGCGGGCGCAAGTGGCACAAACCTGCTGAATTTGGCCGCATTCGCTGCGCCATGCACATGGGTCGGTGTCGACGCGAGTGGAAACTGCGCCAGTGATACCTGGCATCCCGGCAGTGAGGGCCGCAATGCTTTCAACTCGACCAATTACACAAACTTCGATTTCTCGCTGACCAAGACCACTCACCTGACCGAAACCGTAACCATGGAACTTCGCGGCGATTTCTTCAATATCTTCAACCACCCGAATTTTAGCAACCCGCTGCTGCCGGGCTTCGGCATCGATGCCTTCGGCGCCGGCAATGAATATGTGAATGCTCAGAACCGTCTTGTAGCTGGCCCGGTCGGCCAGTTTGTAACCACTACGGCGACACCGGATGTGGGCAGCGGCAACCCTTATCTTGGCGGCGGCGGTCCGCGCAGCGCCCAGTTGGCGGTCCACTTCACCTTCTAGACGTTAAGAACAACACGCGTCTGTTCTGAAGCAAGAATTAAAGATAACTCAAAACGTCGGCGGCACATGCTGGTCAGTATGGCAAGCATGTGCCGCCGTCGTTTTGCTGTCCTGACTTCTGAGGAACACGGGTTTTGCGATTGTGAACCTCGCTCTCCATCTTGAGTTCGATAACGTTGTGGGATGCAGCAGTTGCTCAGGATTGGCTTTCGGACAACCCGTTGACTTAGTTCTGACTCTTATTCTTAAGCCCGCGCGGTGACGGGTAAAGTTGCGCCACAACCTCTATGCGGCGAATCCCTCTGTCTACATACCGTCTGCAATTGCATCGAGGGTTTCCCTTCGAAGATGCACTCAAGGTTGCTGATTATCTCAAAGACCTGGGCGTCTCCCATGTTTATTGCTCCCCTTATCTTCAGGCCGCTCCAGGCAGCATGCATGGCTACGATGTGGTCGACCATCAGAAGATCAACGATGAACTCGGGGGCGAAGATGGCCATCGGCAATTCTGTCAGCGGCTGCACAAGCTGGGATTGGGGCAGGTTCTTGATATTGTTCCCAATCATATGGCGATGGGTAAGGAGAACCGGTATTGGTGGGATGTGCTCGAAAATGGTCCATCCAGCCAATACGCGACGTGGTTCGATATCGATTGGCGCCCAGTGGAGAAGAGGCTTCTGGATAAAATACTGATCCCTGTGCTAGGGGATCAGTATGGCCGGGTGTTAAGTGCGGGACAAATTAAGGTAGAGCAGAATGGCGAGCGTTTTCAGGTACGCTACATGGACAATCTCTTTCCAGTGACGCCGCGGTCACTGTGTAATGTGCTCTCGAAAGCTGCGGGATATGCATACAGCGATACATTGAGCTTCATTGCCGATAGCTTTTCGCGGTTGCCATCGCCAGAGTCAAACGACAGTGAGCTCGCGATAGCGAGGCATCGCGACAAGACGGTGATCTATGGACTATTAAAACGCCTGTGCGACGAGACCCCGGAAGTCTTAACGGCGATTGCACGAGCGGTTGGCGAGTTGAACGGCGATTGCGAAGCTCTGGATCAAATGCTCAATCAGCAGCAATATCGCCTCGCATACTGGAAAACGGCGGCGCACGAATTGGGCTATCGGAGATTCTTCGATGTGAATACTCTCGTCGGGCTCCGTATGGAGCGCCCACTCGTCTTCGATGCTACCCACGAAAGAATTCTGGAGTGGCTGGCGAATGGAGTGCTCGATGGAGTGCGTGTGGATCATCCAGACGGCTTACGCGATCCCGCGCAGTATTTCGAGCGGCTGCGAAACGGGGCGCCCGATGCATGGATTATCGGCGAAAAGATCCTGGAGCGAGGAGAGTACTTACGCGAGAGTTGGCCAATTGAGGGAACCAGCGGGTACGACTTCATGAACGTGTGCAATAGCTTGTTGGTGCAACGAGATGGCTTAATTGAAATGAGCGAGATCTATCACAACTTTGCGAATGAATCTCAAGACTATGAAACGCTGGTGCACGAAACGAAACTGAACGTAGAGTTGGATTCACTGGGCAGCGATGTAGAACGGTTAACAAGTCTATTTGTGGAGATATGCGAGAATAACCGCGATCGACGCGATTACACCCGTACTGAGATCCGTCGGGCGCTGCGAGAGGTGGGAGCTTGCTTCGCAGTTTACCGGACGTACGTGGTCCCAGAGCGAGATCAGATTGTGGCTGAGGACCGCGCGCAAATTGACATGGCCGTGTCCCAGGCCAAGAAAAGAACCAACGATCCAGACCCCGGTATCCTGGATTTTATCGGAGATGTTCTGGCATTGCGTTCGCGGGGCGGCCTTGAGACAGAGTTTCTTTTGCGCTTCCAGCAATTCACTTCGCCTGTAATGGCCAAGGGAGTCGAAGACACCGCGTTTTACCGCTACAACCGTATGATTGGACTGAATGAAGTGGGCGGCGCGCCGGACAGCAAGGGTCTGACAGTGTCGGAATTTCATGACTATTGTGCGAAGATGCAAGCGACCCACCCGCATACCATGACAACGCTTTCTACGCATGACACGAAGCGTTCCGACGATGTGCGGGCTCGGCTGGCGGCAATCACCGAGATTCCTGACCAATGGAAGACTGCCGTGAGCCGCTGGTCAAGCGAGAATGCGGCGTTTCGAACCGGTGACTACCCCGACCGCAACACGGAGTATTTCCTTTATCAGTCACTCGTTGGAGTATGGCCTATCTCTAAAGAACGGTTGGTCGCTTATATGGAGAAAGCCGCACGCGAAGCCAAAAAAATGACTTCGTGGTCTCAACCGGACAAGGAATTCGAAGAAGCTCTGAAAAGGTTTATCGATGGGATTCTGGAGTCGCAAAAATTCGTATCGGAATTGGATAACTTCGTAGGTCGCATATTGGAGGCTGGGCGCATCAACAGCCTGTCTCAAACGCTTTTGAAGTTTACCGCGCCCGGTGTGCCGGACACATATCAAGGCAGCGAGTTATGGGATCTGAGCCTGGTGGACCCGGATAACCGTCGACCGGTGGATTATGAATTGCGGCGGAAGATGCTGAGCGACCTGCAGGGCGACATAGATATGGATGAGATCATGCGCGAGATGAATAGTGGATTGCCAAAGCTCTTGGTCGTGCATCGCGCGCTGCTTCTGCGGCGCGACCATCCTGAGTGGTTTGGCGCAGAAGGAACTTATATGCCTATCGTTGCTGAGGGAGCGAAGTGTGATCATTTGATCGGATACACGCGGGCTGACTCCATTGCGGTGTTTGTACCGCGATGGCCATTGAAATTGGGTAGCGATTGGGCGGAAACATCTATAGAGTTAAGGCCCGGACGATGGAGAAACATCTTCACAAACGAAGAGGCCGTGGGAGGAAAGTTGCGAGTGCAGGCGCTGTTGCATAAGTTTCCGGTTGCACTTCTGATTCGGGAGCGGAGTAGCCGTGCATCGATTTGAAATCTGGGCTCCGTCGCCCACAAAGGTCTCAGTGCGGTTGAAGGACACTACGCTGCCGATGCATGGGCCGGACGCGTGTGGCTGGTGGCGCCTGGACGTGGAGGAGGCGGTACCAGGTGTTGACTATTGCTATTTGATTAATGATGACGAGGCGGTCTATCCCGATCCTCGTTCATTATGGCAGCCACAGGGTGTGCACCGAATGTCGCGGTTATACGACCAGAGTTCGTTCCAATGGACCGATGCAAAGTTTCAGGCTCCGCCCCTTGAAAGCGCAATCATTTATGAGTTGCACATCGGGACATTCACCCCGGACGGAACGCTGGATGCGGCGATCGAGAGACTGGATTATCTCATTGAAATCGGCATGACCCATGTGGAACTGATGCCCGTTGCAACGTTTGCCGGCGATCGGGGATGGGGCTACGATGGTGTTGCTCCGTTTGCTGTTCATCAGGCCTATGGCGGACCAGACGCGATGAAACGATTTGTGAACGCGGCACATAACAAGGGGCTCGCGGTCTTGCTCGACGTAGTGTACAACCATTTCGGCCCGTTAGGAAATTACGCGGGGAAGTTCGGACCCTACCTATTGGCATCCCATTGCACCCCCTGGGGCGGTGCTGTCAATCTTGAAGATGCGGGCGCGCGCGAAGTCCGGAGGTTCTTTTGCGATAACGCGCTGATGTGGATGCGCGATTATCATCTGGACGGCTTGAGATTAGATGCTGTGCATGCATTTGTCGATAGGTCGGCCATTCATTTTCTGGAGCAACTCGCAGCCGAAGTCAAGACGCTTAGCGCAACTTTAGGACGTCATCTCACGCTGATTGCGGAGAGCGACCTGAACGATCCGCGAGTCGTAATTCCTCGTGAAGCCGGAGGATTGGGAATGAGTGCTCAATGGAACGATGACTTTCATCATGCCTTGTTTGGCGTGTTGAGTCCCGAACCCCTCAAAGGCTACGATGCGGACTTTGGCGAGCTGGGCCAGTTAGCTAAAGCGTTGGAGCGAACTTTTGTTTACGACGGAGTCTATTCAAAATATCGCGATCGAGTCCATGGAAGACCAGCAGGGCACCTGTCGCAACAAAGGTTCATCGGTTTCATCCAAAATCATGACCAGGTGGGTAATCGAGCGGTGGGAGATCGGCTTCGGGAGATTGTCGGAATTGATCGCGCAAAGATAGCTGCCGCACTCGTATTGCTTGGACCATTCATTCCGATGCTGTTTCAAGGCGAGGAATGGGCAGTTTCCTCTCCCTTCCAATATTTTGCCGCCCACGATGACGCTGAGCTGGCCAAGCTGGTATCCGAGGGACGAAAGAGAGATTTTGTTGCGTTTGGATGGCTTCCTGAGTCGGTACCCGATCCAGAGAACATTGAGACATTCGAAAGGTCAAAGCTGAAGTGGGACGAGATGAATAAGGGCGAACACGCACAGATGCTGGAATGGTATCGTCAGTTAATTCATCTTCGCCGTCACTCATCCTCTTTGAACAATGGCGAGCCTGGACATACACGAGTCACCTACAGCGAACAAGAAAGGTGGCTCTCGATGGAGCGCGGAGATATCACAGTGAGCTGTAATCTTGGCGAATCGCAGAGAGTTTTTCTCATGCCGGAAGGCGGTCGAGTCGTAATGGGTTCTCGCGGAGTTCCAGCCTTAACAGATGGAATCGTCCTGCTTCCGGCCGACACTGTCGTGATCATCAGTAAGACCGGCACACTGTAAATGAATGTCGTGTCTTTGGAGGATGCGAAGTCATGCTTGTGCCGTCAGTTTTTGGGTGGTTTTTGTCTGGCGGTACGAGCGTTTGTGTGAGATGCCTTCGTCGCGGATGAACCAATGGGGCAATCATCCAATAACTGAATCGATCTGCCCCCTACTATCACTTTCTTTCCCACCTTTGCAGGGATGAAGGGATCATCGATGTTTTCAGTATTCATGATTCTCCGCCACGGGTTACCGTTCGGTGGGGGAGGGAGAGTAAACTGGACGCCTTCATGGTACGCATTCACCAGTAAGAGAAAAGTATCATCTCTTACGGGATTTCCATCGGCGTCACTTATCTCCAACGTCTTGCCGTTCAACATCAATGCAATTGATCGTGTCCACTCCGCTCCCCAGGCCTCTTCGGGCATCTCCTTGCCATCGGCTCGGTACCATGCAATATCCCGCACAATCGAGTTGCGAATGACTCGGTCCTGAAAGAATTTTCTTCGATGAAGATTGGGATGAGAAGAGCGCAGCCGCACCAGCGTTCGAGTGAATTCCATCAAACGCGTTCGCGGCCCACTCAGGTTCCAATCATGCCATGTTATCTCGTTGTCTTGACAGTAGGAATTGTTATTTCCATGCTGTGTCCGTAAACATTCGTCGCCCCCGCAGATCATGGGCACTCCCTGACTTAGCAATAAAGTTGCCAGCAGGTTGCGGACCTGTCTCTCCCGGGCTTTTTCAATCTCAGGATCATTGGTGGGGCCTTCAACACCCATATTCCATGAAGCGTTGTCATTTGTCCCATCGGTGTTGTTATCTTTATTTGCCTCGTTGTGTTTTTCGTTATAACTCACAAGATCGGCGAGGGTAAACCCATCGTGTGCCGTGATGAAATTAATGCTGGCATATGGCTTACGTCCGTCATGCTGATACAAATCGCTGGACCCGGTGAGCCGGTAGGCAAAGTCCGAAAGTTGCCCTGCATCTCCCTTCCAGAACCTCCTGGCCGTATCGCGATATTTTCCGTTCCATTCTGCCCACAACACGGGAAAGCTTCCTACCTGATAGCCGCCCTCGCCGAGATCCCATGGCTCCGCAATCAGTTTCACATCGGCGAGCGTTGGGTCCTGATGAATTGTATCGAAGAATCCGCTTAGTCGATCAACGTCGTGTAATTCCCGAGCCAAGGTAGCAGCCAGATCGAAACGGAACCCATCCACATGCATTTCCGTTACCCAGTATCTAAGACTGTCCATCAAGAGCTTCAGTACCTGTGGATTGCGTACATTCAAGGTGTTTCCCGTGCCGGTGTAATCCATGTAGTAGCGTGGATTGTCGGGCATCGTTCTGTAATAGGTTGTGTTGCAGATTCCCTTCATACTGAACATTGGGCCGAGGTGGTTGCCTTCGCAGGTGTGATTGTATACAACATCGAGAATGACCTCGAGGCCCTCGGAGTGAAAAGCCTTGATCATCTGCTTAAACTCTTGAACCTGGCCCCCGCTATCTCCGCTTGCACTGTATCGATTTGCAGGACTGAAATAACCGAGCGTGTTGTAGCCCCAATAATTGCTTAGCCCTTTATCCAGCAGATGGCCGTCGTCTACCATTTCGTGGATTGGCAGCAATTCGACCGCAGTTATCCCCAGCTTTTTCAAATACTGAAGGCTGGCTGGATGAGCCATTCCGGCATACGTGCCGCGAAGTCGCTTTGGAACTTCCGGGTTCAATTGCGAGAAGCCTTTAACGTGCACTTCGTAAATGATCGAGTCCACGAGTGGCGTCTCGGGCGGGGCGTCATCACCCCAATCGAAGCGGTGTTCAACGACGACAGACTTTGGCATTCCGTCGGCGCTGTCTTTGTCACATTTCTCCAGGTCGTCACCGGATTCCACACTGTAAGGGAACACCGGTGCCTTCCAATTGACTTTGCCAGAAACTGCCTCAGTGTACGGGTCCACCAGGAGCTTTGCTGCATTGAATCGATGACCTGCCGCGGGATCCCATGGCCCATCCACTCGGTAACCGTACAGTTGTCCGGGTAGGACGCCGACCACATATCCGTGCCACACGAAGGCCGTTCGTTCTTTCAACGCGACGCGGTCAGTCTCCTTACCGCTGTTATCGAAAAAGCATACCGATACGGCGGTTGCATATTCCGAATAGAGTGCGAAATTGGTTCCTTTTGAATCTGCTTTGGATCCTAGCGGTAGGGGACGTCCAGGCAATAGCGTGCGGGCCATCAAGTGACTCCTAGCGGGAATTCTTAGGTTAACGGCGTGAATCGAGGATCAGCATGAGGTGCAATGGGCGCATCAAAGACTTGTGTTCTCGCATCGGACTTCTTAGTCAAATATCAGTTGAATGACTGGCTTCGGAGTAAGCCAAATTACAGCAGCAACATGTCGTTTAGGATGCGCATGAATGGCCGTCGGATGCCATGGTAACGATTTCGAAATGCTAGAAGCTGATTTGGTATGAAAGGTTTTAGCAGACCTTGCGCTGGCGCAAAGCTTATCCCGGCGCAGCCGATTCTCATGTAACATACGTTGGCAAGAAATGGGAAAGATTGCGAATTCAGAGTCTTTTCAGATCAGGAGGAATTTGACTTGAGCAGCTGAGGCGAACAGGCGTGGATCACTGTCACGGTGCCGGCTTCCCATTCTTTCTTATTTGCATAGGTTTGCACGCGTAATGCTTAAGCTCAGCATCATCATTAGCGCGCGTTGCAACCACTCATGAAGAATTTACAACTCCAGGGGAGTCCTGAGCATCAAACGTACAGCTAGACGCAAACGGTGGAACGATGCTACGAACCGTATGCCAGTAATAATCAAACTGACAATCGGGGGTCAATCTAATGACACACGCTTCGATGCTGCACATTCCCCTCTCCTCCGCCTATCTCTGTCAGGACTGTAGTTGCGTTGGGAACTGCGCAAGGCAGTGTCCAGCGTGCGCTTCGGAGGTGCTGATGGCACTTGCCCGCGTTCTGGACCGGGAAGCAGCGGAAGAAGAAGTGCAACGGCCTGTTCTGGCCTTTCGGACCGCGATCGCGGCGTAAGGCAATCGTGCTTTCTTGCGTTCACTTGTCCGGAAGTTGGGAGTTCTCAACCGATGAAGTTATCGAAAACCCGGGAGAGTGTCCGTGCAGGAGATCGGTGGGGTGAACTGAAAAGATCGCATGCCCGGCTGACAAAGCGCATGATGCGCGAATTTCGCCGGACCAATTCACCGGGCCTTGCGGGCCTGGAGGGGTAAGCTTGGTTTTAAACCACAACACATTTGAGGATGCTCAACACATTACTCGCGCGCCTCAACTGAGCATTTCATGTGTTCTCATCGAGCGTTTTTACCCTATCTGTTAAACGCTTTATAATAAACATTGGCCGGTTGCGCCCTGAGCTTCGCTGAGAGGCTAGTGTTGTGGCCGGCCTAACTTCGCCCGGTGCTTCCCATTGAATGACGCCATTATTGTTCGCGGCGCGCGGACCCACAACCTGAAAAACATCTCCTGCGAGATTCCCCACGGGAAACTGACAGTCGTTAGTGGTGTCTCCGGGTCGGGCAAATCCTCGCTGGCCTTTGACACCATCTATGCGGAAGGGCAGAGGCGCTATGTTGAATCACTCTCCGCGTATGCGCGTCAATTCCTGGAACGCATTGAAAAGCCCGATGTGGATCTGATCGATGGCCTCGCTCCGGCAATTGCCATCAAGCAGAAGAATTCTACAAGGAATCCGCGCTCCACTGTTGCCACGGCCACCGAAGTGTACGACTATCTTCGTCTTCTTTATGCCCGTTGTGGCACCGTGCACTGCATCAATTGCGATGGATTAGTCAAACGCGATTCCATCGATGAAATTGCTGAATTCATCCTGGCACTGGAGGAGGGAACGCGGTTGAACGTGCTCTTTCCCGTGCGACATACGGAGCACGCTCCGCAAGCGGAAGGCAAACCCGTGCGCCGCGCGCTGAAATCCGCAGGCAAATCCGCCGCCAAGCCGGCGCCCGAGGCACCACTCACAGCGGCATTGAAGGCGCGCCTCATCGAACTGCGCGCTTCAGGCTTCAATCGTCTCTACCAGCGCGGACAGATCTTCGAGTTCTCCACTCCAGAGTCGCTTCTCGATCTCGACTTTACGCTTCCGGTCTTTGTGCTGTTGGACCGCATTGTGGTCAGCCAAGAAAGCCGCGCACGCATCGTAGATGCTGCCGAGATTGCGTACCGCGAAGCCGGCGAAGTCACTTTTGAAGAGCTTCCGCGTGACGAAGCTGTTGCTCGCTCACGCCACCGTTTTTCTGGATCATACGAGTGCAAAAGCTGCCATCGCCCCGGTCGCGAGCCGGAGCCGCGCTTATTCAGCTTCAATAACCCGTTCGGCGCCTGTCCGCGCTGTCAGGGCTTCGGCAACACAGTGGACTTCGATCTGAATCTGGTGATCCCCGACAAGGGACTCAGCTTGAACGACGGCGCGATCGACCCGTGGAACCGTCCAAAATGCAGGCCATGGTTCACCGATCTACGGAAGCACGCAGCCGAGTTGGGCGTGCCGCTCGACGTGTGCTGGCGCGACCTCCCCGAAGCCGCGCGCGAGACCGTCCTGCGTGGCAAGGGCAGCTTTGCCGGAGTGTACGGCTTCTTCGCACAGATGGAGAAGAAGAGGTACAAGTTGCATGTGCGCGTCATGCTCAGTAAGTATCGGGGCTACGCCGAGTGCCCTGACTGTCGAGGTCAGCGTCTGAGGGCTGAGGCACGCAGTGTTCGCCTCGATGGTCTGAATATCTGCCAAGTTACCGCCCTTACCATTGCCCAAGCGAAGGAATTTTTTGGCGCGCTTCGACTGTCACCTATGCAGGAGGAGATTGCCGGGCCCATCCTGGAAGAGGTCCGCCAGCGCCTCAGCTTTCTCGATGCGGTGGGACTCGAGTATCTTACCCTCGATCGTCTTGCTTCGACTCTCTCAGGCGGCGAGGCGCAGCGCATCCAGCTTGCCACTTCGCTGGGTTCGCGGCTGGTGGGCGCGCTCTATGTGCTCGACGAGCCATCCATCGGCCTGCACACCCGCGACACGGCGCGTCTCGTTCATATCCTTGAGGAGTTGCGGGACCTGGGTAACACGATTCTTGTAGTCGAGCACGACGCCGACATTCTGCGCTCAGCCGACCACCTGCTCGACCTCGGTCCCGGCGCGGGCGAACTGGGCGGCCATTTGCTAGCCGAGGGCGTGCTTGCTGAGATCGAGGCCAACCCAAATTCCCTCACCGGCCGCTATCTCTCTGGCAAGCTGTCCATCCCTGTGCCGGGCCGCCGGCGAACGCCAGGGAAGGAACGTCTCGTCCTGCGCGGAGCGGCTGCAAACAACGTCCATTCGCTCGACGTCGAAATTCCCCTCGGAATGCTAGTGGCGATTAGCGGTGTGTCAGGTTCGGGCAAATCGACGCTGGTGCATCAGATTCTTTATCGAGCTGTGGCGCGGGCTCTCGGTCAATCGGATGGTTCCGACCCATCGTGCGTATACAAATCCCTGACCGGCGTTGAGCGCCTCAACGACGTGGTGCTCGTGGATCAGACTCCCATCGGCCGCACGCCGCGCTCTAACCCTATCACTTACATCAAAGGCTTCGATCTTATTCGCGAGCTCTATGCATCTCAGCCAGAGGCCAAGCGCTTATCCCTCACGCCTGGCCATTTCTCTTTCAACGTGCCCGGCGGCCGTTGCAACACTTGCGAGGGCGATGGCACCGTCACCGTCGAGATGCAGTTCCTCGCCGATGTTGAGCTGCCTTGCGAAGACTGCAATGGCACGCGCTACCAGACGAAGATCCTCAACGTCGATTACAAGGGAAAGAACATCCACGATGTACTGCAGATGACTGTCAAAGAGGCCCTGCGCTTTTTTGCCGGACAGGCTCGCCTGCTGGATAAGCTTGCAGTACTCGACGAGATCGGCCTCGGTTATCTCAGGCTCGGCCAGTCTGCTACGACACTTTCAGGTGGAGAGGCGCAGCGCGTTAAGCTGGCTGCCCATCTGGCGCAAGTCCGTGCAGCCAACGCGGTCGCTAAACCCTCTCAAGCCAGCCGCGTCCTCTACATCCTTGACGAGCCTACGACCGGCCTCCACTTCGACGACGTGTCGAAGCTCTTGACAGCCTTTCGCAAGCTCATCGATGGAGGCGGATCGCTGATCGTTATTGAGCACAATCTGGACGTGATCAAGTGCGCCGACTGGGTCATCGACTTGGGCCCGGAAGGCGGTGAAGCCGGCGGCCGCATTGTGGCCGAAGGGACGCCGGAAGATATCGCGACGAATCTTCTGTCGCACACCGGGAAGTGGCTGGCGCGAGTGCTGTGAGCTACCAGCCCAAAACGTAGGCGAACAGTAGAGGAGCAACGATTGAGGCGTCGGACTCGATGATGAACTTGGGCGTATTCTCACCGAGCTTACCCCAGGTGATCTTCTCGTTCGGCACCGCGCCGGAGTAGGAACCGTAACTGGTCGTCGAGTCCGAGATCTGGCAGAAGTAGGCCCACAGCGGTACGTGTTCGCGCTGCAAATCCTGATGCAGCATGGGAACGACGCAGATGGGAAAGTCTCCGGCGATGCCGCCTGCAATTTGAAAGAACCCAAGCGGTGTTTTCGCGGTTGTATTCGTATACCACTCGGCCAGTTCCATCATGTACTCGATACCGGTGCGGACCGTATGAACTTTTTTCACATCGCCGGAAATACAGTGGCCGGCGTACATGTTTCCCAAGGTCGAGTCTTCCCAACCGGGCACGAAGATGGGCAGATTCTTTTCCGCCGCAGCCAGCAGCCAACTGTTTTTGGGATCGATCTGATAAGACGGCTTCAGGTCGCCGCTGAGCAGAATCTTGTACATGAACTGGTGAGGGAAGAAACGTTCACCGGCTTTATCGGCGTGGACCCATTCTTTCAATACTTCGTTCTCGATGCGCCGCATGGCCTCCATCTCTGGAATGCAGGTATCAGTGACGCGGTTCATATGGCGCGCGAGCAACCTGGCCTCGTCGGCGGGCGTCAGATCGCGGTAGTGCGGGACCCGCTCGTAAAAATCATGCGCCACGAGATTGAAGACATCCTCTTCGAGGTTTGCGCCGGTGCAGCAGATGCCGTGAATTTTGTCCTGACGGATCATTTCAGCGAGAGAGAGGCCCAGTTCGGCAGTGCTCATGGCGCCGCCGATGGTGACGAACATCTTGCCGCCGGAGGCGAGTAACGCGTTGTAGGCTTCAGCGGCATCGACCAGAGCAGCGGCATTGAAATGGCGATAGTGGTGCTTGATAAATGAGGTGATTGTAGGCATCGTGATCTTTTCGTACTCCCAAACCTAAAGCTATCACAGCCGAATTAATGGAGTTTCAACGCGTGACGACCGGCACAGAGCGCTAATAATCTGCAAAAGGCTGAGTCTCAGGAATGATGCGCTCTGGAACGCTTCTCGCTCGGAAAGCATTGATTGAACAAGTGAGCCACTTGCAAAATCCCCTGCGCACCTGGGCGAAATC
>Ga0187890_10001130_pt1 | contig 19400 bp, 16 predicted proteins | sample June2016WEW_21_1_FD_133005 | JGI IMG/M metagenome (GOLD analysis project Ga0187890, IMG submission 133005) | Peatland microbial communities from SPRUCE experiment site at the Marcell Experimental Forest, Minnesota, USA - June2016WEW_21_10 | ecosystem: Environmental > Terrestrial > Soil >... | reverse complement strand
TCGATCGCCTCGGGCAAAAGCAGGAGTTGCCCGCGATCGAGCCCATGAATGTGCGTCATGCCCGATGCTAACCGGATGCCGGTGCCAATGGAATCCCATCAGGCGGACTTTCCACACAGTCTGGATGATTTTCACACTGATTTGTGAAGCATATTTTGCTCCTGTGAGCCGCTCATGTCGACAGCGCCCGTTGTAGGTCGGGATGCATTTAATGGCTTATCGCGTCCAAGGCCACCCTTGCTTTCTCAAAGGCGAGGCGCAAGCGGCTCATGGCCATACAGGCCTCATGATCCAAAAAACGCGAATTAAATTCCCGACCCGAAGTTATCGCGATCATCAACGAATACCTTCTGTCTATGACCGAGTGTGTCAGCAGGCACTGGCCAATCGCCTGTTTTTTGCACCTCCGCTGTGATAGGAGAATGGCCCTTCATGTAAAGAAATATTCGACATGCCGATTTTCGGGGCCCTGTTTGCGAATTTTGAAATGACGCGCCTTCCATGCTAGCACTGCAGCCTCGGTTGCTAAAGACTTTGGAAGCTCTTCTTTTCGACTCCCCAAAACAATAGTGTGGGTTCGAAACAGTATTTGAGCAAGCGACCTGCCTGCGCGCTGTCCAACTCTCAGCAATGACCACATGAAAACCTCCAGAAAAGGCTGGATTGTCAGACGCATTTTTTAATGTGTGTCGACGCAGCTAATTTACGGAAGTTTTTGAAGGATTTTTAGGTGGGTTATTTGAAATTTCTAATTCTCGCCGCGACACTATGGATAGCGGCTGCAGTTCCATCAAGAACCGTCGCGCACAAATGCATTTTCTTTCGAATTCTCTAGCGCCTGGTTGCCGCGCTATTTTGATGCCGCAACGGAAATTCGATAGTGCAGGACTTCTAAAAAAGGGCGGTTTTGATGCCTCAAAGAGGCTGAAAGACGCGTCGTTTACGCCAATAAATTGCGCAATTCAAATACTGTAAAATACTAATTGACTAATGCCGAACCACGGTGATTGCAGCTTCGATTTTCGTCGTTGCATGAGTGGGAAACGGTGCAGGCCTGTCGTTAGGGGTGAATGTGGTTTGTATGACTGTCATACATTTGAAATTGCCCCTGAATCAATTAAATCGGCTATTGGAACATTTCAAAGCGATGGAATCGAATGCAACAGTCTCATGGATAACAATTTAATACCAGGGAATGCCAACAGGAAAATCCTGAAAATTTGGATAATTCCGCGGACAAGATAAATTCCATGCGCGTTACGAAGCCACCAAAAATCAATTTTTTGAGAAGCCTATGATCAATAATTTCCCTTACAAAAATTAAATAACGACTTTCGCTTACAAATTGCATTTTTTAATTTCCAACTACATTTCAGAGCCGGAAAACTCAATACTGAAAAGAACGCACAAACAGTGTGTGTGTGCCGCCGCCAAGGCACGATGTAACCATTGTGAGAAAACGCAATGACCAAATACCTCCATTCAAAACGCGGAAATACGAGTAACCGCAAACCGAGCGGCTTCAAGCTGGCTCGTTTGACCGAAAGAAGACGGATCCGCCGCAACAACCAAAATCACAACGCGCGACCTAAGAAACAAATCAAATTAAAATCCAGCGCCCTGCTGCTGACTCGCTCCGAGGAACTGTTGAAAAGCTTGCTGGTAAAATATGGTTCGACGACGACCAAAGACGGCATCTTCAAAGACCTGTTAAAAGCCAAGTTGAGTGACAGATTCTGTCGCATGCAACGCAAGCATCGGCACAAAGCTTTGGCTGTTGCGTCGGCCGTGTATCACGTCATCTCTTGCAATCCCGATCCTCCGGCCGCGCTCGACACTCTCGTCAAAAAACTGAACGTCAGTCCTCCCCGGGGCTCAGACCTCTGTAGGACGATTGTCGAGTGCCTGTTCGATTATGGTACCACGCCAGAAGAGAGAACTCGGAATCGACAATATGCATGTGCCGATGCGAACGCATTGCGTTACATTATCAGGAAGGGAATCGAACCTCAAAAGGTCCTGACGCCTGAACAAGGGGAATCGATCACGAGCTGGGCGAAACGCGAAGCTAAATATCGCAGGCAGAAAACAGCCTCCAATACTTGTCCTAAGTGGCGGGAGCCAGGCACTCAATGACGAGGGAATCAGCCGAAGGGAAACTTTCTGTGATGCGTTCGTCTGAACGGCCCTATCAGATGCTACAGAAATTGGCCAAGAAGTGCGTGCTTTTGGTGGAGCCCAGAGATAATGCACACCCGCTGGTGGTTGCCGTCATCGAGCTTGCGCGTGTCACCGTCGATGAAGCCAAGCGCCGCCCAGACAAAGTACGAGCGGCCATTCTGAAGACGCTCGACAAGGAAATTCAAAAGGCGGCTGAGAAGCCGTTAGTACGACGACGTATGTTCGATGGCAGAAGATCGATTCCTTCCGGACCTCACCGTTTAAATCATTCGAAGCCAGTTGACGCGGCTTCGCTCGAACAATTTGTGGATGCGCGGACAATCGAAAGTCCCAACCCATGATTATCGGCAAGGACCTCCGCCGCGAAATTAAGAACTGGTTCGAATCGCTAGAGCCAAATCTCTACGTCACGCACAATTTCGGGTATCGCGTTTCACCGGAGACCGGTGAGCGATCGTTGAGGCGATTCTATAACAGGCTGCAAAGTAGGGTTCATGGTCGGAATTGGTATAAGCGGGTGAATGATCAGCCAATGGTCGCGGTTGGCTTCTGGGAGCACATCGACTCAAACCGACATTGTCATGTGCTTATTTCAGCTTCCGACGACGAAATCAGGTGGTTGCTCGAGGAGGGCAAAAAAAGCTGGTTGTGGCTGCAGCCACGAGGCCAATTCGATATCGATCCGATCGAAGCTCTGCGGAAGGCAATTTCCTACACCACGAAGGAAATTTACAAGCCGGACTCACAAGATCAGCTATTTATCTACCATGCGCCGCTTTCGAATTCGGCGAATTAGAATTCAGAGGAGCCGACCTCGGACCGCATCGATCTCGGCAGGGCATCGACCCTCGACATGCCCTCACCGACGCGGCAGATGGATTATCAATTCCCAATGCCTCGTGCGCAGTCTGGCACCGCCCAAAATAATTCTGGAACAGTTCAGGCCGGTTGGTTCGCGAACTTAGTGCACACCTAAGAATTTCGCACTGAATGAAAAATGCGGGTCGCTCGGTCAAACAACGAAATGCTATTGCATGTCGATATGGTAGAGTCGCCACCAAGCAGCGCGATCTCGCTTGCGCCGATTGCATTCACAACAAACCGTTAAGTGATCCCCGGCCTTCCGAACGCGACTTATAGCGTTTGGGTTCGCGGTTATGGGCTCATCGATTCGCCAAAGCTTCTAGCCAGCCCTGGTGCGATTGTGAACCTGACGGCAGCGGAGGCACCAAGTCTTGCGGCGGTGGCGGACTATTATCCGGCCCTTTATTAGTATGCGTTGCTCAAGATTCCCGACAAGAGCGAGCGCATCTAAGGGAATTCCCTGCAAAAGCATTTACACCTCAGTCAGCTTAGTGATTTGTTGCTTAAGCTGGGTACGCCACAAGTTCCTCATCACGGTAACTTACGAATAGCAGCGGCCATTTTCTTTGATGGCCACCCTAGATCCAAATAGCGTAACAATTTTTTGTGCTTTACACCTTTTAGTTCCATGTGAAAAAAATTGGCAGCTAAAGCGAATTGTGTGGGGTCCACAGCAGTTGAGTTTCTTTCGTGACCTTCTTCCTCAGAGACTGCTTCTGCTTCTGCTTCTGCTTCTTCGTCTTCGTCTTCTTCTAAATCCTCTTTAACCTTGTTATTTTTTGGAGAATCGTCTTTTTCTGGTCTGGAGGAATTCTTGTTTTGTGGTAATTCGTCTTCTTCAATTAATTTCTTTAAAGTGGGAAGGGCTTTATTCAGAGAAATAACCCCTTTCTTGACCGCGTTAATCTTGGCCGCATTTCCTTGCTCTAAAAGCTTTTGGGCGCGTTGGACGCTGGCGATTCCAATATTCATTAATTTAGCGGCATCCTTTTGAGAAAATACATCAATTGATGTATTTCTTGAGGGTCTTCCCTTTTTTAGAGTTACCAATTCCACCGCGGCTAAAGCTCGCTGCCCCACCGTTAATTGACGGCGCTGAACATTTTCGGAAACTACAAAACTTAGGGGGTCTTTTCCTTTGTATTCTTTAAAACGCGGTTCCACGCCAGCGGCTAAACACGCTTTATAGCGATTACGTCCATCGAGGATTTTTCCTCGATAAAGGGTGATTAGGTGGTGTAGACCATTCTTTTTAATATCCGCGGTCAACGCTTGCAGTTTCTTTTCGCTGATTAAAGCAAAGAGATTGGCCAAGGGATGGAATTCATATTTGGGGAGAGGCTTCTTTTTCATTTATCGAAACTCCATTTACTTCCAGTCATCCCGAGTTTGTTCTTTGAGCCAATAATCAACAATAATGCGCATCTGGGCCGTAAAAGTCCGATCATCCCGAGCGGCATACTTCTTCACCAAACGACGTTTAAATTTGCTCAGGCGCACGGAGGTCACGACGAGCTTATCTGGTGGGCGCTTTTTCAATAATTTGGACATATTTTCTCCTTTCTCTTTCTCTTTACAATATATGTATGTTCAATTAGTTTTTGCTAATACGCTATTTAGGTATAAAAAGAGCGCAGAATTTCTTTTTCGGCGCTTGTTAAAATGAAAAGCAGGGCGGTGTTATTCCGACCCAGTCGACATATTGCACCTCTTGCCAAATAATTGGCTGGGGTGTTTTACAAATACCTCCCAATACGTTGATCCGTGAATAATATTAGGACAGCAGGGAAATTCCCACAGATAAGCAAACTGCATAGCCCCTGTGTAGAGGAAATGCATGGTCCCCAAGCTGAGCGAATGTGCATCGTCGATTTCAATCTTTAAATTAACAATGGGTCGGAGGATGGAATAATAAATGTAGAGCGGGTGGGGAGCCTTCCGCTGATCCACGCGCCTTTTATGACAGAATTTCTTGCCTAGCTCCGCATTCAGCACGGCGCCAAAAAGATCGTCGCCAGTAGTTGGCCTCACATTAAGTTCTTCGAGCAGATTGGTTATGAATTCTTCCGACCGCGCCAGGAGCCTTGGGTTGGATGTCGATTTGAGTGTTTTCTTCGGCCTGACATGACGCCGAGTCTTGCTGCGCCTGATCCGTTTTCTTTCATTTGAACGAGACAGCTTGACGGGGTTCAGAGCGCTTTTGCTCCCATGTGCAGGCGTTGAAGGAACGTGTCTGGTCATTGAATTTACTCACAGGTGTTGCGTCGCTTGATCGGCGGCGGCACGCGCACGATGCCCGTGCTTCAATTCTTTACAGCTTAGATTCGGGCGCGGATTTCGGAGCAAAATGACGAAATTTCTGCATGGATATTTGTATGCGAGCCATACATTATCGTCGCCGAATCTATTCAAGAGCTTTCGCGGCGACCCGCAACCAAACCACACTTGGACTCTTAATCCATACGCGCGTTTTTCTGCTGACTGGTTCTCTCATTGCGAATGATTGGGTAACCAAATCGAAACGGTTTCGACTTGCAGCTCATTCATCATCGCCTCCCGCGCCGTTCCGTGGTGTTACGGAACTTGGGACCTAGGTGAGCTTCCGCCCATTTCAGAAGGTCATCGACGCTATACAGCGCTCTTCCGTTCCAAACAGCATAGGGAGGGCCACTGCCTTCGACGGCTTTTTTGGCAAGCGTTGTGGCGGCGATGGGCAATCCCATCTGCGTCAAAAAACGCGCCGCGTCCTGCCTGTTGAGCCGAGAAGGACGTAAGCTGTCCGGCGGATCTCTACCCGCGGCGTGAAGATCTCCGCACGTTTGAGCGGGGGATTGGTTGCTTTGGTCTCGCATTTTGCGCTCGGGTTCGTTGTTCGTACCCCAACGTGGCATGACCCGGTACAAGCACCTATGGCAGTCCTTGGGTTGCCATAGTACAATGCATTGATAAGCCTAGAATATCTCAGCTTCGGTAAGCGCAAACTTCCTTCATCACTTCCTCCGGCAAAGGGTCAAAGGTGATCTTGGATGCCGGGAAGCCTTCGAGGCTGTGCAAGGAATAGCCACGTGTCTGCAAGCGCGCGACCGTGGCATTATATTCAGCGAAAAATTCAAACAGAGTGTCTTTATCATCTACGCGCGCTAAGAGTTTTTTGGCAAATTTCGTTTTCGACACTTGCAGTGGCCAGGCGGGATATTTCTTAAAAAAAATCAGAGGAAGAAAAGCGGCAACTGGTTCGAACTTTTTCCAGTAGGTTTGCAAAGTTCGTTCGCGACGATTAATTTTGAAATACCCTGATTCAGTCACTATTGCTTTGGCCATTGTTATGCCACCCGTCTGTTTGGGCTTTTTCGCATCTGGCTCGAAGCGCAGTGAAAAATCGATAAGGTGCGCGACTTTTTTCGCCTCGCGTCCTGCCGCTCGAAGCTCGTTGTCGAATTCTAGGGGATGAGGCAGGTAGCGAGCGCGGCCGAAGCTACCAAAACGAACAAACTTTTTGTCGAACAGATTCTTCCAATCACAGTTTGAACTGAGAACTTCAGCGGAAATATTGCCTTTTTCCTCCTTCAACTGCTGCTCAAGGTGTTCCATCAATTTGATAATAGCGAACATTCGAGCCTGGTGTATCTTAGGTTTTGACACACGGACGAGAAACGGCGAGGGCGATGAACTCTCATTATTCGTGTCCTCCTTATACGTGCTAGAGCACCCGTTGGCCAAACAGATAGCCCACGTGAAGCTCAAACAGCTTTATCGCTCGGAAATAACGATTTTTGGTATCGTCAACGACAAATTTCGCGGCTTTGGTCACGTTGAAAAGCATATGGGGTTTCCGTCATTCACAAGACGCCATGTCGCGCCGGTTTTCGACAGTCACACTATGGCTTTCTGTCCAACATTCGTGCCACCTGTTCAGCCGTTGTGGTAGCCAGGAGGCGCACAGGATCGGATTGCAAATGCGCATACCGCTGCGTCGTTGACGATTGTCGATGCCCGAGGATCGCTCCGGTCAGATACAGCGATGCGCCACCGTTGATGGCCTGCGACGCGAAGCTATGTCGAAGATCGTGAAGACGAACGGTCGGGAGATCAGCTCGGGTGCGGATATCGTTCCATACCTTCTGGATGCCGACGATCGGACCAGTTCCTCGGCTCGACGGAAAAACCCAGGTGCTAAACGCGGCCCGCTTGAGCTCGGCGATCAGTCGCATTGCTTGATCTCCCAAGGGCACGGTCCGAGGGCCTGTCTTGCTATACTCCAGCCGCAGCAGCCCCGCTTCGAGATCTACCTCGCTCCATCGCAATCGCGTGATTTCGGAGCGACGGCAGCCAGTCAGGGCGAGGAGGTTGATCGCGTCGACGAAAACATTAGCGCCGACGCCGCCGGCGTAAGATCGCAAAGCTTCACCCAGGCGGCTCCATTCATCAGTGGTCAAGAACCTGCCAGGGGCCTTGCCCTTTGAAGGCTTTACATTCCTTGTTGGGTTGGCATGCACCACACCCTTGCGGATCCCGAAAGTATAAACGGCGCTCAGCACGGCCAAAGCTCGCGCCGCGACCCCCTTGCCCCCTTTCACAATGGCTCGCGCTCGGTGTCCAACCTTCAGGTCGCAGTGGGTCGCGCCTCGGGTGACATCGGCAACGAAATTCACCACATGCGTTTCATCGAGGGCCTGGAGGTCGATCTGACCGATAAGGGGCTCGATATGACGGTTAATGTTCGACCGGTCAGAGTACCAGCTCGAGTCCCTTTTGTCTGGTTTGTAGGCCGGTCCCTCTTTGAGGTAGCTCGCGCATAACTCCCCGACCGTTAGCACGGGTGGCCGCAGTGATTGCTCTTCGCGCGCAATAGCCGGGTCGATCCCAGAAGCGGCAAGGCCGAGCAATCGGCGCGCATCGGTCCGTGCTTCTTCCACCGTAATGATGCCATGCCTGCCAATGGTATAGAAGCGTTGGCGCCCCCGGAATGAATACTTCAATACAAAAGAGGCATCTCGGCGTTGACGGCGAACGCCAAACCCGGTGAGATCGGCATCCCAGACGGTCTGCCCTGCCGCCAGCCCATCCACCAGCCGTTTTGTAATTTTCTGGCGTGTTCTTGTGTTTTGTTCAGTTGACATGCTATTCTGAGGCCAGGAGTTAGCCACCAACCAGCCGTTACGCTAGCTACAAATTAGCAACATGTCTAGCAACAATGACTGCAATTTACGGCTATAGATAGCTATAACTGTCGTTGCGATCCGCTCCTGTAAACCTAATGGCTTCAATAGATTACAATATAGGGATATAGCCAATGGTTCCTAGAAATAGACTTAGCTTAGCAATCGCACTGCAGAGGTCAGGGGTTCGATTCCCCTCAGCTCCACCACGGATTGTATAGATTCTGTAGAGTTTGGCTGAATTGCGTATAGACGCGGGTGTGGCGAGGGTTACAGGTGCAGTCGTGAATGTATTCCGCTCTCTTCCAGATAAATATGACACCTGCGTAGCGGCCTAACCCTTTGGTCTCCAGCCATAAAGTTTATGTTCCGTGCTGCGATGCTTTTGGTAACGCAGAGTTCCCTCTCACGCGATCAATCCTAAGGAGAACAAGAATGCGCGCATTCCCCCGTGCCAGTGCCCTGGCGGCAGTTGCCCTCGTGACCGCATTGGCCGGCGCCGCCGCAGCCGGTACACCCGCTCCGGCAACAGCCGAGACCGCCGGGAAAACCATCACTACACCCTCGGGCTTACAGATCACGGATAGCAAGATCGGCACCGGCGCCACGCCGCAGCCTGGTCAAACTGCCGTCGTGCACTATACGGGTTGGCTCTATGAAAACGGCGCCAAGGGTAAGAAGTTCGACAGTTCGCTCGACCGTGGGCAGCCGTTCGAGTTTCCCATCGGCCAGCATAGGGTCATCAGCGGTTGGGACGAGGGCGTCGCCACGATGAAGGTCGGCGGCAAGCGCACCCTCATCATCCCGCCCCAGCTCGGCTATGGCGCCCGCGGCGCCGGTGGCGTCATTCCCCCAAACGCCACCTTGATTTTCGACGTCGAATTGCTTGACGTGAAGAGCTAAATGTCTTCCCTCGGCCAGTTGCCGGAGGGTGTGCTGGCTTAGGGCACACGTCCCTTCCTTGCGAGAACGCTGTGCCAGCGGCCGTAGGAAAAGTAGATTACAAGGCCGATCGCCATCCAAATGACGAAGCGTTCCCAGGCAACAGCGGGGAGCTTTGACAAAAGCCACAGGGAGAACCCCATCCCGGCAAGCGGGATCCAGGGGACGAGGGGGGTGCGGAAGGTTCGCGGAACATCGGGACGGGTCCGCCGCAGCACGATCACCGCGAGGCAGATGATCGTAAAGGCCGAGAGCGTTCCGATGTTCACCAATTCGGCAACCTCCTTGATCGGGAAGAAACCCGCGACGAGGGCCGTAAGTCCGCCGGCAATCAGGGTCGGGCGGTGGGGGGTGCGGAATCGTGGATGCACCTGCGCAAACCACGCGGGCAGCAGCCCGTCACGGCTCATGGCGAACCAGATGCGGGCGCAGCCCAGCAGAAAGGCGAGCATGACGCTGGTGATGCCCGCCACAGCCGCCGCGGACACAAGCAGCGTCACCCAGGGCAGGCCAATCGCCATAAAAGCGGCGGCAACCGGAGCGGCGCTGTTCAGCGTGTCATAGCGGACGATGCCCGTCAGCACGAAAGACATCGCGATGTAGAGCACGAGAGAGACGGCGAGCGAGAGCAAAACCGCGCGGGGAAGCTGGTGCTGCGGGTCGCGCGCCTCTTCGGCGGCGGTGGTCAGGGTATCGTAGCCGAAGACCGCAAAGAAAACGACGGCGGCCCCCTCGGCGACGCCGCCGAAGCCGAAGGGCATAAAGGGATGCCAATTGGCTGTCTGCACATGCGGCAGACCGACGGCGATGACGAGGACGACCGCCGCGATCTTGATGATCACCATGGCCGTATTGAAGCGCGCACCCCATTCGATGCGCAGTGTCAGGAGGCCCGCGACCGCAAGGCTCCCCAGCATCGCGGGGAGATCCAGGACATGGCCTGGCCCTGTTCCCGCCGCCCCCATCGCAAAGCTCGGAAGCGTCATGCCAAGCTGGCCGAGCAGCGCTTGCAAATAGCCCGACCAGCCGATGGAAACCACGGCGACCACCAGCGCATATTCGAGCAGCAGATCCCAGCCGATAATCCACGCGACGAGTTCGCCAAGCACGGCGTATCCATAGGTGTAGGCGCTGCCGGCGACGGGGATCATCCCGGCAAACTCGGCGTAGGAAAGTGCGGCAGCCGCGCTGGCAACGCCTGCGATCACGAAGGACAGCGACACGGCCGGCCCCGCTTGTGTCGCCGCCACGACCCCTGTGAGCACAAAGATGCCCGCCCCGATGAGTCCGCCAAGGCCGATTGCGGTGAGCTGCCACAGCCCGAGCACGCGGCGAAATTGCCCCGCCCGGCCGATCTCGGATTGGAGTTGCTCGATGGATTTCGTGCGAAATAGCGCCTGCAGAGACATGGATTCCCCCGATCGAAGGCGTTGGCGCGGCACTGTAAAGATTCGGGAACTGGTGAGGCGATGACGGTCTGATCTTATCCAAAAAGTCTGCAACCTTTTGGGATCATGCTCTAAGAAGGCTGCGAGTCGAGGGGCAAATGCTCGCCCGGTATGGCGGGATCGCGATCGGGCGGCGCTGGCCGGTAAATCAGCCACGCGCTCAGCGCGATTAAGGCCGCGCAGCCGAGCAGCACAAAGGTGTTGCGGACATTTTGCACGACATTCACGAGATCAACATCAGAGACAGGCGCCCGCGTGCGCATAAAGTATGTGAGCAAGCCCGCGATTCCGAGCACCGCGGGCACTGTCTTCAAGAAGATTACCAAATCCATGAAGCATAATTCCGAAATAGCGAAGTCATGAACCAAGCTTTATCACGACTGCCCGGGAGATGCTCATACTTTTCGTTTTGTGGCGCGTCCAGATCACGCAGGATATGCGCTTTACGTTACACGATCTTTTGCATGCCGGTGACCGGCCCACCCAAAAGTGATCCCTTCTGAGGCATGGCTTTTGGCCGCGAGCGCGGCATCGCGATCACTCTCCGGCATCGTCTTTCACTGGAATTAAAGACGTCATGGCGCTGGCGTTCTGATGCCGGATCGCGGCGGCCACTTGGCTGGCACGACGATGCCAAATCCCTCAATGAAAAGCGCACACTAATCTATCAGAAAGCGGTTTTCCTGCCGTGTTCTTACGCAAACTGTGGCAAAAACGCATCGGATGGCGACAGAGTGCGTCGGATAACCACCGGAGATATTGCATTTATATTTTTGGGGCGCACTCTAGGTGCAGATAACAATCCGGTAGAGACTAAAAGGTTCCACGTCCGAATAAAAAAGCCCCTCATTAGATGATTGGGACTTGTCACCAGATCAAGTGGATTCTGGACGAAGACGTGTGCTCTTTTTTTACCGGCGAGGCCGCTGCGCTACTCACTAGAGCAGAGGCATGGGCATCCCTATGCGGTAGCGCATTAAGTTTAGTCGAGAAAGGGAAAACACTATGTTCAAAGCACATCCGGCAGTCTCGCGAATGGCCCTGGCGGCGGCCCTTCTCTGCTCTTCAGGGGCCACCTTCGCCGCGGATGTGAACCCGGCGCCGGCCCCGGCGCCCGACGAGTCGAACTTCTTCACGCGCCTTTACCATGCTTACGTCGACGAATGGGGCATGGCGACAGCACCGGTCGATCCCAACGCGCCTCCCGGCCCGCCGACCCGCCGCCCGCCGCCGTGGCCGCCGGCGCCGGAGAGTTCGCCGCCCATGCCATTCGCGGATTGGCCAATGGGTGGCAACGATTATATCGGCGAATCGGCGCCCAATGCAGTCGATAGCCCTCTGATGAAGGCGATCGGCAACGACAATGTGGTCGGCAAGACGCTGGAGGACGCGCATATACAGATTTATGGCTGGATCAACCCGGGCGGCAACGTGAGCACGGCGAAAACCGGCTACAATGGCAACTTCCCGGCGGCTTATGCCTATGTGCCCAATATCGTCCAGCTCGACCAGGCCGTGGTTTATGTGGAGCGTGTGCCTGATACGGTGCAGATGGACCATATCGACTGGGGCTTCCGCATAAGCGGGATCTATGGGGAAACCTACCGCTACACCACCGCCTACGGCCTCTTCAGCAACCAGTTATTATATGGCAACCATTTCTCCGGCTACGACATGCCGATGGTCTGGGGCGAAATCTATATCCCCTATGTGGCGCAAGGGTTGGAGTTCCGTTTCGGCCGCTACATTTCGGTGCCGGACACCGAGGCGCAGCTCGCTCCGAACAATTATATGTACTCGCACTCGATGACCTACGCGTTCGACAATTACACGAACGAGGGCCTCATCGGCACTCTCAAGCTGACTAAGAACTGGGCGGTGCAATTGGGCATTACCGTCGGCACGGAAACGACGCCGTGGAACGGAACACATGTCTCGCTGATCAATCCAGTGACCGGCTATCCAGGCTATCAAGGCTCGAGGGACCCCGGCTTTCAGCCGACCGGCACCGCTTGCGTGCAATATACAAGCGACACAAATGCGGACGCGGTTTATCTCTGTGCCGACGGTATCAACAACGGCGATTGGGGCTACAACAATCTGCAATGGCTAGGCGGCACCTATTATCACAAGTTCAACGACCAATGGCACATCACATTTGAATCCTGGTACATGTATGCGAGAAACGTTCCCGATGTGTCGCAGGGCTATGGGGCCACGGCCTTCGCTTATGTTCTCCCAACCAACCGTCCGAACGAAGCCCATTGCCCAAGCGGGGAGCTCTCGTGCACGGCGAAGACATATTCCATGGTTTCCTATCTGAACTACCAATTCTCTCCGTTGGACAATATTTCCTTGCGCGGAGAATTCATGGATGACATCGACGGCTGGCGCACCGGCACCGCGACGGCCTATAACAACTGGGCGATCGGCTGGCAGCATTGGTTCTCGCCTCAAGTCGAGGTCCGTCCCGAAGTCGCCTGGTACCATGCGCTGAATGCACCGGCCTTCGATAACGGCAACAAGCATGCCATCACGGTCGTTTCCGGGGACCTTATCTGGCACTTCTAGCCCCAGGATCCTCCCAAGCAAGACTGCGGCCGCCAAGCGCGGCCGCTGGGCTTTTTCAAAAATGTTCGCGGCCCGCTCACAAACCTGGCTGAAGCATAGGCGACGCGGCTATCCAGCTTAGTACGGCTATTCTCCGCCCGGTTCAAGTAAATCGCGAACGCCAGAAAGAAATAGCGGCCGCATTCGATTCATGCGCCAACGCCTAATTGGACTGCATTGTGGATCAGTACTTATTCAAATTGCCAGATAAATAATCGTAGTGTCGCACTTCAGCAACATAGCGGCGTTAGTTATGGTTTCTGAAAAGGATACGTAGCAGCGACACTTGACGCCCCCGTTCTGTTTCTGCACGCTGAGCAAGGTTAGACAAGCCAGGAAAGTCTAAAGACTCCCGCATCCAAATAAAGAAGCCGCTCATTTGATCGTCGGCAGTCATCGCCAAATCGAATGGAGTCTGGCCGAGACGCTTGGTCTGTTTTTACCGGCAAGGCCGCTGAGCTACGCGCGAGAGCAGGGCAATGGCATCCCAATGCGGTGGCGCATTAGGTTCAGTCGATCCAAGGGGAATACAATGTTCAAATCACATCCGGCGGTCTCTCGAATGGCCCTGGCGGCAGCCCTCTTCTGCTCTTCAGGGGCTGCCTTAGCCGCGGATGTGAACCCGGCCCCGGCGCCCGACGAGTCGAACTTCTTTACGCGCCTTTACCATGCCTATGCCGACGAGTGGGGCTTGGCATCAGCGCCGGTCGATCCGAATGCGCCTCCCGGCCCGCCGAGCCGCCGCCCGCCGCCCTGGCCGGCGCCGCCTGAGAGTACGCCGCCCATGCCCTTCGCGGATTGGCCGCAAGGCGGCGTCGACTATATCGGCGAATCGACGCCCAATGCGGTCGATAGCCCCCTGATGAAGGCGATCGGCACGGACAATATCGTCGGCAAGACTCTGTACGACGAGCATATCCAGATTTATGGCTGGATAGACCCGGGCGGCAATGTCAGCTCGGCGAAAACCGGCTACGGCGGCAACGCCCCGGCGGCCTATGGGTTTACGCCCAATATCGTCCAGCTCGACCAGGCCGTGCTTTATGTGGAGCGCATCCCCGACACGGTACAGATGGACCATATCGACTGGGGCTTTCGCGTTAGCGGGATCTATGGCGAAAACTACCGCTACACCACCGCCTATGGCGTCTTCAGCAACCAGTTTTTATACGGCAATCACTTCGCCGGCTACGACATGCCGATGGTCTATGGCGAAGTGTATATCCCCTATGTGGCGCAAGGGTTGGAGATCCGTGCCGGGCGCTATATCTCGTTGCCGGACATCGAGGCGCAGCTCGCGCCAAACAATTATACATACTCGCACTCGATGACTTACGCGCTCGACAATTACACGAACACCGGTCTCATTAGCACTCTCAAGCTGAACGAAAACTGGGAGGTGCAATTCGGCTTCAGCGGCGGCACGGAAACGGTGCCGTGGAACGTGACACATATCGCGCTCATCAATCCGCTGACCGGCTACCCTGGCTATCAAGGCGCGCGGGACCCTGGCGCACAGCCGACCTTCACCGGCTGCGTGCAATATGAAAGTAACAATGCCTGGGACAATATTTACCTCTGCGCCAATGGCATGAACAATGGCGACTGGGGCTACAACAATCTGCAATGGCTGGGCGGCACCTGGTACCATAAGTTCAATGACCAATGGCACATCTCGATTGAATCCTATTATATGTATGAGCGGAACGTTCCCAGCAAGTTGGAGGGCTATTCGAACACGGCCTTCGCCTATGTTCCGTATAACGCTCCGAACGAAGCCGTCTGCCCAACCGGGGAGCTCACCTGCACGGCGAAGGAATGGTCCTTTCTTTTCTACCTGAACTACCAATTCTCACCGTTGGACAATATTTCCTTGCGCGGAGAATGGTATGACGACATCAACGGCCAGCGCACCGGCACCGCGACAGCCTATAACAATTGGGCGATTAGCTGGCAGCATTGGTTGTCGCCGCAAGTCGAGCTGCGCCCCGAAGTCGCCTGGTACCACTCGCTGAACGCGCCGGCCTTCGACAATGGCACCAAACATTCCATCGCGATCGCCTCGGGTGACATTATCTGGCACTTCTAGCTAAGACCTGTTGAAGCAAGACCACCCGCCGCCAAGCGCGGCCGCTGGGCCTTATTTCAGAGGTGCGGCTCCACGGAGATTAGGATGGACACGCGGTGTGCATCGGCCGGTTCAATGGGCCGCCATCGTGGTCCGGCAATTGCTTATCCTATTTACGGGGTGCTACAGTGATCCCGGTCCTTCCCCTGAAAGGGGCGCCATTTTCCCCGCGCCTTTTTTATTCCGGATGGCTTGAATTTATATGCTTGATCTGCAAGCCGTCGCACGTGCGAAGCCCGCGTTATACCAATCATTCTAGCCCGAACCCATGGAACCCGACGCGATGAAACCTGATGACATGGAGCCCGACGTCATCGAGCCGGACGCCATCGAGCCCGACGCCATGGAACCCGAGGTGAAACACGCGCGGGCGACTCCAAGAAGAGTGTTCAGCGTGCCGCGCCGGGTGCAATTCACGCTCCTTATCATCATCGTGGGCGGCACCCTGGGGCTCTGGTTGATCGGTCCGTTCCGCGCGGCGAAGGTGGAGACATCGACCGATACAGCGGAGTCCTCCGAGGCCGCCGGGTACCAGCTTACACCCCAGCAATGGGCGACGATGCGGACAGCGAAGGTTGAGGAGATGGAGTTTCTGCCGCAGCGCCAGGCTGAAGGGAAGATTGCGGTCGACGAGCATCTCGCCACCGCTGTCTACCCTCCCTATAATGGCCGGGTGACCTCTGTGTTTGTCCACACTGGCGACACTGTCAAGCAGGGGCAGCCGTTGTTCCGGTTGGACTCGACCGATCTCGTGCAGGCGATCAACAATGTCGTCGTGGGGAAGGCGGCTTTGGCGAAAGCGCAGTCGCAGCTCAACCTGACGAAGACGGCCGAGGATCGCGCCCACCAATTATATCTCGCCAAGGGGGGCGCCTTGAAAGACTGGCAGCAGGCCCAGGCTGATCTGACGGCGGCGCAGAACGACCTGAAATCCGCCGAGATCGGGCTCACGGCCGCTCAGGACCAGCTACGCATCATTCGCGTTCAATCCGGAGAGACGGACACGGACTCGATGACGCGGACCTCTCCCGATCTGAATGTACTGGCTCCGATCAGCGGCGAGGTGCTGATGCGCAAGCTCGGGGTCGGGCAATATATCAGCCAGGGCGCGACCGATCCCATTATGTTGATCGGCGATCTGTCGAGCGTCTGGCTCGTCGCCAATGTGCGCGAGACCGATGCGCCTTTCGTGCGTGTCGGCCAGTCGGTGGAAGTGCGCGTGACCGCCTATCCCGACAAGGTCTTCAAGGCAAAGCTAACCTTCGTCGCGCCTATGGTCGACCCCAATACGCATCGATTGCCGATCCGCGCTGAGGTGCCGAATGGCGAAGGCTTGCTGAAGCCGGAGATGTGGGCTGATTTCCGCATCGCGACAGGTGTCGGCCGCAAGAGCCTTGCGGTGCCGGCGCGGGCCATCGTCTTCGAAGGCGACAGCGAGCGGGTCTGGGTTACCGACAAGAATCATTATCTCACGTCGCGCGAAATCAAGACAGGGATCATAAATGGGCCGAATGTCGAGGTTCTTTCGGGGCTGTCGGCGGGCGATGAAGTGATCACTCAGGGCAGCATTTTCATCGATCGCGCCGCAGCCGGGGATTGACGGCGCTGGACCCGCCCGGGCAGCCGGGCCAAGGAATTCGGACAAGAGGCCGACATGGATCGCGTAATTGCCTTTGCCCTGAGACGCCGCGTCCTCGTCGTCGTGATGCTTCTAGCCGTCCTCGTGGCGGGCGGTGTCAGCTTCGCCAATCTCAATATCGAAGCCTATCCGGATCCGGTACCTCCGCTCGTCGATGTGGTGACGCAATGGCCCGGCCAGTCGGCCGAGGAAATCGAGCGCTATGTCACGATCCCTATCGAAATCGCGCTCGCCAGCATCCCGCATGTCACCGCGGTACGGACCAGCTCGTTGTTCGGCCTGTCGGACGTAAAAGTGCAATTTACCTATGACTATACTTATGAGGAAGCCGAGCAGAAGGTCCTGAATCACCTGTCGCAGCTTTCGCCCCTGCCCGGCAATATTACGCCCGGGATCTCTCCCGCAAGCCCAACCGGCGAGATCTACCGCTACCGCCTGGTAGGTCCGCCCGGCTTCAGCCTGACCGATCTCAAGACGCTTCAGGACTGGGTGATCGAGCGGCGCTTCCGGGCCGTGCCAGGTATCATCGACATCACTGGCTGGGGCGGCCGGACCAAGACTTATAATGTCACGGTCAATCTCGCCAAGCTGCAAAGCTATGGCCTGACACTGACCCAGGTCTTGCAGGCGCTAAACAACAGCAACATCAATGTCGGCGGCCAGATACTCGATATCGGTCCACAGGCGGCGGTGGTGCGCGGCGTGGGGCTGGTCCGCTCGATGAGCGACATCGCCAACACCGTTGTCACGCAGAACAACAATGTTCCCGTGCTGATCAGCGATGTCGCCACGGTCAGCGTCGGGCATGTGCCGCGCCTCGGGATTGCGGGGCAGGACAATGAAGACGATATCGTCCAGGGGATCGTGCTGATGCGGCGCGGCTCGGAGACCTTGCCGACCTTGAAACGGCTCGAGGCGGAAGTCGCGAAAATGAATACCTCGGGCATTTTGCCGCCCGGAGTTCACCTGGTGCCCTATTACGACCGGACCGACTTGATCGATGTCACGACCCACACGGTGCTGCACAATATCGTTTCAGGCATCATCCTGATCTTTATGGTGATGTGGATCTTTCTCGGCAATTTGCGCAGCGCCATCGTGGTCGCGATGACAATCCCCTTCGCCCTATCATTCGCGCTGATCGTCATGACGGCACGTGGCGAATCGGCGAACCTCTTATCCGTGGGCGCGATCGATTTCGGGCTGATCGTGGATTGTTCTGTGCTGATGGTGGAAAATATCTACCGCCATCTGGTCGAGTTGGGGCGAGGAGAGGATCGAAGGCCTGGCTCGGTAGGGTGGGAACTCGACCGGGTCGCGGACACGCTCCCGGGACTGCCAATCCGCATGGCAGTCATCCACGCCGCCGGCAACGAGGTCGGCACGTCGATCTTTTTCTCGGTCGCCATCATTGTTGCTGCGTTCGTGCCGTTGTTCGGTCTCGGCGGGATCGAGGGGCATATCTTCTCGCCGATGGCGAAAACCTATGCTTATGCCTTGATCGGCGCTTTGATCGCGACTTTTACGGTCTCTCCGGCTCTTTCAGCCCTGCTGCTGCCGGAGGAACTCGAGGAGAAGGAGACGATTGTCGTGCGCCTGCTTCACAAGGCCTACAGCCCCATCCTGCGTGTTGCGGTCGCAAACCGGGTGCTGACGCTTGGTGTCGGCGTGTTGCTGGTTCTGCTGAGCATTCTGGCCGGCCGCGCGCTGCAACTCGAGTTTCTACCCAAACTCGAAGAAGGTAATCTGTGGATTCGCGCGACCATGCCGATCTCCATCTCTCTCGAAGAGGGCAATGGCTACGTCAACCGGATGCGCGCCATCATCAAGAGCTTTCCGGAAGTCATCACCGTGGTGTCGCAGCATGGAAGGCCGGATGACGGCACGGATACTGCTGGTTTCTACAATGGCGAATTCTACGTGCCGCTAAAGCCGCCCTCCGAATGGCCGAAAGGCGTTACCAAGGAGGAGCTCACGAAGGACGTCGTCGACAAGTTGCAGGCGGAATTCCCCGGAGTCGACTTCAACGCCTCGCAGAATATTCAAGACAATGTCGAGGAAGCTGCGTCCGGCGTGAAAGGCGAGAATTCGGTCAAGCTGTTCGGTACTGACCTGAAGCAGATGAACGTCACCGCTAATAAGATCAAGGACGTCCTGAAAACCGTCAAAGGGATCACCGACCTTGCTGTTTTGACGACGCTTGGCCAGCCGTCAGTGACGGTTACCGTCGATCGTCACAAGGCGGCGCGCTACGGGCTCATGGCTGGCGACATCAATGCGACAGTTCAGGCCGCGATCGGCGGTCAGACCGCAGGCGACCTCTATGAGGAGGGGAGCGACCGGCATTTTCCGATGATGGTGCGTCTCTCGCCGAACCAGCGGCAGGATCTCGATTCCATTCGCAACATCACGGTTGGAGCGCAGGGTCC
>Ga0187890_10001127_pt1 | contig 19410 bp, 19 predicted proteins | sample June2016WEW_21_1_FD_133005 | JGI IMG/M metagenome (GOLD analysis project Ga0187890, IMG submission 133005) | Peatland microbial communities from SPRUCE experiment site at the Marcell Experimental Forest, Minnesota, USA - June2016WEW_21_10 | ecosystem: Environmental > Terrestrial > Soil >... | reverse complement strand
TCCGATGGCGATGAAGACGACTTTGCGCGCCGGATTCGCGCGCGCAATTTTCAGCGCTTCCAGCGGCGAATACACCACGCGCACATCCGCGCCGCGCGCCTTCGCATTCAGCAGATCGGATCCCGAGCCGGAGCCCGGCACGCGCAGCATGTCGCCGTAAGATACCAACGTAACGTCCGGCCGCGCCGCAAGCTGCAGCGCGCGATCGATCGTCTCCAGCGGAGTGACGCACACCGGACACCCCGGCCCGTGCACAAGTTCCACTTCGGTGGGCAGCAGTTCGTCCAGGCCGTAACGCATGATCGTATGCGTCTGCCCGCCGCAAATTTCCATCAGCACCCAGCGCCGCGTGGCGCGCTCGCGAATCTCTGCGGCCAGCGCGTGTGCGATGCGCGCGTCGCGGTATTCGTCGAGATACTTCAAGCCGCGCCTCCCGGCGTGCCGTCATCCGGCGGCGGCAGTTCGGCTTCCAGCAGCCCCATGGCCTCAAGCGCTTCGAAGGTTCGCTCCGCCTCTTCGCGATCCACGCGGCTGATCGCGAAACCCACGTGCACCACGACGTAATCTCCCGCCTGCGCCTCTGGCACAAAATCCAGGCACACTGTGCGCACGGTCCCGCCAAATTCCACGCGCCCCGAGCGCGATCCGTTATCTTCGGTTGTGTCTAGGACCTTACCGGGAATTGCCAGGCACATAACGCTCTCCAGGGCCCCGTGGCGCTTTCAATTGAAGCCTATACCTGCATTGGTGAATGCACAAGTTAACCGCCACAAACGCATCAGAACCAATTATGCCCGATTTACGCGGGAATATCGTCGGCACCCGTCACATTGAATTGTGACTGCAATCACAACATTCGCCGAGACCGTGTGCTATCGTGAGAACGGTAGAACGGCTCGGACGAAGTGGTGAAGTCTTCGGCGTCCGGACCGAGAGCCGCGCAGCGCCTCCCTGGCCCGCGCGGGAGGAGAGCGTGGCAACCTACACAGCAAACCCGCCCCTGCCATCCGACGACAAACGATGGCGGATCGTTAACGGCACGATGCGTCGCCACGGTTTTTCGCGCGACGCCCTAATCGAGACCCTGCACACCGTACAGCAATCGTTCGGTTACCTCGACGAAGAATCGCTCAAGTTTGTTGCCGAATCGCTGCGCGTCCCGCTCAGCCGCGCCTTCGGCGTGGCCACCTTCTATCATTTCTTCAGCCTGAAACCTCCCGGCGAGCACACATGCTTGATTTGCACCGGCACTGCTTGCTACATCAAAGGCGCCGGGCAATTGGTGGCGCGCGCTGAGAAATTCCTCAAGGTGAAATCCGGTGAAACCACGCCGGACGGCAAAGTCTCTTTGCTCACGGCTCGCTGCCTCGGGTCGTGCAGCCTGGCGCCGGTCGCCGTGATGGATGGCGAGCTGGCTGCCAATGCCAGCGGAGAAGATATGCAAGCACAACTGCAGGTATGGGTGCCGGCATGAACCTCGAAGAACTGCAACAGATCGCGGACGAAGCCAAGCTGGCACGCGAAGCCGCACAGCGCGAAATTCACGTCTGCGTGGCCGCCGGCTGCCTTTCGCTGCACAGCGACAGGCTGAAAGAAGCGCTGGACAAGGAAGTGGCCGCCACGGGTTCCACGTGCAAAGTGAAAGGCACGGGCTGCATGGGATTGTGTTCCGCTGGCCCGTTGGTGGCTGTTGAGCCGGATGGCTTGCTCTACCAGCACGTCAGCGCGAACGAAGCGCCCGCATTGATTTCCGGATTGGGCGGCGATGCGCTGCGCGATCATATTTGCTCGCGCGAGCAGCCGTTCTTCAAGCGCCAGGTAAACATCGTCCTCGAAAATTCCGGGCGCATCGATCCTGAAAAAATTGAAGACTACATCGGCGTCGGCGGCTATCAGGCGCTGCTGCACGTCGTCACCGAACTGAAACCTGCGGAAGTGATCAAGGAAGTCGCGCAGAGCGGCCTGCGTGGCCGCGGCGGAGCAGGCTATCCCACAGGCTTGAAGTGGGAAACGGTCTCGAAGGCCGGATCCGGATCGAAATACGTGATCTGCAACGCCGATGAAGGCGATCCCGGCGCGTTCATGGATCGCAGCGTGCTCGAAAGCGATCCGCAGCGCGTGCTCGAAGGAATGATCATCGCGGCGTATGCCGTAGGCGCAAATCACGGATACATCTACGTGCGCGCCGAATATCCACTCGCCGTCAAACGCCTGGGCACTTCCATCCGCGACGCACGGCGTACCGGATTCCTCGGCAACAGTATTTGCGGCACCACATTCAATTTCGATATTGAGCTGCGGCTCGGCGCCGGCGCGTTCGTCTGCGGCGAAGAAACCGCGCTGATCGCATCGATCGAAGGACGCCGCGGATCGCCGCGTCCGCGCCCGCCTTATCCGGCCCAGTCCGGCCTAAATGACCTGCCGACCTTGATCAACAACGTCGAGACGTTCGCCAACATTCCAGCGATCCTGCGCAACGGCGGCGCGTGGTACGCGAAAATGGGCACGGCCAAGAGCAAAGGCACAAAGGTTTTCGCACTGACCGGCAAAGTGCAGAACACCGGCCTGATCGAGGTGCCGATCGGCATGACGCTGCGCGAAATCATTTTCGATATCGGCGGCGGCGTGCCGGAAGGCCGAAAATTCAAAGCCGTCCAGACCGGCGGCCCTTCGGGCGGCTGCATACCCGAACAATTCCTGGACATTCCCGTCGATTACGATTCGCTCGTGCAACTGGGCTCCATCATGGGATCGGGCGGAATGATCGTGATGGACGACACTTCCTGCATGGTGAACGTCGCGCGATACTTCATGGAATTCTGCATGACGGAATCCTGCGGCAAATGCATCCCCTGCCGCGCAGGAACCGCGCAGATGTACGAGTTGCTCACGCGCATCAGCCAAGGCACCGGAACGCATCGCGATTTAGACCTGCTCGTGGACTTGTGCGACATGGTGAAATTCACCAGTCTGTGCGGGCTCGGGCAATCGGCCCCCAATCCGGCGCTGAGCACGCTGAAATATTTTAAGGACGAATACCTCGAACACATCGATTCGCACCGCTGCCCCGCCGGCGTCTGTGAAATCAGCGCGACTGCGGAGGTGGCATCGTGAGCCCAGCCGCTGACGTCAAAACCCTGATCATCGACGGCACGGACATCAGCGCGCGCGCCGACCAGACGATCCTCGAAGCCGCAAACGAACACAACATCCGCATTCCCACGCTCTGCCATCTCGGCGGACTCTCTGACGTTGGCGCGTGCCGCTTGTGTCTGGTGGAAATCAAGGGTAACAACCGCCTGCTGCCCGCCTGCGTCACGAAAGTGGCGGAAGGCATGGAAGTCACCACCGAAACCGAGCGCCTTTCTAAATATCGCCGGATGATTTTGGAACTGCTGTTTGCGGAGCGCAATCACGTCTGCTCGATTTGCGTGGCGAATGGAGCCTGCCAGCTTCAGAGCCTCGCGCAATCCCAAGGAATGACGCATGTGGAATTTCCGTATCGCTTCCCGCGCCTTTCCATGGATGCCACGCACGAGCGTTTCGCAATCGACCACAATCGCTGCATCCTCTGCACGCGTTGCGTGCGCGTCTGCAGCGAAATTGAAGGCGCACACACCTGGGACGTTATGGGCCGCGGCGTACAAGCCCTCATCATCAGCGATCTGAATCAGCCGTGGGGCACTTCGGAGACGTGCACGAGTTGCGGCAAATGCGTGCAGGTGTGTCCGACAGGCGCGCTGTTCGATAAGGGGAAGGTCGGAAGCAAAACCCTGAAGAATCCGGACTTCCTGCCCTACCTGAACATGATGAGGGATCGTCAATCGTGAACAAAATCAAACTCGCTACCGTTTGGCTGGATGGTTGCTCCGGGTGTCACATGTCCGTGCTCGATATGGACGAGCGCCTTGTGGATTTGAGCGCGCAATTCGATCTGGTTTATAGCCCGCTCGTCGATATGAAGGTCTTTCCCGAAGGTGTTGACGTGGCGCTTATCGAAGGCGCCGTGAGCAGCGAAGAAGATCTGCACAAAATCCGCATGATCCGCGCCAGAACGAAAATTCTGGTGTCTCTTGGCGATTGCGCCGTCACTGGCAACGTTCCGGCAATGCGCAATATTTGGACCGTGGATTCCATTTTCCGGCGCGCCTATTGGGACAACGCCACCACGCAACAGCAGATTCCATCCGTGGCCCTGCCCAAGCTGCTCGCGCGCTCGCGCCCGGTGCACGAAGTTGTGGAAGTGGATTTGTTCGTTCCCGGCTGCCCGCCTTCGGCGGACACGATCTACACCGTGCTGGTGGAATTGCTGGCCGGACGAATGCCGGACGTCGCCAGTTTGACGCGCTTTGGAAAGTAGGAGAGGCCTGTGGGGCAGAAAATCGTCATCGATCCGGTTACGCGCCTGGAAGGGCACGGCAAGATCACCTTGCAGTTGGACGACCAAGGTGAAGTTTCCGAAGCCTATTTTCATGTGACGCAGCTGCGCGGCTTCGAAAAATTCTGCGAAGGGCGCCCATTTTACGAAATGCCCAACTTAATGGCGCGCATTTGCGGAATCTGCCCGGTCAGCCATCTGATCGCCTCCGCCAAAGCCTGCGACGCGCTCTTGGCCGTTCGTATTCCGCCCGTCGCCAAGCGGCTGCGCCAGATGATGAATCTCGCGCAGATCGTTCAATCGCACGCACTCAGCTTTTTTTACCTTTCGTCGCCGGATCTGCTTCTGGGCATGGACTCGGAGGTTGCCAAGCGCAATCTTTTCGGCGTGATGGAAGCCAATCCGGAGCTGGGCCTCGGCGGCGTACGGCTGCGGCAGTTTGGTCAGCAGATTATCGAACTCCTCGGCGGCAAAAGAATTCATCCCGGTTGGATCGTGCCGGGCGGCGTGAATGAGCCGCTTTCCGCCGATAAGCGCGACCGCATTCTGAAAATGGTTCCCGAAGCCCTGGCGGCCACGCGCCAATCGCTCACATGGTTCAAGCGCATCATCGAAAACCATCGCGAGGAAATCCGCACATTCGCCAATTTTCCGTCGCTGTTCATGGGCCTCGTCTCGCCTGACGAACGGCTGGCATTTTATGAAGGGGATATCCGCTTCACCGACGCGCGCGGAAAAATCCTGGCCGATAAACTCGATCCCGCGCGCTACTCCGACTACATCGGCGAGGCCGTCGAGCCCTACTCGTACATGAAATTCCCCTATTACAAGCCGATGGGCTATCCCAAGGGGATTTATCGCGTCGGACCACTCGCGCGCCTCAATCTCGTCGATCGTTGCGGCACTCCGCTGGCCGATCAGGAATGCGCGGAATTCCGCCAGCTCGAACGCGGCGCTGTGCTCAGTTCCTTCCACTATCACTACGCGCGGCTGATCGAAATTCTCTTCTCCATCGAGCGCATCGAAACGATTCTGAACGAGCCGGACATTCTCAGCCCGCACATCCGCGCATCCGCGTCTCTAAACGAGCTCGAGGGTGTCGGCGTGGCCGAAGCGCCGCGCGGCACCCTGATTCACCACTATCACGTGAACGAAGAAGGCCTGATGACTTCCGCGAACTTGATCATCGCCACAGGCCACAACAATCTGGCGATGAACCGCGGCATTCTGCAAGCCGCAAAACATTTCGTGCGCGGCAAGGAACTGAACGAAGGAATGCTCAATCGCGTCGAGGCCGTGATCCGCTGCTTCGATCCGTGCTTAAGCTGCTCGACGCACGCGATGGGCAAAATGCCGTTGATCGTGGAATTGCGTGCGCCGGATGGCGCGCTGCTCAACGAGTTGCGGAGAAACTGATGGCCCACGCGCTGATCCTCGCGTGTGGCAATCCGCTTCGCGGCGATGACGCCGTCGCCTTGCAAATCGCGGACACGCTGCAAATCGGCCACTCGTGGCCGGACATGAAAGTCGAAGCCGCGCACCAACTCTTGCCCGAGATGGCTGAAGCAATCAGTGAAGCCGAGATTGTCATCTTCATCGACGCCTCCGCCACCGCGGCGCCCGGCTCCGTTCTCTTCGAGCCGATTCTCCCTTCGCACCTAACCCCCGAAACGTTCACGCACGACCTCAATCCGCGCGCCTTACTCGCGCTCGCGCAAGCGCTTTACGGAAAATCGCCCGCGCACGCATTCACGCTGAACGTCGGCGCCGAATCCTTCGAGTTGCGCGAAGGCCTCTCAGAAACCGTGAGCGCTTCCATCCCCGAAGCCGTCCACACGATCCTCGAGTACCTCACGCACCATTTCTCGCTCGCAAGATACAAGACTCCCACATTGATCGCCTGAGCTAGTCAGCTCTTTCAGTTTGGCAGGCCTTGCCTGCCGGACGGTTGCTCCTTCACGAGAAACGGGCTATAAATCAGGCCGAAGGGGCGGTGACAACCATCCAGCTTTGATCAGAACCCTAAGTCGGCTCCCTGTGAGACATGCCAGGGCATGCCCTAAAGCCGCTGGTCCGTGGATGACGAAAACGCACGCCCCTCTGCCTTTTTCCGGGTTCCAGTAATGCTCGAAAATGGATCCCTTCTTGAATATTCACGCCTGGACGTTCGAATCATCTTGATCGTCTCTGCGAGCCGAAAGGAACGATAACCATGAAACTCTGGATGCGGCGTGGCTTGCCCCTTCTCGCGTGCTTGTGTGCCGGCTTGCTTGCTTCGATCGCGACACGCGCCGATCAAAACAAGAACTTCCGCGTCGCGGTCTACATTCCGATCGACCTCGTGCAGCGTATGAAGGACCCGCTTTGGCTCCAGACGTCTTGGGATACGATCAACAGTCAAGTGAAGGTCGACAAGGTTTACATCGAGACGTATCGCAGCGGACGGACGGCGGACGAGCAACTCATCGAGCAGGTCAAGAAATTCTTCACCGACCGTGGCGTTGCAGTGGCTGGCGGTATTGCCTTCACGTTAGACGAGAGCCAGCAGTTCCAGACCTTCTCCTATACCGATCCGAAGCAGCGCGATTTCGTCAAGCAGGTCTCGGAGATGACCGCGCGGCACTTTGACGAAATTATTCTGGACGACTTCTTCTTCAATATGACCAAAACGGACGCGGATATCGCCGCGAAGGGCGCCAAGAGCTGGACGCAATTTCGGCTGGATTTGATGGACGAAGTCTCCCGGGATTTAGTCGTTGGGCCCGCGAAGGCTGTAAACCCACACGTGAAATTCATCATCAAATTTCCCAATTGGTATGAGCATTTCCAAGCACTCGGTTACGACCTCGATCAGGAACCGAAGATTTTCGACGCCATCTACACAGGAACTGAAACCCGCGATCCCGTCGTCACAGACCAAAACCTGCAACAATACGAAAGCTATCAAATCTTCCGCTATCTCGAAAATATCAAGCCGGGCGGGAACGATGGCGGCTGGGTGGACACATTCAGCGTGCTTTACATCGACCGATACGCCGAACAGCTCTGGGACACGATGTTCGCCAAGGCGCCGGAAATCATGCTCTTCAACTGGTTCGCGCTGCTGCAACCGGTTCGCCCCGGCAACCGCGATGCATGGAGCGGAGAAAAGACGAGTTTCGATTACGACGAGATGCTGGCCGGTTTTCATCCTTCCCCGGCCCATCCGCAACCCACAATGGCTCGTGTGGCGGGCTATTCCCTCGGACAGGTGGACTCTTTCCTGGGTGAGTTGGGAAAACCCGTCGGCCTGAAGAGTTACAAGCCCTTCCAATCCACGGGTGAGGATTTTCTGCACAACTATCTGGGCATGATCGGAATACCCATCGATCTCTATCCTTACTTCCCGACCGATGCGAATGTGGTCTTGCTCACTCAGTCGGCGAGCTTCGATCCGGACATTGTGAACAAGATCAAAGCGCAGCTTCAGGCCGGAAAAAATGTCGTGATCACGTCGGGCTTGCTGCGCGCCTTGCAGGGAAAAGGCATTGAGGACATCGCAGAACTCAAGTATACGGACGAGAACGTAGCCGTCCGCGAGTTTGCTCTCGCGTTCGGCGCCGGAACGGCACAGAGCGTGAGTGAATCCTCAAGCTCTGCAATCCTGTTCCCTGAGATCCGCTTCATCACCAACGACGCTTGGGCGTTGGTTCGCGGCATGGCCAATGGCAATGGCTTCCCCATCCTGCTCATGGATCGATATTCCAAGGGCACGCTTTACGTTCTGACAATTCCCGAGAACTTCAACGATTTGTACCAACTACCTGCGCCGGTACTGTCCGCCATCAAGGATTACATTCTGGCGGACTCTCCGGTTCGCCTGGACGCCCCAAGCCAAGTGAGTTTGTTCCTCTACGACAACAACACTTTTGTCGTCGAGTCATTTCTGGACAAGGACGCCAGTGTGTCGGTCTCGGTGACGGGAGATTTTTCGAGCCTGAAAAACTTAGTGACGGGAGAAGTGGTCCAGGGCCAACCAGTCCCTCTCAACCCTCGGCAGAAAACTCCAGCCGGCGGCCAGAGAATCCGTTTTCAGCTCACCGTGAAACCCCACAGCTATCTGGCGTTTGCCGAGCAGAAGTAGCACCGCGACGCCTACCCTTTATTTCTTACTCCGCTTGCCAATACCATTGGATCGCTTGACGGGTTCAGTCCGCGCCGTTTTTCCTGTATCCCGGAGGGAGCTTCCTGATTTCCCATGCGCTACTTGCGAATACTGGAAGGCCTTGGCCGAGTATTCCATGGCCTGTTTCGATAGCTCGTGTCCGGTCCGGTGATCTTCGTGGTCCTGATGCGCCGCAGCGACACGGTGGGCATGCGCGGCAAGATCGTGGAATTCGGCGGCTCTTTGGTGCCAGTCGTTTCGGCCCTGCCTGCCTCGATTTTCCATGAGTCACTCCCCCATCAGATCAAGCTGAATTGTACCATGCTGAAATCGCTGGTCCCGTGTTGCTCACGTTCCAGCCTTAAGCAGTGGACTTCCGCGCCGGCCGGTCCTCAACCGCTCAGGAAGAAGGCAGACGCCCGTTGCCGTCTTTTCGAGGTCGGACTGGGGTCGATGCATCCCAGAAATCCATGCCGCTGCCGAGGTTTCTTGGGTTTCGGAGTCTGTTCGCGTTTCGCTGCTTGCTTCAGAGCCTCGAGATACCAGCTGAAGCCGCGCGGAAAAATTCGTCAATAATCGGCAGGTAAGCCCCGCAGTTGCTCCATCGTGAGCACCGGCCCCTCTTTGCAGACGTACAGCGAGCCCACATTGCACCGCCCGCATTTGCCGATGCCACACTTCATACGGTTTTCAATGCTGGTGTAAACCGAAGACGGCTTGACCCCCATCTTGTCCAGAATCGGCAGCGTATTCTTGATCATGATCGGCGGCCCGATCACGAGAACGACGGGATCTTTCGATTTGATGAGCGCGCGCTCGAACACGTACGGCACAAAGTCGATCTCGCCCTTCCAATCTGCTGTTTCGCCGCCCGGATCAACGCAACGGATGACGCGCACGCGGTCGCGCTTGGCCCATTCGTCCAACTCGTCCACGAAAACGAGGTCGGCGACGGTGCGCGCGCCATAAACGACATGGATATCCCCGTAATCGGCGCGGTTTTCGAGCGCGTACCACACGGCGCAGCGAATCGGCGGCATCGCGATACCGCCGCCCAGAAAGATCAAGTCGTGGCCCTTCCATGCCTCCACCGGATAGCCGTTGCCGTACGGTCCGCGGAAACCGATTACGTCCTTCTCTTCGATTTTCCACAACGCTTCCGTCACGCGCCCAACTTTACGGAAACAAAATTCGATATGGTCATTCCAGTTTGAGCTTGAGCAAATGTTGAACGTGGATTCGCCATAGCCGAAGGCCGAAAAAATGCCGAATTGCCCCACTCGGAATGAGAACTTGCGCGCCCGTTCCGGATCGAGAAAACGTAACGAGACCGCCTTCACATCTGGCGTCTGCCGGCGGACCGCCGTGACTTCCATCAAATCCGGCGTGTAAACGTTATCCATGATCGATCTCAATGGCGACGCTCAACACGCCGAGCCCGATCGGGCAATTACGCGTGCAATTGCCGCATCCGGTGCACAGAATGTCGCCGAACTTTTCCGGGTAGATCGCGAACTTGTGCAGGATACGCTGGCGCTGGCGCGCGTGTTGCGCGGAACGTGGATTGTGGCCGGAAGCGTGCACCGTGAACGTCGCGAATTGGCACGAATCCCAGCTCCGCACACGCGCGTTGCCGGCTGCGGGCCCGGCGTCCAAGATGTCGAAGCAATGGCACGTGGGGCATGTGAAAGCGCACGTGCCGCAACCCATGCAAGTGAGCGAGTGTTCCTGCCAGAACGGATCCTCGAAATGGTCGGTGACGAACGTGCGAATCTTCTTGGAGTCAAATTTCTTTTCGGGACCCGGCGGAACGTTTCCAATCTGATCCGATTTCTCTGTCTTGCCGCTGAAAAGAGCGCGGCCTTTGTCCGTAAGACATCGGACTTCACAGCGGCCGCCGCCCAAATCGAATAGCATCGCGTCCGAACCACGTTCCGAGGCCGGACCCAGCCCAACGGACGTGCAGAAGCAGCTCTCGTCATGAGTGCTGCAGGCCAGCGTGACCACTGTTGTTGCTGCTCGCCGCCGGTTATACATCTCGTCCTTGAAGTCCCAGTTGAACACATGGTCCAAGATCGGCAACGCGGCGGCGTCACACGGCCGCGCGGCGATCAATATCGTCTCTACGCGCTCCTGCGTATCGCTTTCGATCAACTCAATGCTGTTGCCCTGCACTCGGTACCCATAGAGCTTCTCCGCCTTCGGGAAAAGAAACTCCTTGATGGAGTTGGACGGGCGCTGAACGCCTTCAAACAGCAAGTCGTCGCCGGAACGCAAGGCCCGATACTGCACGAGGCCGGGCTTGATCCGGACGGGACCCGCAACCGTTTTGCCGGCGGCGAGCCACTCGGCGGCCAGTGTGCGAAGCCCGGCTTGAGAGATGCTCTCGCTCACCGGATGAAGTCCTCCTTATCCTGGAGAGCGTACGATCCGATCACCTCATCCGCCTTCGGATCGATGCCGGCTTCAAAGACGAAATTCTTCTGGGCGGCAATGTGGAGCGAGACATTGAGCAGAGCGAGATCGATACCCGCGGGGCAGGCTCGCGAGCATTCGCCGCAACCTATGCAACGCCCCGCCAGATGAAACGCGCGGGCGATCTGCCAGGCAAAGTTTCCTTTCGTGCTCGGCGCAGGGTCAATCTCAATCGGCCTGTTCCGATCGACAATACAGCGCTCGCAATAACACATGGGACATACCTGGCGGCAGGCGTAGCACTTCACGCAGCGCTCGAACTCACTCGTCCAGAAAGCCATTCGCTGCGCCGGGGGCATCGCCATCAGCGTCGCAAAGCGGTTTGGCGAAGGGCTAGGCGGGGGTTCCGGCCCCGCAGGCTGTCCAAGCGATACGTCTGCAAAACGGGGAGTTCGCGCCTGGCATGTAGCACACTTCGGTTCGCCTACACCTTCGCACGCCATGCCGACTGCATAAATGTCCTGGCGTTCGAGCTGCGATTCCTTCTCCAGCACAACGAGCGATTTTTCGTCGCAAGGCTTTACCACGATCGCCGGTTTCCCAAGCGCCTTGATTTCTTTTCGCTTCAGGTACGCGGTGAGATTCGCGTAGCAGTGGTTGTTCCAAACCAGCCGATCCGCGTCCTCCGGCTTCGTGACCACGATCGGACCGCTGACACCGTATCCGATCACGACTTTCACCGCGTTCTCGGCCAGTAATTTGCGGCAATGCTCGCGCAGATCGTTTTGCGCGGCGAAACTCCTCAGTCCGTTCCTGTTGTTCACCGGTGACGGCACATCCTTGAATGTACCGGCGGCGTACAAGTCCGTGTACGGCCCGAGCGCCCTGGTCTCTTCGGTGATGTTCGTGACCACCTGCTGCCACTTTCTTCCTTCCGCTGCTGAAATCCACGTGAAGTGAATACGGCGGAGATCGAAACCAAGTGTGTCCAATAGCTCGCGGAAAAGGATCCAGCGCCGCCGCGCGTGGTAGTTGCCGGCTGTGTAGTGGCAATCGCCGGGATGGCAACCGGAGACCAGCACGGCGTCTGCGCCGATCTCGAAGGCCTTGACGATCAGATTGAAATCGATGCGCCCCGTGCATGGCAGGCGAACGATGCGCACATTCGGTGGATATTCCAGGCGCGTGGTTCCGGCAAGATCGGCTCCCAAGTAGGTGCACCAATTGCAAACGTACGCAACGATCTTAGGCTCGAATGTGGACGTCTCGCTCATGCGATGCTCTCCACCATTGCGTAAATCTGCTGATCCGTGAAGCCCTGCAAATCGGCGCTCTTGGACGGGCACACGGAAACGCACGTGCCGCAACCCATGCACAGGCCGGGATTGACGCGCGCCGTACGCTTTATGAAAGCGCCCTTCGACGTGCGGACTTCCGCGGGCTCAATCGCGTGATATGGGCAAGTGTGGACGCACGTGAAGCATGCCGCGCAAGTCTGCTCGTTGATTGCTGCGATTTCAGGATCGCGCGTCAGTTCGCTGGCCGAGAGCATGATTTGAACCTTGCTGGCAGCCGCCGACGCCTGAGCCACGGATTCAGGAATGTCTTTCGGCGCATGACACGCGCCGGCGATAAAAATGCCGGCCGTATTGGTCTCCACGGGGCGTAACTTGGGATGAGATTCCATCAGGAAGCCGAACTCGTCGCATCCGATATTCAGCTTTTGCGCCAGTTCTTCCACGCCATCGGCCGGCCGCATTGCGGCGGCAAGCACCACCAGGTCAGCGGCGATAGTCACCGCTCCTCCCACCAGAGTGTCGGCGCCGCCCACAATGAGCTTGTCTTTCTCTTGCGTGATTTTCGAGACGCGCCCGCGGTAGTACTTGGCTCCGTCCTGCTCGATCGCCCGCCGCACGAACTCGTCGTACCCCTTGCCGCCGGACCGGATGTCCATGTAGAAAACGTGAGCCTGGCCTTCGTGAACTTTATGTTTGTAGAGCATGGCGTGCTTGGCGGTGTACATGCAGCAGATCTTGCTGCAGTACGGAAGGCCCTTGGCGTTGTCGCGCGATCCGACGCAGCTTATGAACACGACATTTTGGGGAATCGCTCCGTCGGATGGACGCTTGAGCACCCCTCCGGTCGGACCTGAAGCGGACACCAGGCGTTCGAACTGAAGAGAATCGATAACGTCCTTATATTTGCCGTAACCATACTCTCCGTAGCCTACGAGCGTGGGTTTGGGTTGGGTCTTGCCGATGCTATAAAGTTTGTAGCCGGTGGCGACAACGATTGCGCCAACGTCTTCCGTAACGATCTTGTCTTCGTCCTGGAAGTTGATTGCGCCGGCCTTGCATTTCTTCTCGCACAATCCACAACCATTGCGAATCAACTTGGCGCAAGTCTTCTTGTCGATCACGGGACGCGCAGGAACCGCCTGCGGGAACGGGATATAGATCGCCGGGCGCATACCCATTCCGTAATCGAATTCGCTCGGGTTTCTCTTGAGAGGGCAAATGGTGCAGCAGTCGCCGCATCCGGTGCATTTATCGATGTCAATGTGCCGGGCCTTTTTCCGGATGGTGATCTTGAAATTGCCCACAAAACCGTCAACCGCTTCAACTTCAGAGTAGCTGAACAATTTGATGCGCGGATGCTGCCCGACTTCAACCATGCGCGGCGTAAGAATGCATTGCGAGCAATCCAGCGTCGGGAACGTCTCCGAGAGCCCTGCCATTTTGCCGCCGATGGAAGGCTCGCGTTCCACCATCACGACTTCGTAGCCGGCATCGGCGATGTCCAGGGCCGCCTGGATTCCCGCCACGCCGCCGCCAATCACAAGGGCGCGGCGTGTCACCGGGACTCGAATGGGAATGAGCGCCGCGTCGTTCCGCACCTTTTCAATCGACAGCCCGATGATCTCAATCGCTTTGGCGGTAGCCTCGGCGCGATCGTGATGCACCCACGAGCATTGCTCGCGGATGTTCGCCATCTCCACTAAATAGGGATTCAGGCCGGCTGCTTGCGCCGCCTTGCGGAATGTCCTCAGATGCATGTGGGGCGAGCAGGAAGCCACGACGATGCCGTCGAGCTTCTCGGACGCGATCTTGTCGCGGATGGTCGCTTGGCCCGGATCGGAACACATGTACTTATAGTTCAGCGAGCATCGCACGCCGGGCAGACCCGCGACTTGCTTCGTGACCTCGTCCACATCGACGGTGCGCGCGATGTTCTCGCCGCACCAGCACGTGAAGACGCCAATTCGTGACATTTCTTAAGCCTTCGTAACGAAGTGCCTGCCGATTCCCAACTGTTCCGGCGAAAGTCCTAGCGCCAACCCAACCAAATCCGACAGGTAATAAACAACCATTCCCAACTTCTTTCCGTAGCGCCGCTCGACGGCCGCCTGCTTCATATCCAGGTTCACGTGGCACATCGGGCATGCGACCACCACACAATTCGCGCCGTGCTCGGCCGCGTTGTTGAGAATCTTGTGGGCGAGATCCAACACGGCGTCTTCGTTCGCCATCGTCATACCCGCGCCACAGCATTCGGTCTTGTAGTTCCATTCGACCGTCTTAGCGCCCAGCGCTGCGAGTACCGCTTCCATCGATGTGGGCTGCTCGAAATCATCGAAGTGCACCACATCCGGAGGACGCGTCAGTAGACATCCGTAGTAGCAAGCTGCGTTGATGGATTCGAGCGGGGTCTTGACGCATGCTTTCAGCCGCTCCAGCCCGACGCCCTCGAAAATCTGGATCAGATTCAGAATTAGGCTGTCACCACGGACATCGGCCTCGACCGTTTCAGACAGTTCGCGGCGAACTTTCTCGTCGCCAACCGCTTTTTTCACCTTGAGCAGTTGCATGGAACACAACGGGCACGGAGCGAACACTTGCTTGAAGCCGTCCCGCTCGGCCAAGGCCAGGTTCCTCGCGGGAAGCGCCAGTGAAAGCTTGTGATTGAGCGAGTGCGCCGCCGTGGCTCCGCAGCAAATCCAGTCGTTGATTTCCGTGAGCTGCACATCCAGCGCGCCCAGGCACGCGCGCAGCGACTGCTCGTAATCGTTCGACGATCCATGCAACGCGCAGCCGGGATAGTAGCCGATGTTCATGGTTCGGTCCGGTTCGAGCACCGCGCGAAGATTCGTTCCACAATCTTGCGGTCGCGCGCCTTTTCCGGGAGAAAGTGCAATTTCTTGCGCCTGCTGAGTTGGGGTGCGAGACCTGCGTCCTTGAAGAGAAACCAAAGCCTGCCCGTTCCGATGACGACTTTCGCTTTGAACGAGCCGATCAGTTCGAGTTCATTCAGCCGCCCGTTACGCCGGATGTTTTCCAAGAACGATTCTTGGAACGAAATCTCCGGCAGCCGCGCCCGTGAAGCCATTTTATGAACGAGGGCCACCTCGCGCAGAGCGTCCATGATCCCCGCACAATCAACCGATTTCGGGCAGCGCGTCGAACAAGTCTGGCATCCCAGGCATTCCCATATCGCCTGGGACCTCACGGCTCTTTCCCAGTGATCGAGCTGCATCAACCGCACAACTTGATTCGGCGCCAGGTCCATGTCTTGGGAAACCGGACACCCTGCCGTGCACTTGCCACACTGGTAGCAATCGGCAATGTGAATGTGATCGGGGAATCGAACCCGAACCGGTGGGGATGCCGCTTGGCCTGGAGCCCTAGACTCCACTTAGAGACCTCCGCCTCATGCTAGGAGGCGGACAGCCCTCTGTATGTGAGCATAATCACATCTGGTTGTGACGTGTGTCGCTCCCTCCCCTTCGCGCCCGCAAGGAAGGCCTCGGGCCATAGGACGACGCAACGCTCTTACGACTGCTCCCGGAGGGCCAGCCTACTAACGCGCTCGATTTGAGGAGAAGTTCCCGCGAGTTGATCGCGAGTTAGGCAACTGCAGTCGAGGAAGGAGGTCACAATGAAGGTTTGCAAACGAACCGCACTGGGACTTGCGGCTTCGCTGGCGTTCGTCGTCCGAAAAGCGAATGTCCGCGTCCGCGTCCAGATCCTTACACCGCTTGGCGCACACCCACTCCGCCACTCCATCGCTGCCATTGCCAGCCGGCTGGGCGAGATCCGTCTAGATGTAATGGATTCTCTGCCTATTTGGTCTTGCCCGTGCTCGCCGTTCCTTTTATCGCCTGCTGAATTCGTGCGGGGTCGCCAAGATAATAGTGACGTATGAATTTGAGGTCGTCATCAAGCTCCTCCACCAGCGGTACGCCCGTAGGTATGTTCAGCTCAACGATCTCCTGGTCCGGGACGTTCTCCAGATACTTCACCAGGGCCCGCAAGCTGTTGCCGTGGGCCGTGATCAATACTCGCTTCCCCGATCGGATGCTCGGGGCGATCAGCTCATGCCAGCACGGCAGAAATCGCGCCACCGTGTCCTTAAGGCATTCCGTGACGGGAAGTTGCTGTTTTGATAGTTCCTTATAGCGCGGGTCATTCCCAGGATAGCGTGCGTCGGTCTCTTCCAGCGCCGGCGGGCGGATGTCGTAACTTCGGCGCCAGATTTTCACCTGCTGTTCCCCATACTTCGCTGCGGTTTCAGCCTTGTTAAGGCCTTGCAACGCCCCATAATGTCTTTCGTTCAACCGCCAGTCGCGTTGAACGGGAATCCACATTAAATCCATCTCGTCCAGCCCGATCCACAGCGTGCGTATGGCCCGTTTCAACACCGAGGTGAAGGCTACGTCGAAGTTATATCCCTGCTCCTTAAGCAAGAGGCCCGCTTCCCTGGCCTCCTGTCGGCCCTTCTCCGAAAGATCAACATCCGTCCAACCGGTGAACAGATTTTCTTTATTCCAAACGCTCTCACCGTGGCGAAGTAAGACAACTTTGTGCATCTAAATGCTCCTTTGTTTCGAGAGATCGCTACTAGAGAGCGGCGCACGAACACCCGCCCAGATCGTTACGTTCATAGCTGTGTGGCATCACGTTGAAAGTGGTGCGCCCGGGAACTCCCGGCCTTCTGGTTTCCGCCGCAGGCGGACTCTATCCAGATGAGCTACGGGCGCGCTCGCAAATCGCCTTTACTTCTTCCCGGCCCTTTCCGCTCTTCAAAAACCGTTCTCGCCGCATTGCCGCGGCCCGGCTCGCGAATTGCTCTTGGTAAGCAACCTCCCAAGTGCCGCGGTTCTTCGTCGATTTTGTGATTCCGTGGTTGTGCTGCCCGAGGCGCTGAACCAGGTCGGTCGTGTACCCGACGTAGGATCTCCCGCTCGCCTGGCTTCGCAGCACGTAAACGAAAAACGTAACCATAACTAAGGAAATGGCGCGCCCGGAGAGAGTCGAACTCCCGACCTTCTGGTTCGTAGCCAGACGCTCTATCCAGCTGAGCTACGGGCGCGCCGTGACGAAAAGTTTAGCACAGCAGCAAGCCGAGCGTCAGGAACAGGGACGCGACGCCAACGGCCGAATCGGCAGGGTGGATTTTCCGCTGAATCGCGCGGCCGCGGTCAAGACGACGGGAAACAACCGAAGCAGAGGCACGGAGCACGCCACCGCCGCGGGCCTCATCGCCCAATGCGCGATCAGCGCCGCGGCACGAATGCGCGGCGCGAAATTTCGCCGCCACGCCAAAGTGTATTCGCGTCGCGCCGCGGCAATCGCGTCTGGCGATACACACGCGGCGCCGCTCGCCGCGAGGCACTCGCACAGCAATCGCGCCGATTGCATCGCCATGCCGATCCCCTCTGCGACCACGGGATGCGCTTCGCCGGCGGCATTGCCGACCAGAAAAATTCGATCGAATCCACAGCGCCGTATGCCCGGCTGAATCGGACCGGCCGAAAGCCAATCATCTTCCACGCGAGCGCCCGCCAAAGCCTCGCGTGCGCCGCGGCACGATTTCGTGATGTGCGCAAGCACCGCAGCGCCGGCCTTCACCGCCCCGGCCGCGCGTCGCGCACGCTCCAATTCGTCGCGCCGGATGCAGCAAGAAAGGCTCACTCGCCCGTCGTGGCTGTACACCATCCCCGCGTATCCGCCCGGGAACGCCAGCAGTGGCATCAGGTCCGGCGCTAAATGCGTGTCGCGAAAATGCGCTTTGAATCCAAACAGATCGGATCCCCGAGCAGCCGGGCGCGCCACCTGCGTCGGCAACGGCCCGGGATGCCACGAACCGTGAGCCGCAATCACGATTCGCGCGCGCAGTTCGCTCGATTCCGCGCTTTCTCTACGTGCGATGCGGCATACATACGCGTTGCCCTCGTCAACAATCTCGTTCGCGGACCAAGGCTGCCAAATCTTCGCGCCCGCAGCCGCCGCGCTTTCGAGCAACAGCGTATCCAGCCGATCGCGCCCTAGCGCGCGCCCCCAGGAATTTCCATTCCCATCGCTCGCTCGCGGAGCAGGCATATCCGCTGTCACAACGCGATCCCCGGCGAACACGCCCACGCGCCGCACTTCGGGCCCCGCAAGTTCCAGAAATGTTTCCGCCACGCCCAAATGTCTCAGCAGCGGCAGATTCGTCGCCGAAAGATATTCTCCGCATACCTTCGCGCGCGGAAAGCTCGCCTGCTCCACCAGCGCCACCGACCAGCCCGCCCGCGCGAGCAATATCGCTGCCGTCGACCCACCCGGACCTCCGCCGATAATCAACGCGTCAAAAATTGAATTGGTCACGATGCGTTCCCATTCTCACCGACCCGCTGCGCCACAAAACAATGGCTAAACAACCCGGCCGGGCGTTCCATCAATCGCCACTCGTCGCCCGCAGGCCACAACGCTGAAAGCTCCCGCGCGGCAAATCCCGCGCGCACGCTCACCTTCGCGTCATGCCGCGTGACGCCATTGCACCCGACAAATCCCAGCAGCGAAGCCGCACAGAACGTCAAGTTCGTACGCCGCGGCTCACACGCCAGAAACATAGCGGTTTGATGCGCCGCCAGCGCCAGAAGTTTTCGGAGATCGTCTTCCTTGAAATGGTGCAGAAACAAACTGGCAATCGTCAGGTCGGACTTTTCCGCACGCGCGCGCCCAAGCCACTCGAGTGCATCCATTTCAACGCACTCAACGCGCCACCCGAGCGCCGCAAATTCCGCCTCGGTCTCCGCGCTCAGCAATCGCCTTCGGTCCACCAGCACCGCGCGCACGGATTTCCACCGCGGCCCGATCTTTCGCGCCAAGCGCAGCAGCGGAGTCCCGTCACCCGCGCCCAAATCGACAATCGACCGCGGCGTTCCTCCCGGCACGACGCCGCCAAGCGCCCGCGCCGCGATACGCGCGTTGCCCATCAGCACATTCACGCGCTGCAAATCGCGCCGTGACCACCTTGCGCGGCGATCGTCAGCCGCCAATTCGTCCAGCAATTCGGGCTCAACCGCGCGTTTCACTCAACAAGTTTACTCTACAACCCGCCGAGGATCGTGTCGCTCGCGAGGCAAGAAAAAGCTTCGGAAAAACTGCAGGTTTCACAAGAGAAATGAATCGCAGAGTACCCCAGCGCGGCT
>Ga0187890_10001126_pt1 | contig 19415 bp, 15 predicted proteins | sample June2016WEW_21_1_FD_133005 | JGI IMG/M metagenome (GOLD analysis project Ga0187890, IMG submission 133005) | Peatland microbial communities from SPRUCE experiment site at the Marcell Experimental Forest, Minnesota, USA - June2016WEW_21_10 | ecosystem: Environmental > Terrestrial > Soil >... | reverse complement strand
TCGGGGCCGAACGCCGGCATCTGCGGGCGATTCGCAAGATTGCCGACCTGGTCATCGACACTTCGAAATTTAACGTTCATGAACTGCGGGCGCACTTGACCGACCGGTTCAAACAGCAGTCGGGGAGCCAGCAGACGATTCTGGTCTCGTGCGTGAGCTTCGGATACAAACACGGCTTGCCGGACGATGCCGACCTGGTGTTCGATGTGCGCTTTCTGCCCAATCCGCATTTCGTGCCGGAGTTTCGCGGGCTGACGGGACGCGATGCTCGTGTCGCCAAATACATCCGGTCGTTTCCGCAGACGCAGGAGTTCATTACCCGCATTTCGGAACTGCTCGTCTACCTGCTGCCGCACTACATTCGCGAGGGCAAGAGCTACCTGACCATCAGCTTCGGATGCACGGGTGGACAACACCGCTCGGTGATGATCGCCGAAGACGTCAGCAAGCGACTGCGGAAAGCGGGATACAAAGTGAAGGTTGCGCATCGTGACAGTCCGAGGTAAAGACGATTGAATCATTGACTCATTTTGTCATTGAGTCATTGGGACGAGCTGAGACGCGGCAAGCCGCGTGTCTACGGGAAATCGCATGTAGAATTGGCATTACCACGCATGGCAACCTCCACAGTGGCGGGCGCGAAGAGGGAAGGAGCACCGGCCAAGCTTCGTTCCCCGCGCCCGATCACCCGCCTGTTGCGCTATGTGTTGCCTTACTGGTGGCCACTTCTGGCTTCAGTGGCGCTGATGGCGATGGTGGGGCTGCTGGATGCCGGTCGGGTTCTGCTCATCGGCCCGATTTTTGATCGCGTATTGAATCCCGGTTCCCAGGGAAAAACCATCCAGCTTTTCAAACTGCCTGGCACTGAGCGCTTTCTTAACCTCCAACAACTGGTGCCGTCTCACTTTCAAAATCCATGGACAGTGGTGGCCTTTGCGCTGGTGGCAGCCACGGTATTGAAAGGGATCTTCGACTACGCCGGAACCTACCTGGTGAACTACGCGGGTTTTGGGATGATCACGGACCTGCGGGACGATCTGTATAACGCTATCCTGCGGAGTTCGGCGGCGTTCTTCACGAAACACACCACGGGCACGTTGCTCTCGACGATCGTCAACGATATCGAGAAGGTGCAGTACGCGATGTCGGGCGTGCTGGCAGAATTTCTGCAGCAGTTTTTTACCTTTCTGTTCACGGCGGTGGTGGTGGTACTGGTGGGCGGGAAGCTGGCGTGGGTGCTGTTGTTGTTCGTTCCGGCGATTTTGTATTCGTCGAGAAAAATCGGCCGGCAAGTGCGCAGCACGACGCGGGGCGGGCAGGACAAGCTGGCCGAGATCCAGAACATTCTGCACGAGACCATCACCGGGAACAGAATCGTCAAAGCGTTTGGCATGGAGAACTGGGAGGTGGAACGCTTCCGCGCCGCCGCACGCAGGCTGTTCCGCGCGAATCTGCGGCTGGTGGCGGCGTTCGCGATCAGCTCTCCGCTGATGGACATCCTGGGCTCGATTGCGATTGCGCTGCTGCTGCTGATGGGGCGCGATCAGATCAACAAGCACGTTTTTACGGCGGGAACATTTTTCACGTTCATTGTGGCGGTGTTCAAGCTCTATGACCCGGTGCGCAAGTTCGCGCTGTTCAATAACAATTTCCAGCAGGCGGTGGGCGCCTCGTCGGAAATTTTCCGCTTCATGGATATGGAAGATGAAGTGCGGGAGAAGCCGGGCGCGAAGCGGATGGGGAAGTTTGCGCGGGCGATCCGTTTTGTGGGTGTGTCTTTCGCCTATGAGCCCGCCGAAGATTCGCCGGTAGTGCTGCATGACATCAATCTGGAAGTGAAGGCGGGCGAGGTGCTGGCGGTGGTGGGATCGAGCGGCGCGGGCAAGAGCACGCTGGTGCACTTGATCCCGCGGTTCTTTGACGTCAGCGGCGGGCGGATTCTGATTGACGACAGCGACGTACGAGAGGTGACGCTGGAGTCGCTGCGATCGCAAATCGGGATTGTCACGCAGGAGACGGTGTTGTTCAACGATACGGTGAGGAACAATATTGCTTACGGCCAGCCGCATGTGTCGCAGAAGCGGGTGGAAGACGCGGCGCGAGCGGCGCGAGCTCATGAATTCATTTGCGGGCTTCCGGAACGGTACAACACGATGATCGGGGAGCGCGGGGTGCGGCTTTCAGGCGGGGAGCGGCAGCGGATCGCGGTGGCGCGGGCGATTTTGAAAAATGCGCCAATCCTGATTTTGGACGAGGCGACGTCGGCGCTGGACAGCGAGTCCGAGTCGCTGGTGCAGGCAGCGCTGCAAAATCTTATGAGTGGGCGTACTGTGTTTGTAATTGCGCACCGGCTCTCGACCGTGCGGAGAGCGGATCGCATCGTGGTGCTCGACAACGGCACGATCAGCGACATCGGCGCGCATGAAGAGCTGATGCAAAAGTTGGGCACGTACCGGCGGCTTTACGAATTGCAGTTTGCGGAAGCGGAAGCGCCGAAGGCGTAAGAAAGGTTTCAAAGTTGCAAGGTTTCAAAGTTTCAACGTGAAGAATCCGAGATGGCAGAGGCTCAGATCGACCGCGGAGTTTTCCACCTTGAAACCTTGAAACTCTGAAACCTTGAAACCTGGAACTTTATGAAACTTCGCTCCATGACGGGATTCGCGCAGGTCAGAGGGCAGGTCAACGCCCAGTTGGCGTTTGCGCTATCGCTGAAATCGGTGAACCATCGTTTTCTGGATCTGCACTTCCGGCTGCCCTCCGATACCGATGCGCTGGAGATGAGGCTGCGCCGGATGCTGAAGGAAAAACTGGCTCGCGGCCACGTGGAAGTGATCCTTAGCCTGGATCGCTCGGGCCCGAGCGGGGTCGCGCTCAACCGGCAACTGATCGCCGGCTACGTGCAGGCGTTCCGCGCGGCGGCCGATGAATTTGGGGTTAAGGGGGAGCCCGATCTGAACGTGGTTCTGAGGATGCCGGGCGCGATGGATTCGGGAGCCGAGAAATCGGAAGACGAACTGGAGACGGCGGTGATGGCGCGAGTGGAAGAAGCGCTTTCGCGACTCAACGAGATGCGCGAGGAAGAGGGCCGGAGCATCGGCACGGAGTTGCGCGCTCGCATGGCGAGTCTGGAAAAAGCGGCGTCGGGCGTAGAAGCCCACCGCGGCACTGTTCTGCGCAGCTACTCGGAGCGACTGCAGTCGCGCATGATGGAACTGCTTGGAGCACATGTGGAGAAGGAACGGGTTTTGCAGGAAGTGGCGGTGCTGGTGGATCGCAGCGACATCCAGGAAGAACTGGTGCGGCTGAATGCGCACGTGAAACATTTTTTTGTCTTGCTCGACCAGGGTGGCGAGGTGGGCAAGAAAATGGATTTCCTGCTGCAGGAAATGAACCGCGAGGCCAACACACTGCTTTCGAAGACCTCGGGCCTGGCGGGCGAGGCGTTGAAGATTACCGAGATGGGCCTGCTGATGAAATCGGAGATCGAGAAATCGCGGGAGCAGGTGCAGAATCTGGAATGAGCATTGTCTACATTGTTTCCGCGCCATCGGGCTCGGGTAAATCCACGCTGGTGAACGAACTGTTCAAGATGGTTGGTCACCTGGACTTTTCGATTTCTTACACCACGCGCGCGCCGCGCGGCAGCGAACAGAACGGCAAGGAATATTTCTTCGTCTCACGAGAAGAATTTGAAGGCATGATCGCGGCCAATGAGTTTCTGGAGCACGCCGATGTCTTCGGAAACTACTACGGCACGGCACGACGGTTTCTTCGCGAGGCCGAAGCGCGCGGGAACGACCTGCTGCTGGATATCGATGTGCAGGGAGCGCGGCAGATCAAGCAGAAGATCCCAGAAGCAGTGAGCATATTTATTCTTCCGCCGGACCGGGAGAAATTGGAATGGCGGCTGCGGAACCGGGGGCTGGATTCGGAGGCAGTAATCCGTCGCCGGTTGGACACGGCCCGTCGAGAGATTGAGAATTACTCGAAATACGACTACATTTTAGTTAACAACCTGCTGGAGCAATCCGCGGACGAACTGAAGGACGTAGTCCTGTCGGAGCGGTTGCGGCGAAGCGGGACAGAGCTTTCGGCAGAAGAAGCGCGGCGAGTGGCGACCGCACAAGCATGCCGGCTGGAACAGGCACGCGAGCGAGTGCAGCCGATTCTGGCATCTTTCCGCAGGCAGTAAAGGACACATGAGGTTTTGGGAGAGAGTATGAAGCTGATTGAAGGGTTCGACAGCAACTACCGTTACATTCTGGTAGCGGCGCGGCGGGCACGGCAACTGCAAGGTGGCGCACCGCCGGTGATCGATACCGGATCGCGCAAACCCTGCCGCATCGCGCAGGATGAAATCAAGGCCGGCAAGGTGAAATGGCTGATTCCGGAGATTCCGAAATTGCCCGTCGTCGCCGCGAGCGAGGCTCTAAGCAAAGTGTTCCCGGAAGACGCATAGACATGAATCGCCGGCACTGATATTTAGTGCCGGCGTTATTTTTTGCGCCGCTGGCGCGTAACGTAAATCGCGCGCCAGGTTGCCGCATCAATTCTGCAGGCGGGGCTGGATGTCGAAGCCGTCGCCGCCATTTTCCTGCTATGAAAATTGCGCTGGGCGTGTCCGGTGGGATTGCAGCTTATAAGGCGGCGGAAATCGTGCGCCTTTTGCAAGACCGCGGCATTCATGTGCAAGTCGTGATGACGGCTGCGGCGCAAGAGTTCGTTCGTCCTCTTACCTTCGCAGCGCTCTCTGGGGAAAAAGTCATTACCGGCATGTTCGGCTCGGACTCCGGTGGCGAAGACGCGCAGGCGAATGTCGAGTCGGCGATCGAGCACATTGCGATTGCGCAGGCGATTGATGCGCTGGTGGTGGCTCCGGCGACGGCCGATGTGCTGGCGCGCTTCGCGCAGGGGATCGCGAACGACTTTCTGAGCACCCTTTATCTTGCGACCACCGCTCCGGTTGTGGTGGCTCCGGCGATGAATGTCAACATGTGGAATCACGCCGCCACGCAGGCGAATTTAGAGATTCTGCGTAAGCGCGGCGTGCGCATTGTTGAGCCCGGCCAGGGCTATCTGGCCTGTGGCATGACCGGCGCGGGACGACTGGCGGAGAACGAGACGATTGTGGCGGCGGTGATGGAAGCGCTCGGCGCCGCGCAGGACCTGGCGGGCGAAACGGTGCTGGTGACGGCGGGGCCGACGCGGGAGAAGATCGATCCGGTGCGGTATTTGACCAACCGGTCGAGCGGACGCATGGGTTATGCCATTGCCGAAGCGGCGCTGCGCCGCGGAGCGCGCGTGCTGCTGGTGAGCGGGCCGACGGCGATTGCCGCTCCGGGTGCGGCGGAACTGACGCAGGTGGAGACGGCGGAAGAGATGCTGGCGGCGGTTTTGAAATTCCTGCCCGAAGCCACGGTGGTGATCAAGACGGCGGCCGTGGCGGACTTCCGGCCGAAAGCGGCGGCGGGACAGAAGATCAAGCGCAAGGGCGAGATGACGCTCGACCTGGAACCGACGGCGGATATTCTGGCGGAGGTGACGCGCCGGAAGACGGCGCAGGTCGTCGTGGGATTTGCGGCCGAGACGGAGAACGTGCTGGAAAACTCGCGCAGGAAGCTGTCGTCGAAATCGCTGGATGCAATCGTAGTCAATGACGTCTCGCGCGAGGGCATTGGTTTTGATTCCGACCGTAACGCGGTGACGATCATCTCGCAGAACGAAGTGGTCGAGGTTCCCGAGACCTCGAAATGGGAAGTCGCGCACCGCGTGCTGGACCAGGTAGTGAAGCTGCGGAAGCGGACAACGATTTCCACGTAGGGGGTGGCGCTCATTCGCCCATCCTGGCGAGCTAGATTTCAGCAGATTTTGTCATCCCGAGCGAAGCGAGGGATTTGCATTTTGCGGCGAACTTCAGATTCCTCGCTTTGCTCGGAATGACAATTTATAAAAAGTTTCGCGCGTAAGATGCTCCCCGACTTTCCCCGCGAGGCTGCTATTCTTATCCGCAATGCCCCGCACTCTTGACCCTGAACTTCGCCGCGCGCTTGCGGCGCGCATCCGCTACTACAACGAGATGGGGATCTATGACTTTTACCGGCAGCCCGTGTCGAACTGCGCGGACGAAGATGCAATCATCATTTCGACGGATCAGCCAGAATTGGGAGAAGAGATGAGTCCACGGAAGTCCGCGGCGGTCGCAGTGCCGGTTGTTGTGGAAGAGAATATTTTCGAGGCGATCGCGCTGAAGCCCGAGCAGAGTGTCAGCGATCCGGTGAAGGCGCTGAAGATCATCCGCGAAGACCTGGGCGACTGCACGCGCTGCGTGCTCCACAAGCAGGGGCGGAAGCAGATTGTATTCGGGGTTGGCAATCCATCCGCCGAGTTGATGTTCGTGGGCGAGGGGCCGGGCGCCGATGAAGACGCGCAGGGTGAGCCCTTCGTGGGGCGCGCCGGGCAACTGCTCAACAACATGATCAAGGCGATGGGGATCGAGCGCCAGCAGGTGTACATCGCGAATATCGTGAAGTGCCGTCCACCGGGCAATCGCACTCCGGAGCGCGACGAGTGCGCGACCTGCTCGCCGTTTCTGATGCGGCAGATCGCGGTCGTTAAGCCGAAGGTGATCGTGGCGCTCGGAGCGGTGGCGGCGAAGACGCTGCTGGCGATGAGTGCTTCAATGATGCAACTGCGCGGGCGCTTTTACGACTTCAGGCCGGCGGGAATTCGCAGTAACGACCGGAGTAACGATCCCGACTGGGATGGATGCAAGCTGGCGGTCACCTACCATCCAGCGTTTCTGCTGCGCGATCCGCGGCAGAAGGGCGAGGCGTGGAAGGACTTGCAGATGGTGATGAAGGAGTTGGGGATGAAGGCGCCCGCCAAGGGGGCGGAATAGGGGAACGGGCGGGGACGAGGGGCACGGCCGAGACTCCCGTTTTGGGACGTGTTTACCACTTGGTACCCCCACCCCCCCACCCCCCTGCCTAATGGAATCATGGGGTTGGCGGGAATTTTTCGCTTTGGTCTTTGAATCTAAAGGACTTATACTAAAGTATTCCGGAATAAGGACTTAGGAACAGTTGCCAGTACCCAGTAGCCAGTACCCAGTTGCCAGTACCCAGAAAAACGCTCGCGCACAAAGAGGAAGGGTGCCGGGGGTACCCGCATTCTTCTCTTAATCTCTATAACTCTATTATATCAATTCGGTCTACCCACTTGGACAACTTTTCCAACTTTATATTTCCACCCGGCTCATCGGTTTACGGGGAAAAACGTCGAAACGGGGGCTTGACAAGATTTGCAAGAAATCGAGAGATATATCGGGTGGAAGATTTGGTGACCTTTGAGGTGGCTCCGGGTCGGTTGACTCGAAGTTGACCTTCAGTGCGCACCGCTAAGTTCGGCATCATAAGCAACTTTGCGAGGCCTAATCCCTTTGCCGATGCCGCTGCCCTCCGCGATCCTCAGATCGTAGTCGTTTTGGAGATTGAGCCAAAACTGCGCGGGCAGGCCGAAGTACTTCCCCAGGCGAATGGCCGTGTCGGCACTGATGGCCCGGTCTCCCCGGACGACTTCATAGATGCCCGGGAAATTGAGCGCCTTCGCCAGCGCATAGGCACTCACGCCCATTGGATCCATGAACTCGGACTTGAGGATGTCTCCCGGATGAACCGCAAATACCTTCTTCGATCTTGCCATGATTGCTCCGCTTCTAGTGGTAATCGGCAATCTCGACTTCGAACGCATTTCCATCCCTCCACACGAAACACACGCGATATTGATCGTTGACTCGAATACTGTGTTGCCCGGCGCGACTTCCGCGAAGTGCCTCCAGTTGATTCCCCGGCGGCACCTTCAAATTGTCGAGCGTGACCGCCGCGTTCAAAATAGCGAGTTTCTTAAAAGCCCTCAGTTGCAGATCGGATGGGAGACGGCGGCTTCTGCCCGATTGCCACAGCCTTTCGGTTTCCTTGTCCCGGAAACTTACGATCATCCACTGTATACTACCGCGTCGCGATACTACTGTCAAGCGATAGTATAGCGAGTGCGATAGCATTTCATTGGCCCCATCACATGCCACTCTTTTGCGACGTCGCTCTTGCCGTGCCGCTTGACATGGTGTTTACCTACGCCATTCCTCTGGGCATGGAGCCGGTGGTTGGCGGGCGGGTGCTGGTGCCGTTCCGGCAGCAACGCATGTCGGGGATTGTGGTTGAGTTGCATGACCGTCCGCCGCAGGTTAACGCTTCCCAAATAAAGATCAAGAAAGTAATCGAAGCGCTCGACCTTTCGCCGGTTCTCGATGAACATCTGCTGAAACTTGGGAAGTGGATTGCCGATTACTATCTCGCGCCGGTCGGCGAAGTTTTTCGCACCATGCTGCCGCTCTCCGCCGAGTTTAAACGCTCGATAGCGTATCGCATCACCGACGAGGGGCGGATGGCGCTGCATCTGGCGGGGATGTCGGGGTCTCCGGCACGGTCTAAGCGGACGCCAGAACAACAGTTGGTCGAGTTTCGCGTGCTCGATTATCTGGCGGAGCGGGAGAGCGTGCGCGAAGAGAGTTTGCGCGGGACGACGCGGGTGGGAAGGGCGCTGCTTGCGGGGATGGTGCAGAAGCGGTGGATTGCTCGGGAGGATGTGTCGGCGGCTCGGGATGCGGCGCGGCTGGTGAAGGTCGCGGTGCTGATCGGGGCGGAGGCTGCGCCTCCAGAGACGGGGCAAGCCCCGTCTCTACAGAGAGGGGCCACCTCTTCGCTGGACGGGCGAGACGCCCGTCGCTCCACAAACACTGCTAAGAAGCTCAATGAGAACCAGCGGACTTTGATTGAGACTTTGGCTGCTTCTGGCGGACGCGTGCCTGTCGAGGCTTTACGCGGGTTGGATGTGCCTCGCACTACGCTGGGCACTTTGGTGCGGCGCGGGTTGATTGAACTGGTGGATGAGGCGCAGGATTTCACGGCTTCCGGGGTCAAACTTTCAAAGCTCAAGCCTCGGCCGTCTCCGTTTGAGTTCGAGTTCAGCGCGGCGCAGAAAGAAGCGCTGGCGAAGATTGGCGCGGCCGTGGCGTCGCGCAAGTTTGGCGGGCTGCTGCTGCATGGGATCACTGGATCGGGAAAGACGGCGGTGTATCTCGCCTGCATGCGCGAGGTGCTGGAGCAGGGGCGGTCGTCGATATTGCTGGTTCCTGAAATTGGATTGACTCCGGCGGTGGCGGCGGATTTGCAACAGGTGTTCGGCGATGAAGTTGCCATCCTGCATTCGGGGCTGTCGGATGCGGAGCGGGCGGAGCAGTGGCATCGTATACGGCGCGGCGAGGCGCGAGTGGTGGCGGGAACGCGGTCGGCGGTGTTCGCGCCGGTCAGCGATCTGGCGCTGGTCATTGTCGACGAGGAGCAGGACTCGTCTTATAAGCAGGAGGAGACGCCGCGCTATCACGCGCGCGATGTGGCGGTGATGCGGGCAAAAATGGCGGGGGCGGTTGTGGTGCTGGGCTCGGCTACGCCATCGCTCGAGTCTTATTACAACGCGAAGAAGAATAAATATGCGTTGATGGAGTTGCCGGACCGGGTGGAGATGCGTCCGCTACCCGAAGTCGAGATTGTCGACATGCGGCAGGAGTTTCAGGAAACGGGGCAGGAGCAGGTGATCTCGCGCAAACTGGCGGAGGAAATCCGCGAGCGGCTGGAAAAAAAGGAGCAGGTCATGGTGCTGCTCAACCGGCGCGGATATTCTCCGGTGGTGTTGTGCCGCGCTTGCGGCAAGACTTTGCAGTGCGAGAACTGCGCGGTTTCGATGACTCACCACAAGCGCGAGCGCAAGATGGAATGCCATTATTGCGGGCACGTGGAGCACATCCCGGACAAGTGCGCGCATTGCGGTAGCGAGTACGTGTACTTCGTCGGAACGGGATCGGAGAAGCTGGAAGAATTGCTGCACGGTATGTTTCCGCAGGCGCGGATCGGGCGGCTGGATCGCGATACGGTGCGTGGGCGGGAAGATTTCGAGCGCGCGCTGAACGCGCTGAATGAAGGCGCGCTCGACATGCTGGTGGGCACGCAGATGATTGCGAAAGGCCACGACATCCACGGCGTGACGCTGGTTGGCGTGGTGGGGGCGGATATGGCGCTGGGGCTGCCCGACTTCCGCGCGGCGGAGAGAACTTTTCAGCTGTTGACACAAGTGGCGGGGCGCGCGGGGCGTGGACAGTCTCCGGGGAAGGTTGTGCTGCAGACTTATTTTCAGGAGCACTACGCGGTGCAGTTTGCGGCGCGGCATGACTTTGCCGGGTTCTACGAAAAAGAGCTGCAATTTCGCGCCTGGATGCACTATCCGCCGTACAGTGCGATTGCGAATGTGCTCATCCGCAGCGAGAAGCTGGATGAGGCGCTGACGTGGTCGGGCGAACTCGGGCGCTGGTTTGAGAAGACGCGGCATGAAGGCATTCGCGTGCTGGGACCGGCAGCGGCTCCGATCACGCGGCTGAAGCGCGATTATCGCTATCACTTCATTCTGAAGTCTCCCAGCCGCGAAAAGATGAATGCGCTCTTGCGGGCGATGCTGGCGGAAGCGGCCGCGCGAAAAATTCCGCGGACGCAGGTGATCGTGGATGTGGATGCGGTGTGGCTGATGTAGGGGCGGTCGTTGGTCGTCCGTCGTTGGTCGTTGGCGGATCGCTGAACGAGCGGGCGTTCTTCCCTCGGCGGAAAGGGACGGAGATTATTTGCGGTGCAGCAGGTGGCGAATGCCGTTGCGGAGGTCGTGCAACGTGTCTCGGCTTCCGTCGCGGATTTCTGGCCATGCTTCTCGGCCGGAGCTATGCATAAAGGGCGCGGGGGTGAAGCTGAGGACCAGAATCAGCAGTCCGAACAGAGCCAGCACGCGACGGGCGCCGGAGACGTCTGGGTAGTGCGGCACTCGCGGATGTCTGCCGGTCAGCGCCAGGAGCACGGCCCAGAGGAACCAGCCCGTCCAGAGGTATTTTCCGAACGGGATGAGGGCGAAGACGGTGAGCAGGGAGATCCAGCGATGCAGGCGAGGCGAAATGGAAAATACAATGTGTCCGCCGTCGAGCTGGCCACCCGGCAACAGGTTGAGCGCGGTGGCGAACATTCCGACCCACGCGGCAGCGGCGACGGGATGGAGCGAGAGTGCGGAGAGCGGCGCGTGGATGTGCAGCAGTCGCGCAGCCAGATGGAAGGCCAGGGGGAATCCAAGTTGAATTTCAGACGCTGCCAGGCCGGCGACGGGATGCGAGAGCGAGAGCCCGTATAACAAGGCGATACACGACGGGATGAATCCGGCGATCGGGCCGGCGATTCCGATGTCGAAGAGAGCGGCGCGTGAGGGGATCGGGCTCTTAATGCGGATAAAGGCGCCGAGTGTGCCGATCAGGCTGGGAAACGGAATGAAGAATGGCGGCGTTGCATATACGTGATAATGCCGGGCGTACAGGTAGTGCCCCATCTCGTGCGCGAAGAGGATGAACATCAGCGTGAACGAGAAAGGAACGCCCAACAGCAGCTCCGAGGGATGTGCGATCCAGGTTACGAACGGTAACAAGAAGTCGTCATCGATCGAAAACAGCGGTTGGTGGTTGAGGTAATGGAGCTGCATGCGAGATCCGACCACCAGCGTGCTGAAGATGGTCAGCACGAAAAACAACACGTAGAGCCACCAGCGCTGGCGCGGCGGTGGGATGACCCAGACACTGGGCTGGGGCTGCTGCTCCCATTCGAGGGCGGCCGGCAGAGGGGATGTGGGTTCGGACATGGGTGAGGTCAGAGGTGAGAGGTTAGATTGCAGAAGTAAACCCGCACCTCTGCAATCTGACCTCTCACCTCTGCAATCCTAATCAATCGACTGCAGTTCCTTGCCGGGCTTGAAGCGGACGGCTTTGCCGGGCGGAATGGAAACTTCGGCGCCGGTGCGCGGATTTCGTCCCATGCCGGTCTTGCGCGGACGCACGTTGAACACGCCGAAACCGCGCAGTTCAATGCGGTCGCCAGTGGAGAGCGCCTGCTTCATGCTCTCGAAGACGGTTTCGACGGCGAGCTCCGCCTTGGTCTTCGTGATCCCGGTGCGGTTGACCACTTCGTTGATGATGTCGAGCTTAATCACGGGTTGCCCCCGTTTCCCGAGGATTTGCTGTGTCTCAAGTTATTGATGCTAAGGGAGATAGGACGGATTGTCAACCGGGCCTGTTGTCTCGTAAGATGACAGCACACCAGCCTGAACATTTGTAATTGGCAATTTGTAGTTTGTGATTGAAAACCCGGCTGATCGGAATTCGATCCAGCGCAAAATTACCAATTACAAATTTCCAATCACAAATTCCAAAGGAGTTTCATGATCAAGAGTGACCGCTGGATCCGGCGCATGGCGCAAGAGCACGACATGATTAATCCGTACTCGGAAAAGCAGGTGAGCGCGGGAGTGATTTCCTACGGCGTGTCGAGTTACGGATACGACTTGCGCGTGGCCGACGAGTTCAAGATTTTTACCAACGTCAACAGCACGATCGTCGACCCGAAGCATTTCGACGAGCGCTCGTTCGTCACCGTGAACGCCGATGTCGCCATCGTGCCGCCGAATTCGTTTGCGCTGGCGCGGTCGGTGGAGTACTTCAAGATTCCGCGGGACGTGCTGACCATCTGTGTGGGCAAGTCAACCTACGCGCGCTGCGGGATCATCGTGAACGTGACTCCGTTCGAGCCGGAGTGGGAAGGGTTCGTCACGCTCGAGATCTCGAACACCACGCCGCTGCCGGCAAAAATCTACGCCAACGAAGGGCTGTGCCAGATTCTCTTCTTCCAGTCGGACGAGGTTTGCGAGACCAGCTATAAGGATCGCAAGGGAAAGTACCAGGCACAGAAGGGGATTGTGCTGCCGAAATTGTAGCCCGGCCGTCTATTGCTGCAGAGGTTGAGGTGACGCATGAGGCAGTCAGTATGCTGGGCGCCCCTGATGTTTGCGGTTGCGGCGAGCGTGGCTGGATTCGCCCAAGCGCCAACCACTTCCGCCGCTTTATCTGCCGATCTATCGCGCTACTACTTCAAAACGCCTGCGGAGGAAGTTGCGGCGCGCGCCGAGTTGAATGCGGCGATCGCTGAGATGAGTCGGTTCAAAGGTCAACTCAACTCCGCGCATCAACTGCTCGGCGCTTTGCGGCAGTATGACACTGTTCAGAAGCTTTTTGCCAAACACGAAGGCTACCTGCACCTGCGCTGCTCGCTCAATCGGAAGGATGTTGCGTGCGATGACGATAGGGCGCTGGAATCCGACGTAGGCGCCAAGACTGCATTTCTCGATCCAGAAATTCTCGCCATCCCCGAGGATCGTCTACGCGCGTTCTTGAACGAAGAACCGGCGCTGGCGGAATATCGCTTCGCGCTCTCCGGCATTCGACGCGACAGTCCGCATCTGCTGCCGGAGGCCGAGCAGGCGTTGCTCGACCAGTTTCAACCGCAAATTGGCGACTGGCAATACGATCTATACCAACAGGTCGTGGCGGGCATTTCGTTCGGGACGGTGCAAACGCCCTCGGGTCCGCTCGACGTGGTCCGCCAGCGAAACCTCATAGCCGCAGACGCGGATGGGCGGGTGCGCGAAGAAGGATTCAAGCGCCGGTATGCGGGATTCACCAGTCAACGGGATCTGCTCGCGTTCGCGCTGATTCACACCGTCCAGGCGCAGGACCTTCTCGCGAAAACGCACCATTATGCGGATGCGCCAGCGCGCAAGTATGACAGCCTTTATTTCAAACCGGAGGAAACACGCAGCCTGCTGGCCGCAATGGCGCAACACGGTGACATCGCCGAGCGCTACGAGAAGATTCGCGCGCAGGACATCGAGCGGGGCTATCATCAGCCGGCGCATGAGTGGGACATGTCGGCTCCGGTGCCGGGATTCATCCCGCCTATAACTTTGCTATCGGAAGCTCGCGGCGTCTTCCACGAAGCTTTTGCCGGGCTTGGCAGGGAGTATCAATCGGCATTTGATGCGCTGCTCGATCCCGCCAACGGACGCGCCGACATCTTGCCGGGAGGAGCCTCCAACCGCTACGGTGGAGGGTTTTCCATTGGATTCACGGGGAGCACGAGCGTTTTGTTTTTCGGCCGCTATGACGGAACTTTCAAAGATCTCTCAGTCATTGCGCACGAAGGCGGACATGCAGTCCATCGCCAGCTTATGAGTGAAAACGGCGTGTCGCCGTCTTATGCGCGCGGCCCGCACTTCCTCTTCGAGTCATTCGCGGAGTTCAACGAGTTGCTTCTTGCGGACTCTTTGGCAGAGCACGCCGTTACGCCAGAAATGCAACGCTACTATCGAGAGCGGTGGATGAGCATCAAGGGTCTCGACGCGTTCTACGGCGCGCAGGACGCGTTGCTGGAACAGGCCGTCTACGACGGCGTCGCCAGTGGCACAGTTCGGAACGCTGACGATCTCGACAATTTGACGCTGAGGATTGACGGCCAGTTTTCGCAGTTCCCCGCCTCAACGCCGGAGTTGCGCACTCGTTGGGCCACGCTCTCCCTGATGTATGAGGATCCGCTCTACGATGTGAACTATGTCTACGGGGGCTTGCTGGCGCTGAAGTACTACGATCTCTACACGACCCGGCGGGAGTGGTTTGTGCCGCGCTACATCGCGCTGCTCAAGAATGGGTTCAACCAACCGCCCGCGGAACTACTCAATCAGTTCCTGGGCATCGATCTTTCCGGGCCGGCGCTCTTGAACGGCGATTTGGAGCTGTTGAATCGTCGATTGGATCAACTGGAGGCGAAACCCACTGGAAAGTAAACGTCTCGGAAACGCGTCGCAAACATCGCTCTCCTACTTCTTCCCGTTCTCGCCTTCCTTGAACATGTACTTGATGGCGGGTTTGTAGATCATCAGATTGGCGGAGCCGCTGCGGTTCAGCTTGATGCAGTTTTTGTCGTACCACTCGATATAGCCGTGGACTTCCTCGCCGTCGCGCAACACGATGACCATGGGAGTCTTGGACTGCATCTGCTTCTGATAATAAAAATTTTCGGCGTTGGTCTGCTCGCTGGGCGCGGCCTTCCTGGCCGGAGCGGCGGAACGGTCGCGGTCTCTGTCGCGGTCTTTGTCTCGATCTCGGTCCCGATCTCTGCGTTCTGTCGGCACGTGGTTGGGGCCGTGGTTGTTGTGCGCGTGATCGGCGCGATTGAGGATTGGGCGGATCAGCTTGCGATTCGCGAAGCTTTCCTGGTCCGCGGATTGTTCGGCTGGTATGGGTTCGATTGCATCTTTCAAATCGCACCACCTGCGCGCTGGGCGGGCAGAATATGCCACAACACTTGAGCACCTGTAATTGTGGGTCCAGAGGTGTGAACTGAGGCTTACGGTATCACAGCGGGCAGGAGATGACAATGCTTTGTGCAGTGTTTTTTGTGCAACCGCGTGACCCTTAACACTGCGGGTAAGGTCGATTTTCTACGGCCAGCCCCTAAAGGGGCGTCGGCTTTCGAGGGAATTTTCGGCATCGCTAAAGCGATGCCCTGATACGAAACGCGGCCTTTTCCGCAGCGCGCTGGTTCAGGAAGAGCGTTCGAGGGCGGTCGCGAAGGCATCGAGCGACAGCGAACGCAGCAGGTTGCGGCGCAGGCCGCGCTCGACTTCGCCGAGACCGTCGGCAGCGCGCTGCAGCCAGGCAAAGTCGGCGGCTGCGGACATTTTCTTGAGTTCGCCCAGAATGTCCGTATTGCGAACCAGTTGCTCCGCGCCCGATTGCAGGAACATCAGGTCTTCGAGCAAGGCGTAGAGAGTGCGGAGGAGGTTGTCGATTTTCTCGCGGCCTTCGGCGCCGGCGCGGTAGCTCTCGGTGGTTTTGAAGAGGTCCGTGTGATCGGCGTTTTTGTCGCTGCCGCCGAGCGCGGATTTGAGCATGATGAGGGCGTGGTTGCGAGCGGCGACGTAGCTCTCGATATCAAAGGACAAGGCGCGTCCGATGGCGCCTTCGCTGAGGCGGGCGACCAGCGCGCGCTGCCGGGCATTCCAATCGGGACGAAGCTTGACGAGACGGCTCTCGATCTCGGTGACAGCGAGCGCTCCCAGGTTGAAGGTCATGGAGCGGGAGCGAATGGTGGGCAGCAATTCGCCGGCGTTTTCGGTGAGCAGAAAAATGGTCGCGAACTCGGGCGGCTCTTCCAGAACTTTGAGGAGCGAGTTGGCAGCCTCTTTCATGAAGGCCGAACTGGTGAAGATGTAAACGCGTTCGCGGGCTTCCGCGGGGCGATAGTAGATGGTCTCGATGACGTGGCGAACCTGGTCGACCTTGATCATCATTTGCGGCGGGTCGGGCGGGATGATGAGCACGTCGGGGTGGGTCTGGACGAAGAGGCGGGTTTCTTTCTTGTCCGTATCGCGCAGATTTTCGCGCGCCTCGACGGCTTCGGCGAAGCGGGCGTCGAGGTCTGCGGCTTGCGCGATGCGAATGCAGTTCGAGCAGCGTCCGCAGAAATCGGGCAAGCCGTCGCCGTTAGTCGAGGGCTGCTCCAGGCAGTTCATCGCGCGCGCGAGCATGAGGGCGAGCGTGTACTTGCCCGATCCGTGCGCGCCGGAAAGAATGACGGCGTGCGGAAAGCGGTTGCGCGCCAGCATCTCGCGCAGGCGATGAATGGTTTCCGGATTGCCGGCGAAATCAGAAAAGGGCATCGGGTGAATTTTGTAATTTGGTAATCGGGTAATTTTGTAATTTGGAACCCAGCCTCGATTGCGGGTTCAAATTACCAAATTACAAATTTTCACAATTACCAAATTCCCTTAGATTTTCAGCTTCTTTCGCACTAACTCCATGATAATCGCATGCGTTTCGCTGGGTGTGCCTCGGGCGTTCACGACTTGCACTCGGTGTGGCTCGCGGTGCGCGATGGCCAGGTAGGCTTGGCGGACGCGTCCGAAAAAAGCCCGGCTTTCCTGCTCGAAACGGTTCTCGTCTCTTTCCGAGCCTTTTTCCGACCGGGAACCTTTGTGTTTTTGATTGCGTCGCCGGGCGCGCTCGACACTGAACGCCACCTCATTGTCCAGTAAGAGGGTCAGGTCGGGTTGCAAATTGCCGCAGAGGATTTCGTGCATTTGCAGCACGGCCTTCGTGCCCAGCTTGCGGCCTCCACCCTGGTAAGCCTCGGTCGAATCGGTGAAGCGATCGCAGAGCACGATGCGTCCTTCGGCGAGCGCGGGCAGAATGACCTCGTGAACGTGCTGGGCGCGGGAAGCGAACATGAGGGCCATTTCCGTGAGCGGGGAAAGTCCCGAGGTGGCAGAGTGGAGCAGCACTTCGCGAATCTTTTCCCCCGCTAAGGTGCCGCCCGGCTCGCGGGTGATGGTGACGGAGAGGCCGTGGGCGCGCAGGGAACGAGCCACTTTCTCGAGTTGCGTGCTCTTGCCGCTGCCATCGAGACCTTCGAACGTGATAAATTTTCCGCGCGCGGGCACGTCGGGATGATAGCAGGTGGGCGCGAACAGGCGATGAGGAATGAGTAATGAGTGTCTGCCAGCGGCGGTCGTCGTTGTCGAACCGTCCGGGCAGGCTGATATATTACGTACGGTTCTGTTTCATCGATGTGGAACGACTCGACAATCCGGAGGGGGAATGGGAACAGGTTCGCGTTGTGGGTTCAGGAAATTTGTTGGTCTCGTGATTTTTCTCTTGTCATCATTTTCAGTTTTTGGGGCAAATGGTCCGACGGTCGCGCTCTCGGTGGACGCGTCGGAAGCGGCGCGTAAAATCTTCCACGCGCAATTGCGCATTCCGGCTAAGCCCGGGACGCTCACGCTCTACTATCCAAAGTGGATTCCCGGCGAGCACGGGCCGACGGGTCCGATCACCGATTTGACCGGCCTGAAGTTTACGGCGAGTGGGAAGACGCTTAAATGGAGGCGCGATCTGCTCGACGGTTTTACTTTTCACGTGGAGGTTCCTGGGGGTGAGAGCGAAGTCATCGCGAATCTTGATTACGCTTCACCCGCAGCGTATGAGCCAGGATACAGCTCCGCAATGGCGGCAACGGAAAAGTTGTACGTCGTCAACTGGAACACGCTGTTGCTCTATCCCGCCGGTTACGGTTCCGATCAACTTACGTATAGCGCGAGCTTGCGGCTGCCCGCAGGATGGAAGTTTGGAACATCGCTGCATGTGTCGAACCAGGCAGGCAGCGACATTCACTTTGCGCCTGTTTCGCTGACCATGCTGGTGGATGGTCCGGTGATCGCGGGCGAGTATTTGAAGGTGGTGCCGCTGACGCCGGCCGGCGAAAATCCTCCCGCGGAACTCGATCTTGCGGCCGACAGCGCCGCCGCGCTCGATGCTCCGGAGGAAGTCTGGGAACATTACCGGAACCTGGTGAAGCAAGCGGGAATCCTGTTTGGGGCGCGGCACTACACCGATTACCACTTCCTGCTGACGCTGAGCGATCACGTCGCGCATTTCGGATTGGAGCATCACGAATCGAATGACAGCCGGGTCGATGAGCGGTCGCTGATCGAAGAAGACGGACGGAAAATGACCGCAGGCCTGCTGCCGCATGAGTACGTGCATTCGTGGAACGGGAAGTACCGGCGTCCGGCGGATCTGGCGACGCCCGATTACGAACAACCGATGCAGACCGACCTGCTGTGGGTGTATGAGGGGCTGACCTCATACCTGGGAGACGTGCTCACGGCGCGCAGCGGCGAGCGGACGCCCGCGCTGGCCCGTGAGGCGCTGGCACAGATGGCAGCGGATCTGGATCATCGTTCGGGCCGAGTCTGGCGCGATTTGCAGGATACGGCCGACGGGGTTCCCTCGATGCAGATGGCTCCCAAGGCATGGGAGGATTATCGCCGGCCGGTCGATTATTACGACGAGGACGTGCTCAACTGGCTGTGGGCGGACGTGATCATCCGGCAGCAAACGAAGGGCGCGAAATCCCTGGACGATTTCTGCAAACTGTTTCATGGCGCGCCCAGCGGACCGCCCATGGTGAAGACCTACACGTTCGACGACGTGGTGAACGCTCTGAACCAGGTCGCTGCCTACGACTGGCGCGGATTCTGGACAGAGCGGCTGTCCAACCATGGTCCGGGCGCCCCGCTCGGCGGAGTCGAGGGAAGTGGATGGAAACTGGCATACGACGAGACCCCTTCGGAACTGGATCGCGCCCAGGATCGCGACGGGAAGATGATCAATGGGCATTACTCGGTGGGACTGTTGCTCGGGAGCGATGGCGTGATCAAGGATACGGTTGAAGGGATGCTTGCGGCTAAGGCCGGGATCGGGCCGGGGATGAAGATTGTCTCGGTGAACGGTCGCAGATTTTCGCCGGATATCTGGCGCGACGCCATTCGAGCCGCGAAGACCGGCCCGTCGCCGATTGAGCTGATCGTCGAGAACACAGATTACTTCCGGG
>Ga0187890_10001124_pt1 | contig 19421 bp, 16 predicted proteins | sample June2016WEW_21_1_FD_133005 | JGI IMG/M metagenome (GOLD analysis project Ga0187890, IMG submission 133005) | Peatland microbial communities from SPRUCE experiment site at the Marcell Experimental Forest, Minnesota, USA - June2016WEW_21_10 | ecosystem: Environmental > Terrestrial > Soil >... | reverse complement strand
TCGTCCTCGGTGCGGCGCTTCAAATGATCAAAGCAACGGTCGAGCTCCGGGGCTGCGCCAAAGAACAATTCGCCTTCCAAATCGTAGAGCACCATAGCGGTGCAAGGCCGGTCCTCCGGAAGGCGTTCCCGGACCACTCGGTCGCTGCTCACAACCAACTCGGTCCAACGCAACAGCGCGGCGCGAGGAACAAACATCAGAATCGATAAAGCCACTCCAATCAGGATGGAAAATTCAACGCTGATGAAGATCGCAGAGAAGGCAGTAACCAAAACTAAGGCGGCATCGTAGCGCGAGGCCCGCATGGCATAACTCAATCGTTTCCAATCGACCAAGCGGACGGCTGTGACCAGGAGCAGTCCCGCCAGAGCGGCTTTGGGAATGTATCGGGCGAAGGGCGCGAGTGCAACTACGACGAGTGCGACCGTTCCCGCCGCGAAGACTCCAGAAACGCGGCTCACGGCCCCGGCTTGAAAGTTAATGGCAGAGCGCGTCAACGAGCCGGAACCCGGCAAGCATTGGAAAAATCCCCCGGTAAGATTGGCCAGACCCTCAGCCAGACACTGTCGGTTGTAGTCGAGCGACTGGCGCGTCGTGTTGGCAATCGATTTTGCGATCGCCAACGCCTCTAGGAGTCCGAGAAAAGCAATGGCCAACGCGCTTCCCGACATTTCCTTCACCCACCAGAACTGAATCCGGGGGATATGCGGCATCGGAAGATTGCGCGGGACGCTACCAACAACAGAGATAACGGTTGTTCCATCAAGCGCCGGCTTGGACCAGCCGAAGGCGGCGGCCAGAAGTGCCGCAACAATCAGCGCCATCAGCATGTCAAATTGCGGCAGGCGATATTTACGCGCCAAGTGCCTGAGCAGGATGACGAGAACGATGGTTCCCACCCCGATGCCGAGGGCCCTTGGATTCACGTAGCCGCTGCTAAGTGTCAGCCAAATGCGGTAAAGCACATGCTGCTGCCCGGTTCCACGATCGCGCAAGCCAGTCAGATTGCCCAGTTGGGTTAGTCCCACCAAAGTGCCCGCCCCAGCCATGAAACCGATCACGACGGACTCCGAGATGTAGCGTGTTAAGTCTCCGAGTTTGAATATCGCGATCAGGATCTGGATACAGCCGATCATGATCCCCAACAGGAACATGGCCTGGTAAGCTTCGAGCCGCGCGTCGTGATTGAAGAACCCGAGGGCGCTGAAAACCACGAGCGAAATCGCGTTCGTGGGGCCGTTGATCAGATGCGAGGACGAACCGAAGATCGAGGCCACGAGCGTGACCACAATGGCGGAATACAGCCCAAACCGCGGGTCGACACCCGCGATGAGAGCGTAAGCCATGGCTTGTGGCAACGAGATCGCCGCGACGGTCACTCCGGCGAGCAAATCGTTGCGTGTATTTCCCCAGGAGTAGTTAAACTTCATTCCGATTTACCCCGCCCGTTGTGCGATTACGACACATTCGGTCCGTAGGCCGATAGCCTTCTGGCTGACCGCATTAGTCCACGGAATGAGTGCCAGGGGGAGGGAACAGATCAAATTCGCGCAGTAATCAGGCAGCCTTCCCGATTGCGCTAGCGCCTTCCACTTCAATCAGTTTTCCGGAACGAACGTCATAGACGAATCCGTACACTGGAATCGACTTCGGCACCAAGGGGTGGTAGCGAATGCGCTCTACATCGTCGATGACAGCCTGCCTTTGGTCTCGGATGGTCAGCCACTCGATATACTCGCCGGCTTTGGACCCCGGACCATGGCCTACATCATGAAAGCCGTTAGGTGTTAACTCGGCGGTCTCCAGACTCGAAGCCAGCAACCCACGCATGACTTCATTCGTGAAGAACTCCATCCCGCAGTCGGTGTGGTGGATGACAAAGAATTCACGTGTGCCGAGCAGTTTGTAGCTGATTACAAGTGACCTGATGGCATCGTCACTGGCCCGTCCACCCGCATTGCGGATCACGTGCGCGTCCCCTTCGGCCAGGCCGGCATATTTGGCAGGATCGAGCCGGGCATCCATGCAGGTGAGAACTGCAAAGCGGCGGGCTGGCGGCAGAGCCAGTTTGCTCTTGTCTCCGAAATTAGAGGCGTAGGACCTGTTCGAGGCAAGTATTTCCGAAAGGATCTGACTCATTTGAAATCTCCCCAGTTGATCAACTTGGCTAACGGCTCACTGCAAGACCATTCTCACGACTGCAACACAACTGTTTCGTCTTAGATAAATAGACGGGTTGCGGTCCCGAATCTCGTTTGAAGCTGTGACGGCTTCCTCTTCTTCGCCCGAATCGACTGCTTCGAGAGCCCTTTCCTCCGGCTGAGACGAAAACCGGTGGAACCACAGCAAAATGAACAAGGTGGCTAAGATCCACCACAGAAACCAGGTCTTCTGAAGGAAAACGATCACGGAACTCCTCCACAGTCTCCCGCTGACCACCACGAAAGTGTCATTTCAGCCGAGCCTTCGCAGTATACTATATAGTCGATGGAACTACTAGACATAGGAGATTAGCGCCATGATACGCGTGTTATCTGCGGTGGTGTTCCTGATGCTCGGCGTTGTCGGTAATTCGTCAGAGGCGCCGACGACTACAGTCAAGCCGCCGGAAGTCACGGTTCTCCAGAACAGTCCGGGTCAAGCCGATGGGCTCATCTTTATCGCGCCCAAAGGCGCAGGCATCGGCGGTGGCCCCCAGCCGGGCCCGGTAGGGCCTGAAATCGTGGACAGCAGTGGCCGCGTCATCTGGTTCTCCGAAGTGACAAACGGTCAAGTCGCAGCCGACTTCCGCGTTCAGTCCTATCGTGGCAAGCCGGTGCTGACGTGGGCACAACAGAGCAACTTCGGGAAACTCGCGGGGGGTACGTCGGTGAACTACATCCTCGACGACACCTATCACATCATCGCCACTGTGCGTGCCGGCAACGGACTCAACGCGGATGCCCATGATTTCCTACTCACGCCCCAAGGCACAGCCCTTATTACCATCTACGACGTTGTGACGGCCGACCTGTCCTCGGTTGGTGGATCGAAGAACGCCCAGGTGTGGGAGGGATCGATCCAGGAAATCGATGTCGCAACCGGCAAAGTAATCTTTGAATGGCACAGCCTGGACAAAGTTGGATTCGACGAGAGCTATTGGCCACTGCCAGACTCGTCGACAGCAGCCTGGGACTATATCCACATCAACGGCATCGCACTCGACGACGACGGCAACTTGCTGCTCTCGGCGCGTCACACCTCGACCGTCTACAAGCTCGACCGCCACACCGGCGCAGTGATCTGGCGACTGGGAGGCAAGAAAAGCGATTTCCGGTTCGGACCGGGAGCCAGCTTCTTTTTTCAGCATGACCCTGTGGTGGCAGGGCCCAATACCCTGCACATATTCGACAACGAAGTGAATCCCAAGCCGGTCATGCCGTGGTCGCGCGTCATCTGGCTGAAACTCGATTTGTTGGCAAAGACTGCTACGCTCATCCGCTCCCTCGATCACCCCGATCATCTTTCAGTGCTCTCGCAAGGCAGCGCCCAACCGCTGGAAAATGGCAATACGTTCGTGGGATGGGGTGAGCCGGGCCGCTTCTCGGAGTTCGACTCCAATGGACGAATAATTTTCGACGCTACTCTACCGAAGGGCTACGACACGTACCGAGCCTACCGTTTCCGTTGGCCGCCTGATCGAAGATGACGCGTTTCATAGGCGCTGCCTTGGTTGCAGTCATTGAAGAGAAGGGCAAGATGTTTTCTCCTGAAAGGAAATAGTTTTCCCCTGGCCTCAGTGCTCTTGGAGGCGGTTCAGGTTAAGTCCTTGAATCGCTGAAGCTTCCGATAGGCTCCTAACTTGCAAGTCTAGTATTGACATAGAGATAGTGTTGGTGAGGTTGTTGCGATGCTCACGAATCAAACTGACCGAGATCAGAAAGTGTCCCAGCTCACCGTCGCAATCGTCGGAGGGGGATTCACAGGAACGACGCTCGCGGCTCAGCTATTGCGCGCCTCAGGCGGCAGCGTCTCTGTAGTACTCATAGAGCGGGGCGCGCGCTTTGGCCGCGGCGTAGCGTACAGCACTGAATGTACGGAGCATTTGTTGAATGTCCGGGCGAGGAACATGAGCGCCTATCCAGACGATCCGGAACACTTTCTTAAGTGGGCGCGTCTGAACCACGCCCCCGGCGCTTCTCCTGACGATTATCTTCCGCGACCGTTGTACGGTCAGTACGTTGCATCCGTGCTGCAGCAAGAGATCGAACGTTACCCCGGCCAGGTCGAACACGTGCAAGACGAAGCCGTCTCGATCGTTCGTATTGGCGAGACCGCAGAGATCAGTCTTCGCGGCGGCCGCACTCTGTTCGCTGACAAGGTGGTGATCGCACTCGGGAACTTTCCACCGGGCGATCCCCGACTCCCGGGAAGAACGCCACACAGTCAGCGTTACGTTTCGAATCCATGGAAGTCTAGCGAGCTGGGCAATGTCGCTCAGCACGAGAGTGTTCTGTTGGTTGGTTCCGGCCTTACCAGCGTGGATGTCGCGATCACCCTGCGTGAGCGTGGATTCCGCGGGACCATTCACGTCCTCTCCCGCCGCGGCCTATTACCGCAGACTCACAAAGCGACTGCTCCTTGGCCGCCATTCTGGGATGACCAATCTCCCAGAACTGTTCGCGGGCTCTTACGTTTGATTCGCACGCAAGTGGAAGCCGCGAAAAAAGCAGGCAGCGGCTGGCGCGCTGTGATCGACTCCCTTCGACCCTTCACGCAAGAGATCTGGCGTTCTCTCTCGTTGAGGGAGCGACGCCGTTTCCTGTGCCACGTGCGCCCCTACTGGGATGCGCATCGTCACCGGATCGCGCCCGCGATCGGTGCTCGGATAGCTTCGCAAATTCAGGTTGGCCAGATCGAAATCCATGCCGGCCGCATCAAGGCATACGCCGAAGACCTCGATGGAGTCGACGTGACTTACCGCGACCGCCAGTCCGGGCAACTTGAGCGGCTACGCGTAGACCGCGTAATGAACTGCACCGGTCCCGAAAGTGACTGCCGCAAGGTGGACGATCGTTTGCTGACAGATCTCATGCGACAGAAACTGGCTCGACCGGACCCGTTGTTCCTGGGACTGGATGTCTCTTCGAACGGCGCCTTGATTGACGCTAACGGCGCAGCTTCGAAGCTTCTTTATGCCATCGGCCCAGTTCGCAAAGGCAGCTTGTGGGAGACCATCGCGGTTCCGGAACTTCGAGTCCAAGTATCCGGGCTGTCAAGGCTCTTGCTTACCGTTCGCAAGTCTGAACAGCCCAAGCCTGAAGAATATCCTCAACCTCCGCGGCTAGAACCGATTGCTGCGCTCCCTCGGCAGCGAAAGGGAAGAGGTATCTACTTCGAGCAGTTTTACCTGGGCTGTTTGGCCCACGCTTCTTACTTGCTGGCGTCAGAAGGAGAAGCGGTCGTGGTCGATCCTCAGCGGGATGTGGACATGTACCTGAAGGCCGCCGAGCAGCACGGACTCAGAATCCGCCACATCTTTGAGACCCACTTGCATGCCGACTTCGTTTCAGGACACCAGGAACTGGCCGCACGCACTGGAGCCAAGATCTACATCGGTCCCAACGGCCGTGCTACGGTTCCCCACTCAGAGGTGCACGACGGTTTCGAGTTGCGCGTGGGAAACATGCGAATCAAAGTTCTGGAGACGCCTGGGCACACCCCGGAGAGCATTTGTCTGGTAGTCACGGATGAAGAAATATCTCCTAATCCCTTGGCAGTTTTAACGGGCGACACACTGTTTCTTGGAGATGTGGGGCGCCCCGACCTGTCGAAAACACATACGCCGGAAGTACTGGCCAGCATGCTCTACGACAGCCTTCATAACAAACTGCTCAAGCTCGCAGAAGATGTCATCGTTTATCCTGCGCACGGAGCCGGTTCGCTGTGCGGACGCAATATGCGCGCGGAACGTTCTTCTACCATTGGCACGGAGCGGCTTACCAACTATGCTCTGCAGATTAAGAACAAAGAAGAGTTCATCCAGCAACTGACCACCAACTTGCCGCCCCGTCCCGAATACTTTCCTCAGGACGCACAGATCAACCGAACAGGCGCGCCAGCGTTGGCCGAACTGGCCACACTTTCCCCAGTTTCCGCGGAAGAGCTGTGGTCCTCGCCGGATGATGGAGTGATTGTGTTGGACGTCCGCCCGGGCGACCAGTTTGCCGCCGGGCATGTACCCGGCTCGATCAACATTCCACTCTCGGGACAATTTGCTTCCTGGGCAGGCATCCTGCTGGGGTTATCCTCTCGGCCGTTGCTGGTCGCAACATCGCCGGAGCAACTGTTTGAAGCGCGGATGCGTCTGGCTAGAGTCGGCATTGATGACGCACGCGGATACCTGCAAGGCGGGATCGAGGGCTGGGTTCGAGCAGGGTTGGACCTGGCCGAGCTTCCGCAAACCACAGTGCGACAATTGAATGAACATTTTGGCGCGGATAAGCCTCATTTGCTGGACGTGCGTCGGAAGCCAGAATGGGAAACAGGGCACATTGAAGGAGCGGCTTGGTGGCCGTTGGAGGACTTCAGAACATCCCTCCCGCAGGTGGATCGCAACGCGCCGATTGCCGTCCTTTGTAAGGGCGGCTACCGGAGCATGATTGCTTGCAGCTGGTTGCGGCGAGAGGGCTTCCGCAACGTCACGAATGTAATCGGCGGGTTCGACGCCTGGGAAGAGGCACGACTGCCATCCGTGACCGAAGTGCCCATCGCCGTTTAGCTCGTTCCAGAAACATCAATACTGTGGAAATCAAATCAGAGGGTTCCCTGCGATTTCGTGGGATAATCGCGGCATCATGGAAACCTCAAGTCTTGATCTCCTGTACTTGGAGAGGGATCCATCTACTAAGCAGCCCTCTGCCTGTATCTCCGTGAAACCAAACTCTCGTCACGATTACGGGGGCATCGGGGCTGATAAGCTGATTACGGCCCCGTGCTTGAGTTTCATCGCACTGGATGCCGAAATCAGAAGGCTCCACGCGGAGCTCGATGAAATCCGCTCCCGCGCGAAGAAGAAGTTCTATAGAGCGCAAGCTTCGACAGCGGGCGCGTGAGCGTGCACTTCCAAACCACGCCCACCCGGCTTGAGCAGTCGATCCTGACTTTTCCCTCGCCCCTAGATTTCCCACAATGGCGATGGGTTAACTTGACATTAGCCCCCGGAAGCGTTACATCTCATCAGGAATTCTCCACGCAACGAGATAGTGTGTCTGATTTTCTTACGTTTCGCACGGAGAGGCAGATCAAGTCCAAGAACGTCGTGATGCGAGCCACAGACAATCCCGTCGGTAGCACCTACCGTTTCCACGTGAAGGACGTTGCCTCTGCCCAACCGCACACCGAAATCTCTGTGTATCGTATTCGTCAAGCATTCCCCTTTTGCGACTGAGGAGCTAATCCATGCCTGAGAAAGCCGAAGTCCGTCATACGCTGAGCGAGCAGCAGGCGCGCCAGCTTGCGAACGTCACCAAAACGGTCCCCATGATGGAGGTGATCACGCCGCGCTGGCTGGTCACTTTCTTGTCGTGGGTGCCCGTTGAAGCCGGCACCTATCGTGTCAACAAAGTGAAAGTCACCCGCCCGGGTACGCGGACCATTGAGTGCAGCCCTGACGAAGAAGTCGACTTGCCAGAGATTTACGTAGACTACGAAGAGAAGCCGCGTGAATATACGCTCAACGCAGTGACCACGGTTCTCGATGTGCAGACTCGCATTTCGGATTTATACCGCAGTCCGCACGACCAGATCAGGGAGCAACTGCGGCTCATGATCGAGAAGGTCAAAGAGCGCCAGGAGAACGAACTGGTCAACAATACCGAATACGGTTTGATCCATAACGTTGCTCCTGAGTTCAAGGTTAAGGCAAGAAAGGGAGCACCCACGCCGGACGACCTCGACGAACTGATCGCGAAGGTGTGGAAAGAGCCATGCTTCTTTCTGGCACATCCACGAGCGATCGCCGCGTTCGGACGCGAGTGCACCCGCCGCGGCGTTCCGCCACCCACGGTGAATCTGTTTGGCTCCCAGTTCTTGACCTGGCGTGGCATCCCGCTGGTGCCTTCCGACAAGCTGGCAGTCAAGAGTGAGAAGACCAACATTTTGCTGTTACGAACCGGCGAGAAGAGGCAGGGGGTCATCGGTCTGTTCCAGCCTGGGCTGCCAGGCGAGGTTTCGCCTAGTTTGTCCGTTCGATTCATGGGGATTAATCACAAGGCGATCGCCTCGTACCTGATTTCGCTCTACTGCTCCATCGCAGTCCTGACGGAAGACGCCATCGGGGTACTGGAGAACGTGAATGTCGACCAATACCACGAGTACAAGTGATCGCTTCGAGGCCGACTCGCTGACATCGTCTCCCGCACAAGAGAAAGGCGTGCAGAAGGTTAGTGCGTCGCCCTTCGCGGCAACTCTCCCCGATCCGGCAGTGCTTGCGCGGCTCGCGAATGAGTTTTTCGCAGCGCTGCCCGGCGCGGCGGAGCCTCTGGGCGCGAGCGTGCCAGCAGCCTCGCCGAATGATGTCGATCTGCGCGTGCCTTCTGGATCTGCGGCGCGAACCGCCGTGCCGGATTATCAGCGGGAGATGTTCTCCTTTCCGGGCGTGCCGAACTCCGGCTCTGTTCCAGGGCTTCCAGATATGGCCTCGACGGTGCCCATAGGTGCACTGAATGAGGCCGATTTCAGGGCGATTGCCGCTTCATTGGCTGGCGCAGTGGCACTCGTGCCTCAAGTTCCAACTCCCGCGATACTCAGCCCCTCGTCATCTTCGCTTGAAGGAGAGAAGGCCGGGCCCTGGACCGCTGCCCCGCAGTTTCCACCTGCGGTGGAAATGTTTTCTTTTCCAGGCATCCCGGCAATTCCTTCGTCACCGCCGACTGCTCCGCCGAGCGGGTCGGATCTGGCAGCAGCCGCGTCTTCACCAGCGGCCGTGTTGATCCCCGGCGCTCCCGTCCCGCCGACCGCGTATCGGACGCCGGGCAGTTCCGCCGACGAAACCAGAACGGATCCATGGGCGACCGCTCCCAATTTTCCGAATGAAGTTTTTTCCTTCCCGCGTGTTCCGGGTGTGTCCGCCCCAGGTGTTCCGGAACAACGTGTTCCCGAACCGATCGTGTCGCAGCCGAGCGTACCGGCGAGTTCTATCTCGCTTGACACGCCGCCTTCGGCCAATGCTCCTCAGTCGATTCCCGCGATCCCCAATGCCGTTCAATCGCCTGTGCTTCCGGAAAGCGCTGAAAGTTTTGCGGACGCGGGACGAGCGGTGTATGGAAAAGCCGCGCCAACATCTCCGCCCGTCACTGAGATGTTTTCTTTCCCTGGCGTGCCCGGCGCGCAGTCTCCCCCAGGCGTTCCAGTTCTGCCTTCGTCAGTGCCGACGAGGCCTCCAACTGAAACCGATCTTCGCGCGCTGTATTCTGCGCTCCCTGGTACATCCGCAGCCACGACGCCCCCTGGCGTTCCGCAGCCCGCGGTTCCCAGTGTCCCCGTCAATACTTCCTATGAGGAAGGAACACCGAAACAGTCTGCCTCTCTGCCAAAAGGCGTCGAGTCCTATGAATTCCGTCCCGATCTGGCCCCAGGGGAGCTTGGCGTCGCCAAGCGTCCACTCGATCCTCGGCTGATTCGCCAGGATTTTCCGATCCTTCAGGAGCGCGTGCACGGACGGCAGTTAATCTGGCTCGACAACGCCGCTACCACCCAGAAGCCGAACGCCGTGATCGACCGTTTGTCGTATTTCTATCAGCACGAGAACTCCAACATTCACCGCGCGGCCCACACTCTGGCTGCCCGCGCTACTGATGCCTATGAGAGCGCACGCGAAAAGACGCGCCGCTTTTTGAACGCTTCTTCAACTCGCGAGATCATTTTCGGTCGCGGTACAACCGAAGGCATCAATCTCGTTGCTCAGGCGTGGGGACGCCGCAACGTGCAGAAAGACGACGAGGTGGTCATCACCTGGCTTGAGCACCACGCCAACATCGTACCCTGGCAGCAACTGTGTGCTGAGAAGGGTGCTCGCCTGCGAGTGGCGCCGGTGAACGACCGCGGCGAAGTGATCCTCGGAGAGTACGAGAAATTGCTGGGACCACGCACACGGATTGTGTCGTTCAGCCAAGTCTCGAACGCTCTCGGAACGATCACACCAGCGCGCGAGATGGTAGAGATGGCCCACCGTCACGGCGCGCGCGTGCTGGTCGATGGTGCGCAGGCTGTCTCTCACATGCGCGTGGACGTGCAGGTCCTCGATTGCGACTTCTACGTTTTCTCTGGACACAAGATCTTCGGTCCCACCGGGATCGGCGCTGTCTACGGAAAGCTGGACGTGCTCGACCACATGCCTCCCTGGCACGGCGGCGGCAACATGATCGTGGATGTCACCTTCGAGAAGACTACTTACCAGACAGCACCGGGGCGCTTTGAGGCGGGTACGGGAAACATTGCCGATGCCGTCGGACTGGGTGCAGCTCTCGATTATGTAGATCAGATCGGAATGGAAAGCATCTCGGCCTACGAACATGAATTGCTGATTTATGCGACCGAAGGACTTCTAACTGTCCCTGGTCTTCGGCTGATCGGGACCGCGCGCGAGAAGGCGGGTGTGCTGTCGTTCGTTCTCGACGACGTCCGCACAGAGGACGTAGGAGCCGCCCTGAGTCAGGAAGGTATCGCGGTACGTGCCGGGCACCACTGCGCTCAGCCTATCCTGCGCCGCTTGGGCGTCGAGAGCACCGTCCGCCCGTCACTGGCGCTCTACAACACACGCGAAGAGATCGATGCGCTGGTCGCGGCGTTACTGCGCATCCAGGCGAATCGGGGACATCGCGAGTTGTAATTTACGCCTGGAGGCGACCGGCCGCCTCGCTCGCTGCAATATCGCGTGACGGATCAGGTTTTAGGCTGCAAGCGCCGAAGTCGGAATCTGCAGTGCCTGGTTGCGCAGTGCATCAAAGAGAATACTCGTCAGGTAGCGTTCGCCGAAATCCGGCAGAACCACTACGATCAGTTTTCCCGCATTGTCCTTCCGAGTTGCGACTTTGAGAGCGGCAACTACCGCGGCTCCCGACGAAATGCCCACTAGAAGGCCCTCTTCCTTCGCGAGTCGGCGCGCCATGTTGATGGCCTCGTCGTTGGTTACCGTAACAATTTCATCGATGTAGTCGCGGCGCAGAATGCTGGGTACAAAACCAGCGCCGATGCCCTGTATCTTGTGGGGCGAAGGCTTACCGCCCGAGAGGACGGGACTCTCCGCCGGTTCGACGGCGACGGCCTTAAACGACGGCTTCTTCGGCTTGATGTACTGGCAGACGCCGGTAATAGTTCCGCCCGTGCCGATGCCGGAGATCAGAATGTCGGCACGCCCCTCCGTGTCATTCCAAATCTCGGGCCCGGTGGTCTCAAAGTGAATCTTGGGATTGTCCGGATTGTCGAACTGCTGCAGCATGAAACCGTTTGGGGTTTTAGCGAGAAGCTCCTCAGCTTTGGCGACCGCACCCTTCATACCGTTCGGCCCCGGGGTAAGTACAATTTCAGCGCCGAAGGCAAGCAGCAGGACGCGCCGTTCAAGACTCATGGTTTCGGGCATCGTCAAAACGAGCTTGTATCCTTTTACAGCTGCAACAAAAGCCAGTCCGATGCCCGTGTTGCCACTGGTCGGCTCGATCAGTACGGTTTTGCCAGGCTGAATTTTCCCGGCCCGTTCGGCCTCGGTTATCATGCTCACGCCAATGCGATCCTTTACGCTGGCGCAAGGATTCGAGCTCTCCAGTTTCGCAACAACTTGAGCGGCGCAGCCGTCTGTTACTTTGTTAAGCCGCACGAGCGGCGTGTTACCGATCAGCTCTGTGACGTCACTTGCGATCTTCATGGTCGAGTTGTCCTCCAAGATTCGGAAATTCGGTAGATGCCTTTCGCCTAACCCTACTAAGGCTACTAGCATACTAATATTATGATCTGTGATCCAAATCACCATGAATGAGCAGTCAAGCCGCCTAGATACTAAGCGAGTACAGTACAGAGGCCCGCTACTGTGAGCTCCCTAGCTGGAACTTGGCTGTACGGATTTCTGAGTCCGCAGTGATTACTGCACTGTGCTCACGCTCCGACAACCTGAGGAAGTCGAGACAGTTCCTCGTCGGTGCTGTCGTTGGGGACTGAGCATCCCGGCGTCAGAATGAACTTGCTGCCAGCCACATTCCTGGCGGTCTGCCATTGGTTGCGGATCTGCTCCGAGGAGAGATCTTTGTAATTCTTCTCATCGATTCCGGTGGCAATCGTCTGCGAGAACTTGCTGCGCACAGTGCTAACTGACACGCCGCTGGACTGGACAGACCAGTTGACGACCGGGGCCTGGAAGTCGACAAACTGGTCAATATATTCATTCTCCCAGTGCAAATGCAGGAAGTTCAGCTTGGCGCTGGAGGTCGCGGCAAAGAACCGCTTGTCAAAGGGCGCGCTGAATTTGGCATAGTCTGCCGGTGAAAGCTCCGCGCGGTTGGCGTTCGCAATCGAAAAGAGAACCCCCGAGGCGCCCGCAGCAAAGGCGCGCTTGGCGTGATTAATGTGCGACTGCGTCAGTACATCAAGGGCGTCGATCAGTCGCTGCGGGTTCTCCTGCTGGAGGCGAACGACCTCTTCCTTTGAAGAGAGTTTGACCGCGACCTGCCAGGGATTGAATGCCGTTTCGAGAATGTACGCGTCTCCGTGCAGTCCGTCGCGGATCAGTTCCAAGGCGCGAATCTGTTCAGGGAAGGGATTGTCCAGAACCTTCAGTTCATACCAGTTGCCTACAGGCTTTGGGTATGGATAATCGCTCATCACCTTCACGATATCCGTCTTGTACTTCCAGTGATAATCAAGCGTGGCCTTGGCGTGCTCTTCGGGAGTCTGAGGTCCGAAGTGATGCCAATGCGTGAATGGCGGACGGTCTACATCCTGCCCCGCCAGTGCCCGGTCTACGCGCTCTTTGCGGGTGAGCGGTTCTCGCCCGGCCACCTTTCCCAGAACTGGTTGTGCAACAGCGACACCAGCAGCGGCTGCGGCGGACACGAGGAAGTTTCTACGGCTTATCATGATTGACTCCGGGAAATCCGAATCTCAGTTTCCGCCTTTCGCAACATGAACGTTCTCCGAAAGCAACTGCCCAATCTCGTTGCGCACACTGTCCTTCAAACGTGAATCCAGCTCGCCGCTCGCGTGACTGGTGAAACCAGTGTGGATCGAACACACCAAGCCGTTTCGGCCAACGAAGAATGTCGTGGGCCAGGCATTCAGGTTTTCGGCCTGTGGGATCTTCTCGTTGAGCTGGCTTGGTTCTCCAGCGATCAGGTAAGTGTATTCGATTCCATAGCGCTTAATGAACGCATGGACTCGCGAGAGGCTTTTTAGCTGCTCCGCCGGCTCGAAGTCGAGAGCGACAATCTCAAGGCCCAGACTGTGATACTCCCGGTACAGTTCTTCGAGAAAAGGTGCTTCGTCGTGGCAGTTCGGGCACCAACTTCCGGTGATATTGACTAACACCACCTTGCCCTGAAATTGGTCGTCAGTGTTGGAGACGACGCGGCCGGTCACATCCGGAAAGGAAAAACGCAGCGGCTGGCTCGCGTCTTTCACTTTCGTGTGCTCCGTCGGATCGTCCGGTGGAACAAGATTTCTGGCTCGTGCGTCCGCCGGCCGCAGCGCTACGAATTTTTGTGTGTCATGAAAGCTGTCGATTTGCAATTGCAGGCTACCATCGGATTGCGGTGTGACTTCCACGTAAAACGGACGCTCTCCAGTGAAATGACTGAGGAAGAACTTGCCGTCCTTGAAACTACCCGAGAGGGCGCCCGTGTCACCATCGACCCGCAGAATTGCTGCATCAATCTTCGAGCCTGTCTGGTTCACGACGAAGTGCCACGCCGACTCGCCCTTCGGGCTCTTGACTTGAATTTCCCAAAGCCCAGAGATATCCGGTGCGTGTTGGTCAATGCTTGCAACCGGGGATGGGTCGTGCCGCTTCGCTTGGAATGCATAAGCATTTCCAGAAGCTCCGCCGTAGGTCCCAGTCAATATTCCATCATTAAGGGTCGCTTCAAGCTTCGTGGCGTAACTGTCGAAAGTCAGCACCAGAGAGCCATTCTCGACCGTTCCACTGTTTGACGGGTTGACCCGGTCGTCGCCGTTAAAGAAGTAGCTATGCACCTCCGCTCCGGTGCCGTCGATTTCGATCCTGAATGGAACGGAAACATTGTTCAAGGTGACGGTCGCGTCCCACGTGCCCTTTACAGATTGTCCCGACGCTAAAAGGGTGATGGCAAAGATTGCTAGTACGGTTGCAGAGGCCAGTTTCGCGCTAGAAGCGATATGCATGAAGGAATCCTTTGTGTGCCGGGAAGCCCCGAGGCCTTCCGAGACCTGCCGAGTGTCGCAGGCTGACACCACCTTGTTCAGCGAGCGAACATAGGCTATTATATACATAGACATACTTACTAATGCGAGATTCCAAAGTGCTTGCCATCCGCCATCGCGTTCAACTTCGCTGTCGATGCACACACATCCTCATTTCTTTCCAGTTGTCTTGAGTGTTTTTCAATCGCAATCGACTTGGCTGTTCCTGGATATTTGCATGAAGCCCCAGCCCTTTCTGGTGTTCCTCATGGTTGCACTATTGACCAGCGCGACGGTAGCTCAGAATGGCGCATCGCCACTGGAGGTGGCGCGAAAACCGGTTCGAGTGTTGCTTGTCGTCGCTCACCCGGACGACGAATACGAAGTGGGTGGCACTGTTTATCGAATCAGCAAAGAACTCTTCGGGACCGTCGATCAGGTAATTATCAACGATGGTGAAGCTGGCTACCGATATTCCTCCCTGGCGGTTCCTTACTACGGGATCGACCTGACGAATGAAGCAGTTGGCAGAGCCCGACTCCCTGGTATCCGCAAAGAGGAAGCGCGACGGGCTGGCAGAATCTTGGGCATTCAGCACCAGTGGTTCCTGAACGAGAAAGATGACCGGTTTACGCTCGACGCCGGTGAATCCCTCCAACGGAGTTGGCATGAAGAGCGAATTCTGCGTGTCCTGCAACAGCGATTAAGCAAGGGACATTACGACTTCGTTTTTGTACTACTGCCGTCAGAACAGACTCATGGAGAACACAAAGCGGCTTCGATTCTTGCTCTAGAATCTGTTGAACGGTTGCCGGCAAGCCGACGCCCGATCGTACTGGGCGCACAGGCTGGCGGCGGCGATCCTGCGCCTTACACGTCGCTGCTCGGATATTCACTCACGGCTACAGACTCACCCAGTCCGCAATTTCAGTTCGATCGCAATACTTGCTTCGGTTACCGGGAATCCCTTTCCTATCAGATCGTCGTGGACTGGGTGATCGCCGAGCATAAGTCCCAGGGTCTGTTCCAAACCAGATGCCAGCAAGATCGGTTTGAGAATTTCTGGCTGTTCACCGTAAACCGAACTTCAGCGGCTGGTGAGGCCGAGTCGCTGTTTGCTGCCGTCAGACCAAGGCCCGAACGCGCCAGGGAAGTTGGAATTGCAGGCGCTGCCAAGCCGCAATAGGCGAAAGGGGAGAGTACGGATTCGCCGAATCGGAGCCCACAACCGAAAAGAATCAGGGAAGGATTGCCAACGTGTATACGAAACAAACGCAGATTGAAACCGATGTTGAATGGGTACATGAGATCGGCAGGCATATTGCCCGCGGCGATACGTTGGATGAGGCGCTGGCCGCAACCGTGAGTTTCGCTATCGCGCTAGTCAATTGCGACCGCTGCTTCATCTATGTCCGGGACGACGCAGAACTGGCGCTCTGGGTTTGGAAACATATGGATCAGGAGGAGCCGGAGCAAACCAAACTCCCGCTTGGGCGAGACTACACGGCCTTGCTGGCGCAACATCGGGTTCCAATCGCCATTTCGACCAACAGCCGGGAGCAGTCTGAGCCGAGGATTTTTGATCAATGGTCAACCGATCCTGGCGAGACGTTTGTATCGGTACCGTTGCTAGCCCGCAGGGAATTGGTCGGCGTGATCAACTTGCAGCACAGCCGACCCCGCCGATACAGCCTCCGAGAAGTCAAGCTGCTTTCCAGCGTCGGATTTCTGCTCGGTGCTGATATTGGTATCTCGCGTTTAGAGAGCCGGAATTCTGATCTCCTGATGGAATTGGAAACACGGAAGCTTGTCGAGCGCGGCAAGGGCATTCTGCAACGGGAACTGGGACTCAGTGAGCACGAAGCCTTCCTGGCTTTGCAGCGCCAGAGCCAGCAGAAAAAGCGGCCGATGAAAGAGATTGCTCAAGCCATCATTCTGAGCGCTGAAGTAAGGCAGAGTGTCGGGCAAAACTGAATAACATGGGGCGCGGTGGCCAAGTGGCAAGGCAAGGGTCTGCAAAACCCTGATCGGCGGTTCGATTCCGCCCCGCGCCTCCAAATGTTACTCAGAAGCCGTCGAAACTGCCGGAACAGTGACTTAGGCGACGCCCGATGACTGTCGCGGCATTGCTCTCGATAAACGGAAATTCAACGAGCTTTTTCCGATGATAATCCGTGCGGCGGCGCGTGCCCTTCAATAACTCATCGAAAGACACATGGGTCTTGAAGGTACTGGTCTGGGATCCGACTCCAACTATGTTCAGCTTGCGGATCTGGAGGTCGGGGGTATCTTCGCTAACGAAGATGCGTTCAACCTCCGTAATCGAGTTGGCGAGTATCCGCAAGAGGGTCGTCTTTCCGGTCCCGGTTCCGCCGCTGACGAGCAGCGTTTTGACGGTACGCTCGATCGAAGATTCCACCGCTATTCTTTGCGTCGTCTATTCGCGAGTCCCAATTTTGTTGCAATTTGTAGCTGAGAACACTTCGGGTGGTGACTCGGTGCTCCCTCCGGCCAATTGCTGACTCTTGCTGAGGGGGTAGCACCTCCCAACTATGCGCCGCGGTGCGCCACTGGTTCTTTGCGCCGCTCAGCCAATGTTGTGGGCGTTTCATCACCCGTTACCCCGTTTTCCTGAGCTTCCTATGCACACGTTGCACGACGCTTTCCGGGATTCGCAACGTGGTATAGCCTCGCTTAAACCGTGTTTCAACGTTCTCCCACTTGATCACCCCAGGTTCGGCGGCGAAAATACGCCGGATTGTTCGTTCGCTTAAGCCCCAGAAATCAGCGACTTCGCTTACGCAATAGTGTTTTTCAAACGCCACACTGGCCGGCATGGCTGGTTTGCTTGGAGGAGCGTAGCTGGGCTGGAGGGAGGGTTCTGTTGCCATAGCACACCGTGTTTTGATGTATGTAGTACGGGATTGAAATCTCGTCAAACGGAAGAGTTACCGGACGCCAGAGCCATCTGCGATGGACACGGAAGGAGAAAGAGGCCATTCTTGCGATTTTCAGTGGGTAACGTGCCGTAGTGTGGGGTAGGGGGATCTGGCTGTGACCACGAAATGGGTGGTGACAGGTCAGACACACCTAACCGTTATGAAAATTTTCTACTCTACTCCTCTTTTCAACGGGTTACAAATCGGTTGATTTGATCTGTTCTGCTTGGAAATGATTCGTTTTGATCGTACAACCATTACAATTTCATGACAGTGTGTTTCCAGCTTGTGAATTGCGTCCCTTCGGTATTCGTCAAATACCTTCTTTACCATGGAAACTCTCCTCTCACGAAAATGTGTGCTGTCTGGCAGAAAAACAATCGACCGACATCACCAAAAGAGCAAGCTGCATCCTGCTGGCGACTTCATGAAGCGACTTTGAGCCGCAAGTCAGTACAACACTTCACTCTCTCCCTTTTCGGAGATCATCTTCTGGAACTGCGCCACGATCTTGTCGCGTCGCGCCATCACGGCCTTCACTTCATCTTTGGAGAGATAATGCTGGGTTTTTCCCGCCAGTTCGTTCCCGTCTAGTGTCTTCAGTTTCTCGAACAACTGCCGGTCGCAGCGTACCAAGTCCTTGGGGTTCCGCAGGTCTTTGGAAAGCCGAAATGCGCGGCTGAAATCGATCCTCCAGATCCTCCAGTCCGCACTGATCAGCACGTTCGTGAGGTTGGGATCGTCATCGTACACCAATTGGTCGAAGACCCGTATTTTGTACATCTGCTTGTCCCAAGCTTCTGGATCGGGGGGCTCTATCTTCTGCTGAACGCGATCTGCCTCATCCATCTTCACCGGTAGCCACCAGCTCAGTGAACCGGGATTGCCACCCACTGAACGCTCCACATATACCGGCAGCATGTCGTCCATGCCAACCAACTCTGCCAGCGCATAAGCAGCGATGTTGTATTTGTAGGAATCTACGAAGTCATACACAGTTCGGCCGCTGGCCATCTTCATCGAGGCCTCGTGTTCGTCGATAGGCTGGAAAGAAGCGTCATGGGTCAATACGCCGTCGCTCAGCGTAAGCCGCGATGTGTGGGTAACACCTTTCTTGGATGGCTTGGTGCCTACGACCTTGGCGGTGAGAAGGAATTGCTTAATCTGTTCCTTGGTAAGAGTGGTCTCGTCCGCAGCCCTGACAAGATGCGGGCAGATCAAGCAGACCACAGCGGCGATAGCCAGCCTCCGCCACTGCTGACGCACTTTGTACATCGGAGCCCCCCATTTTATGCCCAACAATCTACCCTTCTGAGCCACCATTTTGCAACCTAAAGTCTTCACCACGGCCACCAGCCTCGCATTCCAAACTCACTCGTTTCACGCTCTTGACTTTCAAGCCTTCGTAGCCAGCGCCTCCAAGCGCAGTTTGGCTGTTCTGGCGGTTTCTCGCAGCAGCGGGTCCGTATCATTTAGACATCGATTCAATTCACCTTCTAAAGATTTCAATCCGAAGTTTCCGATCGCATAGGCACCGCAAGACCTTAGCCAGGGATCGTCGCTCGTCACTAGTGCCACCACTGCATGTTCTCGGTTCTCGATTTGGGCACGCACCAGCCGGTTCGCTATGCGAGCGCGCTCCCCAACGGTGACCTTACCGTCCAGCAGTGGCACCAGCATGTCACGGAGCTGGGACTTTAAGAGGTTATCGAGGAATTCCAATGCGTTGTCGTGCACAGATACGCTCTTGGATTGCAAGCCCAAATACGCGGCGTGCAGATCAAGGTGAGGATATAACAGGCCGAGCAGACGAAAGATGCGCTCCAATTCTTGCTGGATGGACACCGACAATGCGCGGGCTACCGGATCTTGACTGTCCCCGATGGCGCCGAGCTTGTCCAGAATCTGGTACGACCGGTAATGCCCCAGAATCTCCGCAGCTAAGACCGTCTCCAACGTCTGGACGTCTGTCTCGATCTCAGGGTGGACGCGGCAGAGCTTGTTGAGAGCGCTAATGGTACGGTACCGCAGGGTGATGTCGCTTTCCAGGAGATTCTCCATCAACACACTCGCCGCCGC
>Ga0187890_10001119_pt1 | contig 19488 bp, 19 predicted proteins | sample June2016WEW_21_1_FD_133005 | JGI IMG/M metagenome (GOLD analysis project Ga0187890, IMG submission 133005) | Peatland microbial communities from SPRUCE experiment site at the Marcell Experimental Forest, Minnesota, USA - June2016WEW_21_10 | ecosystem: Environmental > Terrestrial > Soil >... | reverse complement strand
CGCTTACGCGCGACCGCAAGACCGGCGCGCTCGGCGAGCGCTCTGACCTGCGGCTTCTTCATGTCGCCCAGGGGGAAGCGCATACGCGCGAGCGAGTCCGGCGCGAGCGCGGAGAGCACGTAGCTCTGATCCTTGCCCACGTCGACAGCGGTCCTGAGAAGCGGAGCGCCCCCGCCTTCGATCATGCGCGCGTAGTGGCCGGTGGCGAGCGTCTCGGACCCCAGCCGGCGGGCGAGCTCGAGCATTGCGTCGAGACGGACGTTGCCGTTGCAGCGCACACACGGATTGGGTGTGAGCCCGGCGGCGTGATCGGACAGCCAGCCGTCGACGACCCCGGCGCGGAACTCGGCGCGCAGATCGATCGACAGGTGCGGCATGCCGAGCTCGTGCGCGAGCTCGCGCGCGCCGCGAACGGCCTGCGCCGAGCAGCAGCTGAGATCGCCGTCGTTGTGGGCGTCCGACCACAGCTCGAGCGTCACGCCGACGGTCTCGCCGCCCGCCTCGCTGACGAGCAGCGCCGCGACGGCGCTGTCGACACCGCCGCTCATCGCCACGAGCGTGCGCCCAGCATGCGCGCTCAGGGACGCGCACGCGCGCGCGGCGCCGCCAAGCGCCCGGTGCAGCGCGTCGGCTGCGAGCTCGGCCGCATGGCGCTTGGCCATGCTCAACCCACCGAGCTCTTGCGCGATCTCGCGCGCTCCGATGCGCGCCGCCGCGAGCAGCGGCGTGCCGCGCAGCAGGCTGACGGCGGCGCTGCCGGCGGCGAGCGTGGCGCCACAGCCGCTCGCGTCGAAACCGGCGTCGCCGATCCGTCCGTCGGGGCTGAGCGGATCGAGCGCGAGCGAGATGCGGATCAGATCTCCGCACGCCGCCCCACCGGCCGCGCCGGTGAACGCGCCATCCGGGGAATGGCCGCGCCCGAGCGGGCATTCGAGATGGTTGACCAGCTGCTCGGCTGTGGCGCTCACCCGAGCGAGTGTAAGGCTATGAGTTGCGGGATTCGTCGATCGCCTGTTCGATCGAGAAGGCGTCCTGCAGCCCGCTCAGCACGGTCGTCTGTCCACGCTTGTTGATGACGAAGATCGTGGGCGTCGCGTAGACCTGCACGCCGCGGGTGATCGACCCGTAGGAGGTGACCTGGTTCGCGGTCGACGCGAACGCGGCAAAGCGCTTTTCCAATTCGAGACCGGAGGCCTGGAGCGCCCGGCGCAGCTGGGGGGTGCGGGCCAGAGGCCTGATCAGATGGTGGACCGCCTCGAGCAGCCTCAGTTCGTGGTTGACGATGGTGTCATCCGTGCCCTTCGGGTTCCAGAACAGGATGACCGCGATCTTCCCTTCATGCAGCGCGTGTTCCACGAGCACCTGCCTTGCCGGCGTGCGGCCGGCGCCGCTCTGTGCCTTGATCGGCTGCTGCTTGACCGTAGCGCTGGGCACCGCCGGGGTGGATGTCGGGGCGGGGTGCTGCGTGGTGGCGGTCGCCGAGGAGCCCGCGTGGCCGGCGGCGGACGCCGGGGCGGAGGGGGTGGCGCCTGCGGCTGCGACGGCCCCGTGGGCGCGGGCTATGTCGCGCGTGAGGCCTTCCAGGCCGGGGACGGGACCGTGATAGATGTGGCCGGTCTTGGCTTCGGCCTTTGCCCGAGCGGTCACCGACGCTTCCGACCCGCTGTTCACGGCGCCCGAGCTCGCCGGCTTGGAGACAGACGGCGCACTGGCCGTCACTGCGGGCGAGGAGCCAGAGCCGCCTGTGCTGGTCGAGCGTCCGTGCAGGGCGAAGAACCACACGCCGGCGAACAGGCACACGGCTAGCAGCGCGATCTGAAATGGACGGGAGAGCTGCTCCATCTCCCCCAGTTTCGGCATCTGCGGCGGAGAAGTTGAACGGCGCATGCGGCGTTGGACGGTCGATCCTCGCGCAGAGCCCGGCTTGAGAGTCCCGGCGGGGATGCCGATACGCTCGTCATGAAGCCGCGACGGTCCTGCTTGCGGGCGGCCTCGATTTCCGCGGCATGCTTGCTCCTGTCGGCGTGCGGCGGTGGCCGGGCACATCCGGCGGGCGATGCTGCGAGCGCCTCTAACGTGGTCTCGCACGACGCGGCAACCGCCGTCGGCTCAGGTGGCGTCTCCGCTGCCGCTCGCGTGCGCTCCCGCGCCGCGCGAGCGCATCCGCTCTGAGCAGCCCGCCCGAGCGAACGCGCTCGCTCGCGGGCGCGCTCGCTCGCCCGCGAAGCTCTCGCGCGGTCCTCAGAGGGCGTTGTGGCCGCGCAGCACGGCGTGCACGACGGCGTTCGTCGCGACCGCTTGCTGGCCGCCGCCCTGCATGTCCTTCAACACGGTCTCTGCGTCGGCGAGGATCGCCACGTAGCGGGCGCCGAGCGCGTCGGCGTGGCCCAGCTGTCCTTTGAGCGAGCGCCCGCCGAGGTCCATCTGCGCTGTCAGGCCCGCCGAGCGCGCCTCGCTGAGCAGGCCGAAGGCCGCGACGCGCAGGTCCTCGCGCGGACCGTCGAGCGCGACGAACAGCTCCAGCGGGACCGGCGCCGGCGCATGCGCGCCACCGCTCGTGCCGGCGGCCTCGCCGGCGAGCATGATCCGCTCGATCCCCGCCGCCCAGCCCATGCCCGGCGTGGGCGGCCCGCCGAGCTGCTCGACGAGGCCGTCGTAGCGTCCGCCGCCGCCCACGCCGCTCTGCGCTCCGAGCGCGTCGGAGGTGAACTCGAACACGGTTCGCGTGTAGTAGTCGAGACCTCGCACGAGCGTGGGGTCGAGCTCGTAGACGACGCCCGCGATGTCGAGCAGCTCGCGCACGTGTGCAAAGTGTTCGGCGTCCTGTTCGCTCAAGTGCTCGCGCAGTAGCGGCGCGCCGCGCATCACGCTCTGCGTGCCGGGGTGCTCGGAGTCGAACGCGCGCAGGGGGTTCAGCTCGATCCTGTTCCTGACCTCCTCCGAGAGGCTTGCTTCGTTGGCGCGCAGGTATGCCTGCAACCGCTCCCGATACTCGAGCCTGCTCTGCAGGCTGCCGAGGCTCGAGAGGCGCAGCCTGAGCTCCCGCACACCCAGCTCTGCGAGCAGCGCCGCCAGCAGTGAGATCGACTCGGCGTCCACCGCGGGGTCCTCGGAGCCGATCGCCTCGGCGCCGACCTGCCAGAACTGCCGGTAGCGCCCGGCCTGCGCGCGCTCGTGGCGGAAGAAGCACGACAGGTACCACAGCTTCACCGGCTGGCGGCGCTTGTGCATGCCGTGCTCCACGTAGGCCCTGCACACGGGAGCGGTGCCCTCGGGCCGCAGCGTCAGCGAGCGTCCGGCCTGGTCCTCGAGCGTGAACATCTCCTTGCGCACGATGTCCGTGGACTCGCCGACTCCGCGCGCGAACAGCTCGGTGGCCTCGAACACGGGCGTCTCGATCCGCTCATACCCGGCTCCCTCGAGGATCGAGCGTGCGCGGGCCTCTAGCGCGCTGCGGCGAGACGCCTGCTCACCGAGCACGTCGAAGGTGCCGCGTGGCGCTTTGATCTTCGATGCGGCCAACGTCAGGCTGCCGGCGAGTCAGCGGTCGCGGCACGCGGCACGCCCTCGCGCAGCTCGCTGAGGAACGGGTTGCTGTCACGCTCGCGCCCGAGCGTCGTGACGCCCATGTGGCCGGGATAGACGACGGTCTCGGCCGGATAGGCCTGCAGCAGGCTCCCGATCGAGCGCTCGAGCGTGGCCCAGTCCCCGCCGGGCAGGTCCACGCGTCCGACCGACCCCTGAAAGAGCACGTCCCCCGAGAGCAGCGCGCCGGGCAACGCGTAGGTGACGTGGCCGGGACTGTGGCCCGGCGTGAAGACGACGTCGAACTCGAGGCCGGCAAGGCTCAGGCGCTCGCCGCCGCTGACCATGTGCTCTGGCTCGTAGCTCTCGAACGGCCCGAACCCGGGCGGGACCCAGCTCATGATGTCCGCGAGCAGCGGCCGCTCGATCTCGGGGCAGTAGACGGGAGCACCGGTCGCGTGCGCCACGGGCGCGACGGCGCCGATGTGGTCGAAGTGGCAGTGCGTGACGAGGATCGCCTCGATCTGCACGCCCAGCGCCTTAACGGCCTGCAGCAGTCGCTCGGGCTCGTCGCCGGGGTCGACGATCACCGCGCGCGTGGCGTCGGCGCCGGCGCGCACGATGTATGAGTTCTCCTGGACGGGCCCGACGGTGAACGCCCGCACGTCCGGACCGCTCATCGCGAGGCCGCCCTGCCACCGCCGCCCTGCTTGGCCTTCTTGCGCTGGCGGCGGTCGTAGACCCACTTGTCGGTGAAGTAGCTGACGAGCGTGTAGAACACGAGCACGATCGGGAAGAGTGGGGCCGCCTGGCTGGAGGACTGGTGGAGCAGGACGGTCACGATCAGCACCAGCACCACCGCGGCGAACATCGCCTTGATGAACGCCCCCCGCCACGTGGGCGGCTGGTCGCGTTTGTCGAGCTTGCGCTCCTTCTCGCGCGCGAGCGTGCGCGCGTCGCCGGTCTTCTCGCCGGCCGTCGGCTTGCGCCCGGTGCGCCCGCGCGACTCGACGACGCCGGCCGCGTTGCCGCGATGCTTGGTCTGGCGTTTGCGCCTGGTCTGAGCCATGACTCAGCAGCCTAGTGCGTTCTCGATCAAGTGGCGAGCAGGATCGAAGCCCGGCATCGGCATGTCCTGCGGGAAGCCCTCGAGCGCGGCGGCTGGCGCGAGCCCGACAAGCTCGGCGCTCGCGACCTCGGCGCGGGCGCGGACTGCGTCGATGACCAGCGCGAGCGGGACCTCGAACGGACGCTCCACGTTCATCGACACCTGCGCCACGCCGCCGCTGAGCGCTATGCCGATCGCACGCACGCCGGGCAGCCCGCTCGGGCCACCCTCGCGGATCAGCTCGGCGATCGCGCGCGCGTCCTCGACGGTCGCTGGGGGCGCGAGTTGCAGGTTGAACGCCACAAGCGGCGGCCTGGCGGCGACGAGTGTGGCGCCGGCGCTCGCGTGCATCCGCTGCGGCCCGAAGTCGGGCACCGTGCCCCGCTCGCCCGCGGCCATCCGCGCGGCCAGCCCGGCCACCCCGCCGCGGCGCAGCTGAGCGCGGGTCCTCGCAGAGGCGGGGTCTGTGCCGGACAGCTCGCCGTAGAGGAACACCGGCACCTGCAGCTCCTCGCCGACGCGGTCACCCAGCACCAGCGCCTGCGCGCACGCCACACCCCTGTCGCGGGGGTCGAGATAGACGATCGGCGCTACGTCCAGCGCGCCGACGTGCGGATGCTGGCCGACCTGCGCCGCGCCGTGAGCCGCGCGGCTCATCACGTCGATCCGCTCGACCGCCAGGCGGGCGCCTCGCAGCAGCGCCTCCACGAGCTCGTCGGCGCGCGCGGCGATGGTGAACACCGAGCGATGATGGTCCGGGTCGGAGTGGACGTCCAGCACGCGCGGCCCATCCGGTGCTCCGCTCGCGAACGCGGCGGCGATCGCCGCGATCGTGTCCTGGTCGCGTCCCTCCGACACATTCGGCACCGCGAGCAGAGTCGGTGGCGTCATCGCGCCACGAGGCTAGCGTCGAAGATCGGCGCGCGCCCTGCGGCTACACTCCTGCGTCATCCGGGCCGGAGTAGCTCAGCTGGTTAGAGCAGCGGAATCATAATCCGCGTGTCGGGGGTTCGAGTCCCTCCTCCGGCATCGCTCAACACCCTGCAAACACAACGAAAACTAGGCTAGCAGGGGCATCGGACGGGGCCTACGATTTCCCCAACGATTTCCCTGGAGGGCCGCGTTGGGGGCGCCGAGTGGTTCGGCATACCCGGTTCACGCGCGCCATGCTCGACGACTGGCCCCACCGAGCAGCCTCGGCAGTGATGGACACCCACCGTCTTGTCGAGGCGGTACGGGGTGGGTACGTGCGGGCAGCCAGGGCCGTGAAACGACAGGCCCCGCCTACGAAATCGGGCTCTTCCGGCTTCCCGCGTCCGACCAGGCTTTCCCGCCGTTTCCCGTCGCGATGTGCGCCAGGTGTGCGCCAAACAGCACGCGTCGTTCGATCAAGGCTGGCTTCGCCCGCGACCTCATCGACTGCTGAGAGCGGCAACAGCTCCCGGCCGTGACCCTCGTGCCTCGACTGCGCACCTGGCCGGCGCCCAGCAGAGTCCTTGCCCCGCTTCGGCGTCGAGCCCGGCGGGTCCGAGCTCGGCGGGCGCGAAGAGTTACGCGAGCTGCGGCTCAGCTGACGCTCAAGCTTCTCCACCCGCGCCTCCAGCTGCTGGATACGACGATCCATCGCCAGCAGCACTTCGACTACAGCCTCACGCCCCGCGTCATAGATCGCCTCCGCCTCCGCGCGCTCCACACCACGGGATTCGACGAAGCAGAGTTATGTCCCCCTACCAACTGAACGCTTACAGAAACCCGCTCATTTGCAGGACATTCTGACCTACAAGCCGGACAGAACACCGCCCTCAAAGGGCCACTTTCTTTTCCTCAGCAAGTAGCTAACTACTTCCCGCGGAAAAACTCTTGAGATGACGGAACGGCCGCGCTTGTTGAGGGCGCGGCCGTTCGGTCTGTGAGTGGTTTGCTCTGGTCAGGAGCGGGTGGAGTGTTTCATTGGGCTCGGATGGCGAGCGTGTCGGTGTTGTAGGCGAGGATTGCCCATTCGGTCCAGATGCGCTGGCCTTCGTGGCCCTTCAGGCGGCTGCGGCCCATCCCGTAGCGACGCTTGAGGTGGCTGATGCGGCCCTCGGCGCCGGTTCGATAGCGCTGCAGCCGCCGATTCGTGCGTCTGGAGCCGGGTTCCTGGCGGCCAGAGATGAACACCCGGTCGGGTGTGAGCTCTTCGAGCGCCTCGCTCGTGGGCCCGGCCTGAAAGCCGCCGTCGAGGGCCACCTCGCGCGGGGAGATCCCGAGCCGTCGCAGCTCCGCGACCGTGTCGGGCAGCAGCGTGTTCTCCTGCGGGTTGCCCAGGGTGCTCGCGGCTGGCAGGATCAAGCCCCGCGCTCCGCGCTTGGTGTTCTCGGTCACCTCCGCTAGCTGTGTGACATACCCGAACTCGTTGGGCTTGCCCAGCTTGCCCTTGCGGATCGGCCGCGCGTCGGGATCGGCCAGCGAGACGATCCGGTCGGTGATCGGCTCGCCCGCCACCCGCTTCTGGATCTGCCGCGCGACCTTCTCGCAGCGATCGGTGAGCTCTTCGAGCATCGCGGCAACCTTGAGCTTGCGCTGCGCGCCACGGCCACGCGCCTTGGACCGCGCGATCTTCACCAGCCGCCGGGCTTCGGTGACGGAGCGCTCCAAGAGCTCGCCTGTCTGCGCGGTCAGCTTGAGCACCTGCGTCTTCGCTTCCCCTGAGCGAGCGCGGATCGTGCGCGTGATCGCACGCAGCCGCTGGCCCATCGCTCGCGAGCGATCCCGCACCCGCCGCTCGCGCTCGCCGATCCGCTCGGCGAGCTTGCGGCCCTCGCGCGCCAACGCCCGCACCCCGTGCGCGGCGAGACTCGCGTCGGTCGGATACTTCACATCCGCCTCGATCACCGTCGAGTCGATCCGCACCGCCCGCGCCCGGAAGCGCTTCTCCCGCGTCACCCGAGCGATCAGCACGCGCGTCAGCTCGCTCACCGTCTCCGGTCCCAGCCGACGGGTGAGCTTGCGAACCGTGGACTCGTCCGGCACTCGCTCCGAAAGCGAGATCCGGCAGAACCGCCGCAGATGAATCGAGTCCGAAACCTCCGCCACGAGCGTCCGATATCCCCACCGATAGCGCGCCTTGAGGACCATCAGCCGGATGAAGCTCTCCATCGCGATCGTCGGGCGCCCCTCGCTCAACACAAGCCGGCCCGTCTCCCGCGACTCCCGCCGAAAACGCTCGACGATCGGCCCCATCAACGCCGGGTCCGACAACAGCCGATCCAGCGCCGCTAGATCCCCCGGCAACTCCCTGACCTCGACCGGCAACGCCTCGTCCCACAACGACTCCGCCTGCCCCGACCTCAGCATCAACATGCATCCTCCTCATGACCAGAAACCCACTCATATACAGGCAATTCTGGCCACCAGACCGGACGGAGAACCCCCCTCAAGACAGTCATTTATTCCGCGGGAAGTAACTAATGCAGCGTGGCAAATTCTGTCTTCCCGCTCTGCACCCATGAGAGCGTGCTGCCTTTGAGGCGCAACGAATGTGGGTCGATGCCGGTGCCAGACGCTAGCACGCGACTTCCCGATCCGTCGACGGCGTGTATTTCCCAGGAGACGGGTGCTTCTATGGGGTTTATCCACGCAACGGCGCCGTCAGCCTTGACGACGATCGCACTCGTCCTCCCCTTGCCTACGTCACCCGGGTGGACTGCGGTGCCTGTCGGCAGCTTGTGCAATATGCGACCAGTGCGGAGGTCGCGCACAAACACCCACACTCGCGAGAACCCAGTTGAAAGTACAGAGGTGGAGTAGCTCGACTTTTCGTAGGCGACGATCGGGCCGGCGAGCACTTCTTTCGCGATACCCCCGCCTCCTTCCTCAGAGCCCTGCAGTGTTCTACCGAGGACGTACGCACGGTGCTCTCCCCGCACGCATCCCAGCACTTCGTAGAGCTTTTCGGAGTTGAGGCCTTCGTAGATGACCGCCGTCCGATCTGAGCGGAACACGTGTGAGTGCGGCGGCGGGCAGCGGAGAACCGCCACCGCCGCGGAGGCCGTGGTATCGGTGCTCGTCGCCGCGGGGAACGAGCAGATCGCCGCCGTCAGAACGATGATGCGTCGCATACCGAGATACAAACTATCGGATGTGCTCAAAGTTGCGGACGGGGCTCGACGATTGTTCGAGGCACAGCCGAGTCGCCAGGCGTTGCCTAGTTGCATATGGCGCTCCCTTCGACCTTCGAGCTTTCCTCTGTCCAGTCGGCGTTCTTTGCGACAGCCCAATCGCTGTAGTGTTCGTCACACTCGTGTCCGCGTGCTTCGAGCAGCAGTGGATGTAGCGAACCCGCGCCAATTTTCTCGACCACGGTCTGTTCCTCCACTTCGTGGCTACCCTCGAGTTCAAGGCGAAAGTGGAATTCAACTGTTGTGGGGAACCCATGCGAGCCCACTTTCATGACCGGATCGAGCGTGGCATTGGACGGTTCCCTTTTGATCGTGGGCGGACACACATGTGACGTGTATGCGAGGACGCAGTACGCTGGACGTGGTTCGCCGTAGCTCTTGCCTTTACCTTCGTGCGTAGCTTCGATGAGGCCGCCGGCCGAACGATCCGACATCTTCAAAGGCCGCGACCTGACAACCGCCGCCGCTGCCGCCCACTCATCAACGAGCAAGGCCGAACGCATTAGGAAGTAGCGCTGTCCACCGGCCGTCCGCTCCGGTCGCCGTTTCTTCGTCCGAACCCCTGGCGATACTGGCGCCTACATGAACAAGCGGCATCCATCCTGGCCGACAAGACTGCTGATGAATCTCCCAGGGCTGGTCGCCCTCGGGTTGGCGATGCTTTACGCGATCGGTGCACTTGCGAAGACGGCCGATATCGGAGGAGCTGGGTTTGGCACTCCTACGGTCCTACAGTTCACGCCGATCCAGCAGCTCCTCGCTCTCGGCGTCAGCAACGTTGCGAGCGGGGAATCCGTGGCTGGGATTACGGTGATCGTGCTATTCGTCGGCGTGTCGGCCTGGGCTTGGGAGCACATGGAGATCAAACGAACAAAGGCGATTGCCGACTACCAAATCTCTGATCAACAGATTCGAGCGAGGCATCGGTGGGCGGCATCGGTTGCAACAGAGCGCGGCGAGCGGCTGGCCTTGCCACGTCGGAACTGGAACGATCGCCTGCGCGCTGTCGCGTGGTTCCTCAGCGGCCCAGTCATCTTGATCCTTTTCGCAGGTATGATACTCACGTTCAGGCCGCTTCCGATCTTTGTCGGGCTCGTCGTAGTTCCGCTGGCTTTCGCCAGCAGCCAACGTATTCCCATTCGGCCTGTCTTTCGAATCGTCGCAGTGTTTTCCGTCACACTCGTCGTTGACATGACGGCACACGCTTTCATCTACCCTGCGCCGCTGCCCGATGCCATTGTACGCACGAGCGCTGGCGTAGTGACTGGCGACTTGCTCGTGAGCACCGACGCTGCCACAACCATCGGCCTCTCGAACTGTCACATCGTCACGATTCCCGCATTGCAGATTCGATCGATAACGCTCTCCGCAGCGTCCAACCCTCCGGCTCCGCGCACCCTCGGCGACATCATCCTCGGGTTGGATCGACACGCGGCGCACCGACACGCCGGCGCCTGTTGAAGCATAGAGACTGACGCCGGCCCGGTCAGACCGGGCCGGCGCTTGCGGACGCGTATCTGCGGCCGTTGCGAAGTCGCCGTCTTGCACCATGCGGCCTCCAAAATGGGCTCGTCCGGTGAATGTGTCCAACGGCGTGTCCAAAACGCCCGCGATCCCCAATGATTCCGGGCCGTAACGCCCAAACACGCGGGCAATCATAATCCGCGTGTCGGGGTTCGAGTCCCTCCTCCGGCATACCGAACGCCCAGTTGTGAAGCCAGATCTGCGTCAACCTTTAGACGCGAAGCCGCGCTTGATCCACGCCCGGTACGCATCGTAGAAGGCCGGGAAGTTGCTAGTCACGATTAGCGCGGACTCGTGGATCTGCTCGGCTGTGGCCGTCGCGTATTCGTGGACGAGCATGCGCCGCAGCTCGCGTAGGCGTTGCAGGCGACGAGTCAACTCGCCCGAGAGCACGCCGGCCTCCCGCAGCGCGTCGAGATCTCGCCGCGCGTTGGTCTCATCGCGACGTCCACGAAGCTCGGCAAGCTCCAATCCGAATGCAGCAAGCTCGGCGATGTAGTTGTAGAGCTGATCGACGCCTCGCTCGATGGCCTTCACGCGGTTGAGCTCGACCGGATCCTCCGATGCGTAGGCAGTGCGAAAGGCATCGAGCTCGAAGTCATCGCCGAACTCCCCCATAGCGGTGCGCAGCGCGAGCAGATGGCGGCGCACGTCGCTCACGCGATCGCGGATCTTTGCCTTCAACACCTTCGCACGCTGAGGGTCGTTTGCCTCGAGCGAGGCAGCGACCGGATCGGCCGCCGTCATGCGGCGTAATCGTCGAGGTCGTGCTCTTCAATCGCGGCAGATGAGGATCGTTCAGCACTACGAGCAAGACGTCGCCACTTCGGAGCGGCTTCTGCCAAGCCGGACCAAAGATCGTCTCGATCGATCAGCACACGCCCGTGATCGATGACGTCCACCATGAGCACAGGCGAGCTCTGCGCCTCGGAGAGCCGCACCAGCTGCATCTCGCGACCGATGCGCCGGGAAAGCCGCTCCGCCAACTCGGCCAGCCGGCCCACACCAGGATCGTGCAAGACCACCAGCACGTCGACATCAGAGCGCTCGTCGTCACTCCCGGTGGCCGTCGATCCGAATAGCACCGCAAGCCTGACATTGGGCTCCGTACGCAGCGCTGCGCGCAGTGCCCGCAGCAGCTCCCAGTGGCTACGCAGGTACGCCTCCTCCCGAAACGTGATCCGAAAGCTACGGGGGCTGATGCGCTCCCCACGCACTAGGCCCTCGGATGCGGCACGACGCAGCGTGCGCTCAGGGATCGACAGTTCGGACGCAACCCTCCTCAGAGACTCCAGCATACGACCAAACACTAGCACCGTATGGCCGATAATTCAAGTCCGTATGGCCGATAAATTGTCGTCATATGGCCGATACCGCACCCTGAAGCGAATCATAATCCGCGTGTCGGGGGTTCGAGTCCCTCCTCCGGCATAGAGCTTCTAGGCTTTACAAAGCCATTTTTTACTCAAGTGGCATCGCTTCGCGCAACCGATGAACCGCGAAAAGGTCCCGGAATGGTCCCGAAGCTCGCAGGCGCAACCTGTGGGACTCTGCGTTGTTCAGCGGCTCCCAGGTTCGCGGCCCTGGATAGCCTCGGCTCGCTCGAAAACCTCCGACGTGCGCACATCGAGAGCGGCGGCGATCTTGAAGACCATCGAGAGGCTTGGGTTGCGCTCGCCGCGCTCCATGCCGCTGTAGTGCGAACGGTCGATGTCGCACCTGAGCGCGAACGCCTCTTGGGCGATGCCGCGTTCCTCGCGTAGTGCACGGATCGCTCGGCCGAAGGCGGCGTGTTCGGGAGAGCGAGGGTCCATAGCCGTAAGCTTGTCCGCTTGACGTGTCAGAGTCCACGGTATATAAACCATGTCACTATTGATTGGCCCCGGCGACAGCGCTAACTGCCCCGGGGCCGCGACACCAGGAGGTAAGTCCTGATGCACGACCAGCCTACCCTCACACCCGCCGAAGAAGATGGGCAGATCGACAGCGCGATTCTCGGCCTTCTGATCTACGGAAGCGCTCAGCGGCCGTGGTCCAAGGACGAGATCACCCGTGAGATCGGCAGCGACCCGACGGACAGTCTCAACCGGCTCTACGGCGGCGGGCTCATTCATCGCCTTGAGAGCTTCGTGTGGGCGACACGCGCCGCCGTAATGGCGGAGGAGATCAGTCTGTAGACCGTTCGGGGCGCCACGTCGCAGGGCTGGGCGTGGCGCTCCAGTTTCATTCGCCCGGTCACCCACCAATGAGCGCGTAGCCCGACGCCTCCGGTGCTGGTAGCGGCAGCGCCGCAATCCGTAGCGCTGTGTGAGGGTCGCGGCTACAGCTCGGCGCTGCCGTGGAGCCGAGCGTGCCGACTGGCGATCTCGCCACTCATGCCTGCTGTTGACGGCGCTGGTGGCTCGGTGCTTACGTGGCGCTGCTGGCCAGACAGCAGCGCCTTCTACGCTGCCCGGCGGCTATGCGTGCGATCGAGCGGACACGGCGCGATTCGGTTGTGTGTCGGGGTCGTTGCTCGGCTTACCTGTGGATGACTCCCCGCCCGGCACCGAGGCGAGTTCTCGGCTTCTGCTGGCCGCGTCGTTGGTGCGCGCCGCGCAAGTTCTTGGCCGCTTTGGCGGAGTTGGGGTCATTAACAAGAGAGAGGGCCGGATGCGCGCAATTTGTGCAGGGGAATCGCACCTCGGCTCTCGACATACAGGTGTCGGGCTTTTGTTGAGCGAGAGGAGCGTGAGTTATGGCTGGTAGAGCGAATGTGAGGCCGGCGCAGTCTGATCCCCGTATCGGGGGTCGGGTTTCGCGGGCGCGAGGAAAGGAGTCCGGTATGCCGAGCGATGGCGAGATGGTGTCGTTGTCGGAGCCGCTGCTTGATTGCGTGGCTGCGGCGGCGTTGTTGAACGTGCGGGTGTCGTGGGTGCGCGACGCAGCGCGGCTTGGGCATTTGCCGTGCCTACGGGTCGGGCGGCATCTGCGCTTTACCCGCGCGATGCTCGAAGACTGGCTCGCAGCACAGGCCGCGATCCCGCACGGGCTTACGGCTGGCCGCGGGAGCACGCGGACGGCGGGCACGTCGCGCCCCGGCTTTAGGCGCAGTACGCAAGCCGCGTTGCTCGCGAGCCTCGCCGAGGCCCCGAAGGCGAAGGGAGGCGGGCATGATGGGTAGCGATCCGGGTCGTGGCCGGCCACGAGGGTATGGGGGCCGGGTGGATCGTCCGCCGGGCTGGGCGGATACGTTGATGGCTGGCCGCTCGCGTGCGGATAAGGAAGCCGACCAGGACGCGCGGATGAAGGCGCTGCTGCTCGTCGGCTCGGCGGTGGCGCTGCTGATCCTGGCGTTGCACGCGATCTTCTCAGCGGTTGGCTTGCAGTTCGGGTGGTGGGCCGCGCCGGTGTTCGTCCCCGTGTTTGCGTGGGCGCTTTGCTCGGCAGCGATGAACCGTGTGTTGCGCCCGGTCGAGCTGGACGGGTGGCGCTGGCCTGCACGGTTGAAGGGCGCCGGGCTGCTCGCGCTCCTGCTGTGGGTCTGCTGGGGCCTGTGGGCTGGCCCGGTCGCGCGGGCGTGGAAGACAGCACACGGCGGCTTCAACGGCATCGCGACCGATGGCCCGCGGTATCCCCTGCACGCGATCCTCGCCGCCTCGCCCATCGTGATGGGGCTCGTCGCGTTCCTGCTGCTCGCGCTGGGCATGGTGCTCGCGCCGAACGTCCGCAGCCGCGAGCGGGAACCACCACGCCCGCCGGGCGACCCCGAACCGCTGCGGACGCGATTGGTCAGCGAGCGACGGCCACCGCTACCTCCGCGCTGGCCATGATCGCGCTGCTGCTCATTGCCGCGAGCTTCGCCGCGTGCGCGACCGCCGGCCTATGGGTCATCCGCGGCACGTGCGGGGCGAGCAGGCCGAGCCACGCGCGTGCGCTGCCGCCCGCGGTGCCTGATGACCCGTGGGTTGCCCACGCTCCACCGTCGATGGCTGGAACCAGTGTTTGGGCTGGGCAGGCTGACGGCGGCGTGCTGCGCACTCCGCCGGACTGCGCGGCGATCATCGTCGGGCCACCGAAGGCGGGCAAGACACGGAAAGTGATCGCACCGACACTCGCCGCCTGGGCGGGGCCGGCGCTCGTCACCTCGACCAAGGGCGACATCCTGGCGAGCGCCGGGCACCGCTCGCGGATCGGCCCGGTCGCGGTCTATGACCCCACCGGCTCGCTCGGGCATCCCGAGGCAAGCGTCGGGTTCTCGCCGCTCTCGCGCTGTGAGACATGGGACGGCGCGGTCGAGGTAGCCGCCGCGCTGCTCTCCCCGGCCTCGGCAGATGAGACGGTCCGCCACGGCGAGCACTTCGCAATCGCAGCACGGGCGCTGCTCGCGCCGCTGTTTCACGCCGCTGCGCTCTCGGGTGGTGGGATCGATCGTGCGCGTGGGTGGCTTGGCCGTTCGGAGTTCTCCCAGCCCGCCGAGATCCTCCGCGCCGCAGGCGCGACGATCGCGCTCGAGGAGCTATCCGGTGTCGCCGCGCAGGCGGTCGGGGACTATCGCACCTCCGTGCTCGGCACCGCACAGGTAGCGCTCGCGTGGGCCTCCCGCGCAGCCGTCCGCGCATCCAGCGACCCCACCCTCACGCCACAGGTCGATCTACGGGAGCTGATCGCCAAGAACGGCACCCTGTACGTCGTCTCCCCGTCGCGTATTCAGGAGGAGCTCGCGCCACTGATCGCGGCCCTCCTCGATGCTCTGTGCGCACAGGCGATCGACATCGCGATTACCTCGCCCACCGGGCGCCTCAAGCACCCGCTGCTGCTCGCGCTCGATGAGGTGGCGAACATCGCCCCGATACGCTCGCTCCCCCGCTTGCTGAGCGAGGGCATCCAGCAAGGCATCGTGCCCGTCCTGGGGGTGCAGGACATGAGCCAGGCCCGTGCCCGCTGGGGCGAGCACGAGACGGCCACCATGTGGTCGACGCCCGCGCTTCGGCTGGTGCTCGCCGGGGTCGCGGACCCCTACACGGCGCAGCTCGTCTCAGACGCCTGCGGTGAGCAGCTCGTCTGGCGCCCACAGGTCAGCGAGAACACCTCAACCTCCCATCAGGTCGAGCGCGCCGCAAGAACCTACACCGGCGGAGACAGCCACTCCTACGCCCAACAGCGCGAGCGAGTCATACAACCCGCCGACCTCCGCGCGATGCCAGCCGGCCGTGCGCTCGCGCTACCACAAGGCCGGGAGCCCATCCGGGTCGACCTGTTCCCAGGAGCCCCCGGCCTCACCGACTGCGACTGGCCCGCACTTTGCCGTACCGGGCGCAAAGGACTATGCAACGCGCCGCCGAAAAAGTCATAAGAGCCATATCAGTCCATTAAGCAGATCCTCCGATGGTCCGGCTTTCTCCCAACGAGACGGAAAGTCAACGGGCACCCTTCATGGCGATTGAAAACGCGACAGCCGCGACGGCCCTCAGCGAATACGCAGGACTTAGCGAACCAGATGCGTCTACGCTCCTTGACGCGATACTCGTCGCTGCCCACCGTGAAGCGCTTGAGCTAATCGCCGGAGACGAGCCCGTGCCTTCTTCGCTCTCCGATCTTCGCTCTTTGCGGCTTCGTCATATCACTGAATGTGCCAAGAGAGCCCTCAAGCCTCGTGAGGTGGAGGTGATTCTGAGGGCCTCGCCGAGTGCCGCCCTCAGTGCGCTTAGACGACTGAATGCGACCTATCCGCGTGCGGTCGATCAATACATGAAAGTCGTAGTCAAAGAAACGAGCAATTCCAAGGCGACAGGCAGTAGCGAGGCCGGCTACCGCTACGAGGTCTCGTTCGATGAGTTGACTGCGCTTGAATATGCCTACCAGGTGCTCCAGCGCAATGGCCTGGCGCACGATGTCAAGCTCAAACGCGGGGACCAGATACTGGATCTCCCACGTGAAATTGGTGGCCGTAATCTGCTGGACGTGCTAGGAATCAAAAAGCCGAAACCATGACTCTGACCGATGAAATCAGCAGCTTTGGAAGCCTCGTCGGCCTCATGCTTGCCCTCGCAACGCTGCTGACCGTAAACCGTGCAAACGGGCTTGCTGAGCTAGGAAAAGGAAACCCAACGTTGAGCAAATGCGAAAAGCGGCGTGAGGTTACCCTCGACGTGCTGCTGACTGTCGTGACGATACTCACATTTCTTGGTGGCTTGCCGCTAGCCGTGCGAGCCGTTCACGAACTTCACCCACTTGCACACGAAGGGCCAATACGATCGGTACTCATAATGGTGTGGGTCCTACTTGTTGGCCTCATCGGGTGGCAGATCAGGCTAGCGATAGCCGCATTCAAGCTGAAGGTCTCACCCTGACGAGTGCGTTGCCCACTGTGATGGCGGCGGGCCGCCAGTGAAGCGTTGGGCGGTCGGGTCGCTTGCATGGGTTAGCTGGCGCTCGAGCAGCTCTAGGCGGTCGTGGAACAGCAGCTCGGCACGCGGGTCGGCGCTTTGCCCGGCGTCGAGCTGCGAGCGCCATGCGCTGAGTGCGCCGAGCACCTCGACGAGCGCGCGGTCTGTCCACCAGTCGGCCACGAGCTTTGAGAACACGCCGGGGTAGCGCTCGGCGAGCGCGCAGACCGCCGCCCATAGCTCTCGCCTCCAGACCTCGCGCTTGTTGGGCGGCTCAAGCCATCCCGGCAATCCCGTGTCCTGACCATCTGTCGGCCTGGTTGCATTGTTCGGCGGCGGCTCGCCGACGGCCTGTGCCTGGGTGCTGAGCAGCCCGTCGCGGACGAGTCGCGCCGCTGTCCTGGCTACCGGCTCGCCAGCAGCTTGCGCGCGACGACCAAGCTCCGCGAGAGCGTGCTCGTCGAGGGTGATCGCGACGCGGCTCATAGCCCGGCGCCCATGCCCGCATCCCTCTCCAGGCTGCTGTCGGGTGCGAGCTGGCGGGCGGTCGAGCGCTGGAGTTCCTCGCCCACGTCAGCGCCCGTGCCCGTACTGCTTGTCAGGGCGCGGAACGCGAGGGAGGGGAGCTGTGACCGCGAGGCACGCATCAGCTCGGCAAGGCGTCCAACCCGCTCCGCGTCGACGCCCTCTGTCCCGAGGTCCTCTCTGGCGATGTGCCAGTCAGTCCCGTTGCGTGCGCGCGATGCTTGGACGTAGGCGCCCTCCTGGCTTGTCTGCCAGCCCCCGGTCACGACGACCGCACGCTGTACCGTCGCGCCCTGCTGGCGGTATAGATGCTGGGCGTAGGCGAGCCGCAGACTCTCAAGCTCCTCACCCGCGAGCGTCACCTCACGCGCACCGTCGGTGAGCACACTCACCCGCCGCTGATCGACATCGACCTCGACGATTTCACCGCGCGTGCCGTTCTCCACCCGCCGCTCCCCCTCCGGGCGGTGCTGGGCAACGAATGCCACCCTGTCACCCTCACGCACACCGTAGGCGACACCCGACAACGGCACCTCCTGCTCACCCAGCTCGCCGCGCTCTGCGCGTAGGTGTTGCGCGCGCGCGTTCATTCGGTCGATCTCCCCGGTTGACGCGTCGGACATCAGCGCGACCTGTTGCACGCCCTCGCGCTCGGCCAGCTCGTCCCACTGTTTCACTGCTCCCTCCAGCGCTTGCTCGCGGGTGTCTGCGAAGTGCAGTTGCCCGCGGGCCTGGTAGTGAGCCATCGCCTGCTCGGAGCGGCCCGCCCGTAGGTCCGCCCACGCCTTGCGCTCCATCGGGTCACTCGTGCGACGTACCTCTGAGAGCCGCGTGGTCGGCGCCGTGTCGGACAGCCGCTCGAACAGGCCGCCCGCGCCGATCGCGGGGAGCTGGCGCGCGTCACCGATCACCACGAGCTTTCCCCCCGAGCGCTCGACCACATCGCTCAGCGCGTCAAGGCGCCGAGTGTCGGCCATCCCCGCCTCATCGAAGAACACCGTCGTCGACTCGCTCAAAGCGAGGCTCCCGGCGCGGGCTTTCGCGACCAACGAGTCCAGCGTCATTGTGCGACCTTCCAACGCGGGGCTTTCGCGGCCGAGCCGCTCGGCCGTGTCACCAGCCACCGCGACACCCAACGGCTCGCGCCCGGAGTGCAGCTCGGCGCGCACGGCCGCGTCGATCACAACTCCCTTGCCGGCGCCCGCCTGCCCGACGAGTACCGCCGCGCGCTCCCGGCCACCGAGCACCTCAAGCGCTCGCTGCTGCTCGGCGCTCAGCGGACCGCCGATCCGCTCGCCCACCTCCCTCAGCGCCGCCGCACGCGCCTGATCGCTCACCGCCGCTGCGGTGCCTGCGGCCATCTCACGCACCCGTGTCTCGATCGCCTGCTCCATCCCTCTGATCTCTCGGGTGGTCATGCGACCTTGCTCAAGCTCGATCACCTCACCGGAGGCGACCAGCTCCCGCGCGTGCTCGGAGACGCGCTCGGGTGAAAGCTCCCCCACGCCCTGCTCCAGCACACTCGCGCGCAGCTCACGCTCAGAGAACGTCGCACCCTGCGCCGTCAATGAGCGCTCCACCCGCTCCTGCCAGCCGGCCTGCTCGACGCGCTGCACACCGCCTGGTTCCTCAGACCGCAGGGCTTCCACGTGGGCGCGGTCGACGTGCTGGCCTGCGGCCCGCTCGTCCCAGGTGGCTTGCAGCTCGGGGCGGCTCTGCGGCGTCTTGGCCTTGCGGTTTTCGAGCTTGACGTTGCGCAGCTCGTCGCGCTCCGGCGCACGCCCGTAGCGCGCACGGAAACGCTCAGCCGCCAGCCACACCTCACGACTGCGCCCACTCAACGCCTCCCGCACGCTCTCCGAGATCCCCGCGACCTCGAAGTAGCGCCCGTCACGCCCCGTGCCCGCGACGACCTCATAGCCCTGCTGTTGCAGCTCCTGCGCGAGCGCGCCACGGTAGAACGCGCCCAGCTCCCGCGCCGCACGAAACAACGGACGGCTCGCGACCGCCGCGAACTGCCCATCCCGGCGCACCACCCCCGTCACGACGACGTGACTGTGAAGCTGCGGATCGGGCGCACCGCCACCAGCGACGCCACGCGCGGTCGTGTGACGAAACTCCGCCGCCAACACATCACCGGCCGTCGAGACGACCTGCTGTTGAGCGCCGCTTGAGTTCGGCATGCGCGGGGGTGTTCGCGCTGTTGACGGCCGGGATGGGTGGTTGGGTGGCAGAGTTCGCGCGTTCGTAAAAAGCGAGAGCCCTCCCGTCTGCTTGG
>Ga0187890_10001118_pt1 | contig 19489 bp, 18 predicted proteins | sample June2016WEW_21_1_FD_133005 | JGI IMG/M metagenome (GOLD analysis project Ga0187890, IMG submission 133005) | Peatland microbial communities from SPRUCE experiment site at the Marcell Experimental Forest, Minnesota, USA - June2016WEW_21_10 | ecosystem: Environmental > Terrestrial > Soil >... | reverse complement strand
GACCCGCTGTACGACGCCGAGCACGAGGACGAGCAGATGCTGCTGCGCCCGCTGTTCCTGACCTCGTATCTGATCGACGACTTCCTCGAGGACAGCGACCTCTTCGGCGCGGACACCGTCGTGCTGTCCAGCGCCTCCAGCAAGACCGCCAGCGCGCTCGCCTTCCAGCTGTCGCTGCGCGAGGGCATCGCGGTCGTCGGGCTGACCTCATCCAGGAGCGCCGAGTTCGCGTGCTCGCTCGGCGTGTACGACCACGTGCTCGCCTACGACCAGCTCGACTCGCTGCCCGCCGGACGGGCCGTGTACGTGGACATGGCCGGCGACGCCGAGCTGCGCGCCGGCGTGCACGGCCACTTTCGCGACGAGCTCGCCCACTCGGCCGTCGTCGGCGCCACCCATCACGACCGCATGGGCCAGGTGCCCGACTCGCTGCCGGGGCCCCGGCCGACGTTCTTCTTCGCGCCCGACCGCGTAACCAAGCGCGCCGCCGACTGGGGAGCCGACGAGCTGCAGCGCCGCATGGCCGACGCGTGGCACCCGTACGTCGCGTGGGCCTGCAGCTGGCTGGAAGTGATCCACGGCCACGGACCCGACGCCCTGCAGAGCGCCTACCTCGACCTGCTCGACGGGCGCATCGACCCCGCCACCGCGCACGTGCTCTCGCTGTAGGAGCCCGCCGCGGGCCGGCCGCCACGCTCGCCGGGCGCGGCGTCAGTCGCCGGCGATCTCCAGCACCAGCTTGCCCGTGTTCTCGCCGTGGAACAGGCGCAGCAGCGTATCCGGGAAGCTCTCCAGCCCGTGCGCTATGTCCTCGCGCGAGACCAGCTTGCCCGAGGCCAGCCAGCCGGCCATCTCCTGCACCGCCTCCGCGTAGCGGTCCAGGTAGTCGGACATCACGAAGCCCGTCATGCTCGCGTGGTTGACCAGCAGCGACAGGTAGTTGGACGGGCCCTTCACCGCGCTCGTGTTGTTGTACTGGCTGATCGCCCCGCAGATCACCACGCGCGCGCCCCGCGCGAGATGCGCGAGCGCCGCATCGAGAATGTCGCCGCCGACGTTGTCGAAATAGATATCGATGCCGCGTTCGCAGTGCTCTGTCAGCGCGGCGTCGAGGCCCTCCGCCTTGTAGTCGATCGCCGCGTCAAAGCCCAGATCATCGATCAGGTGGCGGCACTTCTCCGGTCCGCCTGCGATCCCAACCACATGGCAGCCCTTCAGCTTGGCGATCTGGCCGACCAGCCCGCCGACCGCGCCGGCGGCGCCCGAGACCACCACCGTCTCGCCCTCCTTGGGGCGGCCGATGTCCAGCAGGCCGAAGTACGCCGTCACGCCCGGCATGCCCAGCGTGCCCAGGTACACCGGCAGCGGCGCCAGGCTCGGGTCCACCTTGAATACGCCTTTGCCGTTCGCCACCGCGTACTCCTGCACGCCCAGCAGCCCGCCCACGTGCTCGCCGACCGCCACGTCGGGGTCCTTGGACGCGATCACCTCGCCCACAGCGAATGCGCGCATCACCTCGCCGATGCCCACCGGCGGAATGTAGGAGCGCCCCTCGTTCATCCAGCCGCGCATCGCCGGGTCAAGCGACACGTACGCGATCTTCACCAGCACCTCGCCCTCCCCCGGCTCCGGGACCGGCGCCTGCGCGTAGGTCCAGTCGCTCGGCTTGGGAAGTCCGACGGGGCGCGCGGCGAGTAGAAACTGGTGGTTCACGGCGTCCATGGCGCTGCCTTTCGCTCGAAGCGGCGCAGAGGCCCTGCGCCAGCGCGCGACACCATACCCGCGCCGTAGTATTTCGCCGCCGCCGCCATCCCACCGCCGGCTCCGCGAGGGCGGAGTCGAATAGGCGCCCAGCCACCATCCACCTTCACGGACCCAAGGAGCAACACATGCCCGACATCGAGTTCCCCACCACCTCCGGCGATGCCGGCGCCGGCAGCGCGCCCGGCTACCTGGCTGTGCCCGCCGGCGAGCACGGCCCCGCCGTGATCGTCCTGCAGGAGTGGTGGGGCGTCGACGAGCACATCCGCTCGATCTGCGACCGCCTCGCCGGCGAGGGCTTCTACGCGCTCGCCCCCGACCTGTACCGCGGCGAGACCACCACCCAGCCCAGCGAGGCGCAGCAGAAGATGATGGCGCTGTCGATGGGCGAGGTCGAGAGGGACATGTGCGCCGCGGCCGACTACCTCGCCTCCCAGCCCGGCTTCGAGGGCCCCGGCGTGGGCGCCGTCGGCTTCTGCCTCGGCGGCGGGCTCGCCATCTGGGCAGCCGCCACCTGCCCCAACATCGCCGCCGCGGTCACCTACTACTACGTGATGCCCCACGGCAAGCCCGACTTCAGCGGCATCAGCGGCCCCGTGCTCGGCCACTTCGGCACCGCCGACGAATTCATCCCGCTCGAGGACGCCAACAAGCTCGAGTCCGAGCTGCGCGACGCCGGCGTCGACACGACCTTCCACTACTACGACGGTGGCGGGCACGCGTTCTTCAACGACACCAATCGCCTGGGAACCTACGATCAGGGCCTCGCCGAGACGTCCTGGGAGCGCACCGTCAGCTTCCTGCGCTCAGCCCTGGCCTCCTGAGACCGGGAGACCGCGGCCGCCGCCGGCCACCCAGCTTGTCGAGGCTCGCCTCCACGCTCGCCGCAGCGGGTGCGCTCGCCGCAGCGCGCGTCCTGATCAGCGCAGGCTTGCTCGCCGCTGCGGGCGCGCTCGCCGCTGCGGGCGCGCTCGCCTTCTCGGCGGTGCTCGCCGAGACGCCCGCGCGCACCGCGCTGAGCGCCGACGTCACGCCCGCACAGCAGCCCGGCACGCCGTGGTCGGCGCCCGTTGCCCTCAGCGCATGCCCCGCAGCGCCGGCGGCGCGGGTGGTGTTCCCGAGCGACAGCCCCAACCACGCCACCGGCGCCGGCGCGATCGTGTGGAGCGACTCCTCGCACTGCCCCGGAGGCGAAGGCGCGCGCGTGGCTGCGCTCGGCGCCGGCGATGAGCCGGGGGCGCCCGCCGTCCCGCACACCGCCGCCGGGCAGCCGATCGCGCCGCGCGGAGCGCTCCTCGCGAGCGGCGCTCCGCACGGGCAGATCGTGATCGCCGGCTCCTCGCCGGGCGCGCCCGCGGACGGGCTGCTGATCCAGGGCGCCGCCAGCGGTCCGTTCGCGGCGCTGCAGCCAGTCGAAGGCTCGGCCGCGCCGATGGCGCTCGCCACCGGCTACCTGGGCGACGTCGCGCTCGCCTCGCCGCCGGCCGGCAGCCGTGCCGGCCACGCCGGCGGCGCCACCGGCCACCCCGGCAGCCCCGCCGGAGTCCGCACGAACGGCCTGAACGTGCACGTCGAGCGCTTCTACGCGCACGACTTCGTCCGCAACCTTGCCGGGCGAGCGGCCGGCGAGGGCCAGGTGCAGGCGCTGACGCTCGCCATGGACTACCGCAGCGAAGTGCTCGCCGTGTGGGTGCAGGGCACAGCGATCTATGCACGCGTCGTGCCCAACAAGGGAGCCGCGCGCCCGATCCAGCGGCTCGCGTCGGTCGGCTCCCACGCGGAGATCGCCGCCGTGCTCAGCGACGACGAGCGCGCGATCGTCGCCTGGAGCGAGCAGCGCGGGGGCGAGACCGCCGTCTACGTCGACCGCTCTGCCACCGGCGTGCGCTTCGGCGCGCCCCAGTTGCTCGAGCGCTTCCGCGACCCCGACGGGCTCTCGCCGCCCACGGCATCTCCCAGCCTCGTGCGCCTGAGCTCCGAGAGCGTGATGCTGGCGTGGGCCGGCTCGGCCGCCGGCCACTGGGTCGTGCGCGCCGCGCCCGTGGACCTGAACGGCGTCGGAGACGTCAGCACGATCGCCGCGCCGGGCGTGGACGCGCTGCTGGCGCACCTCGCGGCGGGGCCCGCGGGCGACGCGCTCGTGCTGTGGACCGAGCCGCTGCCGACCGCCGCCGGGCCACCGGACATGGCGCGCCAGGCGATCTTCGCCGCGCGCGGCTTCGACGCCTACCAGGCACGCACCGTGTTCGGCGCGCCGGAGCAGGTCGCGCCGCCGGCGCCCGTCAGCGACCCCACCGTCGCGATCGACCCCAACAGCGACCGCGCGGTGGCGGCCTGGCGGGGCGAAGCGGCCGCGATCGAGTACTCGATCCGAGCGGTCGCCGCAGCCCCATGAGCGGCCTTCGCCACAGGGCACACCGCGCGCAGGGCGGCCTTTAGGAAAAGATGCTGCCCGATGGACAGGGACTACGAGCTACAAACCCACCACGCCGAGGATCGTCACTGGTGGTACCGGGGGCGGCGAAAGGTGCTCGCGGGCGTGATCGCGGGACTCGGGCTGCCCGAGCCCGCACGCATCCTCGATGCCGGCTGCGGCAGCGGGCGCAACATGCTCGAGCTCGCCCGCCTCGGAAGCGTGACCGGTGTCGAGCTGTCCGACACGAGCGTCGCGCTGGCGCGCGAGCGGAGCGTCGGCGAGGTGGTCGCCGGCTCCGTGCTGGAGATGCCCTTCGCCGACGGCAGCTTTGATCTGGCCGTCAGCCTGGACGTGATCGAGCACCTCGAGGACGACCTCAGCGCGTTGCGCGAGCTGCGCCGCACGGTCGCGCCCGACGGCGCGCTGCTGGTCACCGTGCCCGCCTACCAGTGGCTGTGGAGCGGCCACGACGTGATCAACCACCACCACCGCCGCTACACGCGCCGCTCGCTGCAGAGCGTCGCCGAGCAGGCCGGGTGGAAGCAGGTGCGCACCACGTACTTCAACTCACTGCTGCTGCCCGTGGCGATCGCGCTGCGCGTGCTCGAGCGCGTCAACAGTGCCAAGACCACCGAGACGAGCCTCGATCTGTGGATCCCCCCGCAACCGATCAACTGGCTGCTCGAGCGCCCGCTCACGCTCGAGGCCGCGCTGATCGCCCACGGCGCGCGCATCCCCGCGGGCCTGTCGCTGCTCGCGGTCTTCCGCTAAACGTCCACGTCGGCGACCGCCGCCGGCGTATGCACGCGGAACGTCCATGCGCGGTTGACGATGAACGTCGTGACGGTCACCACCGCGGTCGCGCACACCTGCGCGAGCAGCTTGTCCAGGTGTCCGTCGTGCACCAGCAGGTACAGCAGGCCCTCGTTGATGGCCAGGCCGCCGCTCTGCACGACCGCCCAGCGAACCGGCGTGAGCGCGTCGCCGATGTGCTCACGGAACGTCCAGCGACGGTTGAGCAGGAAGCCGTTGGTGGCGCCAACCGCAAACCCGATCGCCGACGCCGCCAGGTACCAGACGCCGAAGACCTTCAGCAGCACCGTGTATACGACGAGCGTGAGCAGCGTGTTGGACACGCCGACGATGCCGAACTTGATGAACTGGACCAGCACCGGCGCGCTCAGGCGGCGGGACCGTCGCGCTACGCTGGTGGGCGATTTGCGCGTATCAGTGGGCTCGAGGGTCATTCAGAGACAGGATGAACGATAAATTGAACGTCCGCTTAGGACGTTCGTCGAAGATCAACGCTACGCGGCATTTTCGCTAGCGCCGCCCGGAAGGCAACGATCATGTCGGATATACAACCTCGCACCCCCACCTTGCTGAGCGTAGTCGCACCGGTGTACGACGAGGAGCAGCTCGTCGAGGAGTTCGTCGCTCGCGCCAGCGCCGCCGTCGCAGACTACGAGTTCGAGCTGATCCTCGTCAACGACGGCAGCTCCGACCGCACGCCCGAGCTGCTCGACCGCATGGCCGCGACCGACCCGCGCGTGCGCGTCGTGCACCTGTCGCGCAACTTCGGCCACCAGGCCGCGCTCACCGCCGGGCTCGAGCATGCGATCGGCGACGTGGTGGCGATGATCGACGCCGACCTGCAGGACCCGCCCGAGCTGATCCCCGACATGATCGCCCAGTGGAGCCAGGGCGCCGACGTGGTCTACGCCGTGCGCAAGCAGCGCGAGGGCGAGACCGCCTTCAAGCTCGCGACCGCGTCTTGGTTCTACAAGCTGTTCGACAAGCTCGCGCAGGTCGACCTCGAGCCGAACTCCGGCGACTTCCGCCTGCTCGACCGCCGCGCGCTGAACGCGCTGCTGGCGATGACCGAGCGCTCGCGCTTCCTGCGCGGCATGACCGTGTGGGTCGGCTTCACGCAGACCGCCGTGTCCTACCAGCGCGACGCGCGCCACGCCGGCGAGACCAAGTACACGCTGCGCAAGATGCTGCGCTTCTCGCTCGACGCGATCGCCTCCTTCTCGCACGTGCCGCTACAGCTGGCCACCTACGTCGGCCTGCTCTCCGCCGGTGTCGCGTTCGTCGCGATCCCGGTGGTGATCGTGCTGAGGATCTTCGACTCCTACCTGCCGGGCTTCGGCTCGATCACGATCGCCATCCTGCTGCTCGGCGGCATCCAGCTGATCGCGCTCGGCGTCATCGGCGAGTATGTCGGGCGCATCTACGACGAGGTCAAGCACCGGCCGCTGTACATCGTGCGCGAGGAGCGCAACCGCCCCAGCGCGTCCAACGGGCGTATCGCCGCGCTCCCCGCCGACCGCGCCGGGCTGCCCGCGTGCGCGCCCGAGCAGGTCCTGTAGCCGGCGTGTGACCGGAGCATGACCTGAGTGTGACCGGAGCGTGACCTGAGTGTGACCGGAGCGTGACCTGAGTGTGACCGGAGCGTGACCGGAGCGTGACCTGAGTGTGACCGGCGCTGTCTCGTTTTCTGTTTCGACGGTCCGTATAACCATGGCTATACAGCCTTGGCGTGCGGAAGCTCCACGCTGAGCCGCCACATCACGCGCCGGCGATGTTTGCACCGCGGACCACCACTCCTCTGAGGATCGATACGTGTTCTGATCCGGCGATGGGCTCTCCGCGCCGTCGCCCTCCCATAGCAACGCTGGCCCGCCGGGCATCGCTCACGCTCGCCCTGGCGTTCGCCGGCGCTGCGGCACACCCGGCCGGTGCGGCCGCCGAAGCCTGCGCCGGCTCCGGCGCCGGCCCGTGCCCGTACACGGGGGTGCAGGTCATCGGTCAGCGCGCGGAAGGGCTGCTGCGCTTCCCAGAGGCGGTCGCGGTGGACACCCAGGGCGACGTGTACGTCGCCGACCAGCTGAGCTATGTCGTGCAGAAGTTCACCGCCGCGGGCGCGTTCGAGACCCAGTGGGGCTCCTACGGCGGCGGGCACGGGCAGTTCGGGCCGATCGGCGGGCTGGCGGTCGACGCGGCCGGCGACGTGTACGTGGTGGACTCCAGCCACAACCGCATCCAGAAGTTCGGTCCGAACGGCGAATTCATCACCGCGTGGGGTCACCGCGGCAGCGAACTCGGGGAGTTCGACTTCGGCTCCTCGCAGAACCCCAGCCAACCGCCCGGCGGCGGCATAGCGGTCTCGGGCGCGCACGTGTACGTCGCCGACTCCGGCAACGACCGCGTCGAGCGCTTCAACCTCGAAGGCGGCGAAGCGACCGCGTGGGGCACACATGGAAGCGCCCCCGGCGAGTTCTCCTACCCCCGCGCGGTGGCCGCCAACGAAAGCGAGGTGATCGTCTCAGACGACGACAACCACCGGCTCGAGAGATTCAGCCCCGAAGGCGCCTTCGAAGCCGAAGCCGGCTCGCAGGGCGAAGGGCCGGGACAGTTCGGCTACCCCTACGGCGTCGCGCTGGACGCAGCCGGCGACGTGTACGTGGCCGACGACAGCAATGACCGCGTCGTCAAGCTCACCCCGCAGCTGGCGTTCGCCGGCGCATGGGGCGACGCCGGCTCCAAACCGGGCCAACTCGAGTTCCCGCGCGCGCTGGCGAGCGACCCCGCGGGCGATACCTACGTGGCGGACACCGCCAACGACCGCATCCAGGTGTTCAACGCAGCCGGCGAGTATCTGCGCACGCTCGGCGCCTCCGGTCGCGCACCCGGACAGCTGACCGCGCCGCAAGGCCTCGCTATCGACCCCACCGGCCGCCTGCTCGTGTCCGACACCGTCGACGATCGCATCGAGGCGTTCGCGCCCGGCAGTGGCGCGTTCACCGAACAGTGGACGCTCGCCGGCGGGCACGCCGCGGGCTTCGCCTCGCCGGCGGGCATCGCCGTCGACCCGCGCGGATCGGTGTACGTAGCCGACCCCGGCAACCAGCGAGTCGTGCACCTGTGGGGCGACGGCACGTTCCTGGGCGAACTGGGCGGCCCGGCCGATCTCGGCGGAGCCGAACTGGCGGGCGCGGGCGCCTTGGCCGTGTCCGCCGTGACCTACCAGACCTACGTGGCGGACACCGACCACAACCGCGTGCTCGTATACGGCCCCGAAGGCTCGCTGCAGGCCAAGTGGGGAGCCGGCGAAGGCGACGGGTCGCCCGGGAGCGGGCCGGGCGCGTTCGATCATCCGGACGCCGTCGCAGTCGCCCCCTCCGGGAACGTGTACGTCGCCGACACGGGCAACAATCGCGTCGTCGAGCTCTCCTCCGCGGGCGACGTGCTCGGCGAATGGGGCGCCACAGGCACGGCCAGCGGGCACTTCCGCTCGCCGAGCGGCGTCGCCGTCGACGCGGCGGGCGAGGTGTACGTCGTGGATAGCGAAAACGACCGTGTCGAGGTGTTCGAAGCCGGCGGGCGCTTCGTGGCCAAGTGGGGCCTGCGCGGGACCGCGCCGGGCGAGCTCTCCCAGCCGGCGGCGATCGCGGTGGACTGCAGCGGCGATGTGTACGTGGCCGACACCAACAACAACCGCGTGCAGCGCTTCGAGGAGGCCTCCCCCGCCGGCGGCGGCTGTCTGGCGCCGGGCACGTGGCCACCGCCGCTGAACGTCGCGCCGGTGCTGCACGTGAGCCTGCCCCGCGGCGCCGGCGTGCTGGCGCGGCGCGCGCTGGCGCTCGAAGTGAGCTGTCAGCGCGGCTGCAGGATCCTCGTCACCGCGACGCTGTCCGCGCCAGGCCACCGCGGCGCCGTGAGCCTGCTCGCAGCCGCGCGCGGTCTTCCACCCGCCGTCGCCGGCCACGTGCGACTGCTCGTCGAGCCGGCCGCGCTGCGGCGCCTGCGCACGGCGCTCGGCCACCGCGCGACGATGCGCGCACGCGTGCGGATCGTCGCCGCCGGACCCACCGGGCTGCGCACCACCGTGACCCGCAGCTACGTCGTCGGCCGCTGAGCCCACGTCGCCGCGGCCGCTCCGCCCGATGCCGCCACGCCTCCAAGACGCCGAGCCCCGATAATGACCTGATGAGCATTAACGAGCCACCGCTCGAGGGCGATCCGCCCGGGATCGACCTGCGCACCGAGCGGATCAGGATCGAGACCGAGCGCCACCGTATCGAGGGCCTGCTGACGCTGGCGCGCGATGGCTACCGCAGCCGCGTCTCGGACGTGCTCAACGCCTCCGAGCGCGACTTCATCACGCTCACCGACGTCACCGTCGCGCCGCTGGACGGGGGCCCGATCGAGCTGCACGCGTACCTGAGCCTCGCCCGCCGGCACATCGTGTTCGCGGTCGCCGCCGCCGACACGCCGTAGCCTCACGCCGCGCCCGTGCGCGGGCGGTCGAGCAGCGACGAGCTAGTCTTCGCGCACGCACCCGATGCGCGCGACCTGCACGTAGATCTCATCGCCGGTACCGGACGCGGTCACGATCAGCCAGCCGGGGGGCGCCAAGATCGCGCCGCTCCCGCGCCGCAGTCCGTCTTTCGAGTTGACGATCCTGTTCAGGACGTCCTCCACGTCCTCAGCAACCTCGATCTCCGTCTCGTCCAGCAAGATACGCGCCACTTGGGCTCCTTCCTCGTGCGCGTGTCGCGCAGTTGTCGACCTGTTGAGTGAACAACGTTACGCTATCGACGAAGCGAGGGGCTCTTCAGGGCGTGAAGCTGCTCGCGCTGAGGACCGTGCCGACCGGCGCGGAGGTGTTCGTCACGGCGATCGCTCCGGCGAGGGCGCCGGCGGGCACCTTCACCTTGAGCTTCTTCGCGGACGCGGTCTTCACGCTCGCGACCACGCCCCCGAAGCGGACGGTCGAGCTGCTGTTGAAGCCGATCCCCTTGATCGTCACGACCGTGCCCGGGCCGCCGCTGTGGGGCGAGAACACGGTCACCGACAGCGTGGGCGTGAACTTGCGCTTGCTCGCGACCGTGCCACCGGAGAACTTCAGCGAAATGTGTGCGGCGCTCGCACCGTTGGGCACAGTCGCTTCGATGCGCGTGGTCGAGAGCACCTTGAACCTCGCGGGGAGCGCGCCGAACTCGACGCCGCTGACCGCGCCCAGGCCCGTGCCTTCGATGTCCACCGTGCTGCCGGTGATCCCGGAGCTCGGTGTGAAGCCGGCGAGCTCCGGATGTTCTTCACCGGGCGAGGTCGAGAACGCACCCAGGCCGATCGGGCTGCCGACCCCGGAGGGGCCGTCGAATCCGACGGCCGCCTGGCAGGAGGTGGCCGTCCCGCACGAGCCGTTGCTGCCCGCGACCACGTCGTAGAGGTCTTCGCCTTCGCCGGTATGCAGATAGAGGGTGGCGGCCGGGTAGGCGACGCCGCCGGAGCCGCCCGCGAGCGCAAACTCGGCGGCGACGATCGGCGAGGCCACCGATGTGCCTCCGAACACGGTCCAGCCGGTCGGATTGCCGTTGCCTTCGGGGGTGCTGTCGTAGACGTCCACACCGGTATTTGGATTGCCGATCGCGGCCACGTCTGCGACCGATCGATACGCGCCACAGCCGGTGGCCGAGAAGTTGGCCACGGCGCTCTGCCATGCGGGAGCCGCGAAGATCTGGCTGCAGCCGCTGCCGCCTTCGTCCCACACGGTGCTGCGCCAGGTTTCCTTCTTCTCGACGAGGCTCGTGCCGCCCACCGCGACCACATCCGGCGAGTCCGCCGGGAAGTTCGCCGTTCCAGGCTCGCCCGCGCACGCCTCGTTGAGATAGCCGCAATCGCCTGAGCTGGCCGTCACCACGACGCCCGGATGGTCGTAGAAGCTGGCACCCAGTTCGGCGTACAAGGTTGCGAAAGCGGGTTCCTCGGGGCCGGCGTACGAGTTGCTGATCTCGGTCGCGCCCGCCTTCACCGCGGCGTTGACAGCGGCGCCCAGGTCTTCGAATTCTTCGCTGCTGGCCTCCACCAGCAGCACGTGGCAGCCTTGGCAGACGGCGTGGGCCATCTGCACGTCGATCGATATCTCGCCAGCCCATTCGCCGTTTTCGGCCGGCAGCGGGCTCGCCTTGCCTTCCTCGTTGACCTTACGGAAGCAGCCGTTTGCGCTGGTGCACGCGGGCAAGCCGAACTGTTCGTCGTAGACGCTCAGATCCGCTTCGGCTGTGGGATCGTCGAACGCGTCGATCACGGCGATCGTCTGCGTCGAGGAAGCGGCGGTTTCGTCGGGCAGCGAGTACGCGTCGTGCAGGTCCTGAGGCGTGAGATATCCGGCGAACGGGCTCGTGTAGGTCACCGCGGGGCGCGCGCCCGCCGCCGCTTCGCCGGCCTGCGTGGCTGCGCTGGCCCGCAGCTCGGCGGGCGTGAGCGACGCGGCCACCAGCCTCATCGCCGCGCACGACGCCGCACCCGGACGCGGCGCGCCACACACACGCTGCGCACGGTAGGACGGCGGCGCTTCGGCAGGAGCGACGACGGACGCTTCAGACGTGGGCGGTTCGGATGCGCTCGCCGCGGACGCGCTCCAACCGGCCACTACCGCCAGCGCGAGCGCGGTGAGAACCGCTGCCGCGAAGCGCAGAAGCGGGCGCGTCGGCTGCTGCCCCTCCCCAGAGCAAGCGATCCCCATGCCATCAATCGTACCCGCTCAGACCGAATTAATCGACAAGGAGACACAAGTGCGGGCCTTAGACTCAAACCCGGCATGCACGCCTACGTCGACGTGGCCGGCGCCGGCTGCGCGCGACTTGCGGTGGCTACGCGTCAGCGGCCGGAGCTGCCTCGGACGCCTCGGCCGTCGCGCCTCCCGCACCCTCGGCTGGCGCGCTGGCGTCCGCGGCGTCGGCTGGCGCGCTAGCGTCGGCTGGCGCGCTGGCGTCCGCGGCGTCGGCTGGCGCGCTCGCTGCGCCCTCGGCCCCCGGCTGCTCCGCCCCTGTGAGACCGTCGACGAGACTGCCGGCCTTGGCGCCGGCCTTCTGGATGCGGTCGTGGTACTTGCCGCCGGTGCGCTCGTCCGCGGTGGACGCGACCTTCTCCACCGCTTCGTGGATCTTGTCGCTGCGCTCCGCGGTCGCATCCACGGCCTTCGTCTTCAGGTCCTTGAGTCGGTCTGCGATTCCCATGGCTGCCTTTCGAGAGTGTCGTCGTGAGGCGATCTGCCGAGAGCACCGTCGCGGGCCATGCTACTCCTCAGCCGGTGAGCCACGCCGGGCGTCCACGGGCTTGCGCGCCACTCCGATCGAGCGTCCCAGCAAGGCAAATCCCGCCGCCGCCGCGAGGCCCTCGAACACACCACGCTGAACCCCCTCGGACAGCGAGTGCTCGGCGTGCCACTCAAACAGAGTCATCGCCAGGGCCACGCTCAGCGACGCGCCGGCGCCCAGTCGCCACGGTCCCCCGCGCAGCCACCGCCAGCGCATCGCCGGCAGGTCGTCGAACACGTGTCCAGCGGAGCCCGGCGTGCGCGTCACGATGGCGCCGGCGCGAACGAGCCTGCTGGCCGCCACGAGCAGCGTCGCGCCGGCCGCCGCGGCCAGCCCGCCGACGAGCGCCAGCCACCAGGCCGGCATCACCGACGAAAAGTCCACCACGTAGAGCTCCAGGCCCACCATCGTCGCGACCCCGCCGAGCAGGCCAACCCACGCGCGCCGGCGGATGAGCGCGATCTCGGCAGCCGGCAGGGTGCTCGCGCGCCTGCGGCGCAGCGCGCGCAGCGCCGCGAGCGCCCCTGCGACGAGCGCGGCCTGAGACGCGACGAACATGCCCAGGGCCGCAGGTACGAACAGAGCCAGCGAGTGACCGTGGTTGAATCCGGGATACCCCCCGGTCCAGCCGGTTGCCAGCTGCGACACCGCCAGGGCGAGCGCCGCAAAGGCCAGCGCGCCGAACACCTCGAAAGCACAGCGGCGCGCACCGGCGGAAGCCAGCTCGTCGGCGAAGCTCGCCGCCAGCTCCCGCGGATCGCCGAGCCGCTCCTCGCAGCCGGGCTCGCACGCGATGTGGTCCTGCAGCTCGAACACGATCCGGCGACGCTCGCGCCCGGTGACGCCGCGCGCGCCCAGCTCATCGGCAAGCAGCTGCAGCCAGGTCATCCGAGCACCGCCTCGACCGCCTTCGCGAAGTGGGTCCAGTCGCGGCGGCGCTCTCGCAGGGTCGAGCGCCCCGCGCGGGTCAGCCGGTACACGCGCCGGCGCCGTCCGCTCTCGACAGACCACGAGCTCGCGAGCAGGCCGTCACGCTCCAGGCGGTGCAGCGCCGGGTACACCGTCCCCTCGGCCAGCTCGAACGCTCCACCGCTGCGCTGCTTCAGGCGTTGCACGATCGCATACCCGTGGGCCGGCTCCTGGGCAACCGTCGCGAGGATCAGCGGGTCGAGCTGGCCGTTGACCGTGTCCGCTCTCATACCTAGTGAGGATAGGCATAGAGAGGCAAGGTGTCAAGGGTGCGCGCCTCGGTGAATCACAGAGCCTGCGGGTGCAGCGCACTGTGGCTGAGAGCGAGCACGACTATCGTCATGTCCCTCGGATCGGCAAGCCGCAGCTCGGTGAGCTCTTCGACGCGCCGCAGCCGGTAGTCGAGCGTGTTGGTGTGTATGTGCAGGCCGGCGGCTGCCGAGCGGCGATCGGTCTTCGCGTCGATGAAGGTGCGCAGCGTCTCCTCCAGCCCGGCGCGACGCCCGGGAGCGCCCCGCAGCGGTCCGAGCACCCGCGCCACCAGCAGCTCGGCGGTTTGGGGGCTGCCCGCGAGCAGCATCTCGAGCGCGATGTCATCCACGCCCACCTCGCCCGCGCGGCCCAGCTGACGCCCCACGTCGACGACCAGCCGCGCTCGCTCGAGCACGGCCGTGAGCGAGCCGCGAGGCGTCAGCGCATCGACCGCCAGCAGCGTGCCCGGAGGCGGGCGCAGCTCCTGCCCCTCGGCCAGGAGCCCGCTCACGCGGTCGCCCTCCGTCAGGGCGAGAATGCGCTGGGCGCGCAGGTCGGCAGCCATCTGACCGTGGCGGATGGCGCCTTCGCCGGGGATCGTCAGCGCAAACGGTCGATAGCGCTCCGCCACCGGGATACCCGCGTGGGAGGCCAGGCTCGAGGTATCGGCCATCAGCGGGCCATCGTCCTCGCACAGCGCCCGCAGCAGCACCCGCAGGCGGCGCTCGTCCTCTGACACCACGTGCTGGCGTGCGTCCAGATAGGCCTGCGCGACGGTCGTGGAGACCGTATCGATGTAGCGCATCAGCAGCTCGGCGCCGACGAGCAGGCCGTCGCGCTCGGCGGGCTGCGCGATCTCGATGACCGCCTTCCACGCCAGGCGCCCACCGAGACGGTAGGCGTGCAGAAGATCCTCCAGCGGCATGCCCTCGCCGGCGCGGACACGGGCCGACACCCGAAACGGCTCGAGCTCGACGTCGGCCGGCTCGCGTCCCGCCAGCGTCGTGCTGCGGAACACCTCCAGGTTGTGCTCGACGATGTCGACGATGTTGCCTTCGATGAGCAGCTCCGGCAGCCGGCGATAGCCGCTGATGCTGCTGCGAAAGGCCGTCACCATGCGCTGGGTGATCTGCTCGAAGTCGAGCCGACGGACGATCTGGTTGAACGTCTCGTGGTCGCTCACAGCGATCCGCTCTCGGCCGTCCGTGGCAGACATCAGCATGAAGTGTAGGTACGTGCCCGTCTCGCGTCGTCCACCATAGCCCGTCATAGCCAGCCGGCACGCGAAAGGGCCCTGGATTCCAGGGCCCTTTCGATCCGACGCTATCCAGCGCTCGCTACGGGCCGGTGAAGCTCCCCGCGTAGCAGGCCTTGTGTCCGCAATCGTCCGACTTCGTGATCGCTCCTTCGAAGAAGTCGGACACGAGCTGCTGCTCGGCGGGCGCGTTGCGCGGGGCCTCGTGCGGGTCTTCGCCGCCGGCGTTCGGCACGTTTTCCCACGGAGGCGGTTCGACGCCGATTTTTGAGCCCGGGTTCAGCGGGTTTTCGCGGACGGGGCCGATGTCCCAGTAGTAGATCGCCGAGCCCGTGTACGGGTACTGCTTGATGCGGGGGACGTTCCACAGCACCGACGTTTCCGGCCAGCGGCCGCTGTAGAGCGCCGGCTCGTGCCCGGACGCGCCCATCGTGCGAGCCTCGACTTCGGCCTGGTAGTCGGTCACCTGGTGGTCGCCGAAGGCCACGTCCATCAGCACCTGGTGGGCGGGCGTGCCGGGTAGCGGGTCGCTGGTCATCCGCTCCGCGTAGCCGTCCGGCTCGCCGCGATCCCACAGCATCTGCATCAGGTCGAGCACGAGCGGTCGTGCCGTTTCGTTCGGGTAGTAGGGGTAGAACACCTCGGAGAATTCGTCCCAGTCGACCGACCGCGGCAGCAGTACCGAGTAGTTCATCGCCGGAACTCCGAGCGACGCGCGGGTGAAGTCGGGGGAGATCGCCGTCAGGGCGCCGCCCATGATCCCGCCCTGGCTGTTGCCGTTGTAGAACAGGTGGCTCGTGTCGAGCACCGAGCCCGTGCCGAGCGTGCCATCCTGGTGGAAGGCGGGGGCGGTGGTCAACCCGGACGGGCTGATCAGCATGCGCCCCAGGTAGAGCTCGTCAAGCAGGCCCTGCTGCAGTCGGTCGGGAATCGCCGGGAACGCGGACACGTTCTCCAGCGACCCGATCACGACCGGCACATCCGATTCCGCCATCCCGATCTCGTCGGTGGCGCACTGGACGATCTTGTGCGCCTCAGACAGGCTCCGCTGCGGGCCCGACGCGACCTCCGAGGCGTCGCCGAGCAGACCGTGACCGTAGAGCGACGGTCGCCCTGCTTCGGCCGCTCCACTGACCACCGAGTCGGGGATGATGCAGTCGAAGTTGGCCGTCCAGGTCCCGTTCTGGATCGGGTCGCCGTTGCTGTCGAGATGGAACAGCCCGCCCGGCCCGCAGCTGGGGAACAGGAAGCAGGGGACCTCGAAGGTGCCCTTGACCCGGCGCGCGATCTGCCCGGGGTTGGGGTTCTCTTCGACGTTCGTGACGTCAAAGGTCGGCGAGACTCCCTCGGGAATGCCGTCGGCGAGGTTCGTGTCGCCGAGCTGCGCGAACGCGTCGTTGCGCATCGAGAGCATGCGGCTCGTGTTGTTGGCGTCGCTTGCGACGGTGAAGTCCCACGCGAGGTACAGGTTGGCGCGGTGAATGCCAGCGCCTTCCAGCAGCGAGAAGACTTCTTCGAAGTGCGGGCGGCGCGCGTTGATGACTTCCTGTTCGGAGGGCACGTCGTCGCGGTAATAGCGGAAGGCCGCAGGCGCTTCGAGGTGTTCGTCGGCCGCGTTCTTGAGGTGCCGCAGCACCACGATGTAGCGGTGGCCCGACGTGAAGTTGACGGCCGGATGGATCTCCAGCACGGCCTTGGAGTGATCCGATGCGTTCGAGTCGATCTCCGTCCAGATCGGCCAGCGCTGTCCGGTCTGCGCGTCGATCACGATGACCGGCGTATCCTTGCGTCGGTACTGGCTTATGTGGTTGATCGGCACGCCGCCCATTGCGCGCACGTCCGCGGCCGTTTCGATGCCGGGGATCTTGACCAGGATCGTCGAGCCGGGGCTGAACCCGTCGGAGGCGTTGTACGGTTCCGCTTCAATGTGCTCGCCCAGCACGTTGGCGGGCATGCCCGCAGTCTTGAAGTCCACACGACGGCCCGTTTCGCTTGTCGGGTCGGCGACCGTGTAGTAGTCATCCGGGAAGGGCAGCATGCACAGCGCGTCGCCGGGATCGGCGATGAAGTCGCAGTTTTCCGCTTCGCTCGTGTCGATCGGCGGCAGCGTCTCATGGTGCTTTGCCATGCTCGCTCGCTGCGCGTGAGAGCCGGTGCGCGCCGGCAGCGACGCGTCCGCGACCCCACTGAACAGAACGGCCGCAAGAGCCAAAACGGTCAACGTTACGACCACCTTCATGCGAGTCCTCATGCTCGATCCCCTCCTCCGTATGGGCGGCCGGTCCCGACGTTCTCAACGTGAGCGCGGGTTGACTCCGACCTGATCCTCTCCTGCGCTCCAACGTAGCGACTGGCATAGACGCCCGTCGATGTGAGCTATCCCAGTTTTCGTGGCGAGCTTTAGGGCTGACTCCCAACTCCCTCGGGATCGGCTACGCCAGCTCCGAGGCGTGCGAGAAGCTGATCGAAGGACGGGGCGCTCCGGATCAAGTACGCCAGCGGTTTGGGGCAGGCCGAAATTGATGCCCTACCTGATGCCCTATACTGGTGCCAATGCGTAAGACCAGCGTCTATCTCGATGAGGATCAGGCCCAGCGCCTCGCCCGTCTGGCCCGTGAGGAGGGCAGGTCACAGGCAGAGGTACTGCGCGAGGCCGTTGCCACCTACCAGCCCAAGCCATCCCAGGACCGGAACTTCGCATTGGCCGGATCGGGGCACGGCGATGGTTCATCGATCGCGGACGTACCGGAGGATCTGCTCAAGGGCTTCGGCGAGTGACCGTCGTCATCGACGCCGCCCCCCTCGTGGCGTTTGGCGATGCCAACGATCCGCAGTTCGCTCGCATCGACGAGCTGCTGCGGACTGTCGATGGACCGCTGATCATTCCAGCGCCCGTCACCGCCGAGGTGGACTACCTGCTCGGACAGCGGGTTGGACGTGGGCCACGGCGAAATTTCATCGCCGATCTCGCCGCCGGACGATTTACCGTTGCCTGTTTGGAGCGTGAGGACTATGCGACGATCGGGGACCTCCACGCACGCTATGCGGATCTCGAGCTTGGGCTCGCCGACTGCGCGCTGGTTGTGATCGCGAACCGCTACGGGACCGATCAGATCGTAAGCTTCGACGAGCGGCATTTCCGTGCGGTCACACCGCTTCGAGGCGGAGCCTTCACGATCCTGCCCAGCGATAGCTGACGGCCGGACCCGCGGAGCCAGGGCGTCTGTCCCAGCTGTTCTCCGTCAAGGACGCCAGACCGACAACTCGAGCGCGGATCCGCCGCCGGGAAGCTTCGTGCTCCAAGCGAGGGCTGCGGCGCGACCCATGGGCGCAGCGGTCACGAGGACCCCTCCATAGGGCGAGGGGGCGGGCTGGTACGGTCCACCGCTGACGGGGCGCACGACCACTCGACCCTGGGCAGACAGGTCAGGCGCAAGGATCTCGTCGCCACCACCGTCAATGGCGACGGGAACGAGCCCGCCGGGGATCTGTTGTCCAGATTGAAGGGGACCCAGCGCGCCGTCGGCGTCGACTTGGACGCTGAAGGTCGTGAAGGCCAGGCTTCCCGATGAAGCGGCATAGGCATCCCAACTCACCGTGCCGCCGCCTGTAGGCACCGCCACCGCATTGCTGCGGCCAGCTTGAATCTGGGTCCTCGTGAGCGCCTGCGGCCTACCAAACACGCCCATGCGCAGCACGCTCGCGAGTAGCGGTCCGGTCATGTTCATTCCCGACGGCGTGGTCGTGCAGACGCCGTGCACCCAGGCGGCCAGGCCGATGCCTGCGCCGGCGAGCGATAGCGTGAAGCCCGCCGCGGGAGGCGGCGCCACCACGAGGGGACCTTCGAAGCGGTGACGGCGGGATGGCGCGGTGAACACGATCCCGTCACACGGACCCGAGATATACGCGGTGCCGTGCGCGTCGAACTCCGGGATCGGGCCGAGCTCGTGCGGGATGCTGAGCGGGACCTTCACCGAGCCGATCAAAGGCCGCGGCACCCCGAACCCATGCCCAGGCGCGCGCCACGCCACGGCTGGGCCATCAATCGGTGAGCTGCTCTCATCCCACGCAAGCAGCACTTCGCCATCGGGCGCCACGGCGAGGCGCGGGTATCTGATCTCCGGGAGATCCGCGTCGTGCCAATGGCCGATCACTCGCGCCGGTGCCCAGTGCCCGACGAGCGGCCCATAGGCCGCCCAGACGGCGGCGTCCTCGCGCGGTGTGCGAGCAAGCCATGTAACGGTGACTTCCCCATGGCCCAGCACGACCGAGGCCGGAATCGCTTCGACCCGCCGGCTCGACCACACGATGCGCCTGATCATGCTGCCGTCCGCCAGCCGCACCACCAGGTCAACCGTCCGGGCAGCAGACGGCGTCGACGGCGCCAAGAACGACGCCCACGCCACCGCCGCGTCACCGCGAGCGTCCACCGCCGCGTCGGCGGCAACGTGCCTGACCGGGATCGATGACGTCGACCACCTAGCCAAGGCCGAGGCAGGACCCACGATCGACGACACGAGCACAGCGACGATCACGGTCATCCGCATATTGGAAGCCTGTCCGCCCCACCGCTCGTCGGCATCGTCGAGAAACCACCAACCCGCTCGGTATTACGCCGCTCGCTACACCAAGAAGCGCAAGCCGCGGAGGCGATCAGGCGACTTTGAGATATTCGCGTAGCGCCTTGCGGATCACCGAAGAAGTTGTCTCGTGATCGCGCTCGGCACG
>Ga0187890_10001117_pt1 | contig 19496 bp, 13 predicted proteins | sample June2016WEW_21_1_FD_133005 | JGI IMG/M metagenome (GOLD analysis project Ga0187890, IMG submission 133005) | Peatland microbial communities from SPRUCE experiment site at the Marcell Experimental Forest, Minnesota, USA - June2016WEW_21_10 | ecosystem: Environmental > Terrestrial > Soil >... | reverse complement strand
GAGCATAATGAGTGCGGAGATGTCGTGCACGACGTAGCTGATGGCGACGGCGATTCTTCCGAAGGTTCTTGCACCCGCCCACAGGATGATGCCGGTGACCAGGTACACGACGCAGCCGCCGACGATCTCCCAGAACTGAATTTTCTGTCCGGCGTTGAAGAAGCCAGTGTCGGGCGGATCCATCTTCTGTTCGCCGCTGACGATCTTGTGCATTTGGCGCATCCAGCGGGAATCGGCCGCGGTCCAGATCATGGGCTGGAACCAGTTCAGGGCTTGCAATGTGAAGAAGAAGACGAAGCCCACGCCGAACCATGGATGCATGACGCGGCTAAGTGGTCCGCCGCCGAAGAAGGGAGTGAACCAACGGAACAGCCACGGGAGATAGATGCCGAAGCCGGTGAACAACGCGAGGAAGAAAAAGACCGCGACCGTCCAGTGGAGCACGCGCGTGTACACGGGATGGCGCAGCAATTCTCCGCGATAGACGGTGGTTTGGCCCACGTGTTCGAAACTCTTGCGAGCCTTGTTGTCGAAACGCTGGACCGCGCCGCTAGCCATTGGCTTCCTCCTTCTTTGGAGGTTCGGGTTGGACCAAACGCGGGCCGGAGGTTACGAAGTGAAATATGACGCCGAGAAAACCGAACAGGGCGAAGGTGCCGAGCACGGGCTTGAAGAGCCACTTCCACACCGTGTAGCTCCACGGGATCTGCGGATTGCTGGGCAGGCCGCCGTAGCGTTCGGGATCGGAGGCGTCGTGGAGTACGTAGATGACATGCGTTCCGCCGACGGATTGCGGATCGTAGACGCCGGCCTTCTGCATGCCGAAATTCTCGCGTAGTTGTTTCGCGCGCTCCTCGGCGATGAATTTCATGTCATCTTTTGTGCCGAACTTGAGGCAGCCGGTCGGACAGGCCTTGATGCATGCGGGTTCGAGACCCTCGCCGACGCGGTCGGAGCAGAGCGTGCACTTGTAGACGCGCTTGGTCTCAGGATTGAAGCGCGGAATATTGAAGGGACAGCCAGAAACGCAGAATTCGCAGCCGATACAATTTTCCTGGTTAAAGTCGACGATGCCGTTAGCGTACTTGACGATGGCGCCGTCGGCAGGGCAGGCGTGCAGGCAGCCGGGGTCGGCGCAATGCATGCACTGATCCTTGCGCATCAGCCACTGGATGGTGCCATCGGGATTCTGGTGCTCATTGAACTTGATGAGGTTCCAGAAATTCCAGCGTGTCTCGGGCATGGTCTGGTAAGTATTGTCGAAAGTGGTCGGAGAGAACGGCATGTCGTTCCACTCGGCACACGCTACTTCGCACGCTTTGCAGCCGATGCACGTGGTGGTGTCGACCAGTTTGCAGACTTCGAGATCGCGCTGCATGCCGAGGCCGGGCGAGGGACCGGAATGGCCCGAGATCATTTCGGCTTGTAGTGCCTTGCGGTCTGGCATCGTCCTTCCCAGCCCCTAAAGGGGCGCCTTCCTTGAGCAACTTACGGTATCGCTAAAGCGATACCCTGATACGAAACTCGAGTTCTCAGGCACCTGCTAAACTTTTTCGATCTTCACTAAAAAGCCTTTGAATTCGGGCGTAAACGCGTTCGGATCGATCACCGTTGGCGTCAACTGATTCGCCAGCGTCTTCGCCGTCTTGTCTTCATCTTCCACAATGCCTCGGAAGCCCCAGTGAATGGGGATGCCGATCTGGAACGTCTCCTTGCCATCGATCTTCATGGGCCGGATGCGGCGCGTGACCATTGCCTTGGCGATGTAGTGGGCGCGCGCGCTGGTGACTCTTATTTTTTCTCCGCCGTGAATGCCCATACGATCGGCCAGTTCGGCGGGGACTTCGACGAACGGTTCCGGCACGAGCTCCACGTTCATGGGATTGTTCTTGGTCCAGTAGTGATAGTGCTCGGTCAGACGATAGGTGGTGCAGATGATGTTGAACTCCGCGTCACCGGTTTTCGCATATTTGTCCATATCGGTCTTATATTTCTTCACGACCGGATTGTTGGACTGATTCGGATGCAATAGATTCGCAATCGGGCTTTCGATGGGCTCATAGAATTCGGGGAAGGGACCATCCTGCATCCCACCGAGCGGCACGAACAAACGTCCGATGCCATCGGGGTTCATTATGAAAGGGCCCATGTGATCTTTGGGAGCGGAATCCACTTTGAAATCGGGAACGTCGACGCCCACCCAGCTTTGCTTGGCTTCATCCCACCAAACCTGGCGCCGCGAAGGATCCCAGGGCTTGCCCTTGAGATCGCAGGAGGCGCGGTTATAGAGGACGCGGCGATTCGCCGGCCACGACCAGCCCCAATTGGGATAAATGCCGAGGCCGGAGGGATCGTCGGTTCCGCGGCGCTGCATCATGGCGCCAGCTTCGGTCCATGATCCGCAATAGAGCCAGTTTCCGGAAAGGGTGGTGCCGTCGTCTTTGAGCCAGGCAAAGCCTGGGAGCTGCTGACCGGCCTTAATGGTGATGTTGGTCTTCGGGTCGGTGATGTCGGCAGTTGCTTTGCCATTGATTTCTTTTGCGACCTCTGACAGAGACGGGTTGTACGGATTCGTGTAGGCGAATGTCGCGTTCAGGACGGGATCGGGGAATTTGCCGCCTTCCTTCTTATAGAGCTCGCGAACTTTCAGGTAGATGGTGGCGAGGATTTCCTGGTCGAGACGTGCCTGCCCGGGCGGCGGGACGGCCGCATTCTTCCATTGCAGCCAGCGCGCGGAGTTCACGAACGTGCCATCTTTTTCCGCAAAGCCTGCGCCGGGTAGACGATATACGGTCGTGTTGATCTTCTTCTGATCGTCTGCGGTAATGCCGGGGGCGCGCCAGAATTCACTGGTCTCGTCGGGATAGATCTCGCAAACCACCAGCCAGTCGGCCTTTTTAAGAGCGTCGATATTCTTATTCGAATCGGGGCCGATCATGACGCCATTCATGCCGAAGGCGAAAATGCCTTTGATCTTTCCTTCGTACATGTCGTTCCAGATATTCACCCAGGAATAGTTGCGGTCGATCTTCGGTAGATAGTTGAAGGCCCAGTCGTTTTCTTTGGTGGCCGCTGGCCCGTACATCGCCTTCAGGAACGAGACGGTGAATTTTGACGTGTTTGACCAATAATTAAATGACTGCCACGGGTCGGGCTTGGACTCGGTTGGCGTAGTGCGCTTTACATATGCGGCCAGGTCGACATCGGTGGGATTCGGCATCTTCAAATAGCCGGGGAGGATGTCGAAGATTCCCGCCATGTCGGTGGCACCCTGAATGTTGGAGTGGCCGCGGAGCGCGTTGACTCCGCCACCGGCGCGACCGACGTTGCCGAGCAGCAGTTGCAGGACGGCGGCGGTGCGGATGATCTGCGTGCCGAAGCTGTGCTGCGTCCATCCGACCGCATAAATAATAGTGGCGACTTTTTTCATGTCGCCGTCTTTGCGAACGGAGGTGAACAGGTCGGCGGCCTTGAGGAATTGCTCTTGCGGAATGCCGGTGATGCGTTCCACCATTTCGGGGGTGTAGCGGTCGTACTGCTTCTTTAGCAGTTGATAGACGCAGCGCGGATGCTGCAGCGAGAGATCGAACGCGACCTTCGGCGGAAGTGCTGGCGGAGGTGGCGTGGCTCCCGGTGCAAGCGGAGGAGCTGGTTTTTCGGCGGGCGTTGCCACAACCGCTTTGCCGCCCAGGTCTCCACCTTCCTCGTAATTCCACGTCTTTTTGTCGTAAATCTTTTTCTCGGGATCGAATCCGGAAAAGAGGCCGTCTTCGGGCAGGTTAAATCCGTCTTTAATAATGAAGGCGGCGTTGGTGTAATTGACGAGATAGTCCTTGGCGATGCGATTGTTTTCGATGGCGTACTTGATGACGCCGCCGAGGAAGGCGATGTCAGCACCGGCGCGAATCTGCACATACATGTCCGCGTTCGCGGCGGTGCGGGTCAGGCGCGGATCGACGACGATGGTTTTCGCGTTGCGGTGAACCTTGGCTTCAATCGCCCACTTGAAGCCGCAGGGGTGGTTTTCAGCGGGATTGCCGCCCATGATCAACATCATGTCGGTGTTCTTGATGTCGATCCAGCCATTGGTCATTGCGCCGCGTCCGAAGGTGGGCCCCAAACTGGAGACCGTTGGGCCGTGTCAAACGCGGGCCTGGTTTTCCAGGTAGCAGACCCCCAGGCTGCGCATACTTTTTACGGCGAGATAGTTGAATTCGTTGGTGTCGGTGCAGCCGCCGGTGAAGGCGATGCCTTCGCAGCGGTTCACGGTGCGGCCTTGCGCGTCGGCTTCGAGGAAAGTGTCGTCGCGCGTCTTTTTCACGCGCTGCGCGATCTCCGTGTAGGCCTGGTCCCACGAAATGTCTTCCCAGTCGGTGGCTCCGGGACGCCGCACTTGCGGCTTCAGCAGGCGGCGGTCGTTAAGAATGTCCTGCGCGAGCGATGACCCCTTGGGGCAGAGCGTGCCGCGGTTGATGGGGTGGTCGGGATCGCCCTCGACGTGGACGACCTGCGGGATCGCGTTCTTGGCCTTGTCGCCCAGGGTGTAGATGATCACGCCACAACTGACGGCACAATAAGGACAGGTGCTACGCGTTTCGCTGGCTCGGGAAATCTTGAGGGACTGGGTCTGGGCGTAGACCGGAGTCAGGTCAAAACCGAGGGCGGAGAAACCGGCTCCGCCAAGCACGGTGCCTTTGAGAAAAGTCCTGCGAGAGAACTCCATTTTGTAGCCCCCGATACTGCGCGCACCAGAAAGTTACGGAGGTGAACTGTTGCGGACGCCCACGACAGCGTCCAGCTTGTGCTGCGCTAACGGAGAGGAACTATAACTCCGATTGAGGGGATCGTCAAATGGGAACGCGATCGATAGGTCCCTAACCGCCACTGCTGGCGGCAGAGCGAGCTTTGTTTCCGGTTAAGTCTGTCGGGTGACCTGGGACTGGTTCGCGATTCTCGCGGTGGGTCAGGTTCCACGCGTCGGCCACCAGGTACAGCGGCCGTCCTTTCCCTTCCTCATAAATCCTGCCGATATACTCGCCGAGGATACCGACCGCAATCATGAGGGCGGCATTGCTCAAGCAGAGGACAACCATCAGAGAAGTCCAGCCGGGAACCGTCTTACCGGAAAAATGTTCTATGAAAGCGCGGATAGCCTCTTCGATTGCTTCCAGCGTCATGATTCCAGCTCCGACGAAGCTGATTCTCAAGGGCAGAGCAGAAAACGAGACCGCGGCTGTCCAAGCCAGCCGGATCATCTTCCGGAGCGGATATTTCGTCACACCAGCGACTCGGGCTTGGCGCTTGTAAGGCACGCAGACCTGGGGATAGCCCACCCATGCAACCATGCCTCTCAGCAAACGGTGAAGCTCACGCATGCCGCGGAGGCTCTCGACGCACCGCCTCGACATCAAGCGAAATCACCAACGTCTTGCGGCAGAGCTCTCAGGAAGAAGACGCGCATGCAGCGATAGAAAAACCAGGCAGTAAACTTCTTGAACACGCCCTCGCCCGAGCGCGCCACGCGCTGGCCACAAACCACGTCATAGCCGATGCGGTACTGCTCAACCATGCGATGGATCACCTCGAGCGGGTCCTGTAAATCCACGTCGATCAAAACGATGGCGTCTCCGGAAGCATGATCGATGCCGGCCGTGGAGGCGTATTCGTGTCCGAAATTGCGCGACAGATTCAAGACTTTGATTCGGGAATCAGACTGGCTCCAATCCACCAGCAAATCGATGGTCCGATCGGAACTGCCATCATTGACTGCGATTACCTCGCAGGGGTAGGGAGAATTATCCAGAAACCCGGTTAACGGGGGACGCAGCAGGGCAAAGATTTCCTGTTCATTGTAGAAAGGCATAACGATCGATAACAGCTTTGGATCCGGCCGCGGTGTAAGGATGCTATGAGTCATCAAAATCCAGGCTGCGCCTTGTCAAAACGCTTCGTTTGCCCGTTCAACGTGCTGCACCGACGAGGTCCGTTGCCGATTCGTAAGAGCGAGCTGTCTGCCCCGGTCGTCGTTCCGGTCCAGAGGGCATCGCATTCCGCTGTTCTGGCCGGGCAACTTTACCTATCCGTCGTCCGGGCCGTCGTCAATTCTTTCGTGTGCCTCCGCGCCTCTTCGGCTTCAGCAGTGCGCCCCTGTGCGCTGTAGCAATCGGCAAGCAGGTTCCACCGCTGCGGTTCAGGCGCTAGCCGTGTAGATTTTTCAAGAAAGTCGGTTGCCCGCCTTACATCGTGGAGCGCAAGCCAGGCGCGGCCGCGCCCTTCGGCGACCTTCGCACTGAACAGGGCATAGCTCGGCAGCGGGGCCAGTTTTTCCCCAAATCGCTCTGCGTTGTCAAACGCTCGGAGCGCTTCATCGGGTCGATTCATGGCTAGATCGACATTGCCAAGCGACAGATAACGGCCCGCGGGCAACAGAGCGAGGTCGGCCGAGTGCCGGAGCGCAGACGCCGCTTCCGGATAGTTATTCTGCGCCATCATCAGTTGCGCCAATAGATACCAGCCGATATCCGTTGGATGGATGCGGAGCGCACGTCGATACTGCGCTTCAGCCTCCGCGAATTTCCCGTTCGCCTGCAGCAGTTGAGCGGTAAGCAGCGGCAGGCCGGGATCGCCGGTGAACAGGGAATCCGCGTGGGCGATCGCATCGAAAGCATCGTGGTCGCGCCCCAACACATAGTAGATCGACGCCGTATTGGCGTAGAAGTTGTAGGCGTCGGCGCGTTCGCGCGCGCGCGATGAATAGGCCGGTGGTGGAGCAATGCGATGGTTCGCACAGTCAATCGCGAAACCTCTGATCCACTGCTGGTTCTCGGGCCGGTTGCGAACGAGCACGATGGAAACATCATCGAGGTAAACGGGTTTCCACCCGCTACTCTCGCAGTACTGCTTGAGCGGGACGTATTCGAGACCGCCGATTCGCGCCAGCGAAAGAATGATGGTGTTGATGCCATAGCGGTCAGCTTCCTCGGTCCACACCGCCGAGTCGGGAGGCGACTCCACCAGGGTCGATTGCTTCATCAGCAGTTCGAGAGGGAATGGAATCCCGCGCCCATCCGCGAAGTCCGGGTACTTGGGGCCGAGCCGAAGGGTCACGTATCCGCCGTTGTTGTAGTCGTTGAAGAGTTGCCCGGGAAGCGCGTTGCTCTGAATGAATTGAGCCGCACGTTGCGGATACCACCAGGACAGTCCTGTACCAAAGGACGAGAGTTCACCGTTCGCCAGATACGATCGGTTCGTGATCGTGTCGGCGATGTGAAGCAGAGCCAGTGCCGTTATCAGCACCGTCAACGCGGCAGCGGGGGCGAGGCGCGCTGCGGGTTTATGAAATGGAAAGAGGGGACGGAAAAAAACTTCCCCGGAGATAACGATCACGACGATGGCGAACAACGCTTGGAAGCGCACATGTTCCACCGAGAGGCAGGCTGCGCCGGCGAGCAGCAATGCGTTTCCGAACTGGCGGCGATGGAGCGCGACTACCGCTGCAAAACACGCAAAGGCCAGCAGCCACCAGTAACTGCCGTTCGGATCCCGAAGTTGGAGCGCGCCCGCGAAGGAGGCGGCCGTGAGGCGCACCGCCGACCACTCGCCGACCACAGCGCTCTGGAACTCGGCAAGTTTGTTGTGCGCAACGAGAGCCCGATAGACTCCGAAGCCCCATGGATTGATTGCCGTTGCAAGAAACGAGAGTACGATCCAGGGGGCCGCGCTCTTCAGTCGCCGAGCGGCCTCCAGGCGTCGCGACGCGAAGCAGAGATCCAGCGACTCCTGTGCCGCATAAAAGCCCAGCAATGCGATTCCGGCTGAGAACCCCGAATGAGCGTTGACCCAGACGAGCATTATCGGCGGTAGCAGCCACAACGGTGCTTGTCCTTCTCGCCGATGCTTCCACAACAGCGCCAAGTACACGGCAAAGAAAAACGTGGTGAAGAGTTCAGCCCGGGGCGCAGTTCGAAAGGCAATCGAAGGCACCGCGAGAATGGCCAGCGCACAAGTGAGGAAGCGCGGCCGTCCGACGGATACCGCAACCACGGCAACGCAGGCGACCGCATTCATCCAAGACAGTGCCGCAAATCCGCCGACGGTATAGACGAGATACAGCAACGCGCCACCGAACGGAGGGTAGATCCAGGGCACACCGTATGCCGTGTAGGACAGGACGTCGGTTCGAGGCACCGCATGATGGGTCACGAGGTATCGGCCGGTCGCCAGCAACCATCCAACATCGAAGTCAGCGACGGTGCGCAGCGCGGCGACAAACGCGTATGCCAACGCCAGCCCGAATAATGCCCAGGCCGCGATGCGCTGTGGTCGCTCGCCGAAGAAGTCCATCATAGAATCCTGTGATCATCATAAGAGTGCGTCGCAGGTTTTCCACAAAGCATGTGGTTACGGTAGTCACCGGATTGTCTGCCCGGAACTGCCTTTGCCACGTATGCTCGATGTCTGCGCCGCGACGTCTCCTAACAGACTGCAGAAAAGGCAAATTTCCGCTGCCCGGCCCCTGAAGGGGCGTGTGATTTTGAAGGGCTTGCGGTATCGCTAAAGCGATACCCTGATACGAAACCGGACTTTTTCCGCGGGCTGCAAAGGATGATGCCGGCATTGCGTGACGGCGGACGGGGACTGATAATCCCACCATGTCTAATCGCAGCATGGCGCTAGACGAATGGCAGCGGCGGATTGCACGGGCGGAGGGACTTTGCGCCCAGTACAGCTTTGCGGCGGAAATCCTGCGCTTCTATCTGGCCATTGCGCGCTTTCAGGAGAATTTCTACGGGGAACTCGCCAGATCTTTCGCCGGATGGTCGCTTGAAGGATCGAGCGCTGGGGCGGTTGGCGCCGCCGCAGACTCGGAGGCTTTTGCGCGGCCGCTCCCACGAGGGTTGGCCAACCGATTCGGCGAATTTCTGTTGGTGGTCGAACAGAACGGTCCGGGCCCGCTTAGGGAGGCTGCGCGCGAGTTGCGCAACGGCGGCGAAGATGCACATTTCCAATTGCTGACGGCTTTCTGGAATAGGAGCGAGACCGGGACGCTGCCGCCGGGGTCTAGCGATTTTTTCGCGCGCGCGTTTCTTCAGCCGTATGCGGCAGGCATTCGTTCGCGGTCGAGTATGTGCTGGAGCGGGCCGGCGCCGTATCTGTGTCCGTTGTGCGGACGAAAACCGGGTCTGGGCGTTTTGCGTCCGTTGGGAGATGGCGGCCAGCGTTCTCTGGTGTGTTCATTTTGCCTGGCGGAATGGGAGTTCCGGCGGATCGTCTGTCCGGGATGCGGGGAGGAGAACCACGCCAAGCTTCCGGTCTACAACGCGGAAGAACTGAAGCACGTCCGGGTGGAAGCTTGCGACAGTTGCCGGAGCTACATCAAGACGGTGGACCTTACGAAAAGCGGACTAGCTGAACCCATGGTGGATGAGATGGCGTCGATCCCGCTCGACCTGTGGGCGCAGAAGCAGGGATACACGAAGTTGCAATGCAATCTGCTGCAGCTTTGACCAGAGTACTAGTGAGCGGCGGCGCGCGTCTTTTGTTGTCGGCCGGTCTGTGTCTCGCGACCGCTGCCGGCGAACCCGGATTGTTTCCTGGAGTTTTTCAACCACGCGGCAGCTCTGCCTTCGGCCTCCGCCAGTTGTCGAGAAGACATGGTCAGGCGGATGTGGTTCTTGCCTTCCTCGATTTGTCCGAGCAATGGAGACGCCGTTTTCTCCGCGAGCAGGTACCACATGTAAGCGGAAACCGCGTCGTTCTGGCCGCCTCCGTTCTGGCCACCTTGGTTCTGCTCACCCTGGTTCTGCTCTTCTTCATTCGGCTCAACTTGGTTCGGCTCAACTTTGTTCCGACAAAAATGCTCGGCCAGGCGAAATTGCGCCGAGGGGTCGCCGGCCTCGGCGGCTTCGATCGTCGCAGAGAATGCGTGGCTCTCACCGTTGCTGGCACTGGAGGGCTGGGCTGGCGAGTTGTTCATGGTCAGGTAGAGCAACTCGGTGCGGCTGGAGACGCCCAGCTTGTCAAAAATACGGAATAAGTAGTTCTTGACGGTATGCGGGCTGAGGTCGAGAGCGTGAGCAATTTCACGGTTGGTCATACCACTGGCCAGATGCTGAATAACCTGACGTTCGCGCACGGTAAGCAGTTCGATTCCCTTGTGATTGGTGGCGCGGACGAGCGGCGCGCTGGCCAGCGCTTCGAGCACATGATCGAGATCGACGCTACGCGCCCAGATTTGTCCTTCATGGACGGTGCGAATGCATTTGCAGAGGCTTTCCAGCCCTTCTTGCTTGGAAAAAATTCCCCTGGCGCCAGCACGAAAGCACTCCAGAACTTCCTCGGGCTTGGAAGAGTCCAGCAAGATGACGCCCTTGATCTGGGGCCGGAGCGCGCGCATCTCACGCAATACCTTGCTGCCGTGGCCAGGCTGATCGTCCAAATTATGACTGATGACTGCGACATCGATCGGCACACGAGTGATGGCGGCCAATAGTTCCGCGGAATTCGAAGCCGCAGCTACCACCTGCAGGCCGTGATCGTTGCGCAGAGCATCGGCTAAGAGTTGGGTGTGGATGCGGGTGCCGTCGGCAACTACGATACTGACAAAGTCCGAACCCAGTTCTTCATGGGATGACATCGGGTCTCCTGATATTTGGCTATGCGAGCGGAAGGGGGGATTCGGAAAACACTCCGTTCGTAAAGACTATGGTTCCCGGGGAGAGGAGGGAGGGGGGCAAAAAACCGACCAAAGTCTCTGACTACACTTGAAAATCTACCACCAAACTGACGAGCAGGCAAGCATGGGACTTGCAACCTATGTAAGAAAATGCACTGGTGGTCGCGACCGGTGGAGCACTTTGCTTGGTTGCACGATAATGCAAAGGCTCAACTTTAATAGCGGCATCGCAATGGCCGTTTGGGATAGGGAGGAAGTGCTTGTCTAACGTTAATCATATCAATGAGATATGTGCTATCAACTTGGGGGATTGATGGATGTCGGCAGAAAACTCGCAGTGCGTATACCACTCCTGTGCCACAGAATAACATCTCTAAGCCGTGTACCTTAGTAATGAGAAGATCAACCCGTGCATAGATAGGGTTAGTAAGTCCTAGGAAGTCCGACCACTTGCACACTCTTGCAAGTGACGTTAGTGTTTGGCCAGCGAGCAATTTCCCCCCTGGTTGTTTTCTAAGTGGTCTTTCTCCCCCGAAGACGTTGACGAGATTTCCCATGCGATCGAGCATGCGGATTTCAGGCGGACCCGGAGCAATGGGACCCAGAGGGCGAAGCTATGAGTAGTTGCAATCAGAGCTACGAAGCGGGCAGCGGACTGAGCCCATGGGTATCGCAGGAAGATCTACGTTGGTATGCGCTGCACACCAGAGCGCGACACGAAAAGGCAGTCGAACGGCGATTGCGCGATCAAGGCATGGAAACGTTCGTGCCCACCACGGTCGAGGTGCATGGCTGGAGTGATCGCAAAAAGAAAGTCGAAGTGCCGCTGTTCAGTTGCTACGTGTTCATCCGCTGCGCTTTGAGCGCGGAAGATCGGACACACGTGTACCAGGTGGAGAGTGTGCACGGTTTTGTAGGGGTTCGCGGGGCGAGCCTTCCGATTCCCGACGAACAGATCGAAGGCATCCGGAAGGTTCTGACCCAGTCGGCACCCTGGCGTTCGTACCCCTTTCTGAAGGTCGGGCAGCGGGTCCGGGTGCGAGGTGGGGCGATGGACGGAGTGGAAGGCGTGTTTTTGTCGGAGAACGGCGATCACAGCCTGATCATTTCCGTCGATGCGATTCAGCGGTCGATGGCCGTGCGCATTGATGGGTACGACGTCGAGCCGATCTGACGTCGAGCCGACCTGAAGAGAAAAGTAATCACAAAATTGAAGCTGCGAGCCCCGATCTGCGAGCTGCGGGCAAGCGCGGTTTACTCGGAGCTCGCAGCCCGAAGCTCGTAGCCATACCCTTAAGCGATCTGTCCTCTTACATCATGTATCAACCAGAAATCGAACGAATCAGCGAAGAGTTGTATTTTATTGCGGCCAGCCCGGTCACACGCCGGCTGCGTACGCAGGCGGAATTACTCTCGCAGACGGACGTGCCGGTGCTGGTTACCGGAGAAGCGGGGAGCGGGAAGACGACCGCTGCCCGGCTTATCCATTCGCTTTCGATCCGTTCCAGCTTCCCGTTCATGCAGGTCAAGTGCGCGGTGCTCACGTCCGATCTGCTGGAGAATGAACTGTTTGGCTACGAACACGCATCCGCCAACGGGCGGCCGGAATCGACGTTAGGGAAGTTCGAGCAGTGCGCCAAGGGAACGATCCTGCTGGACGAATTCGATGCCATGCCGGGCGCGGTGCAAGCGCGGCTTCTGAGACTGCTGGAGACGGGAGAGATTATCCGGTGCGGCGGGCAGAACTCGATCCGGGCCGATGTGCGCATCATCGCGGCCACGTGCGGCGATCTGGAGTGGGCCGCGGCGGAGAAGAGAGTTCAGGAAGAGCTGTTCTACCGCTTGAGCGTTTTTGAATTGCGCGTGCCGTCGCTGCGGGAGCGACACGAGGAAATCCCGCTGCTGCTGGGGCACCTGATGAACCGGCTGACCCGGCGCTATGGGGTGCCGGCCCCGCGCCTTTCCAGCGCGTTGCTGGATGCGTGCCAGCAGTATGCGTGGCCCGGCAACCTGCGGGAACTGGAGAACTTTGCCAAACGCTTCCTGGCCCATGGCGATGAAGACGCGGCGTTGCGCCAATTGTGCTCGCGAACCGATTACGCGCCCGCAGGCAAGGCTGAGAACGGAAACGGGCACGCGAAAACCAGCCTTCAAAATTCGAGCGTTTACCCTCCGAGCATGCACCCTTCGAGGCTGCCCGCGGCGGATGAAAAGTCTTCTCTGAAGTTGCTGGTAAGAAACGCAAAAGGGGAAGCTGAGCGGGGCGCGATTGCACACGCGCTCGAACAGACACGCTGGAACCGGAAAGCGGCAGCTCGCATGCTGAATGTCAGCTATCGCGCGCTGCTTTACAAGATCCAGGAATACCACCTGGTTCCACCGGCGGAATCCGCACGATTTTTTAGTACCGACGAGGCGCGACAAGCGAAGTAGCGGTGCTATGAAGACCACGTACGATTGAACCCGTTAACCTTGAACCGGGGAACGGCTGAGAGGCATAGCTTATGACGAAAACCACCATGGCCCCCCGCATCATGCCAGTCCTGACGCTTCTGGCGCTGCTGTCGAACGGAGCGTTTGCACAATCCGATTTATCGCGCCCACCGGGTCCCGCTGCCACTGCAGCCGATAAGCAAGCCGGCGACAAGCCCGGGGAAGGCTCGCGAACCGCGCACTCGGACAGTTCCTACGTGATCGGGGCGGATGATGTGCTGGCGATCAATGTTTGGAAAGAACCGGACGTCTCGCGTTCGGTTCCAGTGCGCTCCGACGGAAAGATATCTTTGCCGCTGGTTGGCGAACTGACGGCGGGCGGTCAGACTCCGCTGCAACTCGAGCAAGAGATTACCCGGCGCCTGGCGAACTATATTTCGGAACCCGAAGTCACCGTCATCGTGCAGGACAGCAAGAGCCAGCGGATCAATATTTTGGGGATGGTGGTGCGGCCTGGGACTTATATGCTGACGGGCTCGGCCACGATTCTGGATGCGATCGCAATGGCGGGTGGCTTTAGAGACTTCGCCAAGCAGAAAGAGATTTACGTTTTGCGAGCGAACGCCGACGGCACCGAGAAGCGGCTTACGTTCAACTATAAGGAAGTAATCAAGGGCAAGAATCCGGAACAGAACATCCGGCTGCTGCCGCGCGATACGGTGGTGGTCCCGTAGGTGTGATTATGAATATTCGACGCTGTTTGATGCTCGCGTGGATGGTGGCCGGGTTGCAAGTTCTCTCGGTCGGACAGAACCCGGTTCCGCAAAACCCACCGGCCCAGAGTTCCGGCGGCGATGGCGCTGTGGCTAGAACGGCTCCGGTTGCCGCGCTCTCGGCCATAGCGGGAATGCAGACCGAGGGCGGCGTACAGGACGACAGCAGCGATCTGCCCCAGATACCGGCGCTGCTCGGTGGGAAGGGAATCTCTTTGGCTGTCCCCTCCGAATTAGAAAGGTCGAATTACCTGCGCGGCGGGGTGAACGTGGGCGCGGTGTACGATGACAATCCGCTGCTGGTTTCAAGCGGAGCGGTTGGCAATACGAGCGTCTCCATTTTCCCCAACATCAGCATTGAGCAATCGTCGTCGCGAGTGCGCTGGACGCTGGGCTATGCTGGCGGCCTAACTGTGAATCAGCGCTTCACGAACCAGGATCAGGGATCGCAGAACCTGAATTTCGATTCGCAGTACCGTCTGAGCCCGCACGTGAATCTGCGGGTGGCAGAAACCTTTTCCATGATCACGGGATTCTTTGACTCGGGTAATGGCGGCGAATCCGTTGCCGGAGCGGGCGGGCCGAACGTCAACCTGATTACTCCTCTGGCCACGCAAAGATCCAGCGTCACCACGGTCGAGACGAACTATCACTTTGCCTTGAACGATCTGATCGGCGCCAGCGGGTCATTCTATGATTTAGATTTCAGCAACGTCCCGGCGGGAGTCCAGCTGACGAATTCCGAAACCGCGTCCGGATCGGCATTCTGGCTGCACCGGATTTTTCGCGGAGACTGGGCCGGCGCCAGCTACCGGTTCGATCGGATGACTTTCAATCCCGATGGCGACACCCGGGTCCATAGCTTCTTTGCGGTGAACACCCTGAACCTTTCGAGCCGATTCACGCTGACAGGCTTCGTCGGTCCGCAGTACGCGGAGAACCAGGGCTTGGCTCCCGGTGGGCTGCAGCTTACGCAATCGAATGGCTGGTCGGTTGCGGGCGGCGTGGAGGGGGGCTGGCAGAATCAGCGTACCAGCGTATCCGCAGGATACTCGCGAAGCATCAGCGATGGCGGCGGCGTTTTGGGTGCGGTGCGTTTGCAGACCGTGCACGGCACTTTCCGCCGCGAACTGGTTCCGGGGTGGGCGGCTGCTCTCACCGCCAGTCACGGGACCAACCAATCGCTTACCGTGCCTTTCGCGAGCAGCGCGAGTTCAGTCAACTTAACTTCGGCCGGTATCTCGCTGGAGCGCAATGTGGGAAAGAGTGTTGGGCTGCGGATGGGTTACTCGCATGATTTTCAGGAGCAGTTTTTTGCCCCGGCAGCCCTGGCCCCGACGCTCGATGCGCACCGCAATCGATTTTTTGTGACGCTTTCGTACCAGTGGGCCAAACCCTTAGGAATGTAGTCATTAGAGTGTAGACATGGAAGAAGAACTGCAAGAATCACACGAACCGATCGATCTTACCGAGATCAAGGGAATCGTCCGGCGCCGGCGGTGGCAATTTCTGGTGCCTTTTTTCTGCGGCTGGGCGCTGGTCTGGGGAGTGAGCTGGCTGATCCCTTCGACCTACCGGTCGGGCACGCTCATTCTGATCGAAGAGCCGTCCGTGCCGGAGAAGTACGTGGTCTCGAACATCGACAGCGACATTCAGCAACAGTTGGACAGCATTACGCAGCAGATCCTGAGCCGCACTCGTCTTCTCCGCATCATTGATAAGCTCGGTCTCTACGCCCAGGACCAGAAGCACAAGAGCCCGGACGATCTGGTGGAGAAGATGCGCAAGGACATCGAAATCGAACTGTCGCACGGCGACGACAAGAAGCTCTCCGCCTTCAACATTTATTATGTGAGCCGCGATCCGAAGATGGCACAGCAGGCGACCAGCGAACTGGCGAATCTGTTCATCACGGAGAATCTCGAGCAGCGGCAGAAACGCTCGGAGAACACGACCAACTTCCTGGAAGATCAGCTCGAACAGGCGCGCGCAAAACTCGCGGAACAGGAAGCGAAAATGCGCGTGTTCAAAGATCAGCACCTGGGCGAGTTGCCCACCCAGACGCAGAGTAATCTGCAGATCCTGACCGGCCTGCAGAATCAGGTGCAGGCGAACGAAGACTCGCTCAACCGGGCCAAGCAGCAAAACACGTATCTGGAGTCCCTGATCAATCAGTATCGCGCTCAGGATCGGGGTTCGAAGCCGGGCGGGGGCGGGCAGGCCGGATTGGCTGAGATTGACAAAGAACTGGATCAACTGAAGGCGCAACTGGCGGACTTAACTTCGCACTACACCGATAAGCATCCCGACGTGCGCAAGACCAGGGAACAGATTGCCCGGGCGGAGAGCAGGCGGGAACGGATGATCGCGGACATGAATAGTGGAGCGGATCATTCCAGTGCGGCCAGTGCGGCCAGTCCGGAAGCGGACGCCGCGGCGGGGCTCGATCCGAAAAGCGCTCCGACTCTGGAGCTGGAAAGTCAACTCAAGGCCAATCGCGTCGAAATCGCGAACCGGCAGGCGGAAATTAAAGACGAGCAAAACAAGATCAACCAATACCAGGCGCGACTGAATATGGCCCCGGTGATGGAGCAGCAGTTCGCGGACATCACGCGCGACTACGATCAGTCGAAGGCGGATTATGAATCGCTGCTGAAAAAGAAGAACGAGTCGGAAATGTCGACCGACCTGGAGAAAACACAACAGGGCGAGCATTTCCGCATGTTGGATCCGCCGAATCTTCCGGTAAAAGCCTACAAGCCGAACCGTCTGCAGTTGTGCGGCTTGGGATTGGTGGTGGGCTGTGTTTTCGGCGCGGGCTTTGCCATGGGCAAGGAAAAGCTGAGCGGCAAGATCTACAGCGAGCGCGCGATCAAGAAATTGCTTCCGTTCGATGTGATCGCGGAAATTCCGCCGATCGAGAGCTTACGGGAACAGTCGTCCAGACGGCGCAGTGCCTGGATCGCGGGCGCGGCGGCAGTGGTGATCGCAGGGTTCATCCTGTTAGGCTCGGCAGTGACGTATTTGTACGGCTAGAAAACATGTACAAGAGTTTCTACAATCTGCAACGCAACCCGTTTGAAATCACGCCGGACCCGTCGTTCCTGTTTCCGACTACGCGGCACAACGAAGCGCTCGCTTCGTTGTACTACGGAGTGACGGCGCACCGGGGATTTGTAGTTTTGACGGGCGAGGTGGGCACGGGCAAGACGCTTATTCTGCGCTCGTTGCTGGGATTGCTGCAGCGCCGCGATGTGGCCTTCGCACTGATTTTCAATCCGACGCTTTCGCCGCTGGAGTTCATGCGCTATATCGCGGGCGATTTCGGGTTGCCGGTCGCGGGCAAGGCCAAAGACGAGTTGATCCACGTGCTGAACGGCTTCCTGCTGCAGCGGCATCAGAGGGGATTGACCACGATTCTGGTGGTGGACGAGGCGCACCATTTATCGCCGGAGATATTGGAAGAGATCCGGCTTTTGACCAACCTGGAAACGTCGCAGCAGAAATTGCTGCAGATCGTGCTGGCGGGTCAGCCGGAACTCGATCAGAAGCTCGATTCTTATGAACTCCGGCAACTGAAGCAGCGGATCGCGCTGCGCTGCCATCTCGACGCGCTCAGTCTGGACGAAACCATGAAGTATATGGGCCGCCGTCTCCAGATTTCGGGGGCGCCGGTCGCGGGCCAGATTTTTCCCGCGGCTGCGATCGAGGCTGTGTTCCGCTATTCGCGGGGAATTCCGCGGCTGATCAATACCATCTGCGAGAACGCGCTGCTCGCGGGCTACGCCAAACAAGCGGCCACGATTACACCGGAGATCATTGACGCCGTCGCCCGCGATTTACGGGTCGGGGTGGTGTCGGTGGAATCGAGAAATAACGACGGAGCCCAGCTGTCGCAAGAAAAAGAGCAGAACGATCTGCTGCTGGCAGTGAGGAAGCTGCTCGAAGTGCATGACCGCATGCTGGGATCGGAGACGAAGGGACGGCTGCAATAGGCCGCCGGTTGCTTCCATATGAGCTATATCTTTGAAGCGTTGCAGCGGGCAGAGGCCGAGCGGTCGGGCGGAATCGCGCCAAAAAATGCCGATTCGGTTGCGGAGCTGCTTCAGGGGGTCGAACGAGAGATCGAGCGCAAGCAGTCGGTCGGCGAATTGCCGCCAGCGGCTATTCCAGAGTCTGCGGAGGTGGAGACGTTTGCCTCAGCGAAAGTGCTCGCACCGGCGCTGGCGATAGATTCCCGGCTGGTATGTCTGACGGATCAGGGCGGCCTGGCGGCGGAGAAGTTTCGCGTGCTGGGGTTGAAGCTGCGAAACCTGCGTGAACGGCGAAAACTAAAGCGGATTGTGGTCACCGGTACGGCCCCGGAAGAAGGAAAAAGTCTGGTCGCGGCCAATCTGGCGCTCAATCAGTCGCGCAGCAAGGTTTTGAAGACCCTGCTGGTGGACGGAGATCTGCGACGGCCAACCGTGGCCAGCCGATTCGGGTTCGACCATTCCTTGCCTGGATTGAGCGAGTGTTTGCGAGGCGAGCGGCAACTTTCTGAAGTGGTGTACAAACTCAATGGCTCCGGTCTCTGGTTCCTTCCCGCCGGACGCGCGCCCGAGAACCCGCTCGACCTGATGCAGAGCGGACGCCTGCCGGAACTGCTCGACCGGTTGGGAAAATTCTTCGACTGGATCGTCATCGACACTCCTCCGGTGGTTCCCGTGGCGGATACCACGTTCTGGATGAGGCTGGCGGACGGGGTTCTGGTCGTGATCCGCGAAGGGGTCAGTGAAAAGAAGGTAATAGAACGGGCTTTGGATTCGTTTGATCGCGCCGCTTTGCTGGGCGTAGTGGTCAACAGTTGCAGCCGCAGCGACCACACGGATTATTATTCGCGTTACGGTCAGGCAACGATTGAAACCGGCGAAGGTCCCCCCTCCGCCGAGAACGGGTAAGAAGTAAGACGTAAGAAGTAAGAAATAAGAAATAAGAAATAAGGATAATCGGCGTTATTTGAGCCGACTTAGATAAGCCTAGTTTCCCCCCACCTAGGATCGTAACTTCTCCCTCCAATCGATCCACCATGCAGGTCTCAGCCACTGGCTGTCTCTAAGTGGCTCAGCAAGGAGCTATACGTGGCATCCCACACGGTTGATACAAGGTTTCGCTCTCCAGAACTCTCACCATCGCAGGCCCCGGCAGCGCCTGGGGTAGTGCTGAGTGAAGAAACTTTTCACCGGATGATTTCGCTGGAGCGCAAGCGCAGCGAGCGTTCGCAGCGGCCGTTCGTGCTTTTACTTATCGACACCGGGCGCACTCAGCCGGGGGACAAGCAGGGCCGCGTGTTGCTGGACATGCTGGCCGCGCTCCAGGGAGCGACACGAGAAACCGACGTTACCGGCTGGTATACAACCAACTCCGTGGTCGGAGTGATGTTCACCGAGATCGTTCTGGATAACAATGCCGTGCTCAGCACCATCCTCTCCAGGATCGGCGCGGTGCTGCGGGACCGGCTCGACACCGATCAGTTCAGCCGGATCAAATTTTCCTTTCACGTGTTTCCGGATGACTGGGATGCGCAGGATCCGGATCGTCCCAGCAATCCAACCCTTTACCCGGATCTCGAAAAG
>Ga0187890_10001113_pt1 | contig 19529 bp, 15 predicted proteins | sample June2016WEW_21_1_FD_133005 | JGI IMG/M metagenome (GOLD analysis project Ga0187890, IMG submission 133005) | Peatland microbial communities from SPRUCE experiment site at the Marcell Experimental Forest, Minnesota, USA - June2016WEW_21_10 | ecosystem: Environmental > Terrestrial > Soil >... | reverse complement strand
GCCGGGGCGCGCCGGGCACCGCTGTGTCAGCAGCGGGGTGTGCTCAGAGCGCTTTGGTCGTCAGCTGGGGAGCGGCCAGCAACCAGCCCCGCAGCTGTTCGGCGGGCATGGGCCTCGCCAGCAGGTAGCCCTGGGCCAGGTCGCAACCGGCCTCGCGCAACGTCGTGAACACGTCGTCGGTCTCGACACCCTCACCGACGACCCGCAATTTGAGGTTGTGGCCGAGGTCCACGATGGACCGCACGATGGCGGCGTGCGCCGGGTTGGCCAGCATGTCCATCACGAAGCTCTTGTCGATCTTGAGCTCGTGGACGGGCAGCGACGACAGGTACCCGAGAGAGGTCTGCCCGATCCCGAAGTCGTCGAGGCTCACCCGCACGCCGATGGCGTCGAGCTGGGCCAGGACGGCTGCGGCGCGAGGGGGGTCGGTCAGCAGCGCCGTCTCGGTGATCTCGATGATCAACCGCTCGGGGGGCACGTCGAGCTCGGCCAGCACGGCGATGACCTGATCGGCGAACCGGCCCCGGCCGAGGGTCCGGGCCGACACGTTGATCGACACCGCCACGTCACCGAGGTCGCGGATGTCGGTCAGCGCTCTGCGCATCACCCACGTCGTGAGCCTGTCGATCAGGTCGGTCTGCTCGCACAGGGGGATGAACCGGTCGGGGTACAGCAGGCCGAGGGTGGGATGCTGCCAGCGCACCAGGGCCTCGACCGCCTCCACGTGCCTGTCCTCCAGGGCCGCCTTGGGCTGGTAGTGCATGACCAGCTCGCCGGCGTCGATGGCTCGGCGCAGCTCGGCGATGAGCCCGAGGTTGGCGGCGTCGTAGTGGTCGTGGGCGGCGTCGTAGCGGACCACGCCCACGTGCTGCGCCTTGGCCACGTACATGGCCACATCGGCGTGCTGGAGGAGGTCGTCCACGTCGATCCCGTCGTCGGGAGCGATGACGAACCCGATGCTCGACTCGACCGACAGGGGCAGCCCGCTCACCTCGACCTCGTGCTCGATGATGTCGCGCAGGCGCCGCAGCACCTCCTCGGCGTCCCCGACCTCGGACAGGATGACGCCGAACTCGTCCCCGCCCAGGCGCGCCACGGCGTCTTGGGGCCGGGTGTGATCGGCGAGACGCTGCGCCAGGAGGGTGAGGAGCTGGTCACCGCTGTCGTGGCCCAGGGTGTCGTTGACCTCTTTGAACCGGTCCAGGTCGACGATGGCGATGGCGGTTTGGGAGTCGCTCCGCACCGCCTGCATGACGGCTTCCTGGGCGCGCTGGTGGAACAGCGACCGGTTGGGCAGCTCGGTGAGCGAATCGTGCTCGGCCAGGAACTTGTTCTCCTTGACCTGCTGGCGCAGACGACGGCTGACCGACACCGAGATGATGAAGAGGACGACGTACAGCGCCCCCAGCCCGAGGAGGAGGTCGAGGTACAGCGCGTGCAAGCCGGCGTCGACGTCCTTGGCGATGGGCGCGTAGGGCAGGTAGACCTCGAACACCCCCACGACGTGCTCGGGCCTCCCGGCGGTGAGCGGCAAGTAGACCTCGACGGCCTGGGGGCCGAGCGGCCCGGAGTCGTCGTCGTCCGCGTTCAGGTGCGTGAGATCGGCGGTGATCTCGCCCTGGCCGGCTTCGACGGCCTCGTCGTCGGCCTTCGTGGAGAACCCCGACCCGTCGTCGGAGAACACGACGTGACCCGAGAGGTCCTGGAGTCGCATGCGCAGGACGTTGTGGTCCCCCACGGCCCGTGTCACCAGGAGGCGCATGGCCGCGGTCTCGCCCGGGCTGAGGCCCTGGCTGATGGGACGGCCGTCGAGGATCGGCTCCACCGCCGTCTCGGCCACGAGGCGCGCCTCGGACAGCCCTTCGGCGACGCCGCGCTGGGTGGCCTCGGACCGGTAGCTCGCCGCCAGCGTCAGGCCCAGGAGGAGGACGGGAATGGCCGTGATCGCCGCGTAGGTGATGAACAGTCGCGCCAAAGAGCGCGCCCGAGGCGCTGGGGACGTCACGGGGGGAATTTCGGTAATTCGGGACCGAAACTTGACCGTACCCGTCAGACCAGGACTTTCGTCCCTTTTCCTCGGCGGGATCTCGACGCCGTCGCCGGCCCGGGGCCGCCGTGCTCAACGCCGGGGCGCAATGGGTCGATAACGGCGGCATGCGCAGTGGCGGCCGACTCGACCCCAGGATCGTCGACGCCGCTCTGTCGTGCCTTTTCGACCAACACGCCGAGGCCCAGGCCTGTGCCATCGGGCCCGACGGCCTCATGGTGGAGATGCCGGGGTCGGTCCCGCTCGAGGGCCATCGCGTCGTCCGGGCCCGGTCGGCGCTCAATGTCGTCGTCGTCGCCGACCGGGTGGTGCTCATCAACGCCTGGGAGAAGGCCCGCACCGTGGGGGCCTCCCGGGCGCCGGTCCGCCTCACCTCGGACCCCGGGCGACCGGTGGTCGTGCACTTCCTCGACGCCCGACGGTCCTACGGCGTCTACCTGGGCGTGGTCGTCGGTGCCGTGGGAGCCGATGCCGTCGTCTTCGATCCCGAGACACCGGCGATCGCTCCCCGGTTCGCCCGCGCCGGCAGGGACGTCCTCGAGGCCGCCGCAGACGTTCTCCGGGCCCGCGAGCACCTGCAGGCGCGCCTGCTCGAGACGATCCCCATGGGCGTGCTCCACATCGACTCCCTCGGGCGGGTCCTCGACACCAACGACCGCCTCCACGACATGCTCGGCTGCCCCCGCGCCGCCACGTTCGACGAGCAACTGGCCACGCTCGTGGACGACGATCGAGGGCGCGCCGACGCGGCGGTGGACGGTGTGCTGCGCGACGGGGTCGACGACGAGCTCGAGGTCGCCGTTCGAGCACCGGCGCGCGACGGGGCCCACTCGACCGAGGACGGCGACGGCACCGGGGGTGGCGCCGATGTCGAGGTCCGCTCCTGCCGGCTGGCCCTGCGAGCCCTCACCAACCACGACGGAGATGTCACCGGGGCCCTGGTGTGTGTGTCGGAGATCAGAGACTTCGGCGCCGGCACCCGCGACGGGCCGCACCTGCGCGCCACCTTCGACGTGCTCACCCGGTGCCACAACCGGGCTTCGACCATGGCCGCGCTCGAGGCCATCGTGGCCGGGGCGGGCGACGGATCGAGTCCCGCCGCCATCTACGTCGACCTCGACCACTTCAAGGAGCTCAACGACGGCCGGGGTCACGACGCCGGTGACGAATTCCTGGGCGTGGTGGCCCGACGGCTCCACGGCGCGGTGCGCGAGGACGACATCGTGGGCCGGGTGGGCGGGGACGAGTTCCTCGTCGTCTGCCCCGGGATCGCCACCGCGGCCGAGGCGGTGCGGACCGCCATCAGGGTGGCCGAAGCCCTCTCCCACGAGATCCAGCTCAAAGACATCAAGATCGGATCCCGAGCCAGCATCGGGGTGGCGTGGTCGAGCGGGTCGGTGGTCGATGCCGACGCGCTGGTCGATCAGGCCGAGCTCGCCATGCGCGAATCGAAGCGCCGTGGTGCGGGACGACCGGTGCTGTTCACTCCCTCCCTGCTCCCCCCACCTCCCCCAGGGGGCTGAGGGTCCCGGGGTCAGTCGATCTCGGCGACGGGGTCCCCCACCTGGTAGGTCTCCCCCTCGAGTGCGACCCGTCGCAGTCGGCCCGGGGCCGGGGACTCGATCTCGTTGGTGACCTTGTCGGTCTCCATCTCGTAGAGCGGCTGACCCTTGGCCACCGTGGCGCCGTCGTCGACCAGCCACCGGGCCAGGACGGCCTCGGTCATCTCCATGCCGATCTTGGGAAGCCGGAGCAACACCGGGGGCTCAGGTCTCGTAGGCCATGACCCACTCGAGGGCCTCGAGCAGTCGTTCGGGACCGGGGAGGGCAAGGCGTTCGAGGTTGCGGGCGTAGGGCAACGGGGCCGGCAAGGCGCCCACCCGCAGGACGGGCGCCACCAAAAGCCCGAAGAGCGCCTCGGAGATACCCGCCGCCAGCTCGGCACCGAACCCGCCGGTCACCACGGCCTCGTGCAGGACGACGGCCCGGCGGGTGCGACCCACGGACTCGAGCACGGCCGCCTCGTCCAGGGGGACGAGCGTGCGCAGGTCGAGCACCTCGACCTCCACCCCGCGCGACGCCATGGTGTCGGCCACGGCGATGGCCTCGTGCACCTGTCGCCCGTAGGTGACCACGGTCACGTCCGCGCCGGCGCGCTTGACGTCGTCCACGCCCAGCGGCACGGGCTCGTCGCCGACCACACCCTTGCGAGAGAGCAGGAGCACCTGTTCGATGAAGACGCAGGGATCGTCGTCGGCGATGCACGACGCCAGCAGTCCCCGGGCGTCCGAGGGCGTGCTCGGGACGACCACCTTGAGCCCCGGCACGTGGGTGAGCCACGCCTCGAGCATCTGCGAGTGCTGGGCTCCCACCTGCAGCCCGCCCCCCACCGCGGTGCGCAGCACCATGGGCACGGGGGTGAGCCCGCCCGACATGTACCGCAGCTTGGCGCCGTGGTTGGCCAGCTGGTCCAGGCACAGGCCGAGGAAGTCCATGAACATGACCTCGGCCACGGGCCGTAGCCCGCCGAGAGCGGCCCCGATGGCGGCCCCCACGATGGCCTGCTCCGAGATGGGCGTGTCGCGTACCCGGTCGGCCCCGTGCTTGGCGGCCAGCCCCTTGGTCACGCCGAACACCCCGTTGTCGGAGATGTCCTCCCCGAGCAGCACCACCCGGTCGTCGGAGGCCAGGGCGTCGTCGAGGGCCAGGGTGATGGCCGACCGCACGCTCATCTCGGGGTGCCCGCCCGACAGCGCCGCCGAGGACACCACCGGAGGTGAGACGACGTCGGTGAGCACCTCGTCGACGTCGGGCTCGGGCAGCTCGAGCACCTCGGCCAGGGTCTCCCCGGCCGTGGCGCCGGCGCGCCCCTGCACCGCGTCGGCCTCCTCCTCTGTCAACAGACCCCGCTCGACCAGGGCGCGCCGGAACCGGTCCACGGGCTCGTGCTTCCAGGCCTCTTCGAGCTCGCCGGGGTCGACGTAGGTCATGCGGTCCCCGAACACGTGCCCGAAGAGCCGGTAGGTCACCGCTTCGACGAGTGTCGGCCCCTCCCCCGCCCGGGCCCGTCGTGCCGCGGCCGACGCCGCGCCGTGCACGGCCACCGGGTCGTTGCCGTCCACGGTCACCCCGGGCATGCCGTAGGCCGCGGCGCGCTGGGCCACGTGCTCGACGCGCAGGTGGTCGGCGAAGGCGGTGTGCTCGCCGTACCCGTTGTTCTGGCACAGGAAGACCACCGGGAGCCCCCACACCGCGGCCAGGTTGGCGGCCTCGTGGAAGGCCCCGATGTTGGTGGCCCCGTCGCCGAAGGAGACGACGGTCACGCGACCCTCGCCCTGGCGCGACGCGGCCCAGGCGAGGCCCGCCCCGATGGGGAGTCCCGAGCCCACCACTCCCGTGGTCAGCATGAGACCCACCTCGGGCCACACCACGTGCATGGGCCCGCCCTTCCCCTTGCCGGTGCCCTGCGCCCGGCCCAGCATCTCGGCCAGCAGCGCCCGGAGGGGAACGCCCTTGGCGATCTGGTCGTGGAGCCCCCGGTAGGTGGTGACGAGGTAGTCGTCGGGACGAAGCGCGGCGGCGAAGCCCGCCGCCACCGCCTCCTGGCCCCGGGGCGAGTAGTAGGCCAGGGTGGCGCTCCCCGCCGAGATGGCGCCGCGCAGGGCCTCATCGGTCGCGGCGATGAGCGCCATGGTCTCGAACATGGCGAGAAGGGTGGCGTCGTCGAGGGTCGTCTCTGTCTCGGTGGTCATCGGCCCCACCGTATGCCGTCTCCGGCCGCCACCGGCACTGTCGGGACGGCGTCAGCGGGCGCCGCGCACGAGCGCGCCGGGACGCGCCCCGGTGTCGCGCCCGTTGTCGAAGGTGGTCTCCCCCGACTTGATCGTGGCCAGATAGCCGACCGCGTCCTGCATGAGCCGTCGTCCCCCCGCCGGCAGGTCCCTGACCACCGTGGGCGTCCCCAGCTGCAGGTGCTCGTAGTCGACGACGTTCAGATCGGCGATCATGCCGGGCTCGAGCGTGCCCCGGTCGCCCAGGCCGTAGAGGCGGGCGGTGTCCGAGGTCTGCTTCTTCACCACCCACTCCAGGGGCAGCACCTCGCCCCGGGTGCGGTCACGCGTCCAGTGCGACAGCATGAACGTCGGCTGGGGCGAGTCGCAGATGACGCCGCAGTGCGCCCCGCCGTCGCCCAGACCGGCCACGGCCCGGGGGTGCAGGAGCATCTCCCGCACCGGCTCGAGGCTCATCGAGGCGTAGTTGAGGATCGGGAAGTAGAGGAGCCCGTGCCCGCCGGCCTCGAGCATGACCTCGTAGGCGACCTCGAGCGGATGGCGTCCGGCCGCGGCCGCGATCGACGCCAGCGAGCGCTCGGGGCCCGGCTCGTAGTCGGGCGGGGTGCCGAGGACGAAGTTGACCGCGTAGGCGCGGTCGAGGGCGGCGCGGTGCTCGGGCTCGGGCTCAAACGACACGATGGCGTCGTGCACCGCCGGGTCGCACAGCGCCCGGACCAGGGCCTCGTCGCTGAGGTTGCGCGCCTTGACGGCCTGGTAGGCGGGGATGGAGTCGAAGAGGCAGTACGAGGTGTGCAGACCGGTCAGCAGCCCGGTGGCGCGCGCCGCCACCTGGGGCCACAGTTGGGCGCCCTCGTCGGCGGCCCGCAAGGACTCCGCCATGAGCTCGCGCCACAGGTCCGGGGCGTCGGAGATCTGGAGGAGGGCGAAGGTGACCGGGCGCCCGATGGAGAGCGACAGGCGCCGCATCCAGTCCACCTCCCTGGCCGGTGCGATGACGTCCTCGCCGGCCACCCCGGCCGGCGCCAGCTCGAAGATCCCCGCGCCCAGCTCGCCGAGGGCGGCGCCGATCCCGAACAGCTCGTCCTCGGCCGCGAAGGTCCCGGGGACGGGCTCGCCGTCGATGGCCCGGTGGGCGATGGTGCGCGAGGTGGAGAACCCCAGCGCCCCGGCGACGACGGCCTCTTTCACGATGGCCCGCATGGCGGCGATGTCGTCGCCGTCGGCCACCTCGTTGCGCGCTCCCCGCTCACCCATGACATAGGCCCGCACGGCGCCGTGGGCGATCTGCGTGCCGACGTCCACCGTGAACCGGCGGCGGTCGAGGGCGTCGAGATAGTCGGGGAAGCTCTCCCAGTCCCACGCCATCCCTTCGGCCAGGGCGGTGCCGGGGATGTCCTCGACACCCTCCATGAGGCCGATGAGCCAGTCGTGCTGGTCGGGACGAGCCGGCGCGAAGCCGACGCCGCAGTTGCCGGTGACGATGGTCGTCACCCCGTGCCATGCGCTCGGAGCCAGGACCTCGTCCCAGGTCGCCTGTCCGTCGTAGTGGGTGTGGATGTCCACCCACCCCGGGGTGACGAGGGCGCCATCAGCGTCGATCGTCTGTCGGGCGGCCACCCCGGCGAGGTCGCCCACGGCGGTGATCCGCCCGGCGTCCACCGCCACATCGGCGGTGCGGGCCGGGGCTCCCGTGCCGTCCACGACGGTTCCGGCTCGAACGACCAGGTCGTGCACGGGCTGCCTCCTGCCTAGGCCTTCCATGGTGGCATCGGCCCGATCGCCCGCACAAGCCTCCGAGCCGGGGCCCGATGGCCTCTCTCAGGTCTTGGCTCCGGGGGCGAGCGAGGTGGGGATGGACTGGGCGAAGTGGAACACGTCGTCGGGGTCGTAGGCGGCCTTCACCGCCACCAGCCGACCGAGATTCGGCCCGTAGTAGGCCTGCTGCCAATCGACGAGGGTGGGGTCGATGTAGTTCTGGTAGGCCGACCCGTCGACATAGCCCGCCGCCGCGCCGGCGAAGTGCGCCAACCATGACCGCCCCTGGCTCACCGCCGACGGGCTCGCCCCGGTGGCCACGCTCGCCTCGATCCCGCACACGGCGTTGCGGTGGACGAAGGCGGTGTCGCCGGGCTCGACGGCGTTGATGGCGCCTCCCAGGGCGTCGAAGACGAGCCCGCCCCCGAGCCCGGGAAGGGTTTGGGAGAGATCGACCACGGTCGAGACGAACGCGTCGATGCCCGCCGCGGGCGGGAGAGCCGACACGTAGGCGGACGAGGCCACCGACCCGGCCCGGTCGAGGGTCCCCGCCGGGTTCTGCGTGGTGAGATGGCACTGGGCCACATCGAGGCTCTCGCACCCGGCCTCGACCAGCATGGCGTGGAGATACTCCTCGGGTCCCACGAACCGGTACGAGGGTGCGCTCCCCACGCCTTGGACGAGCGCGTCGACGAGCGACCCGAGCGAGGACGGCGAGCCCACCAACATCCCCGCCGTGCGCACCGTGGTGGCGGTCCCGGTGGACAGGAGCTGACAGTTCGACCACAGCTCGTCGGGCCCGCCGTGCTGCCACTCGAACCATGACCCGAGGACCTCGGCGGCGGCGGCCCACGGCCAGTCCAAGGTGAACAGCGCCAACTCGGGGATGGGTGCGGCCCGGAACGTGAAGGAGGTGACCACGCCGAAGTTCCCTCCGCCCCCACCCCGACAGGCCCAGTACAGGTCGTCGTGGGTCGAGGCGTCACAGCGCAGGAGGCGGCCGTCGGCGGTGACGATGTCCACCGACAAGATGGCGTCACAGGTGAGCCCGTACTTCCGACCGACGACGCCGACCCCTCCCCCCAGGGCCAGCCCCGAGATCCCCACCGTCGGGCACGACCCCCCCGGGACGAGCACCCCCGCCCGGGCCAATTGGTCGTAGAGATCAACCAGGAGCGTCCCCGCCCCCACCACGGCGTCGGTCCGCGGTGCGCCCGCGGCGCGCGTCACGGTCACCGTGTCCATGGGCGTGACGTCGACGACGAGCCCGGGCCCGCTCGAGTAGCCGCCGTAGCTGTGGCCCCCGCACCGGGGGATGGGGTCGATACCGTGCGCCCGGGCGAACGACACGCACCGCTGGACGTCCGAGGGCGACGCGCAATAGGCCACCGCGGCGGGATTGAGGTCGTCGAAGCGGGGGTCGTAGAGGAGGCGGTCCGTGGCGTAGCTCGGGCTCGAGGGCAGCACCAGACGCCCCGACAACGACGTGGCCAGCGCCGACCACGCCGCCGCGTCGAGGGCGAGCGTCGTGGAGGTCGTCGAAGCCGACGGCGACGCCGTCGGGGAGGGGCCCCGGTGCGACGTGCCGCTCTGGTCGTCACCGCATCCCCACAGCGAGGCCGACGCCGCGCCCGCCACCACCAGCCCGCCCCCCCGCAGGAACCGGCGTCGGTCGTAGCGCTCCATGCCCGGACCCTACGGACCGGCGACGAGCGCGTCCCGGACCACGTGCTTCTGGACCTTGCCCGATGCCGTGCGGGGCAGCTCCTCGACGAACGCCCAGCGACGGGGAACCTTGAACGCCGCCATCCGATCGCGCAGGAACGCCTCGAGGTCGGGCGGGTCCGGCGTCCGCGCCGCGGCGGGGACGATGACCGCCACCGCCGCCTCGCCCCACCGTTGGTCGGGGACGCCCACCACCGCGGCCTGTGCGACGTCGGGATGCTCGAGGAGGACGGCCTCGATCTCCACCGGGAAGATGTTCTCGCCCCCCGAGACGATCATCTCCTTGAGCCGCCCCGTCATGCGCAGGTACCCACGGTCGTCCATGGTCACCAGGTCACCGGTGCGCAGCCAGCCCCCCGGCCCGATGGCCGCCGCGGTCTCCTCGGGGAGCTCGTGGTAGCCGGCCATGACGTTGGGACCGCGGACCTCGAGCTCTCCCACCTCGCCCCGCCCCACCACCACACCGCTCTCGGGGTCCACCACCCGGGCCCCCACGCCGGGAAGGGGGCTCCCCAAGGTGGCCCCCTTGTCCTCGTCGCTGTCGTCGAGCCGGGTCTGGGAGATGAACCCGCACGCTTCGGTCTGGCCGAACACCACGGCGAATTGGACCCCGAGGGCGCGCTCGATGTGCGCCACGAGCTCGGCGGGAACGACCGCGCCTCCCCCGCTCACCGACCGCAACGACGAGAGGTCCCGGCGAGAGAAGTCGGGGTGGTCGACGAGGGCCAGCAGCATGGTGGGCACCCCACAGGTGAGCGTGGCCGCCTCGGTCTCGACGAGCTCGAGGACGAGGCCCGGGTCGAACGCCGGGACCAACACCGCCGTGGCCGAGAGCTGGCACAGCTGGAACGACACCACCTGGCCGCCCACGTGGAAGAGGGGCATGGTCTGGACGTAGACGTCACCGGGCCGCATCCCGAACCGCATGGCCCCGAAGCGCGCCGCGTTGGTCATGCCCCCATGGGTGAGCAGGGCTCCCTTGGGCGACCCCGTGGTCCCCGAGGTGTAGACGAGTTGGGCGACGTCATCGGGGGTGACCACCCGGGCCTGCGAGTCGTTGTCGGAGCCCGGGGGCGGCGCCGATGCGCACCACGACTCCCACTCGTCGAAGACCACGACCTCCCGCAGCGCGGGCAGGTCGGGACCGAGCCCGGCGATCGTGGCGGCCAGGTCGTGCCCGCGGTGCTCGGGGACGAGGAAGACACCCGCGCACCCCGATTGCCCGAGCACGTGCCGGAGCTCGTCGGCCCGCAGGGCGGGGTTGACCGGCACGAGCACCAGCCCCGCCAGCGCGGCCCCGTAGGTGAGGACGAGGGACTCGGGGATGCTCGTGGCCAGCACCGCCACTCGCTCGCCGGGCCCGAACCGGCTCGCCAGCGCGGAGGCCACGCGCTCGGCCTCGGCGAGGAGCTCGGCGTAGGTCCACCGCCGCCGCCGGACCGGATCCGCGCCACCGGCCACGAGGGCCGTGGTGTGGGGGCTCCGGCGCGCCGCGGCGCGCAGGATCGACCCCACCGTGGTGTCGAGCACGGGCTCGCTGTCGTCCGCGTCCCACACCGATTCGGTCACGTGCGAGGAACGGGGCACGGTCACTCCCCCAGGTACTCGCCGAGGGTGGCGTGGAAGTGCCGGATGCGGCTCTCCTGGTAGCGGGCCAGGGTCACCTCGGGCCTCGCGGCGCCCTGCAGGCCGCGCTGGACCCGCCCCAGGGTGGCGGTGTCCTGGTCGAGGATGCGGCCGAGGTATCCGAGCTCCGGAGCATCCGCCCACCGCTCGCCGGCCTCGAGGTGACGGGTCGGCGCCGCCGGTGGTCTCGGGCCCGACACCGGCACCGGCTCGAGCAGCATGACGTCCATGACGGCCGCGGTGTGGTCGTCACCGTGGGGTCGGAACCGGTACACGAGCGGCGTCGTATACCCCGCCCAGGGCACGAAGTTGGGGAACACGAAGTACTCGATGGCGTCGAGGGCCTCGCAGTCGGTGATCTGGGAGTAGTCGCCTCCGGTGCGCTGGGCCAGCTGCCGACGGGTGCGCTCGGCCAGGACCTGGCGGGCGCTGCCCCCGTCGGGGACCACGGCGTCCTCGTCGTCCTTGGTGAGGAACATGGCGTCGAGGATGTCCTGCTCCCCCACGTCGTGCTCGACGTGCCCGCTGGCGATCCCGACCGGGGTGATCATGCGGTTCACGTGTCGGACCCCTTCGTACACGTCGTACTGGGTCTGGGTGTCCCCGCTCGTCTTGAGCAGCTGGGGATGGACCGCCACGGTGTGGTAGCTCTCGATGAAGGCCTCGAGGGCGACCTTCCAATTGCACGGGACGACCCGCACGACGTGCGCGCTGAGATAGCGGTCCCCGAGGTCCCACGCCGCGAAGTGCCCGGGAAGGATCTCGAGGTACTCCTCGAGGCTCTCGGTTTCGGGGTCGGTCGACACGAACACGAACCCACCCCACCGCCCCAGGCACGCCTCGGGCAGGCAGAAGGTGGCGGTGTCGACGTGGGGGAAGTCCCACGGGCAGGGCATCCCCGCGAACGTCCCGTCGAGGTTCCAGGTGAACCCGTGGAAGGGGCACCGCAGCTCGCCGATACGACCGGGCTGGGTCCTGAGCTGTGTCCCCCGGTGCAGACAGGAATTATGAAAGGCGCGGATCTCCCCGGGCCCGGTGCGCACGATCACGAGCGATATCCCCGGGGCGCTGTAGACGACGCAGTCACCGACGTCGGGGATCTGTTCCTCCCGGCACGCCATCTGCCACACCCGCCGCCACACCCTGTCGACCTCGAGCTCGTGCACGGCCCGGCTCGTGTAGCGCAGGCGCGACACGGTGGTCGTTCCCGGCGAGGCGTCGCCGACCGACCGCAACACCGCGGGCACCGGGCGGGTGTCGTGGTCGAGCAACGCCTGCATGAGCCGTGCTCCATGGGGAAGCCCGCTCGCCGGTCCGCTCACCGGGCCGCTCGCGGGGCCGCTCGCGGGTCCGCTCACGGGTCACCCGCCGCGGCTTCGCCGGCCCGGAAGCCGAAGACGAGGGCGGGCCCGAGGGTGGCGCCGCCCGCGGCGGTGGCGGGGCCGAAGGGGCTCGCCGCGGCGTTGCCGGCCGCGTAGAGCCCGTCGATGGGGACCCGGCGCGCCGACAGCACGCGACCGGACGCGTCGGTGCGCGGCCCACCTTTGGTCCCCATGCAGCCGAGGTGGACCTCGAGGGCATAGAAGGGGGCCTCGCCCAGTGGTGCCAACGTGGGGTGGGGGGCGCTCGGGTCCCCGATCCAACGGTCGTAGGGAAACGACCCCCGCCCGAACTCCGGGTCCTCGCCGACCGCGGCGCCAGCGTTGAACCGTGTCACGGTGTCTTGCAGTGGGCCCGACGCCATGCCCAGGGCCCGGGCCAGTCCGTCGAGGTCGTCGGCACGGACGAGCCAATCGGGGTCGGGCCCACCGGGCTCGACCGGCCCCACGGGGTAACGCCGACGGTAGGCGCCGTCGAACACCAACCAGCACGGGGCGGCCGGGTATCGGAGGTCACCTCGGTCCGCACCGGCCCGCTGCATGGCTCTGCCGACGTCGCCGTAGTTCTGCGCCTCGTCGACGAAGCGACGCCCCCTCCGGTCGACCATGATCGCCCCCGGTTGAGCCCGCTCACCGTGCAGGGGGCGAAAGTGCGCCACGCCCTCGACCTCTTCGCCGGGTACGTGCATGGCCGGCATCCACCAGCCCCGGGCGGTGTTGCCGAGCGTGGCGTCGACCTCCCGGGCCATGCGCAGGCCGTCGCCGTCACATCCCGCGCTGCCCATGGGGGCGATGGGGGGTCCGGCCAGGAACTCACCCACGAGCGCACTGTCGTGCTGAAAGCCCCCCGACGCCAGCACCACCCGCCCGGCTTCGAGCTGCCCGTCGACCATGACCCCGGTCACGCGCCCGTCCTCGACAACGAGATCGGTGGCGCGCGCCCCGGTCCGGATGTCCGCGCCGGCGTCGATCAGCGCGCTGAGCAACCCCCCCACCAGTGCCCGGCCCCGGACGTGCCCTCTGAGGACCACCCCGTCGTTGGCGGGAGCGGCCGGGTCCGCCGACGGGGCGGACGGGCTTGTCGACGGGGCGGACGGCTGGTCGAAGGCAGCCTGCACGCGCCCCTCGACCTCCGCCGACAGGCACAGCGACCGGGGCCACAGCGACCGGCCCCCCGCCCTGGCGCCGGGGAGCTCGCCGCGGTAGTCGGGCCAGTGGTCGAGCACCTCCCACACGAGGGGCGTGCGCCGTTCGATCTCGTCGGCGACGCGCCGGGCGTCGGACACGAACGCCTCGACCAGCGCCACGTCGACATCCCCCTCGGCCGCCGCCTCCAGGTAGGCGCAAGCGTCCTCAGGACTGTCCTCGACAGGGCCGGCGGGTCCGTGGCGCCCGTTGGCCGGCATCCACACCACCCCGCCCGACATGGCCGTGGTGCCCCCGACGGCGTGGGCGCGCTCGAGCACCACGACGTCGGCCCCGGCGCCGGACGCGGCCAGGGCGGCCGCCAAACCGGCGGCCCCGGACCCCACGACGACGACCGACCGGGTGTCGGGCACGGGCCCAGGGTACGTCCCCGTCCCCGGGTCATGAGGATGACGGCTATCGCCACAGCGGGCTGGCTCCTACCATCGGGCTATGGCACTGCCTCCCCCGTCACCGACGACCACCGCCCTCGTCACCGGCGCCTCATCGGGCATCGGCGCCGATCTGGCACGGGAGCTGGCCAAGCGGGGCCACGGCCTCTCGTTGCTGGCCCGTCGCCGGGAAAGGCTTCTCGAGCTCGCCACCGAGCTCGAGAAGGGATACGGGGTCCGGTGCGAGGTCATCGCGCTCGACCTCACCGACCCCACGGCACGCGCCGGCATCCTCGGGACCCTGACCGACCGCGGCCTCACCGTCGACGTGCTCGTCAACAACGCCGGGTTCAGCACCACGGGCCCGGTGTACCGCAGTGACCGCGAACGCGAGATGGCGATGATCCGCACCGACGTCGAGGCCGTCATCGACCTGTGCAGCATCTTCCTCCCGGGGATGGTGGAGCGTCGGCGCGGTGCGGTGCTGAACGTGGCCTCGACCGCCGCGTTCCAACCGCTCCCCGGCCAGGCCGGCTACGGGGCGTCCAAGGCGTTCGTCTTGTCCTACAGCCGGGCCGTGCGGGCCGAGCTGCGCGGGACCGGCGTCAGCCTCACCGCGCTGTGCCCGGGCCCGGTGAAGACCGAGTTCGCCGAGTCCGCCGGGTTGACGAAGGAGGAGTCCGAGGGCTCGCTCCCCAAGTTCATGTGGTTACCGGCCGCGGACGTCGCCCGCATGGCCGTGAGCGGCCTCGAACAGGGCAAGGGCGTGGTCATCCCCGGTTTCGCCAACCAGGTGGGCGCCCGGTTCGCGCGCAATGCCCCACCCCAGGCTCTCGCCGCCTTCCTCGCCCGCCAGCACCCCGCCCTCAAGTAGCCGCCGCGTCCGCAACCGTCGGCAGCCGGGGCTCGCCCCGACCCGTTACCGTGTCCCTGTGAGCAGCTCGCGAGTACCCGGTGGGGTGGTCCACAAGCTTCCGGGAGACCTGCGCCAGGCGCTGGTCGGCAACCCCGCGGCGCTCGATGCCTGGACGGACATCACGCCCCTGGCCCGCAACGAGTTCATCTGCTGGGTCGAGGATGCCAAGCAGGAGAAGACCCGGGAACGCCGCATTCGCCGGACCCAGGAGGAACTGGAGGAGGGCATGCGCCGGCCCTGCTGTTGGCCGGGATGCACGCACCGCGAGCGCAACGGCAGATAATCACCGCCGGGGTGGCGCGTTCAAAAGACGAAGGGGATCAGCATCTTGGTCGAGCTCTTGTCGGCGGGGTAGGTCTCGGGAAACAGACGCTCCATGTTGTGTTCCTCGACGGTGGCGCTGTAGAGGAAGTACGCACCGAGCAACACCGCGGCCACGAGCCAGTAGAGACTGATGGCCACGGTCGTCCCGACCATTCCCAGGTCAACTATCTGCTCACCCAACTCGAAATCCTTCGCGTGAGGACCGAGACATCCGTGAAGAGTTGGACCAACGAGCTTCTGATCTTGTGGCGACCATCAAGACCCTCGGTGACCAACTCGCCGCCGGGCGCACGCGGGCGGCAGAGATCGACGCTGACCGCGTATGGCTGATCGGTTTTGTCATCGGCCTGACCGGCTCCTCCAGCGGACTTGCCGCTGTCGGGTGGATCGGTTGCCATGCAGTGGTCATTGCGGGTCTGGTGACATGCATGTCATTCGGCGAACGGTTCACCGGCAGAAATGAGTCCTCGGCCCGATTCAAAGTTGATCAAGCTTTCCGAGCCGGTAGAGGCTCAGAGGATTTAGACCCTGTTGCCGACCGGCTCGGCGTCGCATCATTGAGGTAGGCGGTGAGGTGAGCAGGTGGTCACCGAGATCCCTCGGAGTCCTGCGGCCCTTACCGCCTCTCTCGTTGGGGTGTGTGATCACGCCGTGACAGAGATACTGGGTCTGGTCGGACCTAATCGACGTCGTGCGGGTCAGCCTCCCAAGGGCCGTCCGCAATCCATTCGATCACGGCGTGATGAAGTGTGTCGCCGTGGCCCTCGTCGTGCGAGTGTGCGAACGCCACGGCCTCACTGGGTTTCCACGTGCTGAGTTCAAGCAGCCCGTGGTCAGGGCAGGTGATGCGGACTGGTTGGGGGGTCTCTCCTGTCGCTCGGTTCGTCATTCCGTCTACGAGATTACGTGTCCGTCGTCGTAACGGCTCACCTTTGGGCAAGGTGGGTCGTTGGGCATGCCGGCCTCTCGTAATGCGTCGATCAATTGGGCCTCGCGTAACTGGCCCGGTGAGTAGTACCGGTAGCCCGGCTCGAGCGTCGCCATCACCTCTCGCCATGACCGGGCCGCGGTCGTCAGGAATAGTTGTCCCACACCGTCCAGCCCGAGGGCATTCGACTCTCGAAGAGGTCCATCACCGAGACGGCGGCACCGTCCCGGGCCGCGAGCATCTTCGGGAATACCACGTGGACGACGTAGGTCCGCTTGCCGATAGTGGTCCCACACCAGCTGTAGGCCAGCATCGACACCTTGAACCGCTGGACGTAGTCGGGTGTGGTCCGGGCGATCTCGGGGAGCGCCGGCGCGTCCGAGGTCACCAGGTAGCCCGCCACGTCGTAGCCAGGTGATCGACCGACCTTGGTCGTGACGAAGGTGCGGGCGGCTGCGGCCGCGCTCTCGGCGGCCCCCGGCCCGGGCGTCACGGCCGCCATCGGACATTGGGGACCGGGTCGAACACCAGCCGTCGAGACCGTGTCTACTGTGCGTGTCTCGCTTCTCGTCGCCGAGCCATGAGATGTCGAGCAACCCGATGCCACAAGCGCCAAGCCACCGAGACCGAAACCGAGGCGTACCAGGATCTCGCGTCGGGCTCTCCCCACGTTCCCCGATGGTACGCCCGGGACACTGGTCGGGACAGGGACGAAGGTCGATGCTGGCGGTGTCCGACGAACTGGCGGTGTCCCACGAACTGGCGGTGTCCGACGAACTGGCGGTGTCCGACGAAAAGGAGAAGCCATGGAAATCTTGCCCAAGCAGCCTTCCGCAAAGGGGCCTGCCGACTGGTTCACCGGAGACGTCTGGATAGACGCCATCGCCAGGGGGGAGGAGCCGTCGCGGCTCAGCGTCAGCATCGTCCGGTTCGCGCCGTCGGCCCGGACGGCCTGGCACTCCCACACCCTCGGCCAGACCCTGTACGTGACCGAGGGATCAGGGGTCGCGCAGTCCCGGGGCGAGGAGACCGTGAGGATCCGCCCCGGCGACGTCATCCACACCCCGTCGGGCGAAGTGCACTGGCACGGCGCCGCCCCTGACAACTTCATGACCCACCTCTCCATGACCGAAGGCGGGGCGACGTGGGGCGCACATGTCACCGACGCCGAGTACCTCGGCCGGTCCTAGGATCGGGTCGGGGCCGCCGCGGCGGCGGTCGCCACTGCGAGCCCCTCGGGCTCAGGTCCGAGCCGGCACGCCCTGGAAGTGATAGGTGCCGGCGCCGACGTGCAGGACCGCCGCGCCTCTGACCGAAGGTGCCACCACCACACCGCCGGCCTTCGCCGCGGCGACACCGCTCTCGGTCACCGTGCTCGGGTGGGTGCCGGCCAGCGAGATCGTGGCGGTGGCGTTGGGGGGAACGGTCAGGTCGAGGTTCGTCGCCGGTCCTCCCGTGGCGGGCCGGCGCCACCCCACCTCGACGGTGCCGCGCGGGGTGGGCACGGTGCCTTCGACCCACGTCGGACCCGCCGGCGGGGGGGCCACGTCGAACGTCGCATAGCCCGGGCCGGTGGGACGGACGCCGAGGAGCCATTGCTGGATCTCGACCAGGGCGTTGGAGCCCCAGCCGTGCGACATGCTGTCGCCGTTGGCGTCCGAGGGCTGCCACACCTCCCAGGTGAACGTCGCCCCCCGGGCCAGGATGTTCGCCCAGCCGTTGGTCGTGGGATCGGTGAGGCGGAGCAGGAACTCGTCGTAGTTGCCGACGGTCGCCAACGTGCGGAGGACCTCGGCCGCGGTCTGGGGCTCCGCGTGCATGCCCAACCCCGCCACGTGCGACGCCACCGCCGACAACCGGTGGGCGGGGACGACCCCGTAGGCGACCGCGCAGGCATTGACCTCCTGCGACGCCCTGGGGGCGAGGGTGTGGACCCCCACGAGACCGTCGGCGTAGATGCCGTCGGACCGGGTGAGGCGCTGGTTGAGCGCCGAAGTGAGCGCGCGCTGGCGCTGGCGCTGACGGGTCACTTCCGACGGGGGCCGGCCCAGAGCCTCGGCCACATCCGCGGTCCGGCGGAACACGTTGGCGCCGAGGATGTTGAGGCGGGTGGCCACGGCGTAGGGATAGGACGGCTCAGTCGACGGGAGGCCTTTCACGAGCCCGGTCTGCGGGTCGACGGCGTCGTGGACGTAGCCCGCCAACTTCACGAGCACCGGGTACACCTCGTCCAGCAGGATCCGGTCGCCGGTGTTGAGCCAGTACTGCCAGACCCACTCGGCGTAGATCTCTGAGTACTCGTCGATGTCCTCGGCACCGAGGCCGGTGGGGTAGATCTTGTTGATGGCACCGCTGCGCCAGTAACGGGCCTGGGACTGGGCGAACTCCTGCAGGGACTTGCGGGTCAGGTTCTGGTCGGCCAGGGCGGCCATGGCCGTCTGGGACTCGTTGAACCCGTCCCACAACCACGGGCCTTTCTCGCGCGTGGGCGTGTCGATGAACTGCTCCTGAGCTCCGAACAGGGCGGAGTGTCGGCTGAGCTCGAAGACGGCATCGACGCCGGGCTCCGACGAGGCGAAGGCGGCGGCGTGCTCATCGGGTACAGCACTATGGCGGGTGAGGGCGACGACATCGGAGGGTGCGAGTGTCTCGCCGGGGTTGTCGATCTGGAAGTACCGGAAGCCGAGGTAGTCGAAGGGCGCGAATTGCTCGACCCCTCCCCGCTGGATGTAGGAGTAGCGCATGTTCGTGTGCTGGGTCCCGTGCACGGTGGACACCTGGCCCGGTAGCCCTGTGAACGCCACGCCGTCCCCGGGCTCGTCGAGCACGTAGCCGGCCCGCATCGAGACGAGGCGCCCCGCCACCCCTTGGTGGAAGGTCACCGTCGGCACCGCCGCGTAGACCTTGCCGAAATCGGCCACCACCGCACCGGAAGGGAGCGTGGTCAGCGACACCGCCGGCACGGGCTCCTGGACGATCCTGGTCCGCACCGACACCAGATGGGTCCACGGCTTCACGCCGGCGGGGCCGAGGACCGCCGCCGCCGCCCATGTCGTGTCGTCAAAGCCCGGGCTCTCCCACCCCACGGGGATGTCGGGCCCGTCGATGTTCTCGGTGTAGCTGACCTTGTCGCCCTCGAGGTCGCGCTCGGTCCCCGGCAGCCATGCCCCTTGCCGTACCCGCCAGGTCCCGTCGGTGACGATCATCTCCGTGGACCCGTCACTGTGCAGTACCGACACCTGCACGATGCACCCGGGGTGCGCGGCGGGGTGGCCCTTGGTCGGACCCTGCCACCCGTACAACAGGCCCAGCGCGTTGGGCCCGCCCGCATTCAGGAGGTGGGTGACGTCGAGTGTCTCGTAGTATTGGGAGTCGGGGTAGCAATAGGCCTGGCCCTTCCCCGCCCGGGTTCCGTTCACGTAGAGCTCGTACTGCTGGTCTCCCGAGACATAGGCACG